>Ga0307514_10000314_pt1 | contig 116444 bp, 113 predicted proteins | sample 16_EM_MG_FD_203088 | JGI IMG/M metagenome (GOLD analysis project Ga0307514, IMG submission 203088) | Populus trichocarpa ectomycorrhiza microbial communities from riparian zone in the Pacific Northwest, United States - 16_EM | ecosystem: Host-associated > Plants > Roots > Unclassified... | reverse complement strand
GCGCGGTCACACAGGGCAAAAGAGCGCCCGACTTTTTTCTCCCATACAACAAGAAACGCCAAGATCTGTATCTTTCACTACACAACAAATATTTTTCTGAGAAAACTTCATAGAATCATCTCTGATGACCTATTATCACTCCTCATTCAAAATTTATCTCTATTGTTGTGGTGGAAGTGTAGAATTTCCACATTTTATGGGGCGCGCCCGACTTTTGACACCCTCCGAGTACAACCACCTATGACGACACCAAGGCTAGCACCTACTCTACATGTAAATAGTTCTGGAGCACATCACCTCAACCACAGCCACAACCATGTCCTCCCCGCGCCTCCCCACCCTCTCAGCCGAGCCAACCACCTCCCGCTCAACGGGGTACATCGACAACCCGGAATTCAATACACTAACCCAATCCCTCGCCTCCCGACTCACAACACTAACCGCAAACATCGTCCAACTAAACCAACAGCTCTCCAAAAACGACAGCAAAGCCATCCGTCTCCTAACCGATACCCGCAAGGGCTTCCGCGAGATATCGTTGGGCGTGAAGCGGGTGCGCGAATGGAGTAGCGACTATAATGCCTCACCAGATATAAAGTTGGCACAACAGAAACTAATGGATCGGTTTATTTCTACGTTGCAGGATTTTCAGGGTGTGCAGAGACTAGGCGCTGAGAAGGTGCGGATGTATGGGCGGCCAGAACGTTATCGCGATGAGGAAGAAGCTGTGCCGGCGTTGGCGCAGGCGGAGGGAGAGTCCAGGGAGAGGGAGGAAGAGATCCGAGGGATTGAGGAGGGGATTGAGGAGGTGAATGATATTTTTAAGGAATTTGGGGTGGATGTGCAGGAGCAGAATGAGGAATTGGATGCCATCCGGGGAGATGCAGAGTGGGAGCTAGAGAGGGAAGCGAGGTATAGGGCTAGAAAGAGAGCAGGGTGTTTTCTGCTTTTTGTGGCGCTGGTTGTGGTGATTGTGGTGGGGGCAGTGAGTTATACCATTCTTGATGAGAAGCAACGCTGATTTTATGGTAGGTCTTCTTGTGGTAGTTCATACACGCTTGAAAGTGATTCTCTGGGCCCGGCGGCCGGGTTCGGGCCACTTAATGTGGGCCTGCCTTTAGGTGGCGCATGTGATGGCATTTATATACGGATATATTGCCGCTGCTTTTGAGCCCGGGCGTGCAGACATATTTAAACACTAGGAAAAGTGGGTGCTTGGTTAGATGTCGAATGGATATACTGGCCATACTTCGCAGATATATTCTACATAAAGGATTCGGAAAGTAATGTGTTAGGAGTTTGCATAGAGAAGTCAGGAAGGAATGAACGTGCATCAGATGTATATTACGACTATTGTCTGGGTCTTTATATTCTTCTAATTTCCCTGCCACAATAGGAGGTTGGTTCCTAGGTAACGAGCCACGGGGCTTCTAGTGTGTTCATCGTCAACACTTGATGCACAGGACACGATTTGCCGTCCATCTCTTCATTCTTGGTTGCGGCGGTCGACCAAAGGCGGAACCACTACTGTGTTGGTAGAATTCCCATAGCGTGCAATGCTGAGAACAGAGCAGAGCCATTGAGGTCGATAGGATTGATGAAGGAGACCAAAGGTGTAATGTACTAGTTTATCTCGAAGCAGTCAACTTTGACAGTCCAATCGCAGCAAAAATCAAACTCCGGCAACCCTGAAATCTCCGCCAAAATCGCCGTGACAGCCTTTCTAACTGCTCAAAGCTCGAGCGGAAACTGGACCTAGATGATGGTGATGATCCGGTAGCTGAAACAGACCTAGAGACGTGCACAGCTATAGACTCAGCGATTGTAACTAGCAAGTTAAGTAATTTTAGTAGTTTAGAGAGGTGGCCCGAAATTCGAAAGTTCACTGGTATTGCGATTTGACTGTCAAAGTTGACTGCTGGTAATATGTCGTCAAACGACCGCGAGTGTCAACCTGAATGGTGTCTGTGACAAAGAAGTTGGCGGGTATGGTTTCCATAATATTTTTTTCTCGTAAGAACCGTTATCTAGGATGAGGCGGAGTAGGAGGAAAGCTCCAAAATCCAGTGATTCTATTCCGAGTGACGGGCTGTGCTAGGGTTTCCCGCACCCCGGTTGCGCTACAAAATCAGTCTAGATACTCAGTAGGTCCGGGGAGCTTCTGTCACCACCTCAGGATCCCGAATGTCACCCATTTGAGGGGATGAAGTATTCCGGAGGAAGGGCTACGGTATGGCAGCTTAGAATGTATAAAGGGCCGCGGAAAGACCGTTTCTTCGCCTTTAAGAAACTTGAGAGAAGATAAATACCGCCCCGGGTTTCACCTTACCCAGCAGGGTATTTGAATCCAACCCGAACGTCACAATTCAGTAGGTGCTTCCGCTTGCTAGTTTAGACCAGTCCAGTTGTCAGTCGAAACAAGTGCATATATGTACCGCCGCCACATCAAGGTCCGGGGGTGCAAAGGGAACCTTCTAGATGACTTCGTTCGGAGCTAGGCAAAAAGCAGACCTAAAGTACCCACCGTCATCCTTTCACCAGTAACACGTTGTCCAAAGGGTTGAATCTGCAATAAATCTGCAGTGGGTGAATTGAGTACACTTACGGATATTGAACTTTCCTCGCGAGCAAATCGGAAGGTCGGTCATCCCTTGCAGCAAGAAAGAGGGGAAGAAGAAAAAAACGAGAAGAGAGCGGGGACGAAGAGCAGGATTGGACAGCCCGCACTGACCTCCCCTAACATACCCCGCCGCCCTGTTGTCTCTCCTCCAACAGATTGTGAAGCGCACCTCGCCCACTTGATCTGTACCAGTATCTATCAACTACCTGCAAGCAAGCAGCTCCCAATCTTCTCTGCTTCGCTTGAGACCTTCTACTGTATTCCCGCCTTATCGGAAGCAGTTAATTTCATTGCTTCCCAAGCGCCGAGCGAGCGAAAGCCGACAGGGAACGGAAGACTAAAATCCCGCGAGCCTCATTATCCACACGCATCACGTCGCTTGGTCGCTACATACCGTGCGTGCGTGTCGCAAGCCGCCTCTCAACAACCAACCTCACCTCTACAAACGAACTTTTGCAACATATGACTGGAACTTCTCTCTTTGCTACCACAACTGAAACCGACCAGAAATTTGCTGAGCCTTCATCGTTCATGGCGTTCGACCACCAGCGAATAGCAACCGATCAGCAGCAACCGGTTGTGGCGCGCTCGCCAGCTAGTAAGAAGATTAAGCTCTCGACAACCTTCAACTCCCCCATTCCTCCTGAGGTGACTACGCAACCGCAGCAACCACCGAATGACTCCCCCGACGATGTCAAGATGGGTGGGACGGTCGACGATAAAGGGGTCCAGACTACAATTCCGGTTGCCGATAGTAGTGCGTCTCAGGTGGGGGTGAGGAATAGCAGTGCACCAGGTACCTTTTTTCAACTTCATTCATACAGCAGACGGTGTTCAGTGCGGAATATGGGCGTGTCTACAACCGACCGACCTTTCACCGGGACACTCGAAGCGGTGGTGTTGCCGTGCTAACTCGAGTGTCAAGATCGTACCCCAAGTCTCCAGTCGATCCGGGCCACGATCCAAGAACAGTTTGATATCGAGATACTGCTCAAGCACCGAGAGCTCGGGAACATCGAGAAGGAAATTGCAAAGACGCAGGTGGCGATGGAGCAGCTCAGGAGATGCTCATTAATACCTTATGTCGACAGTATGGAGGCACAGCTCCATGCACAGTTAAATTACAAACCACCCTCATCAAATCCGCATAATATACCTGATTATGCGCCGCCGCCGGAAGGTGTCGTCGATGGGCCATATACTAGACACTATCGTCAATGGCTAATATCACATCAACAATTCGATGGTCCAAATGCACCGGCATATATCTTGCCGTCACCTCTGACCCCTGGTGTTGCTATGAATGGAATGCATCAAAGTCTTACTGGTAGTGGAAGACCACAAAGGCAAAGTGCGATGAAGGTGCAAACGAAGAATGGCGAGCAAGTGTGTCTTTACCGGAGGAGGGACGGTGTTTTGGTTAGGTATGTAACTTGGTGTTTTCTGAGTAGAGGACTGATTAACTAATATCATTTCCAGGCTGGAATGTGGGGATTGTCACCGAAGCAACTTTTCGTCAGCACAAGGCTTTATCAACCATTGTCGGATCGCTCACCAAACGGAATACTCTTCACATGATGCAGCAGCCGACGCATGTGGACAGGAGGTCAACGAGGAAGAACAGGCCGCGCTTGTGTCACCAATGTTTCGTGCTGCAATTGATGGACCTGCTAGAAATACGCGCCAGACCAATCAGTCGAAAACACCAGCGTTGCCTACTCCACCAAGTTCCTTCCACTCGAGAGCCTCGTTTTCCGATGCCCCTCCATCTTATCAAACTCCTCGCGCTCAACCTACCCCAGCTTCTACCGCACAGCGCAAAGGTGGGCGTAGAGCTGCGATGACAGTAAATACTCCCATAACACCCGCACCGCAATCCAAGGGTGGTTCTAGCTTGGCTATGTCACCGACAGATTTCAATACCACCAATTTGGAGAGCCATCTCAAACGAAAAAGGCCCGATATCAATGTTGAAGGGTTGTTGAAAGAGGTTACTGAAAGCAGGACCGTATGGGAACGCTCAGAGACTGAATCTGAGGATGACGCAGTTCTTAGTAATGGAAAGGTGTCGCCGCCACTTCCGTCTGCGGGATTTTACAAGCCACCCGTGCCGCAAAGAACACCACTGGCTGCAAGACCTCCCACTCCAACTTCGCAAGAACCTGTTGCTCCAATTCCTCGCCATGGCTCTCCTACCTTGAGACGTCCTATGTCCGGCATGTCACCAATACCGTCCCAAATCAAAACCCGGAACATAAAGCCTCAACGTCTTTCTGCCGATGGAGATGTTGAGATGCACGACTTCGATGCATCTTCTAGCGACGACGATGATGATGGAGGCTACCGTTCCGACGGTGTTCAGGGCAACGATGACGATCTTTATTCTGTCCCACCTAGGCGGCCTATGCAGGGAGAGGCCCTGGAATTTAGAAACGGCGAGTCTTCTACATTCGGGTCGATGCTTAGTGGGAGCACTGGGTTGTTTTCTCAGTTCCCTCAGATGGGACCTACTTCCGCTGCGGTTCCGAGTCTGCCCATGTCTGGTTTTGCGCTGCAGAACGGAGGCACCACGCTCCTCAATGGTGGTGGCATTGCGCCTACGGTTTCGTACACGCCTTCCGTTACCATCAATCCTGCGGTTCTGATGAGGGGCAGTGGGGATCATTCCACTCCTTCGCCCACTAGTATGATGAGTATGGTGAATATGACCGCGGCGTTACTCCAACAAACTCATCAGCAAGAACCGGAAATCCCAAAGCACGTTAGATTCGCCATTCCTGGAATCGGCGGCGATCTTAGACACCAGGAAGGTGTGAATGGAGCTTCCGGGTAAATCCTTGATCTAGTCAAAGTCGGGTGTTACTTCCTTTAATTTTCTTCCAGCCTTGTCTTTCCACTGTAGATTCTTTAGTGTTCTGGTTGAAGATATAGGATGTATTTTCAGTTTTTCTCTTTGATGGCTACGAAGGCGCTATCCTATGCTAGGCTGGTTACGTGTAGTGCTTGCAAATGTTTACTACTTTTACTGCTCGTTGGGGAATTATTTTTTAGCGCGGTTGGTTGCTTTCGAGAGTTTTTGCAAGCGGGTTGGGATGGGTTATGATTCTCTTGTTGTCAGGGGAGGGGATAGGATATGTGATGTGATGTTTGTAGTGATTAGATGATGGTTGCGATGATTACTCTGAGTTCCATGAAATTTACTGTGAAATCGATTGACAATTCATGATGTGGTTCCAAAAATAGAGCAGAGCTTCACACCTCCAGCTCACAAAGCCGCATACCTCCTCACCCACCAACAATGGAGTTTCTGAAATCAACCCTCACCTCTGCATTATCCAAAGGCCCACCATTTCCGTATACGTTCCTCGATAGAGTCTCACTCCCCGGTGAGGATAGCAGCAGCATCTTTACCCTTCACAATGCGACAAAGAGGGAGGATGGAAGTGCGTGCAGCGTGTTTTCGTTCGAAGTCACGGATGCGACGAGAAGTCGGCTACCGCTTGCGAAGAACGCACTTCGAAAATTGAGGACACTACGGCATCCGGGAGTTGTGAAAGTGTTGGAGAGCGTCGAGGTGCGTGCGAACACTGGAATGGCCGCGCATGTCCTCTCGCGGAGACATATGAAGGGCGGCAAAAGGATAGAGCCTAGAGCTGATACATACACATTTTCTCAGACAGACAGCTACATCTATATCGCGACGCAGCGGATAACACCGCTGGGCTGGCACATTCGACGGGGCGCGCTACAGAGCGAAACAGTGAAGTGGGGGCTGTGGGGAGTTGCTGTATGTCCGCTACATCTACTCTTCCACGTAGTTCATCGGTGGGTGGAGGGAATGGTGGAAGCTGACGGTTGATGCAGATCACGTTGAAATTTGTGAACGAAGAAGCGAAGAGTATCCACGGGAATGTGCGTCTGGGCTCCATTTTTACAAGTGAAAGTGGCGAGTGGAAGCTGGCCGGCTTTGAGGTGCTGAGTTCACTCGCGGATGATGAGCCGTTTATCTATGTGGGTCTACCATGCAATATTCTTTGGATGTGAGGCGCTGATGAGACTAGAGATATGGAGGATTGTTACCCGATGCTGGACGATACGCGGCGTCGGAGATTGGCAAAGGAGGGTGGGAGGGGTTAAAGAGGTACGCTCGTTCATGGTGAGATAAGGCTCACGCTGATAATGGTTCAGTCAACCCATACACGTTACTGATTCCTGGGGCTTCGGCGTTCTTGTCTACGAAGCGTTTAATGGCTCGTTCGCCGGTGCCGATCAACTTTCTCAGCCAAAAAAGATACCGCCCCCAATGGCAGCAGCTTACAAACGTCTCATCGCCGCCAACCCCAAATCTCGTCTCTCAGTCGCGCACTTCCTCGAGCAAGGTCGCCGCTCCAAAGGCTTCTTCGATATCCCACTCATCCACATCTCGGAATTTGTCGAAAACATGGGGGTGAAAGAACAGGCTGAGCGAGAGACATTTCTTGATGAGCTAGAACGCACCGGAGATCAGTTTCCGGAAGATTTCTTCAAGATGAAGGTTCTCCCCGAGCTACTCAAGAGTGTGGAGTTTGGAGGAGGAGGACCCAAGGTTTTTAGCGCTGTTCTCAGGATCGGTGAAAAGTTGAGTGATGAAGAATGGGAAGCTTCTATCACACCTGTTGTAGTACGGTTGTTTGCACTCCCGGATAGAGCGACTAGGGTTTTCTTGCTAGATAATTTAGGGCGCATGATTGATCACCTTTCGAGCCGAGTTGTTAATGATAAAATCTTTCCAGACATGGTGGGGTTATTCTCATTGAATATTAGAGTGAAGTAGTGCTGACGGGGATAGTTAACTGGCTTCTTTGATTCGGCACCGATTGTTAGGGAGCAAACTGTCAAGGCTGTCCTCACCATTATCTCGAAGTTATCGGATCGAAATATTAACGGAGACCTGCTGAAGCATCTAGCAAAGACGCAGAATGACGAGCAACCGGGGATTAGAACTAATACCACCATATGCCTGGGAAAGATTGCAAGAAATCTGGGGCAAAATGTACACCCTCCTACTCTTCCATATCTTTCTCTCTGCTAACAGGAGCAGACCCGTCAAAAAGTCCTAGTAGCAGCATTTACACGCTCTCTACGTGACCCATTTGTACACGCCCGTAATGCAGCCCTTCTAGCACTCGCAGCAACATCAGATGTATTCGACGAAACCGACTGCGCCACTAAAGTCGTCCCCGCCATCTCCCCATCGCTAGTAGATAAGGAAAAGATGATCCGTCAGCAAGCCGCAAAAACCCTCGAACTATACCTTGCGCGAATCAAGACCTTGACCACCAGCTACCCCGATACGGTTCTTCCACCACCCGGCGCAACTAATCCCGAGACGGGTGCGGCAAAAACGGGAGGAGCAGTGGTGGTGCAGCCGTCGGGATGGACTAGTTGGGCTGTTGGAACACTTACGGCTGCCGCGGGGCAGATGGCCTCGAAACCTGTCGCTGCAATTGTGGAGGAGCGTCCGGCGTCTGCTCCTCCAGCAAGACCTGCCGCGCCATCGAGGCCCGACCCAAAAACTACTGCCTCCACCACCTCTTCCGTTCCACAGCCGAGTGGGTTTTTGAAGGATGAGAATGAAGATGACAATGATCTAGATGGCTGGGGTGCATTGGATGATGACGCTGATAACGACACAGGAGGGGGAGAAACATTTTTTGATGCATTGGAGAAGAAGGTGGGGCGGCAGGTGGGGAAGAAGGAGAATAATAGAACGGTGTCAACGTCAATGCCATCGGCCAGTGCTAGCACAGGTGCAGTGAGTTCCTTCGGCCCGAAACCATTTAGCTTGAAGAACGAGGATGAGATAGATTTTGAGGCGCTCGTGGGTGGAAAGGCGAAGAAGAAGGAGTTACCGAAGGGGTTGTCGAAGAAGCCGGTGATGCCTGTGAAGAAGACTACAACAGCAGCAAGGACGGTGAAGAAGACTACCACTGCTGCGAAGGTGCCAGCAAAGAAGATGGATGCTTGGGATGAAGGGGAGGCGGATTGGGGGGATGGCTGGACGTGATGAATGAAATGATGAAGATGTGGAGGCATTCATACTATAGTTGCTGGCGTGCGGGTTTTTTTAAAGGCTTTCTTGTTGGCAAGGGCAGCTGATAGAATAAATGGAGCGGTCGTCAGTGATAGACACTTTGTCAATGACACAAACGTACTTATCGTTTGCCCATGTCAGCTACGGCGGAGTTGTTACGGTAAATATACATCTAGCCCAGGCACCTAACTTTGGTAGCCCACTTTCAAAATTTCAGTATTCGCTCAGTGTCATTAGTGTGGAGTGATAACGAGTGAATCAACCATAACCAGTGTACCAGTACACCATACCCAAATCCCGGCCATGTTTGTACAGCGGCGAGCAAAGAAGAAACAACTGCTTTACCTGCATCCATATCCAATGATTGTATTTGGGAGAGGGAGACTTTGGAGGAGAGCTGGGGGAGGTGGGGGAGGCTTTGGAGGAGGAGTAAAGGAGTCCCCATATCCCCCTTGCGGGCGATGCTTCACGACGTATTTTTGTTAATCTGAGGTTGCCAAACTTAAGACTATTACCTCCGCCCAGGCGGAGCATCCAGTTTAGTAGTCGCTCAATGTTAGTGTGGAGTGATAACGAGCGAGTGAATCAACCCATAAACCAGTGTACCAGTACACTATATTGACATTTACTGTTTGGGAGTGCTAGGAGGACAAAAGCTTCGCAAAGTGGACGTAAAGATATCATTCAATTCACAGAATATCACTTTTGCATATGCAGATATACTTTCACTTATGTCGACGTACGTGGTTTTATTCATGAAATCACTCGGTATTTCATGAGTCGTGTTTAACCAAGCAACGGCGGTGGAGAAATCATTGTTAGCCATAATTTTAATACAACGCTTTGTTCATTACTCCAGACTGATCCCTTACGTTTTGTAAATTCCGCCGAGCGAGCTTACAAAGCGAGGGAAAAAGTCTGGGCAGGAGAACAACCAGACACGCAGGGGCTGCCGTCCAGAGGTTCCCAGAAACCCAAGTCCAAGGAAGGGTGTTGCCCTCCGGATGCGCTTGAGACTCAACGTCTCGACCGCTCGATGTATCCCGAGTTCTGACATGGTAATCGTAAGCCCAGAAGTCGAAAATGCAGGCGATTCCTGGAAATTTGTTACCCTCAATACTCACAATACTCACATAGTTGGCCACTATGGATAATGACTGTTCCACATCTTCCGACTGCAGTCATCGAGTCTATAACACACTTCTACTCGCTTCGCGGTTGAATTATCCGGACAACGAGTGAAAGTAAGACCATAGCCATTCCACCCAAAGTTCCAACGGTAGCGGCCGTGGAACAGAGGTGCTGTGGATCTTCCGCCCCATTGCAGGTTCGCTCTCTACTAGTGATGGGCTTGAGACGAGTCGCCTTAAGTCTCCAGTCTCGAGCCGGCCCGAGCAGTGTGATAACGCGTGAGTCGGCACGGACTTGCAAGACCAGAGGCTCAAGCTTTGACTCGAGTTTTCCTGAATACAGGCTAAGGGTTCTCCGGTGTCATTTCGGGCTCCACTGACCGCCTAGTGACCTGCATTTCATGTTGATTCAAGGGCCTATGCGCCCGTTGAAAGATCTTACATATGAGGTACTATTGACAGTCAAATATCATGGAACATCCACCGGTCACCATATCATGCTTCGGTTATGGGCGGTGTGATTGCGGTACATAAAGCTCGAGTTTAGGCTCAACCAATGTTTTCACCAGTCCGGACTAGTTCAGTCTAAGTAGGGCTCAGTACGGTCCAGTCCAAAATGAAGGTCGGACTGGACTGGTCTGAACTGGTCTGTAACACGATTTTGTAGGACTTGTCCGGTCCAAGGTAGGGCTCAGTCCGGACTGGACTAAAGGCAAGGTTGGACTGGACTGGACTGGACTAGACCTGGACCAGTCCAGACTGGACTAGTCCACCCCCCGACTGGTGAAAACATTGGGCTCAACTCACGAGTCTGCTCGAGCTTTCGTGAGCCTCTACCGCTATGAGATGAGTCGGCTCGAGCTTGTGGCCCAGGCTCGACCTAACTCCCGCCCTCACTAACTCCCCATTTCCATCAAGCAAAGTTTACAACAGGACGGATTGTTGTCTTCTATAATCAGGATCCGAATCTCCCAATAAACAAGAACTGATGCTTAACTTAGCTGGCAGTGCATGGTATATGCCAGGTGTTGTAAACGCCAAGTGCTATAAACACCAAGGTTCGAAACCTCACTTACTTTTTTGTTCTAGTATGAAAGTATTCGCATCAGGGCTGTACCTGGGCGAGTAATACTATGACTACACCCGACTTGGGTTGCGACGAGCAACCCGGGAAAAGACCGAACTTGACCTGGTATAGATGCATGTAGATGGTAGGATCGGGCGCAGATACTATGATCTTGTTTGCAAGGTAGGATAAAATAAGCGTAAAATAATGATTAGTGCGGGTTTCGAGCCTGTGACCAGATGGACCAGCGTTTAAAGCGCTTTAGCAGATAAGCTAGACGAGCTAAATTTGTTATACATGAACTTACGAGCTCTTAATTCGTTCAGCTGCGTGGCAATTTATCGATCCCCACACATAGTAAGTGCGAGATATCGATCTATTATGAAAAACCAGGTATAAGAGGAACAAAAGAATCACAAGGTTTGTAGACTGTGGTGTTTGTACCATCTCGTCGGTTAGCTAGGCAATCTGATCTTGTATGGTTGACAAAGCTTATGGGATTCCAGCTTGTTGGCAATGGTTCTAGTAGTCCGGAAGGGGACCAGTCTAAACCGGACCGATCCTGGCCTAGACCAGTCTAGTCCAACTTTCAGCTGGACTGGACTGAACTGAGCCTTACCTCAGACCGAATCAGTACTGCAAAAATCCGTGTTATGGACCAGTTCAGACCGGTCAATCCCGGTCTAAACCAGTCCAGCCCGACCTTGCTGCTGAACCGGATCGGACTGAGCCCTACCTCAGACCGGGATCATCCGGACTGGTGGAATCATTGCTTGTTGGACCACAGTACTTAATCGAACATCTGCAGTGGGCTCAATGGGATGGCGAAATGAAACTATCTGAAAGTCAGCGTAAGCTGTATTGGCAGAGATACGAGGGAGATACCTGTTGATAACAGCGTTGAGGTGGAGTATCTCAGGTATTGACTTGGCATAGCTAAGGTGATTAATGATGTGGATATTCCTGAAACTCAAGATGATCCGGTCACAGAACCTCAACATGATCCCCTCATCAACTTGTACATCCGAGGAATATCCCATAAATCCTACGGGCCACTTTCTTCTCTATTCATAAACCATGAACTGGAAGATGTGGGCGATTGTACTGATACTGCGAGCATATGCGGTGGCGGCTTGGAGCTGTGGGTACTGCGGGACGCACAGCCCGGCAAACATGTCGACTTGTCGAGTGTGTGGAGCGATGAGGTGATCATGGTTCCGAGGCGAGGGGCGAGGCCTCCTATGGGGGTACTTGAGGTCGGGTTCAGATGCGATTGGCTGATTACTGAAGTATATTTTTGGAAGTTGGTAGTACGCAGGTCTTGTACAGGCTCAAGGTTGAACGTCAGTACATTGCATTCCCTTCTAAACCGTTTATCCTCATCCAGCGGCCAGAAAGAGTGTCTCTGGTCTTACATCCTGACACTCTATCTCCTGAAAAATATCCAACCGCTTCTGTTCTTGGTAGAGAGCCATGCGTTAGTCAAATAGATGCAACCAAATAGCACCACGGATGAATAGATCGAAGGCCTGAGTAACTGAATTCTACATGCCATGAATTTCACTACAGGGCTCTGTGATTATGGCATCTGAATGATAGGGATGGCTGTAACTCTCTATTATGTTGTGGCAAACTAGATGAGTTGATGGTGCTGGTTGCCAATTCATGATATCCAAAGCCCCCAGAGTTTTAGATTACACAAATGGTTTACTGTGCACTGGAGGCTGGAATAACATCCAGCAATGGTTTGTATAAAGGCGAGGGGATGCCACAGGCTCCCCAGCAAGCACCATGTCATCGAACCGGGTTACCCACCCACAAGCTCCAGGTTCCAGGTCCCTAGCATTTCGATTTCATCCGAGTCGAGATATGGTACGCGAGTCAGTCTCCCCCGATGATGTAAAGTCAATCGCGGGAGATCAAAACTCCCATGTAAAGCTCGGGTGCCAGACTGTGATAGTTCGTAGCAGCGTAAGTGTAACTTTGGGATTTCGGTTTAGCTTTGATACCGCGCGATCGAAAGTTACGAGGGTTGCAGTTGGTAGTAGTCCTTTTACACCAGCTCTTCTTCCCTGACCACTCGGGATTGCCAAGTATGTAATCCACCCTAATTCCACTGTAGGCGCAACTCCGTAGGTGCGAACGGCAGCAGGGCTGTAGCCTTGAATTGTCTTGACTGCTATGATTCATTACACGGAGCCGCAGATCAGCAGATAGGCAGAGAGAAGGAGGAGAGGAAGAGGTAATTGTGGGTCGTGTGCTGTAGTACCGAATACATGTTGGAATAGATTAAAACGGCAATATATACCACAGGATACAGCCTCTCCCAAACCAGGCGTCAATATCCCACCGGCTCTTCATAACCTCATGAAGTGGAAGAGAAGGAAAATTGCGGAGGCATCAACTCATATGTACTGACTTGAGCCAGCTCGGTAGTGTCGTCTGCCTGGTGTTCCGAACCGGATTTTGAAAAACTTTGGCGTTGTCGTTTTCGCTAGAGAGCGCCTCTGCTCCAACCACTTCGCTATTGTTACCCGAGAGAAACTGTTGCGGAGGTCGTCTGTGTTGAACGGGAGAGAAGTTGTGACTTAGTCTCCATCACTTAGGCATTTCCCCGTTGGTATGAGCTGAAATTAGGAGCGTCATGTTTTGCGATCTGACCCCAGCCGAGAATGCGGTAGCAGAGAAGGTTCTAAGGCGTCTGGAAACGGAAGAGAGAAATAGCCGGTTACTCCATCTCAAAAGCCGAAAAATGTGATATGTTTGATCAACCTATCCCACTCTTCTGAGCTTGGCAAACGCCGAGTACCTCTCGATCAAACGAAAGTGGTAGCCATCAGCTGCTGTTCCAGCCCGATAGCCGACATCGAGATTTGTTTTGTGTCTCAAACCTGAAACTTCCAGTTTGTTTGGGACCGGCAGTTTCAAACGTGTATTACATGAGTGACAACTAATGAATGAGTGATCAGATATGACCTCGTCTACGCTATGACCTACTTAAGAGCACGCTTTATTGCGTGAGACGGCCAGCGGAAACCCTAACCTGTGCTTCAACCTCCATGGACATGCCGCCTCGCCGTCAGCCAGTTATTTCGGCAGACAGTCTCTATTGGGAAATATTTGCGTCTCTGACAATGTCCCTTGTCCAACACGATGAAGTACTACGTGTGGGGAGGACCAGAGGCTTTGCCCTGAATTGCCGGCCAGCTCTATGCACACGTGATATGATCACAATCATCCACATATCCATACTCTGTAGTAAACACCTCTTTGTTATGGTATAAGGTAGCCTTTTCTTGCTCCTGGGACAGTCAATTCTTCATCTGCCGATGCTCTGTCCCCAAAGTACACCACAGCACTCGAGCCACCCCCTTCCTACACTCCCACACTCGACCCCACCCCACCCACAGACTCCCGTACCAGCAATGCAAAGCCTACAGTATGTACAGACATCATTTATGCTTTTCTCGGGCTGATCGATCCCTTGCATACATTTGGATCCATCCAGATGGGTGTCTTGCTGCAGGGCTGCACACGTTGCCCGAGGACGCACACACATGAAGTCTATGCGGTTCAGTTCAAAATATTTCAGGCTGCATTACACATACAGCGGAAAACAGCTGCCGAGGTCTTCTTCCAATTAAGGGTTTTCTTATAAAATCCCGAAATGAGTTGTTGGGAAGCTCTCCGATCAAACGTGGAAGGGAGAATTTAATTTAAACCAACTGGTTGGTAGGTTCCCAAACATTGGCTGCTAACATAAGTTACAGATCCCCAAAGAAAACCCAATGGCGTCTCACGATCTCCTGGCCAGCCAATACACCGCCACCAGGTTAACGGGAACGACGTCTGTTCGCAATCTCAACTGCAGTCGGAGCAAAAGAATCACCCGATGCCCTGCATGGCGTTGATTCGATTTGATCGGGACGCGGAAAAAGCAATCCGGGAACATCGAATTTGCAGTGTTAGAACGAGATCGTAATGATGATGACGATGGTGACATAGGTATGGTTGTACTAGGTACGTATGTAAGTGTGACCTGCCTTCCCGTCTCCCTCATAAGCAAGTGAGTGCCAGTTGTTCTATGTAGAAGATCGATCTGCCCGAGAAAAAGCATATCTCTACCATTGGTATTGGTGGAGTTGTATGCTGAATGGTGGCGGTGGTGTGAGTTCCGAGGGCAAATGCCTGGCTACATACCCGCCCCATCACGAGATCGCCACGAGGTTTAATTTGCATGATGTTGGCTTGGATAATTCATGGGTATCTACCGTTCGTTTCTGTAGAATTCAACGATTATTGCGTCACGATGTATGATTCGACTGCTGAGGTCGTGTGACCGCGGTTCCTGTGCTCCTCTGAAGTCATAATGACTCTGAGTGAACGCTACCAAGTAGAGGCTTCGCACTGAGTGTGAGTGGATCATGGTCTCAAATTTGGGTTATCTCCGAAAAATTCGACAGCTGCGAATTCGGCGGTGATGATTGGTTCAAAGCTAATGCTTTGGTTAGCGAACCCCCGGTCTCAAGAACGCATGCGAAGTGTGAACCCATGGGCCAAGACGCCCCACAGCTTCCCCACGGGGAGGTACTGAGGACCTGGAACCTGGAGTGGGACGGGCGTCCACTTGCCTTTATACAAATCCTTGCTAGATGTTATTCCAGCCTCTAGTCCCAGTGGAACCATTCATGTAATCTAAAACCACGGGGCGCTTCGAATATCACAAATTGGTAACCGGCACCACTGTTAACTCATCTAATTGCCACAGCATAATGGGAGGTTATAGCCATTCCTTCATTCAGATTCCATCATCACAAAGCCCTGTAGGGAAATGCATAACATGTAGAGCTTAATTACCCAGGCCTTTGATCTATTCATCTGCGGCGCCATTTGGTTGCAGTTTATGACTAACGCTTGGCTCTCTGCTAAATAGGGTGCGAGGCTTCCTAGTAGTTTCAAATGCAGTCGCGACTGGGGTTTGGAGTGACGGCATAGAAGTGCACTTTTGAAGTACCCTTCCATGCCACTCATACGTAAGAATATGGCGCCTGCATTACAGCGAGTAATGACAGGCATACTCGAGTATTACATGCTCACTTTAAATGCGAGGACGTTGATCACGAAGAATGGATTTATGCCACTGAGCACAAGCTGATCGAGTCCAACATCCAACACCTTCCCAGAAAAAAGTCCGAGTCGTAGGCAAAGCTGTTTCTCGCTCCAACACAACCAACAGCCCCTCTGCTGATGGATCCTGATTGCTCAATATTACAAGACCTTCTCTCAAGATCTACCACTAGGGCCCGCCCCCACAACGGCGAATGTACAACATAGGGTGTCCTATCCATGGAAATTTGAAGAGCATTCTACAGTTCTAGGTTAATGGTATTCAATTATTAACAGAAGAAGGTACCATCGAGTCGGCGATTACTTCGACGTTACTGTGCTTTGCCGTCTTGGTGGTCTGGGTTGATCATTATCTCTAAGATTTGCAAAGGATCGAGATTCCATAAGCTGAATGCAACGGTGTCTTGCGCAGTTCTCCGTGTCTGGTGGGAGTTTTCTTCAAAACTTGCATTTACGCATGGGAATAAAATGTATGGCATGGAAAACGAGGTGGGCGCCATTAGGAGGACGCCATTGAAGCTCGTGCTCGACATCAGCCAGCTGGAATAACCACGACATCTTCGATCAAGATAGGGGGACTGACAACACTTCCGTCGTTTCATCTAGCGGCCCGCACGACCATAAATGTGCGCACTATTGCCCCGCAATTGTCATGATATTTCGGCATACTCGAACACGAAGGCGCCACGAAGATGCAGTGATACGTGGAGAGAAGAAGGAGCCATTGGGTATGCAATGAAACTGTTTCTAGGAGGTTAATATACGTTAGCTAATGCATTGAAGATCCGGAGTATAAACATATGTGGGATTAAGGATATGGATCGGTAAGAACGCTGGGAATCACTGTGCGGCAAAATTTGACGTGGATGTAGTTCCCTCTGAAGAATTGGATTTCACTTGATGCTGCAATCCCAGGTATGCATGGCCTTTAGTTAAGTAGTTGTATAATCGAGTCTGAAGGTGAGGATCGGACGTGCCTGTCCTGGGAGCTAAAAGCGCTTGTCAGCTCGGGTAGGATCCGTTGGAGATCCTCACTCATTTCACCGGATTCAACTGCTACTGGCCAGATGGAGGGAAGACCCTTGGAGGATAATTACTGCCTGTTGGTTATCCTCAGGCAGGAGAGCTTCCCTTGAATGCTGCCGCTCTGTAATTGTCCCCCACACCAGCCGAGGTTATACAGATCCAAGATCCAGCACTGCTGGCGGAAATGTGCTCCGGCAGTTCGGAAACATCACAGCACGCACATCCTCGTTGAGTTTCCCGTAAAAGCTTGGTCCTCAGTCAGAGAGAGTACAAGAAATTCAGAGAGGATCGTATTTGGACTAATTCCATGCTCAGGCACTCGTAAAGGGTAACCCGCCCAAAGCATCATGAAAGCGTAGAGCTGGGGTTTCCCGAAAATTCCCGAGTCAAACAAACTATGACGCAAGTCCCCAACAGTAAACTCGAGTACGAGCACTGACGTGTGGTTCGTGTCTGAAGAGAAAGTCAGTCTTGCAGATTGGTTACACCGTAAGCCTCACCTTGTATCGTTGTCGCTTCACCGCCGATGAGTTTTCTTGCATAGAGGTCCTTGCATGGGTATTCATCGTCGATCTGTCGATTTCAAGGAAGATTCTCTCACGATATATGATGTTGGTGGGGGTCGCGTGACACTACCTACCAGCATTGCTCCGGGGACCGGGGCTCAACCCTACGGGATGTTCCACACTGATGTACACTGCCGACGCCCCGATCACGCAGGAACCCGCTCAGGAAAGTGTGCTGAGCAATCTGCAAAGACCGTAGATTGGAATTGCAGATTGGTTACTCACAACCAAGAAGGTTGCCAGGGTCCATCGTATGTAATTGTCCTGACATGCTGGAAGGTATGTATTTCTCATGGTTAGGTTAGGAGTAACCGCAAGTGTCTTCGGTAGAGTAAAGGATAACTTTTAACACCTTGCTCCCGACGTTCTTCCATCAGTAAGCGAGAAAGCTAGGTATAGTAATCTATAACACCCTCAACTCCGGCCAATTGCAAAAGCATTTTTACGCCTTCAACCCGACCTCCCATCCACCTCTTGCAGATCACTAACTCCCAACATGCGTCCAATTCTGTAAGTCTTCAGCTGTTCCTTCTCCTTAGCGGAAGGTACATCTCCATCCACCTCCGCATGATGGTGGTGACGATGGGGGTGTTTATGTCCATGTCCATGCCCATGTCCATCACCGTGATCGTGGTCGCAACAACCGCCCTCCGCGGCCTCATCATCACTGCCCGCCTCCTCCTTAAGGAACGTCAAATCCTTCTTCATAGAGTATGCGTCCTCGCCATCCGCATAGTATTTTGGCTCCACTTTCTCGACCAAGAACTGGAGCGTATCGCGGTACAGGTGCAGCGCCGCCTTGTTTGAGACGCGCACATGAAGGGACACATATTTCGCGCCGAAGGCTTCCGACATGGCTCTTTCTATTCTTACAGCGTTAACCTCAAATTCCATTTTCGTTCCGTGCTCCCAAGTAAGCGGTACTTACGACTTTGCCGCATCAACTTCTCCGCCAATCCCAGTCGTCGGTGCGTGCGCATCACACTAAGACTCGTAATGTGCCCGTGCTGGATGCCATCAGCAGGCTCCTCCTCCATCTTTGCAAGCACATATCCGACAATCTTTGGCGGTTCACCGGGGTATTTGGGCGGGTGGCTGAGATCTACGGCGACGTACGAGAGCTGCGGCCATGAGAGTGCATGGTAGAGGTAGTACTTCAAAAAGTAGTTTTCGGGAAGGTTGGTGATGTTCGTTTGCTGGACATGCGGGATATCAGAGGCGCGGAGGAGGCGGATGTCCATGGTGGTTGTTGCTGGATAAGGCGATGTGCAGTGGTGGGGTGGGGAGGTGTTGTGAAGTTGAGGCTCTAAGAATGCGTAGATCGTCACTCGAGAACAATGATGGACTTAAATGTTGCGAGGAATGGGAAGCACAGAGGTACTTAATTTTTTTCATCTAGGAGGACAATAGATACAATCTCGGTATTAATCCAAGGAATCAAGAAAACCCATTATTCGACCGTAGGAATCAGAATACAAAAACAACAATGTTCGCTATTTAGGAGGCTAAAAACATCACAACCGAGGAAAAGATGCATAGGAAACATAAAAATCGATGAAGAAACGCCAACCAAATGCCCAAGCCCCTAGTTGTTTCCCCTTGGCCTTATATGTTCCATTTTACCAGGCCATCAAAAACCATCGTAAGGTCATCATCATATGTACCATAATATACCACATCGCTATCGTCTGCCTTTTAGCAGCCTGTTCTCCCATTCTCCCAGATCCACATCTCTTCTCCGGGCACACACAAACACCTCTGGAACTCTCACGACTCCTTTCCCGGCCATGAGATTGTCCTTCACACTCCTATCCTCTTCTTGTAGCCTCCAGAACACCTCTTTGATCCAGTCTGCTGCTGCAAACCATTTCTCGGCACCTCCCATCACTACCTCATTAAACTTAATATATGCCACAGAATCCATAAACAGGCGTGTCAATGCAAAATCGCGAGATGCTACCCTAGAAGCATAGTACTTCCGGTAGTAATATAGCTCTACCAAGTGTTTTGCCCGCGAGTTGAGGTCCTGTTGCGAAGTTTCTGAATTTGGTGGCGGAGGTAGAGGTGGGGACGGCGGAGACGGCACGCAGTCTTCGAAGTCGGACCCCGGAGATTGAAATGCACACCCGTTGGCGGTAGCATTGGGGGATGTCAGATAGTCTACGCACCCAGGTGAGTGTGTCGGAGATGCAGGGGGGCTTGGCATGTCTGTACGTGGAGGCGGTTGAACTCCACTGAGAGACGTCCAGTCGTAGTAGTGGTGATTCCACACCTCGCCCTCGGAGACATTTCCTAGCTTTCCTAGGGATCTCGCAAATTCATTTCCTTCCCAGCCAAGGTCGTTGGGAAACCTTCCAGTAGCAACGAGTGGCATCACCGAAGCAAACTCCCAGTCTATAACCCCGGTAATCTTCAATGTCTTTTCATCAAAGAGAACATTACGAATTGCAAGATCGGAGTGGTGAATGCAAAGAGTGGATAGTTCTTCCGGCGGGGTGAATAGGGTTGTTAGCCCAGATAACAACTGCAGGAGCTCGCCAAACTCCTGAGGATTTGCTTTAGATGAACCGAGGTGAGAGGGTAATGACGAGTCTGAAGGTAGCTGCGACCAATTCCCAATGGCAGACAATGTTTCCCTCTCTATCCGCGCTTCCCAAAGGTCCGGTAATGTCGAAAATGGCCCAAGAAATGGTTCTCGTAGTTTGTCTTCTTCTTCAGACCCAGATGGTACCGCAGCCATCTTTCCCACGTAGAACTCATTGTCACCATCTTCTCGTTGATAAATATATCCTAGTTCCGTGAATTCCGAAGGTTTTGAAAGCTCGGCCTGCACATTCGCTAGTTCCTTAATAACTTTCATCTTATCCTTTGAACTCAGCTTATAGAACCGCCCATTTTCAGACAGGTTCTTTCCTCTTACACACTCCCGAAGAACATACGGTGCACCAACGGGGTTATCAAACGTCAAATCCCATGCATAAATGCGGGGAATTGGAATGTTGTACAACGGCGAAGAGTAGAGGTACTGCATGGTGGCTATCTCTGAACTCTTGGCATCGGCAGAGAAGAATTGTGGGGGGGAATTCGAGACGGAAGCCGCACATGATGTCGAATCGGAAAATTGAAGTTCATATAATGAGTTGTGAGAGCCACGACCTGATCGAAACAGTCAGTACTCAGTACTTGAATTACTGAAAATGAAGCTATCGTCTTCAAAGTTTTTTATTCATCGATTGAGATAACCAGAAACGTAAAAGAGCCCCGCAGCATGTAAAACAAGGGCAGAAAACGAGAAAAAAACGACTGCACCAATGCCTTTTCTAGTGCAAAGAAAGAAGGCTGAACAGGGAATAAAATTGTACGCCCAAATAGCAAGAAGTGCTTTGCCTGACTTGGGGCTGCAAGGAAACATAAGATGTGGAGGCATCAAGAGACCCGAGGAACTGGTTCTCAAGACCCGGCCCACTTTAATGGTCTCAGGTTTCGTTTCCACAATCTTGACCCTCCAATCTCCCAGATGCCGCTGATATAGGTAGAGGAAGGGGAGGGATATATAAGTAGGTGTGGGGAAGTATGGTTAGGTACATACTTCCGACGTCGATCTGCAGCTGTGCAGTCAATGCCTGAAACATTCTTCCACCTGTCTCGAGATTCAACCATTACCATCACCACTATCATCACATGCGCCCGCCGGCGCAACTAGTTATCATGAAAGAGAAAGCCTCGTCTTCGAAACAACATAGCGCATAATTAAGTACATCCCACGACGATACAAAAATGTGATCGGAGCAAGAACGAAGCAAATTGTTATTAAAACGTCACAAAACTTACCTAGTTCGCTAATTCTCGTGCATTCCTCCTTCCCCAGACAACCCAAAGCGCACGAAATCAGGCCTTCCAGGCTTACCCAGTCACTCCGTAGCAGCCGTGGTATTGACAGACTCAATCTGCGTCCAGCTCGTCCGTTGCGTTGTGACGGCGACGTTGGGGTGGATGACGTCGTGGTGGTCCCGTGTAGTCGAGGTGAGGAAGGAGGTGAATGGGCATGGCAGCAGTCGTCGCGGTCTCGTCGTGAATGTAGCGGGGTAGTTTTCACTGCGCCAGTAGTGTTATCGTTGCTGCTCCCGCTCGACATCCTGCGTGATCCCGCTTTCGACACCCCGTCCCTGTTCCTGGTTCTTTGTTGGTATTGTCGCTCCTGAATTCCCGTCGGATAGGGGAATTCAGGGTTCATTTTCGATACTCGTTCTGGGCTTTGGTCGTGCTGCTGTTGCTGCTGTCTATCATATCGTTGACTGGTCATTTGAAGCTGCATTGGGTGCAGAAGAAAAATGACGAGAAACACTGCGCGGATATCCCTAATGAAGCGGAAGTGGAAGGAGATCGAGATATTGTAGAGATATCGAAAGAGGTATATATTGGGAGGCGCCGAATAGAGTAAAGGCCTTCTCAGTGTGTTGCAAGGGCAGTTCAGGTGTGTAGTCGGTAGTATACCGCGCTTCCAGATCTGTCTTTATGTATGGATCTCCGGCAGCAACCCGCAAGTGACGACGTAGAAAAATCGTACAGCACCAGTTAATTCTCACAAAAGGATGTGAGTGGATTGCCTTTAGTGTATGTACAACACCCGTACAGCGTTCCACGTTATCTGCTGCTGCGATGAGGGGCCACGCTGTCGGGTGGTTGGGGAGCAGAAATTCAGGATTGTACTCGAGTAGCCGTGAGATCTCTCTCTCGGTAGGCAGAGGGATACCTGTTGGAAGAAGGGCAGGGGTTGCAGTGGATATTGAGGTGGAAGAGAAGAGGGGGGGTGGTAGAGAAGTCCAAGGAGACGAATTTAGAGTGATCTACTTGGATACCATCACGAAGGTATAGTTACTTGCACGCTTAGGCGCGAGGAGAAGAACATCAACAGAGAAGGAGAAAGTCAAAATCTACTGCATCTGCCAAATACTCTGCAATATCTTTTTTCCTTCTTTTCTTGTGTTCGCTCTTCCTGGCCAACCAATCACACGGCGAGGCGAGGGTACTTGGGGAGGGTTATTTTCTTTTTGACTCCGTTCATTCGCTCGTTAATGGCTCCGGAGCTTTTCATTTGCTGCACCTTTACGCACATCTGCTTGCTGGGGATGCTGGTGGATGATAAATGAAGAAAGAGGTTTCTCGCAGAGGCCGGGCTGCAAGTGCAAAAATCAACAATGGAGACCGATTAGAGTACATACTGTACAGCGGAGATAGGCTCGCTTTTCGCTTGTTTGGAGGAATTTCGCTCCTCGTCGAGACAGGACGTCCTGTTCCCCACCGCGGCCTACCACTAGGGTACACCACTACCTACAGCTCACCCACTACGTACAGATCCTACCTAGGTCCCCTCCGGAGTCCCGGTCACATCTCCACTGCACTCCACACCTCTTTTGAGACGCGTTTTCTGGCGGCGGAACTTGGAAGTTTGGTGTTGGGCAGCTTGGCTGGTTGGGTGCGATGGATGCACAGGGTGACGCGCATCGTTGGGCCTGGCGAATCAGAGCAGAGCACTCCACCTAGCGTATGCAACGGCGTGCACGAGCCACGTTTAGTTAAAGATATACCACTCAAGTTAGTACCACACGGCACACCTCACCCATCACATATATTATCGCGACGAACATCCTCATTCTGGTTACTAAGGAAGACTGCACTGCTGAAGGTTCGGTCACGACCACCATTCCCTGCGACTGTGGCGCCTTTAAACCCCGAGTCCAGCCGTGCTTTACAGCAGTTCCTGACCATTACGTTCGACCTGCACTTTATGCCTCCCATGTGACTGACGGTCAGAATGCGAGTGTTCGGGGCTGGGAGATAAGTACGAGGGGATCGCGCCAACCTGAAGCTCGTCGTTCACAGCGCGGATGCAGTGAGACCGGTATATGTGCTGGGAACATTTCCATCAATTCTCTACCATCAGCTCTAGAAGCGGCCCTTTTTTGCCTTCCTAGTTGCTGCGATGCTCTGCCGTCCAGTGGTATGCAGGTGCGCTGTACGAGCGGCGTCGATATGACGTAGCGAGGCGAATAAGCAGAGGAACACCGACATCACTCAAAGTACTGTCCCTTGCTGCTCATGAAACACCAAATACTCGCCTAAGTTGCTCTACAGAAGGTTTTACCTGGGCTGAAACTGCTCGAAGTAGATCAAAGAAATATATCCGTCTCTCCTTCTCTTTCCTGTGCTCGTTTTGAGCGAATTTCTTCCGTCTAAATCATGATACCTGCCCCGTATTGATGGTTGATTTGCAATTCCGAACCTCAACACAACGCCCACACTCGAGCTGTGCATCATATGCGCAGGGAATTCTTTTTTTTGCTCAACATCATCAGCAGCACAATCCCTTTAATTCACCGCAAATGGGAAGGTCATATGAACCTGTTTATCTCTGACCGCCCGTCGGCAATTTGGATCAGCGCGGCGCGCTAGAGTGACGGACGGTGACCTGCGGCCCAAGCGAAGGCTGTAGGCTTCCCCGCATTCTACCACACACACCGTCCCTACCCCTCTCTTCTCTCATCAGAGAAGCGCTCTCGAAGGTTATTGTTTTTTGTTGGAAGAGGAGAAAGACTTATCGTCACACAAAAGCGCACAAGGGTGGACGGACTGTGGTCATAAAATATGACTGTTGATGGGTGGTGGTGTGTGGCGATCAAAAAAATGCCACGCTACCGCCCCGCTTGTCCACCCGCTCGGGACTTTCTAAAAGCGCGTATGTATATGTATGCGAGTATGCACCTTCCGCACCTGCTATCTTCGTCTTCCCGTCTCCCGCTTCCATCTCTGTCCGGATCCTACCGACCGACCGTTTTTGTTCTCCTCGCCATGCCATGCCATACTGCTAGTCATCGTCTACTTGTTCGTCAGTGATCGGGCTGTGCGCTGGACCACCGAGGTGGTTGTACTACTCGGCACTTGTAGTGCACTCTGCAAGCGGGCTGCTGTTACCGGGGAGGAAGGAAGTTTCATGCATACTTGTTGTACTCTGCTGCAGTACTACTGTGACTATAAACGCCGCATGTAAGAGGCAAGGCCAAAACAGGGCGCCTCTCCGCACGCCATTGGAGCCAACCCCGTGTATGATATACCTAGTAACTCTGAGTACAGGTACCAATGGCGGCCGCACCGTGACAAGTCCGGCATATCAATCAACTACTAAGGATGTACTGTAAGCATTACTACTATACTCCGAGTTGATAGCTATAAAAGCTGCCCGGATACCCACACAACGTTATCTGGCGTCTAATCAGGCCACCCACTTAGTCGGCTAGTCCTCATTTCGGGGTGAGAATGCCGGCTATTAGCTGGTGTGTCATTCACGCAAATATTCCCCATATACATATACCCGGTCGAAGTCCAGTATCTTCCGGCGCATTGCAGCCAGCATTAAGAACGGGAGCGGAGAAATCACTCATCTCACTCGCTTTCCTTCCTCCTTGTGCTACACAAATAGTTACCGACGTTATATACGTCGATAGATCGCTGACGAGATCTATCGTTCGGTACAACACGGCAGTGCTTCCGACTGCCTTCTTCGCTCTAGGATGCAAGAAAGTTGTGTTTGCATGTCTCGTCATGTCTATGTAACCTGGGAACAAGAGGAGATTAATGCAGGGTCGTTTCGTTCAGACAAATTTGCATGTACTATCTATCCTACAAGACAACGTATATACTGCTTTTGTGTGGAACTTTTTTACACAGCAGTAGTGAAAACGAGCTTCTTCGGATGAGGGATATCTCTGAGATTCTAATCCAATTATTAAAGTTTGTATATTCTCTGCACATGCGGCTCGCTGCGGGTTGCGGATGGGTTCGTACAACCTCCCATGAATCCCGAACTTTTCTCACATCGCATCACATGCGGTCACTCACCTGCAGGGTTGTTTCATCGCACATATTTTCGCCTTTTTTCCCCCACAACCCGGATCCACCGTCGGGGGCGGGGGACAGATCTCATTGTGTAGCGTCTCTAACCTGGGGCAACGCCGGTGCCGGTGTCTAGGTTGTGGGTACTTGAAAGGCAGGCAAACTCCATGCAAACGAGTGGTTCGCAATGCATATACTACGATACGACAACGACACGTCTTAGCAGACGTATGTACTTACTCTATGTAGTAATATATTGTATATTCGTCTACGTATCTCTGCTGGCTGGGGGATGGCAGCTTTCCCGAGAGGACGTGATGAACGCCTGGAGAATATCCCTAACTACTGCATCTAACTACTGCACTGTTAGAAAAAGTTTTTCTTCCAGCTAACATCTCCAATCGGTAAACGGGTGGAGATAGACGAGAGGCATAAGGGTTATGATAGTGGATAGTGGGTGAAAGTGGTATCGCGACTAAGCTCTGTAGAACAACCCGACGAGAATTACTGCCTGTAGCTTTCCGTTAATCAGTCCATCTATCTTTTCGCCAATATGCAGGGGGTTGAACCATAAGGATATATTTGATTTCCATAGCCACGCGCGGCCTTTCGGCAGAGAAAAGCTGAAGCTGAAGCCATCGCGCCATCTTGATCCAGTATGATATTGCAACTATCCATCAGCCACATCACTATAACAATCATTCAAACACTAACTATTCTATCCGCATCTACCGGTGTGTGTCTATACTTAGCATCATCATCCATTTAAGCCATCAACATGCCATCGTCATCAGCCATCCATCATCATCCATTGTTTGAATCCCGCCCGCTTTCGCGCCTACATGTCACCAAGTACGATTAACTTTCCGCTGCTGTCCGCGATCGTGATCGAGCTCGATTATAATCCTTGGCCCCTGGCGTGTAAAAAAGATCATATCCCAAACGTAAACAGAAAATAAAAATAAAAAAATTTAGAACGCAACTGGCAATGCTGCAGCAGACATGCTACTGCATGATATGGGGGAACCCCCAACATGTATATATGTCCCCCCCCCGCCACCGTTCCTGCAAACGTTGAGATATATTTCACGCCCAAAGAAGTGCGATATGTTATACTTCAAACAAAGAGAAATGCGGCTGCAACGACGGAAAGAAAAATTGTTTGTTGTTTACCTATTGGCTCGGCCCCTTAGCCAGTGCAGTGGTTGAACAACGCATCGATAAGTATAGATACAACTCCTTCCTTCATCTTCTCACAACCTAGGGTTCTTTTTTATTTTTCTGCTCGTTTCCTCCTCCAGTAGGTTTTTTAGGCAACCAATTCGCCCCCGCCCACAAGGCGTGCAATCACGGTGGGCTCCGCGCTACCCGCACACGGAATTACATGTACATTCAATGATGCTGTGGTGGTGGAGGTTGTGGAGGTTGTGGTTTGTTTGGTAGGCAGAGAGTTGTACAGACCGAGAGTAGCGGGATTTGATAGCGGGGGGACGTTTGAAGGGTGTGGTGAGGGGTGGTGAGCCAGTAACAAACGTCGGCTGATGCGTGCAATATATGTTGCAGCAGCTGGGAGACGTGAACAGGGAACATGTGATGTAACGTGAAGCCTAATGTGACGAACAACGGAGGAACAGAAATCCCAACAAGAAGAAAGGGCAACTAATGTGCTCAGTGCAAAGTGCAGAGGTTTTGTTGGAGAATGGATAATGGACACCCCCTCTCCTCTCCGAGAATGGCCGCTCTATTGCAATTGCCTTCGTCTGTTTGTCATTTTATGTTTTTTCCCCCCCGTCTCCTCCTCTCTGCTGCAAGCCTCAAATTTGATAATGCACCTCTCTAACGCATATTTAAACCTTCACCTCCACAACTACATGCGGGTAATATTCCGGGCGCCCTCTCACGAAGGAGAGAAGGGCCCTGCATAAAGACGTGAGATGTGGCGTGACCGAAAACGTCTAGGTTCCTAATCACCGACGTTCGTCCAGCTCTCCGCTATCCTGCTATAATCCTGCAGATGCTATCGAACCCGACTCTGAAAGCCGGAGACGTGCATACTTGATGCATACCGACGGTATTGTACTCATACATTTACCCGGAAATCTTCGAGCATCACTCCAACGCCTGCGCTCGACTCCCGACTCCGAGGACCTTAGGGGAAAGCATGATGATGACGACGATTATGATAAGTACACGGAGTAGATAAACTCGCATTGCTTTTCGGCGGTTACATGTGTACTACGACTTTAAGATTAGTTTTTGTACGGCAATTACCTTTTCTCTCTCTCTCTTTTAAATCTGCCGCAGAATATATGTCCACCAGCCAGCCGGGTGTCGGTGGGCGCGCGCGGGACTGCGGGGATCTTGTTGGAAAAATCCCATGCATAATTATATATTGACGTAATTATCAATATTTCACGACTTCCCTCTCTCTTCCGCGACTGGATAGTCCGTAAACCCGAGGTTAATTGAACCAGGGAGAACGTGGACGGTATGTTTCGATAGTCCCTTAGATTAATTGTCTCTGAACGACCTTCCCGACGGAGGCATATGGAAGATTAAGGAATGTTCTATGGCGTGGTAACCCCAGGATTCCCAGGATTTAGAAGTATAAATCCGATGGCGGGATATGGAGAAACAGTGAGCGAGTGATTCCCCATGCATACTGCGGTCCTTATCTACTCCTTGTCCCATCTCGTCACCAAAGTAGAGCTCATGGCCCTAAGAATTTAGAGTGATACAACTCGGGCCTACCCGGTTTTCTTGCCATCAACTGTCAAAATGAGCCAGAGTTGCGTGTTGGAGCGGGATCTTTAGTCGAAGCTTCAGCGATGGCTGAATATTAATTCCACACTGTTGACCCGAGGGTCAGTAAAGTGTGCAGGTGACCCGAAGGTGGTGTTCTACACAATTTTCACCTCTCGGCCGAGAGTAATCATAAAGTATCACTCTCGAGGCCTTGAGACGGCTTGTACTCTGTGCAACACTACCAAAAACGCGCATACCCTCTAAAGAACCAGGTAAAGTGCGCGCCTAGGCGTGGGGGTCTCATGTTGACCACGGGTTTTCTTTACCACTCAAGTGAGTGATTACTTATGTTGGCACTGCATAGACGTATGGCAAATGGGATTGCCCATTTGTCTTATTGAATGAAGTACACGTAAATCGACCTTTGGCATCCCAACACATGCTCATGAAGGACGGATTTGTTGCAATTTTCATTCAGGTACTGATCAGCGGGTGACGAATTTTCATTGGCCATTGTTGGCTTCGAGTTATAATCATACAGTATTCGGCCACTTGCGGCCATAAATACATACAAACTTCTCTTTACCATCCCCGCTGCTCGTGATGCAAACACCAGTCCAAGTCGTAGCCTCCCCACCCACTACCCTCATCCCTAAAACAAACACAACACAACAAAACACAACAAAACAAACGTACGTAACCAAACAAACAAAAACTTACAAACATACAAACATAAATCTAGGCCTGTTGACTTCGAGTGGTAGTTAGTAGACTAGACAGTGCTGCTGTTGGTATTACTCGCCCACCTCTGGCTCAAGTTAATAGGATCTTCGCTGGTGGAAAACTGCAACAAATACACCTTTCATAAGCGTGTAAGGGGTACCTTTCATCTATCATGTGGAAGACTTATTTAGAAGTCAGTCGTTTGCTGTAGTTGAGTGACTGTGTACGCCTCATACTGAATGATTCGGAGTTTTCTTGAATTAAACTGTTACTATATGATACTGAAATCGCCGAATTGACTCACAGGCTACGGACTCACAGTCGTAGACTCATCCACGAGTTTTCACTCGCCACCGCCACCGCCACTGGTATTTGCAATTATGAGCTTCCATAGACTTCCATAGTGTTCCAGGCTCTCATGTATATAAAGACAGAGCTTCTCCTTAGATAGTAGAATAGACTTAATCCGCTTCACATTCGTAACATAAACTTAGTCCAAAACTTGAACGAACGCTTCTCATGTTTGTCACTATCTACTCTCGAATGAGAGTCTTCTCACCTACATCTTAAAGCGGCAATGGTGAAGTAGAGTCCACACCCCAAGGGCATTAAGTATGCAGGTGGTAGGACCCCAATAGTAATATAGCATGATCAGAGTATCATAGGTTCGCCAACGTCGACGGCTTATGAGCATATCAAGAGTTCTATCAGACAGACTGGTAGATTCCGAATGTACACGCAGAATAATGATACAGAGACCCCAAAGTAATGCAGCCGCCCAGGATGCAAAGAACGCCGGCCCCAATGTAAAAACAAGACTCCCAACCCCCAAAATACGCAGCTCACAAAATGGTTACAAGTAAAACAAGATGAACAAAAACAAAAACTATACAGAACAAAAACTATACACAAAGCAAACAAAAGTTGCACGGCCTTACGTATATCTCCCTCTCCGGCTGCCCATCTATTCCCACATGTTTTTCCCTCCAATCCCGTCCATCATTAACTCGGAAATAAACAGTAACACAAAACAGTAACACAAAACAGTAACACAAAACAGTAATACAAACAACAACACAAAGCAATAACACAACAAACAAAACACCATCACTAGAAAAACACAAACTCCCACCATTTCCCCGTTTCCTCCCTGTAATGTAAAGGATCTACTTCTTCCTAGCCCTCGCTATTCAAATTCCCACCTTTTCCAGATTCTTCTCACTTCAGCCCTATGGTGTAAAACACTACTTCTTGCCAGCTCTTGCCCTACTTGCAACTCTGGTAGACTTGCGCTGAGGTTCAGCAGAAACCTGGCGACCTCTTCCTCTCTTTGGGGCAACATCCACAACCTCCGCAACGGGTTCCGGAGCAGGAGTAACCGAGCCACGAAGCCTGCGGCCAGTCGAAGGAGCAGGCTGTTTGGCAGTCGCGGCCTTCCTTGGAGCAACAACTTCTATAACCTCTGCAACAGGTTCTGGGGCGGGGGTAACCGAGCCACGAAGCCTGCGGCTGGTCGGAGCAGCAGGCTGCTTGGCCGCCGCAGCCTTCCTCGGAACAATAACTTCCACAACTTCTGCAATGAGTTCTGGGGCAGGGGTAGCCGAGCCACGAAGCCTGCGGCCGGTCGGAGGAGCAGGTTGCTTGGCAGCTGCTGCCTTCCTCGTAGTTTTAGGCAGAAGCGCCACAGCTATCTTATCAAGATCTTCCTCCGGCTCTAGCGAATGCGCCTTTTCTGCGACTCTGGCGGATCTGCGTGCTGGTCCCACTGAGGTTTGGCGGCCTCTTCGCGTCTTGACACCATCCTCTGCAGCGGGGGCCTCGGGTTCGGGAGCAGAGACCTTCACTTTCTGGGGCGAGTTGACTACCGACGAAGCACTTTCATCCTCGGATTCCTCAGGTGCGTCCTTGCGTTTCCGGGAAGACGACTTGGGAACAGCAGGCGTTGCTTTACCACGACCACGGGCGTTTCCACGGCCACGACCCCTTGGTGTAAGAGCGATCGAACGCGTCTTCTTGATTGGACTGGCGTTCGCCTTCTCGTCATCAAGCTCCGACTCCATAGCTTCAGCAGATGTTTTTCCACGGCCACGACTTCTGGTCATGCGTGCCTTCTTGACTGGACCGACGTCTACCTCTTCGCCATCGTCTTCCGGCTCGACAGCTTCCATCTTTCGTTTCCTCCCTTGCGAGATTGGCTTTAGATCCGGTGTTGGCTCTAGATCAGCCATTGGCTCTAGATCAGCCATTGGCTCTAGATCAGCCATTGGCTCTGGATCAGCTTTTGGCTCTGGATCGGGTGTTGGCTCTAATGTTGGCTCCGGGTCGAGTGATTCTACCTCGGGATCGGGTGTTGCTTGTCCACGGGCAGCAGTGGACGGAACAGCCTTTCCACGGTCACGTGTAGTAGTAGTGCGTTTTCCATGACCTCTCAGGGTAGGAGTGGACCCCCACAGTCTCTTCGGGAGACTAATCTTTATGGATTCCTCTTCCTCTTGTTCATTGTTTGAAGCCGGCTCCATCTTCCGTTTCTGCCCTTTTTGCATTGGCTTGGGTTCATCCGTCGGGGTGACTGAACGGGTGCGAAGAGATCTTGTTGGATGCTTAGACTGGTTCACCGAAGGATCAACTCCCAAGCTGAGGAGATCCCGGCTGAGAGCAATCTTAGGAGTAGCGCGTAGAAGGGACGTGTTCTTCGCTTCTGCAACAATTGGCGTATCATGCATTTTGACTGGTGTTGCTTCGGTAATTGAGATACCTACCGAAGATGTTGCCGGCGTAACGTCATCCCTCTGATCGAATGAAAAAGGCGCTGATGCATTGTCATCTTCGGTATCTGAAAGAGAAGCAACCATTTCGTCGTCCTGATCATGTTTTTCGTCATCCTGACTAGGCGAGGGAGAAGCAGGCTCGTTATCATTCCTACCAGGTGAAAGAGAGGCGGGCTTTTCGTCATTCTGCTCGGGAGAGAGAGGCGCAGACCCATAGTCGTCCACACTGGGCGAGATAAGAGCAGGCTTCTCATGACCCTGACTAGATGAGGAGGGGATATACACATCGTCCTCCCCACTAGGCAATAGAGCAGGAGGCTTGTCGTGATTCTGGCCAGGTAAAGGAGGAGTAAGATTCCCATCATCTTGACTAGGTAAGGGAGAAACAGGTTCATCTTCAATCCGTACAGGTGATAGAGGAGCGGCCTTCTCGCGGACATTCCTTTCCTCCTGCTCCCGTTCCTCCTGTTCACGAATCGCTTGTTGTCTTTGTTCCTCCTCCCGCAACTGTTGAAACTCCAACCCTCTAGCAGTAATCTCATCAGCTGATCGGTCCCTAGATCCTCTGGTAGACTTTTCCAGAATCGAGGCTAACTCCTTGGTAAGGTATTTCTTCCTTAAGGCCTCCCTGGCTTCTTGGTCCTGTTCTTGGGTGATTCCCTCCACTCGCTTGTCAGGCGAGGGAGGTGCATTCTCATAACTAAGCGAGAGACGAGCAGGCTTATCGTCATTCTGTTCAAGCAATGGTGAAGCAGGATTCTCATCTTCTTGACTAGGCAAGGGAGAAGCAGGCTTATCGTCAATAACATCAAGATAGTGTGGGGGCATGGCACCATTAGGATTCTCTCCATCAGACTCAGAGTCAGAGGACTCCTCATCCGAAGAACCATCATCTTCAACATCACTTCCGGAAGCAATGATATAGCGATCGCTGAGGTCATTCCGGAGAGTCTGCTCACCCACATCCTCGTTGGCGCTGGACTCGCTTTTAGAGAGCTGATCTTCACCATCCCTATATCAAGATGTCAGCGAATAGGTCATTCTCAATAACCAAAATTAATAGCTTACCAAATAGCCTGATTAACTGGACCTGAGACCACAACAGGCGGAGAACTTGTCTGAAGCATTTGTCGTTGGATGGCATCATTGATCTCATCAGCTTCAGTAGGTTCGGCATCATACTCTGTTGCCTCTCCGAACGTCTCCTCATAGATGTCCTCCTCAAATTTCTCAACTTCCTCCAAAACCGAATCATCCGCAAAGACTGTGGTTTTCTCCTGGACGAAAGTTCTATGAATTTTAACTTCCTCGGTAGTGTCTTGTTCTGAAAGAGCAATGGTAATGGCTTCATCGGCTGGAAGTTCCTCTTGTCCATTGTCTTCAGAGTCTGATCCCGATTCCGCTTCCAAACCAGATTCAGATCCCGAACCATCCGCATACTCCTCGTCGTCCGATTCGTCTTTGACATCCACACTACCAGCCGAAGCCTCTACCATTAGGACACCCTGGGACATGTCGGCGTGCGATTTAGACTCGTTCTGGACGCTGCTTTTAGCTCCGGTTTTGACTTCGGTGGTGACTTTAATAACCGAAGATTCTCTCTCTTGTCGAGCAAGTTGCTCGGGCGGTGGTGATTTATCTTTGGCTGCTTCTTGAACAACAACAGTCTCATCAAGTAACGCTTTATGGCCTGGCTGAGGGACGGTGTCCTTGGCAGCGCTAGGCGTGGATTCTCGAAGAGCGGCGTCGAGTTGCGCTTCCAGTGTAACAGTATCGTCAAACGACTCCTCCAAGATTGGGTGAGAAAACCTTGGGTAGTCATGAGCTTTTTCTGAAGAAAACTTTGGAAGAGCTAGATATGTTTTATCTTGTTCTCCCTGGGTGAGATCTGCAGTATTAAGGTCTTTGGTCTCCGGATCCACAACGGCTTCCTGCGTCAAGTCGCCGGCAGTGGTAATGAAAGATTCCTCCCCAAGGGTCGTTTCGCTAGTGACAGGAGCTTCGGTCTGAGGAGGGCTCTTAAGAACTTCGTTCTTAACTTGTTCTTTGGCGTTTTGGAAAGATTGATCCTCGTTGATCGTTACTTCATCGGCAACAGGAGCTTCAGTCTGAGAAGTACTCTCAAGGACATCGTCCTTAACTAGTTCCTTGACATTCTGGAAAGATTGGTCCTCGTCAATCGTTACTTCGTCGGCAACAGGAGCTTCGGTCTGAGGAACGCTCTCAAGAACTTTGTCCTTAACTTGTCCCTTGGGGTTCTGGAAAGATTGTCCCTTATTGATCGTTACTTCGTCGATAGCTCGTTCTTCCCCTCCCTCCGACAGACCAGCCAGTGCTTCCTCTTCCGTGAGAGATCCTCCTTCATCATCTTCATATTCGTCGACAATGATCGTCTCACCGGCTGCCGGAAGTTTCGAACTATCTTGGATATGTTTCTGAATAGGAATAATCCCCTCCTGCTGAGCATCCATTACGGATTCATCATCACCTTCATATGATACTTCATCGACTTCGGTCTCTTCTTCCACAAAGGTATCTTCATTATCATAATCATATGTCGTTTCCACATCCTTGCCGGTTCCGTCATCGTCGGATGGCTCACCGACGCTAGAAGCAGCGTGATCGTAAAGTGATGCCTCCTTGATGTGGACTAGTTTTTCGTCCGCTTCAGAACTACTTTCGTCTTCGCTGTCAGAGCTCAATAAGATCGGTGCATTGTTTCCGCCATTGTTGTTTTCACCCTCGTCCAGTTGAATAGTTGTCGTTCCGAAGAGGGAGTGATCAAACCCAGTCCATCCTTCCTCATACTCAACCTTCTCTTCAACAGGGCTAGCTACAGCAGTGGGCTGATTGGTAGAAGTCGGTGCATCCATAACAGTTGGTTCTTTCTCAACATCGGGTACCTGCTTGAGAAATGGTGGTTCGGTAACGTTGGGTTCGTCACCATCGTCGTCCACCTCCTCTTCCTCATCTTCTTCATCCCCTGGATCCTCATCTTCATCCGAATCCTCAATAATAATTGAATTCTCTGCTGAACTTTCCGCAAGATCGGACCGATCATCATCCCAGTCTGGGTAATCAATCTCAGCAGATTCAGCTCCACCGTCTTCATCTTCATCTTCATCGTTGGTATCTGCTTCATCATCATCTGAGTCAATAATAACGATGGGCTCATCCGTGAATACGGGCTCGTTTGTGGTTACGGACTCATTCGCGGGTGTGGGTTCAGTTGGGGTCTCAAGTTGTGACATTTCAGTTGTGTCTCCTTCGAAGAAGGAGTCGGAAAGTCCATAGGACCGACCTGGTCCAGGTGCAACGGGGTCTTCTTCTTCTATTTCCGAATCGTTGTCTCCTTCGTAGGATTCTCCACTGCTAAAATATTCTTCTTCCTCTTCACTCGACAATTCCACCACTTCTGGCTTCGTTGGAACATGAGGCAATTGAGCATAAGCAAACTAAATAGCAAACAATTAAGTTAACTACCAGACTTATTTGTGGCTCATAGGGTAATTACCTGCACGGGTTCTTGCGCCGGCGGAGTAGGGTTCGGTGCCTGAGCTGATACTTGAGGCCTTGCTGCTTGTCGGGCAGTTTCGACATCTGAGTCGAGTTCTGTGTCAATCTCAGTGGACTCTTCGATGAATCTAGACTCGCGTTCTAAATCCTCTGCTGCATGCTTCATAATTGCATCTCTTCGCACACGTTCTTGCTCCTCAGCAATTTTTTTAAGCTTTTCCTTCTCTAGCTCCTTAGCGTCCACTCTCTTACTCTCTCTATTGGCTTGCAGAAGCTCCCTCATACCCTGGACTTTATCAGCCATAAAGGAGGATGTCTGTTGCAAACGACCATCCCACGATTTTGAAGGTAGTGATTGAACAGATCCCGATGAAAACGGCGAGTTTGGACGGAAAACAGCTTTCCCTTTACTAGACGCTGTTGGTGTCGATTGCGCTACAGGCAGAGAACCAAATGCAGGATCCTCGCCCTCAAAAGATGGGTGATTCGAAACCTCCGAGGCTTGCGAACGGCCATTTCTGCTAGGTGTAGCAGGCTCAAAATTGCTAGTTGATTCAAAGCTTTTAGCTCTGCCGTCAATCTCTCTCTTGGCAACTCTTGCTTGAATTCTTGCCGCCAAAGCCGAAACCGGGGGTCTATTCTGTATTTTCTGCCTGATTCTTGCGGCAAAACCAGATGTGCGCGGGGGAGAAGACTGCTTTTCCACTCGAGTTGGAGTCGTACTCCCACCAAAACTCTGCGATGTTGCCTTTGTTGAAGTTGCTGTCGAGCTCAAAGGTCCTGATGTAGGAAATGAAGCACTGACATCAGGTCCTTTGCCCGTGATGTAACTGCGACTGTAACTACCACCGAATAGCTGAAGAGGTTCCTCAGGCTTCCTGTCGAGTTTGCCATCGTTGAAATAGAGAAAGGAATGTCTCGGGGCAGTCGATGGTGTAGGGCGCCCAAAACTTGTAAGTGGAGCTCGGTCTAGACCACCAGGAGTGGTCGGAGGTAGTTGTGGTGATGCTGGACGTTCTTGTGTTCGGTTAGGTAGAACATTCTTCAATTTGGTTATGCGCCTTGGAGGTGCAGGAGTCCTGAAAGGGCCTGTAATAGGTCTAGCATCGAGGTCTTGACGCGCCCGTTTCTTGGAACTGCTTCCGTCTTGCGCGACTGGACGCGAATGTGGAGTAGTTAGGTTAGGTGAAGTCGTCATCGGTGCGGAAGGTGTAGTCGGATTCATAGATGATGGAAAGGAGGTATTGCTATGGTTGTTGGGTGATCGGAATATAGTAGCCGGGGGCTCTCGGCTATTGTTCATATTATTGGTCGACATCTTGCGACGCGACTTTGAACTGTGTGATTGAATGTTAGAACTCGGGAAACGCGTCGGAACCGAGAGAGCAAGGATGAGCAATACCGGAGTGTGTAATGTCAGGGTTGCAATTCCTCTTGGGGCTCAAAGAGGCTCAACTGGAAAAAAAGTTGAAAGGAGCGACACCGAACGAATTCAAGTAGAGGGGTATCGATCGGATCGTAAAAGGGGTCGCTAAGATCGAGATCTCCGGTCGGGACCGAGAAGGAGATTATAACTGGCAGTCCCAAATGAAAACCGCGAGCAACGAGAGAGGGTTTTGTGACCAAAGCAAAGAACTATATCAATAGATAATAGAACTCCCTAAGGTCGGTCGCTGGGGTTGCAAAATGTGTCGTTGAATCGAAAATCGGAGACGGGGGTGTTCGTGAAACGAAATTGTGGCCGTCGCGGATGATTCGATGGTGTGAAGGAGAAGAAGTCAGGACGGAGTCGATGTCTTTGAGTTTGATCGTAGGGCCGCGCTAGGCACTGCACGCTGAATCTCATTGGCTCGCTTGGAGAAAAGATGACGTACAGACTGTAATAAGGCACGGACCACCGCGAAACCTCAACGCAACGCGTTCACGCAAAAGATGTACTCTCTTCCTCTGCGCAGTCAACCGCCAAAGCTTCCAGCCTTGTCATAGGCTTTCGGGCACTCGCCCCCGGGCTATATTTATGAAGCTATGGGATGAAAGTCATGAAATGAAACCAGTCCGTTTGCTGCATCTATATCAATATGCGATGACTGGCGGAATCAAGAGAATGAGAATGAGTGGCTAGTATCCCCTTCAAATCAGGCACTCTTCAGCATTACACTAAGCGGATATCCATGAACCTCAAAGGCTTCGGGTTCGTCCTTGAGGCCTGAAAGCTGTAACTTATGCAGTGATTATAACAGGGTCTACCCAATAACTTGTCTTGGGCAACAAACGAATATGATCACGAACTCGCACGTACTCGTAAACCATCCGAATCCCTTGGCATACCGAGAACAAACATCGTATAATTTCTCCGCTCTTATAAAGTCCATTGCATCATTCCCAACACCCAGTACAGTGCCTCCCAACTATTCCCAGAGTACATAAGAAGCGAACACCCTGCCATTGGAACCTTCAAATCACTAAGCACATCCAAAAACCTTAACTATAATCCCATCCGCGCCCTCCCTCAAATCCCTCTGGATTGCACGCCTCGCCAACCCCCTCCTAGTTGCGGGTGGTAACTCCTCCGGTCGCCGAACGACGGTGCTGGGCTGGCCGGTCTCGGAACGGGCGGTAGAGACATCCGCTGAACTTAGCAGCGCAGGAGGTGAGCATAGTTTTGTGTGCGACCCCAGCTTCGATGAGGCCCTGTTTGATTGCGAAGACACGGCCGTCGTTCATATCGCTCAGCACTACCTGCCAAAGCATAGTCCACCGCCGTTTCCACGATTCGCTTGCAGCTCTTCTCCTAGTTCAGTGTTCCGTCACCATTGATAATATCGCAATGGTATACATCGGTCATGAGAAATATCTGGGGGAAAGCCTTCTTGATTGCCTAGATTGCGAGGACTACGGGTCCATCTGCGGCAGAAGCTTTGTGAGCTGACGGGTCTTGAGCGGTGGGAGCAAGTGGAACACCGAAGAGGATGATGGAGCGGAGGCCAAGTGCAACGAGAGGCTCGAGGATGATGGTAACCGCCTTAGAGGGTGGAAGAGATTTGAGTGTCGGACGGCATTGTTGAGGTGATTTGATGGAAATGGCTCGATAGGAAATGAAGGAACTATATAACAAAGCTGAAAAATTCCACCATACTGTGCTAAGACTGTCTTCTAGGTCGAGATCTGCCAGTTCTCGAGGCGATCACAGAATCACTCAGCATCTGAAACAGTACCATGTACTGTCATACTCTAGTAAGAGTGCATACAGTATGAATAAACAACAACAGTACCATGCAACTCGTGCTTCATAACCTAAGACAGGTACAAAATAGACGTAAAGGAAAAAGACAAATCCCAACACCGTCTCCATCTAAGCAAAACTCCACATAGGTTTCGTAATATCGGAATCTTAGATGTTTGGGTGATTATTCGTCCTCCCCAAGCTCCTCGCTCATGACCTTCTCCAGAGCAGTCTCCCATGCCCTAGAAGCTTTTAACTTTTTTATCTTCTGTATCATCTTCTCCACCTCAGCGTCATCAACATACTCGCTCACGAACCCTTTCTCTTCGACGACAACTCCCCATTCGTGGCAAACATTTCCATACATGATATCAGCCAGCCACTGTTTAATCTGCTTGGTGTATGTACCATCTCCACCAGACTTGGCCGGAAAGATATCCTTGCCTCTAAAGTGGATCTCTGTCACGGGTGCAACAAAATACGCAGTTCCTGCAGCGAACGCTTCGATCAAACGACCTTCATCATGAGCCGAAGCCAAATCCGCCATAGTATATCTCCTCTCTACAATTTCAATTTCATTTGACAGACGCTCACGAGCAAGCTCCAATACAGATCTTCTAGTGACACCATCAAGGATGATTTTGTCGTCGAGGGGTGCGGTGATCAACTCCAGCTTGCCTGAGACTTTGGACCGAATGATGCAGAAAAAGTTTGAAGCGCCAGCCTCAGTGACAAATGTCTCCTTTGCGAAAAGCCAGAGTATTTGGTCATATCCACGGAGTTGCGCCTCTTTGTGGGCCATCAAGGAAGGGCCATAGTTGGCACCAATCTTCGCAAAACCAAATCCTCCCGGCCATGCGCGAATACTATCTTCCGAGCTTGCGAGAAGCTTCATTGGGTTGTCGAGCTTGGGGAAAAGCGCCATGACAATGTAGAGCATAGCCTCAGGGGGTTTTTGGACACCCAACGCTCGGCCGGTTCCAATTATAGTTGGGCGAATATAAATGAACGTTCCCGGCTCCGGAAGCCATTTCTCGGCATCGACAGCGAGAAGGGCTTTCACCAGTTCTTCAATTGTGTGAGGAGGGAAGATCGGACATGCAATTCGTGTGGACGAGAGCAACAGGCGCGCAGCGTTGCAGGATGGGCGGAACAACCGCACATTGCCATCATACCCCCGGTACGCCTTTAGTCCCTCGAAGCATTCAGTGGCATAGTGGAGACAGGACGCTGTGGGCCAGAGGTGCATACGTGTGTATGGTCCCAATTCGGGTGCATGCCAACCAACGGTGTCGGTCCACCGTGCGGTAATCATGTGGTCGGTAGTTGCATCGGCCTTCCCCCATTGAGTTGATTCCGTGCGGGAGTAGACCTTTGGAGAGGTAGTGATAGTGGTTTTGAGCTTCGAAGGGTCTAGCTCGGTGAGGGCTGGGGCAAGGCCAATAGGCTTTGCGGGAGCTGGGGAAGCAGTAACATTGGACTTGGAAAGAGGTTTGTTAACTGCTGTTGTGGTGAGATCTGCGAGGGAGCTTGGAGGTGCCATTGTTGCGGCGTTGGATGGTATAGTTGTTGGTATATTCGGTTCGATATGAAGGGAGTGAGTCAAGGAGAAGGAGGGTTCAAGGGGAGAGAATCACCTCTTATAACCTTACCTAGCTCAGTCCAGAGCCTTCTTCTTACACTCTCCTTCTGCGCTTGATCTGCTGGCTAGCTGGTTTTCAGCCCTGTAATTAAATTCATCCAATTCAGGCAATATCAGATAGGTACTCGGAAGCTTCCATGCCCCCACCAAAGGCTCCGATTCTACGTCGGAGTCATCGATGCCGATGGGGAAGCCCGAAGAACAAGAACTGGAATTTTTCAGTAAAACCAGCCTCTCCTCTGCGTTTTGTTTGCATGTCGAGTACCTTGCACTAAAGTTGATGTTGTCGAATGTTCGAAAGAAAGATCGGGCTGCATCCCAAGTGACCGTATATAGCCGCCACTACCCGGTTCCTAACGACTAACCTATGACGGTGAGCTCGTTGCCGCATAGCTCTTAAGAATTAACTTGGATATCTGGTGCGGCTTGAGCTAGGTACGATTGCAATGGCTCCATAAACTGACATTGGAGTTCCGCTGCAAGCCATTTATACGCGACTATCACTTAGTCACGCCGCACCAAGCCGCTGCATGCACATACTGAGACATATCAGCATCTCGGAGAGATGCAGTTCATCGCGTGCGTCATAGTGCTAGGATTATTGCATATACGACTCTTGAGTTTAATTTCGCCCGCAAAAAATTTCCCAATGGACACCATTCGTGAGACAATTTAGGGGCTGCCGTATCCAATCCTGTCAGACTCGATAAGGTGCATAGAGATAAACAGAAGTATATTAGGGTTAGGGCCTGGCATTACCGCGACCAGAATACAGACACCTTTTTCATTCCCTAAATTCTGCTAGCAACTGATTTTGAATGCTACTCCCGCTTTGGACACGAGAGGTTCAAGGTTACAGGAAGCTTTTTGACGGGGTTAAGGTATATTAAATCGCCACCCCTAAAGTTCTGTTGTTTCCCCAGCTTCTACATCAGGAACGGAGAAATATTAACCCGTATACTAAAAGAAGATGATCAATATTAATATTAGAAGTAAAAACAATGCGGATTAAATAGTGTGGCCGTCAAGATAGGTGGGTTGCTGCTTAGGAGTCATGGAACGAAGAGGTGGGGGTCTCCTTCGAATACATGTACATCGGCATTTCCCCACATGCAGGTTGTCAAGAACAAGCAGCTTCTATGGAGAGAGGCATGGTGAGAGTCGTCATGGTGAGAGTCGTCATAGCGAAGAACGTTCAACTAGGTCAAATTAAAGCCAAGAGATCGATACGAGTAGAGAAGTCTGTCAGACTAAGATATGAGCTCGAATCCCACGTTCATTCTCCGCAGTTAATGCTGTGTCGACAATTTTGCTCGGGGAGTGGAGCACACCACAGGATTACCAATAAGGACTTCGTACAATTCTGCTTGGTTTCTTCAGGCATTTCCCATGCTACTCGATAAGTGCCTAGGTAGTTTAAGTGGGATCCCTCTTCAAGGTTTCTAGATCTGCTCTCCTATTCCAAGTAACCCATCTCCAATCACATCATGAACATGAAGGTTAACGGTATGCGGTCCAAATTCCAAATTCTTAAGATATACTCTCGGCGGCTCAATAAAAAAAAAGCTTCTTTTCGTCAGCTGGCACCAACTAGGACCTTTTCTTTCTTCCCAGTCACCACGATATCACTCGCAGCTTCCACATCACCCGAACGATCGTGATGCACTTTCCGAAGAATGCTTCTGGAGCAACAATATAGTGGTCTGTGAGTTAAGTAGTAGCAGATTTTTTCATCCGCCTAGAATTAAAGGCCAATTTCCCTACCCAGTCGTTTGAGTCAAACTTAATCGAATTGAAGCCTCTTTTCCAAAAAAGTTTAATACATTGTATCATCTAATACTACGACAACATACAATGCACTCCGACCTCGCTCCACCTCCCACTCCCCGGCGGTGAAGATGAGCGCCGACCTCCGGGCAATGTTCTCTCCCATCCCAGACCCAACGGCGGAGGAGCAACAATATGCTGCCGAGATTACTCGTAACTCCTCCATTATATTCATTACAAGCAGTAAGCTAATACGAGCTCTAGGGAACTGCCTCTTCCTCTTCCCCGAGTTGACGGGCGTAATCATAATCACCAACAACCTCACCACCTCACAGGGGATCGAGCAAACCGCCTACATCCTCGACGCCAATCCAACCTACCCAGTTGGACCACCCACAGCACCACGGTTCCCTCCACCACCTCCTCCGCTGACACTATTTCTCCTCCCACCTCCCTCACCAATATGGGATCTCTTCACGCCCCCTCCATCAACCATCCCATCCCTCGACATGGGCCCACTTCTCGACCACCCAACCACCCCAAAATACAGTAATTCCCCACCGCAACCTGTCGAGCCGTCTCTCCCATCACCAGTCCACCTCCCTTCCCGCCCCCCACCGAAGCTAAAATACCCCCACCAAAAGCCTTCGCACCTGCAACTTCCCTGCCAGTCCATTCACAGAGTCCTGCTCTCGTTCACATCCCCACCGGGGAGCAGTCTGCGGGGGATGGTCTCCAAGACCACCCAGATGCTCCGCGAGAAGCTGGGTGCATTTGAGGGCTACGCGGAGGGGAGGGGGTGGGGGTGGTGTTCGTGTCCGCGGGGGTGGCACAAAGAGGTGTATTTTACTGAGGCGGAGACGGAGGGGATTCGCAGGAGGTGTAGACGGCGGACAGACTCAGATTATGGAACGACGGGTGGAAAGGCGGAGTTTGTAGAAGAGTATGATGTGAAGAGTGGTCTGGGGTATAGCAATTGGTTGGGCGTCGTGGTGGATCAGGGCGAGGTTGTGTACCCGGTTTTGGGTGCGTTTGGGGGATGGGGAAATGGGGTGGTACTTAATGGTGCTGAACTAGTGTGACTACGGTGAAAGAGTGCTCGGTACATATTATTTACTTAAGTAGTTTATAATTGAGTGGGAGATGGAATCAAGAAAAATGTTGCAACTTCATAGTATATCATCCGTTGGGATAATATGATTGAAATTTGCCCAACAGCTGTTTATTCCCACGGAATATAAAATACACGCACAGGTATAACTGCTACTGAACTAGCACCCTTCCCACTGCATATCATACTCTACCGAATGTCAAGACCCTGACGAAATTCTGGCTAGTAGTAATCCATTTGGGTAGTGGGATATGGTACAAGTCGGTATCGAGAAGCTGTATATGTTGGGTATAAACTCCGGAAAGAACTGCCATAAAGTGTTCCAATTCCACCAGAATGACAGTAGGGCTGATGTCAGCCAGGCCAGCAAACCCTTACACCACACCCGCTGCCATCCGGTCCATTTCACGGAGACACAGTCTATCACATCGAAGGTTTCACATCGCAGATAGTTACTCGCCAAATTCTGATTCCGCCCTGACGAATTGCAATTGACGCCCCCACCCGTCCTGTCCGCATATCCATGTAATAAGAAAATGACCGAGCAGGTAACAAGACGCCTTTTACAACACAGCCAGATAGAAAACAGCCTTTATTCGATCCATCCCATTGTATAATGTTTTAATTCGCGCTATCCCATTCCAACCAACCCCTTCCCGACACCTCTACGACGACCACTTCTGGACAACGACAGCATTGATCAATCCAGCGTCCTTGATTGTCTGCCCCATCTCCTTCAACTCTTTATTTGGAAAAGTGGTCTGCAAAACGTAACTTCTATTCCGGCTGCCAGGGCTGGAAGCGTTCACAAAGTTATACAGATCTCCGATAGTGTGACTGTGGTTGAACCTCGAGATTAGTCTGGTTCCATCTCCTAGTCGGATTTGAAGACTCGTCGTAGGCGCCGAAGAGTCGATGTTGACACTTGCACCAGCTGGCTGGGATGCTGCAGCTGAGGAAGCAGCGGGCGGTGCAGCAGGAGCAGCAGCTGCGGCCAACGATTCCCCCGGAGTCAAAGAACCGAGCCTTTGTCCCTGGCCACTGAAAGGAACAAACTTCTTCTTGGGGGCGACATAGTCCTCATCCAGGCGTTTGAACACGCTGACATCAGCAGGCTGGCCAGGTGCGACGTTCATCACGCTCATCGGAGCGCGACCGTTCTCAATGGCTTGCAAAATCTCGCGGTTCGCAGGGTCGTCATAACGCATCAAAGGACCATCTTCAACACTAAATCCATTGCGCCAGAAGGTAAGGGTGCGGGTAACATTTTCGCGAGGAGGTGGAGCAGCGGCACTGGGGTCAGGAATAGTGACTGATTCGGTGGTGTCGCTTCCGAGAGTATGACCAGAGCCAGAGAATCGGGCTGGGGGCGCGGTTTGTTGTTCCTCGTCTTGTTTGCGACGTTGTCCACCTCTAAGCAATCATTAGCGGTGCAATGCGGTGGGTAGGAAGGGTCTTCACTCGGCAGCTCGCTTGAGGATATCCTGAATCAAATTTCCATGACTAGCAGCATTTGGATCGCCGGGATCTTGCACTGCGAGGCCACTGTATGACATGTCAGCAGCTGTAACGGTGGTACATGATCGGCATTGAATAGCGCTTACGATTTCTCTCCACCAGCAAATAAATCTCGCTTTTTCTTCTTCTCATCCTCTTCTTCTGAGTCGTCATCGCGGGAACCTAAATCGCCGAGAGTTCGGACCCTTGCGCTGGGACTACACCAGATGTTTGTTAGTAGTAAATAAGCCGTGGTGGGTGAGAAATTTGTAGTTACCCAGACTGGGTTTTTGCCTTCGGTTTCGCCGCACTTGAGGCACTGGAGGATGGGGTAGCAGCTGGACGCGTAGATGAACCAGGCGTATAGAGGTCATCATCATCCTCTTCTTCTACAGGGCCTGCTTCGTCCATTTCTTCATTCTCGAAAAATTGCTCGGTCGCGATCTGAACTCTAAAGTTAGACTTTTATCTCAGAGAGGGCAAATCGGTTCCGACGAGCGATGCGGGGGTGCAAGGCTGGGTGTGAGGCTAGACACTCACCTGGAAATTCCAGCCAGAAGCTTCAAGGAAGTGACGACCCTAATAGAACCTAAGTCAATAAAGAGCTCTGAATATCGGGAGAGAGTCAAGCCCGGAATAGAGAGCTCGAATACAGAAAAACAAGTTAACGAACCGCCTGTGGACTAGCTCCAGTGATGTTGCAGAAGCTCTGGATGAGCACGTCGTGATTATCGGCCATGGTGGTGGATTCTCAGCGGTTTGAATACAAGCTGATAGAGGTTCCGATATATATAGGGAGAGCTGAGTAGCTCGTTGGGAGATGAGTTGTGATGAAATTGATGGGCGGAGTGTTTGTTTGTGGTTGGCTGGATGAGTGATTGCTGAGCTGCAGAAGGTGAAAGAGCTTCAAAACCAGGCCGGATATGGTATGCGGCTAATAAATCCTGCCAAGCGTTGCACGTGATGCGGAACGTCAAAAGTTTTGAGTTGACATCGGACTTTTTCAAATGCTTATTCGGACGACGACCTTTAACTTGGATAGAGAAAGCGATGCTGGCCTCCAGAATTTTGCGGCGGAGTGCTCTCCCAACTACACTTCGGCCTTTCACAAACCTCAAGGCCAGAGCTCTGCACATCTCTTCCGGTTCTCAGGTCTGTAGCTCTCGGGCCGGTCTGGAGGCAATATGCCGCTGATACAACGATTTTCAGTTTCGACCAGCATCTATTGCTCTACGACGGATACAATTGGTGCCCTCACTTACCCCCATCCGCTTCAATTCCAACGCTGCGCCATCCTCCACCACTCCTCCACCTTTGAGTACTAGTACTAGCTTCCTGGATCCTCTCACTCTCGATACCCCAACCAATGCTCTTTCCTCCGCTGCCGATGCCGTCCAACCAGGCACTATGGGCTACCTCCATTCTCTAGGTATTGACTTTGGCTGGGGATCAACCACTGTGATCCAGACGCTCCTCGAGTCAATACATGTATACGGTGGTCTTCCATGGTGGGGTGCAATCATGGCCTCGGTCCTACTCGTCCGATCAATCCAATTCCCCTTTTACTGCAAGATGTCATCCAACACAGCGCGGATGAAGGAAGCCAACCCCCTCCTCGCTCCGATCACCAAGAAAATGCAGGACGCACAGAAACGTGGCGACACGACCGAAATGCTACGGTTGCGGCAGGAGATGCAGCACATGCTTAAGCTCGCTGGTGTGGATCGCCGCTGGCTAATTTTCCCGATCACCCAGATCCCGATATTCTACGGCTTCTATAAGACACTCACCGAAATGGCGGCGATAAAGGTCCCGGCACTCACTACCGATGGACTAGGGTGGTTCACGGATTTATCAGTGGCAGATCCAACCTACGTTCTCCCCGCGGTTGCTTCCGCCTTAATAGGATTGCAAATCCATTTTGGAGGAGAGTCCGGTGCAACCAGTATGGCAAAGAGCGTAAAGACTGCGTTAACGATTGGTCTGCCGGCGCTCTCGTTTTTTATTTCCTCTGGATGGCCGGCTGCTCTAGGATTTTACCTTCTTACCAGTACCGCGTTTGGAGTTCTGCAGACTTCCCTACTCAAGAATGAACGTTTCCGTGAAGTTTATGGACTATACCCAATGTCAGATGAGGGCTCCAAGAATCCCATACAAATTAAAAGCGGGATTAATGCATTGAATGTCGCCTCCCCTGCCGTAGTGCCGGAGAAGGTTATTGATGCGACCCCGAAGAAGCAAATTGGCGCTGCTGGTGGGTTGTTGGATAAATTGACAGGGGGTCAGGATGAAGAAGGCTCGGTATGGAGTATAAGAAAACTTAAGGAAACGGTTCGTATTTTTATCGGTGCACTGAGTCATCTGCTAACGGAATGAGTAGTCCAAAGAGAAGCAGAAGGAATCCATACACAAGAAATATGAAGAGCGACGAAAGCAGAGGATAGAAGAAGAGAAGAAGGCGCAGCAGCTGGAGAGAGAGAAAAGGAATAGAATGAAACAGAAGTAAGCTCGAGTGTTCGGGAAAACCGTGTATAGACTGGATATGCTGTATTATAAAGTATTATGATGAGTGCATCAGGTGTTTTCTGATGTCTATTCTGGTTTATGTATAGAAGCAATTTTCTTTTGGAAAGACAATGCGCCTATGAATAAACAATAGCTTGGTATTCCATGTATTGCTCAAAATGACTCCCCGTCGATTCCACCATAATCATAATCAATCACGTCTCGCGACGCAGAATCGCCTTCTCCACCCCTGCAAATAATTCGCGAACCTGATTCACTCCAAACTAGTCAGATCCTCCAAGCCTCCCGCGGCCGAGAACCCTCTTCCGTTGCTGTCATGGTCGCGAACCTCAACCCCAGGCCCTGCAGGTCTACTCTGCGCCTGAAGTCTGCTCTCCGGGAAAACCTACACCAGCATTAGCAACCGTATCACGCTTACACACTCCCATTCACCTACCCGCTGAGTACCCCATCCCCATCTAAACGCAAGCTCGTGAGCAAAGAGCTCGCCGAAGCCGAGCATGAGGCCGTTGATGAACGGGAGGACGAGGTTTATAGCGGCGGTGCGGAGGAGCGTTATTGCTGTGGGCGGCTTGTAGAGAATTAACGGGGACGCGGGGCGGTCATCGGGGTTGGCGGAAGGCGATCTTTTTGGCGATTCCATGATGTTTCTGAAGATGGATTGGTTGGGGAGATAGAGATGTGGAAAAACGCGTGGATATGCCGTTTGTGGGTTGACGTGGTGGTGAGCGTTGGTTGGTTGGTTTGGTGGGGTGCAAAGTGACGTACTGGGTTGGACGGAAAACGGAAACATATGTGAGCACTCGAAGTCTGAAACAACTACTACGACAAGAGCTTGAGGGGCGGGAATAGAGATGGATCACAACTGCCCACTCCGTTGAATTCTTGCTTGGATTAATCCGAATATTATATGCGCTTCGCTTTGTGGCGGGCCATTCGCCCAACATGTTAACACGCCACTAGAGTAATCCTGCTGCTCAACAACAAAACACCTCGAAGGTGCCACCACTTAACCCACACTACCCCTCTAACAACAACAAACTGTTTTCAACACAACAGTCCAAATTCCCACTATATTTCAACATGTCTACTCCCACTTCACCTTCATCTGGAGGCCCTTCCGACTCCAAAGACACCGCCCCACCAAAGCGCGAGCCTTTCTTCGACACAGTCCGCCGCATCAGCGACCTACAATTCTCGGCCCTCCTGCACTCTCTAATCGGCCTTCCAAGCTCTCTCTCCCCGCCCTCCACATCGGGCTGGATCATCGACGACGACCTCGCAGACCCTGAGCACCCGTCACCGAGACCCCACCGCTCCGGATCCGACTCGATTATCAATGAAGTCCACAAGTTGCGCGACAACGACGACGACGATGACGGAAAGAATGGCGGTGTGAGGAGCTTCCACAGCAGCACGACTAGCACGGGGTCCGCGGGGGAGAGCAGTGCAGGGAAGAAGGAGATGATGGCGCCCGGAGAGTTCTTTGGGTTTCCATCGCCATTCGATGTGTTTAGAGCATTTGAGCAGGCGCATGGGGCGATTTTCAGGTCGCTGCTGTCAGAGGCAAATACCCCCGCTCTTCCTCCTGTTACACCCGAGAATACAACCACAACCCCAAGCACGGAGCTTGATTACTACTCCTTCTTTGAGCGCCAGTTCCGGCAACAATCGCCGCCACGCCACGATCCCAGCCAGCCACGACGGCTTGTGGAGTCGTATTCGGAGGTGCGATCGGTTACTGGTCCGGACGGGGTTACAACGACGCGGCGGGTGGAGGTGAAGAAATATGCGGATGGGTCAGAAGAGAGGAGGGAGAGAGAGGGTGTTGTGTTGCCAGATACCTCCACTGTTGGCAATCCAAGGATCACCGAGATTTAATGGGGCTATTGGGGCGGTTCTCTGCTTTTGGTGTTATCATTGGCGTTTTCTTGTTTCCTCGTACTACACATGTTATGAGTTTTGCTTTTCGGGAGTTTTATGTGGTTGCGAATTTTTTTCCGGCTGGGCTGGAGGTGGGCTAGTGGATGGAATGGGACTTAAGGTTATGGGATACGTACTTACATATGATTTAATGAATTCCTTTTAACTGGGAACGCTCTGATACGAATCTATTGCGTTCAATTCCTTTCGGCTAGAGATGGTGAGTGAGCTGTGGACAGCGTTGTGCTGATATGAAAGTTACTCGTCCTTCATCATTTGATATCATGCCTGGACTACCCAGATTCGAAGCCGGACTCCCTGGGTCCATAAAACGGCTACTTCCACACCACACATTCCGTCCTCAACTCCAAAGACCACCCGGTCATAAACACATCACTTTCAATAATGGGGATTCCACACTGTCAAACAGCTCCATCGCAGTACGACAATTTTGTTTCCAAGATACTGGCGATGGCGATCCCCATGATAGGACAAAATTTTCTTTATCATGCCCAACAATAGTTGGTCGTTGATGTCCTCGTGTGTTGGCTGCGTGGCTAACTGTGCCCACTGATATCAACCATCGATCTCGTCCTGCAGTGCGGATACGGCCAACAACATACTCACTAAAAACGCTCTGCGCCCCCCACACACTTAATTCCACGAAGGTGCTCCGGATTTCCCCAAGTCGTGGGTGGGCCACCATGCACGTATCATCCATCCTACCTCAGTAAGAACAGCGCCGCCTCGCAACTTAAATGGAGTTGTAGTAAGGTTGTCTTCGGCCATCAACAACCAGGGTTGCACTTTTCCATGTAGGGTTTACCATCCATAAGTGCTGATGGAAAGCTGTCGTGATGGTAAAGTCAGGTTTAAAGGTTTCCGACAAGAAAGGATCTCAAGTAGAAGCTAAACTGCTATTGAAAAGCCAGAACTCGAAGGTAGAGTCATCACTCGAACTGCCACCGACATCGATATCTCTTAACACCCACTGCCGAGTGGGTCTAATGAAATTGGAAGACCGGACTAGGCTCGTACACTCCATCCATTTCAATTTTTCATGCAGTTGCGCTGAGTGCGTGAAAGTCGCCAGTGGATGTGCAAATAAAAGTGCTTGTTTCTAGAGTCAGGAAATAAGAAGGCTTCAGAAGCCGAAGCGGATAGGATATTGAACTGTTTCACCCTCGATGGAGGATGGGTAATTCCCGTAATTAAAGAGGACCTGGCTGCTTAGACTCTTAAGCTTAATCCTGCTGTTAACCCTAATATAATTGTCGGACATACAAACCTCATCGCCTCTCTTACCTCTCCAATCTTTCATCGTTCATTAACATTACACCTTTACCTCAAACCCTCTCGACTGAAGCACTATCCCTCTGTCAACTAACCTACTCCGAAACACGAATTTAAACATACGCAGGCAGGTATACAGAGCGGAAGACGGTGATTCTTTGAGGGGTAAAAACCTTTCCCTATTACTTACAACGAATGAAAGTTAATTGTTTTCAAGCCCTCAGAAAAGGGGGTTTTGATAATCGATGCGTCTTCCTCAACTTCACATATAGTGTTGGGCATGAGGCGAGATATCTCAGGATTGGGCGCATTGCATGGAGGATAACACCCCGGCAAACAGATTGGCATCGTTCCATCAGACAGATATCGACAGGACTACCATGCAGTGGGTAAGCGGCAATGGGCATGCTTGGTGCTCTCGTTCCCAGATTTTCTCATCGCTCCTAAGCTCGCTCCTCAAAACGGCTGGTTTTCGAACGTATATGCTTAGTAGTAGTAGTTGAAAATAAAAAAAAGACTTTATATATTAGTAAAATCAGACCAAACAACCTTGCACCAGGCCTTTTCGCAGATCTTCATCCCTTCAGCCTAGGCTATTTACACTGTAATCTATCACTGACTTGGGATAGATGAATTTTACCCATCGCCTATCAGTCTTGCCCAAGATTGTCATTTAAGAGCAATTCAGTGACAATAAGGTGCTATCATTATGTAGTTAAAGCAAACAAAAACACAGCAGACTCTTTACTCGAGCCATCTAATCCTGACTCTGTCTTACCCCTCCCATCTCTCCCTGTAGATCCCTCCCCTTCATCCTTCTTTCAATCATTACAAAGACGGACATTCCAGGTCACTCGAAACCCTCCCAAAAAATCCCAGGATTTTATTTTTAACCCTCCTTATCTGGGCTTACATAGCCCTGTCTTACCCGGCGGTTTGCAGGGGCGCCGCGCGTGGTCTTGGTTGGCGGCGGATGCTACCGGAGAGAGTAGAGCAGGTGACGCCCCAAGAAACCTTAACTCGACCACAGATGTCCACAGTACTAAGTATACATGCGCCTGTCATTGTTTGAGATCTAGGGGCTGAGGATTGTCAATCGACTCCTGCGAGAGCCTTTGCTACTCTGGAGTACGGTACGGGCATCTTCAAACCCCATCTCTTTGGCTTGGCAGAGACCTAAATATATTTGGTTTTTTGGCACTCTTGCAACTTCTAGCGCACTTGCCTAGTGAACGTGTGGTATGGATGAGACTAGATGAGATATTGTGCTGCGCACGCTAAATTTGGGGGTTAAAGCATGTACTATTTTTCTCAACTACCCCAATTCTAAATATACAAAACCTAAGAATCGATATCGATATCACAACCAACCAACCAACCAAGGAGGAAACCACATCCTTCTATGCATGAGAAAAGGAGAGAATATGACCCCGGCAAATGCCGTGGTATCAAAGCGCCCTCCATCCGATCCTCTTTACCTCCCGAACAAAGGAAAATGTTTAAGGCAAGAAAACTCCAGAATACAACTCCCAAAAACCGAGTGAATCCAAAAATGCAGCAGCCAAAGGAATGTAACAAAGAAAAATATGATGTCTTGTATAACCATCTAGCTATCGCCATAACGTCGCCGACTGCTTCTCTCGCTTTTGATCGTCTTGTAATATAATGTCCCAAACACCGTCCAAAATAGCTGCCTCTGCATCGTTTGCTGATGGCCGCGACTTGGGTAACCAGTCGTATTCCTCTGGGCTCTCAATGACCCAGTGTCGCCCGTCATTGGCAGCGTCAGGTCTCGGAGCCGTCATGGCATACCCATCCACCACATATATCCGCATGCCCTTACCCTTCATCACTTTCACTATGTCGAATGAAACCTCCCGCTGTTCGTATATGGTCGATCGAGTCATTCCCTTATCAGAGAAACAATTGATCATCGGCGCAACATCTGTAGTCGTTCTCCAGATTACAGTGGCATTCGGGTACATTTCGTACATGCGTTCTAGGAATTCAGTAACGACGATTTCATACTGTTCAACCTCGAGAGTGGCCAACCACAACCCAAGATTGGCAACAATATGAGACGGAGACGGAATATTCCCCTTCAGTCCCGCAAGGCGATCGCCAGGACGGTCATCCATAAACCTAAATGAAAGTCCGATAGATCGTTTATCAGGTGTGATATATTGCATGTCTTTGGGTGCAACATGGTAAAGTGTTGCATCGTTGATGAATTTGCAGTTGCCGTCTGCAACACTCGAAGGAGATAACTGTGGCCATACCTGCGAACAGAAAGCTCCCCTCAAAACGGAATCCCCAATGAAGAGTATCTGCGAGACAGAGTGGGTCTCCTTAATTGCAGATGCAGTGATATGAGGTCGTTTACAACTAAAAGGTTGATAAATGTACTCTTGCTTCTCTGGAAAGCTCGCGGCCCAGCCCGAGTTTCGATATTTGGATTGAAGAGCACTTTTGGCAATCCACCGTCCATGAGAACGTCCAGTTGCTTCGGAACTGGAGAGTGTGCATGGATCTAATGCATCAATAATGGTAGGCTGTCCGGTAATCTCAATCGCAGCGGGAGTGCCTATAACTTGTCCTCGATTGATTGGATATTTCATGTTGTCCTTCCAGTGATGAGGACAGGCGTCGAAGTCTGGCCATGCAAACAATTGGTAGTGACCGGGTTGCGGCACCTGAATCTTAACCGTAACTACTGCAGGATCACTGCCATCCTGCTTTATTGCGCTAAGCGGAGGAGAGTATATTGTCGGACCACGAAGGAGAACGATGTAGCGCTTTGGACAGAGATCGGCAGCATGCCACAAACATCTAAATCGAATTGTGATCGGCTCTGTGGTAATCTGTGAAGGTAGTGGAGGGTCGATGACCCATGGACCTGCGTAAAGTCAGTCAGTCTCGACCAAATGTCTCAATTACAATGCCCACAGAACAAAGTACCTCTGCTGATGCCTTCGTTCTGGGCGACCAAGTTGTTTTCCATCGGAACTTGTTGAGCATTACTAAACAGACCGTCTGCACTGGTGATGCTTATTTTCCGAAAGGTTGGAAACCGTAATTCTTGGTGATGGTGAAGAAGGTATATAATCGGAAATATGAGGAGCAATGCAAGCTTAGTGGGACCTCTGCGCATCATCATCGTGGAATGGTGGGACTTCATCGGCGAAGGGTCGAACGTAGGCGGGGCTAGAAATGACTGATAGAACGCAGGACACCTCCGACGCAGTCGCGAGAGTGAATGATGAAGGGAAGGAAGACGGAGCTGAAAGAAAGAAAAGCAAAGCTATAATGAGAAATGACCAGATCTAAAGAGGGGGCGTCAGTCAGTAAGTAACGAACAGCTGACGACCGTACCTGTTCCTTGGTAGTACCCGGGTATGGCGTTCGAACGTACCAGCGGCTGAACACTTTTACAAAGTATGGAAGATGAAAGAGGGAGATGAAAGGAAGAGGAAATGCCAACCCATCGGAAGGCAGCCGCTCAACTGGGTGGCTAGAGGTCGCTTGTCTAGCTGTACCTGGAACGCAGGCAAGAACTTTACTTAGTACTGTATAGGTAGTGGAGGGTGCGCGGAGAGATGGAAACGGAAAGTTGGCTTGCGGCGGGCTGGTTGCATTGCCGATAGACTACGTACACTGCATGCTGTTTGCGCAAGGCGATTGGATGGGGAGAAGACGAGACGAGGGGAAGGTTTTGAATTCCGCACTCTATAAACATTTCCAAGCTTCCACACAGGGAGCATAGCAGCGGCAAGCAGCAGGGGTTGGTCGGTCTCTGCTCCGACGTTGCAGAGATTACCCGAAGATCTCGGCGTCGGATGGGCGAAACTGCTCCATTCCATGGGGAAAGAGCTCTGGCCTCCCGCCTGACACATTTCCGGTAGACACCTTCAAGCAACCCACGCATCGAGGGATGAAATTGCACGCTCCTCATTCAGCCTTGGCTGAAGCTTCAGCCAAAGCTTCAGCCAAAGCTTCTCAAACCTGGTTCTGGGCCATGCCAAGATTCGAAAGCTGAAAACTGTTATCGGCTAAGCACTGGACGCGTCTTGGGGGCGTCGATCATCGATGATGCTTAAAATAAGTTTCGTCCAGCCTGAACGCCGCTAAGTCCCTTACCAGTCGACTAGACTACGTTTCGAAAGTGCCAACATGTAATGCTCTCGAAGTCCCCGGAGGCGGGTGCAGGGCGTTATATGTAGCGCGTTAAACGGGCGGGCACCGCATTAGTCTGAAGATACTCTTGCCTCTCGCGGCTTTTTATCTCGTCCCAATTTGGGTTAGATTCACATTTTCGGCTAGTAACAAATTTATGCCGCACCGGACTAACCAGGTTGGGGTACTCGCACACCAAATCAGCGCATTTTGATCCCAGCCAGCTGTAGAGTGTATGCAGAGAGGAAACGTTCTGTGTACCGGTACCCATGACTTCAGGGGACGGCAGCGTTTCTTATGCCATGCATGTCAGGTCGAGGTACCATCGACTTAAGTAGATCTATAGAACTACATAAAAAAAAAAGGGGTATTTTATAAAGCGGATTACAGCAGTTTGAAGTTACTAACCATCAGGAAACCGTCCCCCAACTGCTCCCCAAATTTTCCAAATGCTTCTCAGACAACCATTCCATAGGATAAACGAGATACTCACAGTCAACAAAACGCCTCACTTTTTCAGGTAGTACACAGGTAATAAATATTAGGTATAGAAGAAAATTTGCAGCGAAAATTGCAGAAAAATTACGAATTAAGGTGATAACTTAGATATAATTTAGAGATAACGTAACCCGATTTTAGCTTGTGGTAACGGGGGTACCGATAATTTAATCTTTGTTTTGATTTTCTCGCGGCTCTGGGTTAATGTTGTTGTGTGAGCGAACGAGGTGCACGACTCAAAATAAATTAACTGTAATTTAATTATTTTGTTTTGTTTATATAGCACAGTAAACATTAAGTACTCAGGCACCCTTACTACACCCCAAGACAGCTACTACAAGAATCTGGTAATAATAGAGAGCACTACACATAATTTTAGATAAAATGCTGTTTAAATTTCATCAGTAACAGCCTCTCCCTTGCTCTCGTGCCCAGACTTTTTTCGCCTCGCTTGCAAGCTCGACCACGAAGTGAACCCGGAAAGCCTGGTATACGTGAGCACCTCTCCCCCCGGTCAACACCGTGCTCTCTCAGCAAATCCATTATTAGAACAGGAGCGTCCCAATCTTTATTGCTTGCCCGGAGTATCTTGGCTCGAGTAGCAATACTCGTGGATCAGTTTACAGTAGAGGTACTCTATTTCGTGCCAAAAACTGGTGTCTATAACTTTCCAATCTCGCTGCAAGCACCTGCTGCTGTAGACGGAAGGAGTAAACGGGTACTAGATACCGTGAGCCATTAAGACATACCCAAATTTTATGACACCCTTCCATCTCACCATGCATCTACCTTATTCCCAGTTCCTCATAGCCGGTCAATTACGGGTGTCCCAAAGATCACCGGTCGTCTTTACATCGCCATCGCACTTGCGGCTTCCCTTGAAATCCGTATTCGTCAAATTCCTCTTCAGAATTCGAACTTCCACGCTATACAGGGTATATTACTGTATTCAGTCAGACAAAGTGACTGGGCTTCCGGTGCGGGTTCTCGCGTGAGCTTATGCGCGTTACCTTATTATTGAGTGGGCCCTTATTAAGAAGACATGGAGTCCATGTTGACCCACCTACGGAGGGTAATTGGAGGTGAATGAGCGATCTGTACCCATCATAGTGGTCGTGAATCCCAATTAGTCAGATCGACCGGCTAGTCATCTCTAGGTTCAGATAAAACTCCTCCTCTTTCTTACCTCTTCGCAGAACGCCTTGAAAGTCGCATTCGTGACAAGTATTGGTGGAAACTGGATGCTGATTACGGTGGCGGTGGCGGTGGCGGTGGCGGCGGAGGGGGTTTCACTGTCAGAAAGAACGGTTTCTGAGGTAGCTCTAATGGAAACTTCTTCTTTTTCTTCCTTCGGCAAGCTCCTTGGCCTATGACAAGCAAAATCCCCCGAACTCTCCACTACGCTTTCTCGAGCTTTGGATCTCATACAGCGTTGCTTGAGCGTAGGTCTTTGTTCTTGACCTGTGTAGGTTGGATTAGGTTTGCAGTGAGTAACATGCATCCAACTTTTCATCGACTTGACGCCAGTCTCAAACACCTAATAATATATCACAGAGCCAGAAGGAAGGAGAGAACAACTCCTTTGTGCCAGCGTAGAAGAAACGTAAAAGGTACGACCTTCTATCATGCTGTTTGCTCCGTAACTAACGAGGACTATAGTTATCTGTCATAGGCCTACGGCCTCGATACGAACATGATTCGAACAAAAACAAACGAAGACTGTAGTATTCCCTCACCAAACTTACCTCGGGGTTTGTTGGCGGTTCGTATCGTCAGACAAGACCAAGAGCTTCCAAGGACTACAACACCTCTGATGGAGCCAATGCTCATTCTGTCACCAGCAAATCTCCCCGGGGGTCTTTCACAGCAAAGTGGTCAACTCCACTGTCTTTACTCGCCATCGCGGTTCAAGGGGGCGTGGGAAATGTTGCAAGAGAAGAGACCGAGCTCTGGATTGAGATGACCAGAGGCTTAGAACATGAGTCCTCTGCGGACAGCAGCTCCTCTCATTACTCTCGATAATACAAGGCACAGAACCAACGGGCATAAGCCGCCGCGGCAACCCGTAGCTCAGGTACCAGGGACAAATGCGTGGACAGTGGCATTGCCGGAGCTGGAAACCGCCTGAGACATAACTCCGCCGCTCTGATCAACACAATTCGTCAGGCTCTTCTCAAATTACATCGGGAACGGGAATGTTAGTATTGCTTTCTGCGGGCATGGGAACTTTGTGGTTGGTGGGGATAGTGAGGCTGTGTTGTTCTCAGTCTCAGAGAATAGGAAAGCACTAGTCTTTAGAATAGTAGTTTCTATGTTCTCTCTTGCGATCGTTTCGATAGCCAATATACTATGCAGTGATGGTTGTGCCACAGTCGGCATTATTCACGCAGCTCAAGAGCACGACTGGAGTTAGATAGGGTATAGTGTAGAGGGATAGGTTTTTCTTATTGTTCCCCAGAGCTCAGGTGACGGGAAGAGGTAATATCCCGTATAATCCGGCGCAGCGTAAAGGCACTGCTTTGAATTCACGACTGAAGGTCCCATCGCCGATCTGTGGTAGCAACAGTATCCTCTAGTCTAGTCTCGGACACTGACACGCACTTCTATATATAACGTGAATTTCCCTTGTCATCTCCGTTGAGTTCTTCAACTCCTTGACCCTCTTGACCCTTCCTCGCTTCCTCCTACCCTATCCAGAATGGTAGGGTGTAGTCAATGCAACTTGTTGGAACTGGATTGAGGGAAAGTATCTAGACTTTGAGAATAGAAAAAGGAAAGCGACCACGATGCGACTCGAACGCACAATCTCTGGTGGTTAAGAACCGAAAACCAGCGCCTTACCATTAGGCCACGCGGCCGACGTATATCATCCCTGCCCTACAATGTGCTGTATGATTTTGTTGTACTCTAGGATTGAGAAGCAGTTTTAACCTTCTCTGACCTAAGGCTGTAGTAGTTTGAGGCAGTCGCATTGTAACCTCTATAATAGTGAGAAAAAATACCTGGTTGATTGACTACCCTCCTTGATATTTCTACGCGGAGGCTGAGTGAATGTCTATCAATGTCCTTTGTATAAACCCCATTCCATAACAAAATAGCCAAGGGCCCTCAGAATTCCCATGCAGAAGAGTTCAGCTCTTTCAGCCCTGCCTTGGAAAGCTGGTGTCTAGGTCAACTTTCAAGCGCTTTCATTGGCCCATACGCAGCCAGGTCGCTTAAAGATTTGATTTACAAGTCACTTCTAAACGTGGGGGCTAATTCAGCTACTGATGAGAATTCGATTAATTAACCAATGGTGACTTTATCTCTGATGACTGATTTCATTGCAGTACTCCCTGACAGCTCACAAATCCCTCGAGGCTGAAAAGGCATCATGCAGGTGGGTAGCGTGGTGCAACCAACGCCACCGCCTCACATACCAGGTTTCCCGGTCTCAAAAGCAAAGGGCTCGCCGAACTCCTTCCATCTGCCCGAGGCCTCGAATTGATTGACCGTGTATTGCGAATGCGAAGCGGTGTATCGAATCTGGTTCGATGGAACCGCAAACACGAACACCGCTGTTCGAGAAACGCCCGACTGAAAGTGAAGCGAAAGACCATTCGAACGAGGAATCGTCTACTCGCCCCAAAACAAACCCGGATCAGCAGCAACCCATCACTCTAGACGGGGATTCTACCACCTGCCAGGTAATCCTGAGTCAGCTCATTATTCCGGATGGAGATTTGCGCAAGTATCTTTGGAAACAGCTCTCGGTTCAGCGATTGAACGATATACATCTGCATCTATGGTGGGCGGGCCGTCCTGATAACATACGTCCGCTGCACGCACAGAAGATGATGAAGCGTGACATCGTCATAACCGAGAACATTGATCTTCACCTGATATGGTTCGATACGACAATTTATATCAAACCCCTTCCAGCCTTCATTATAGACTGGGACTTTTTCAAGACCAACATCTGTCCAGATGAGGATCTATATAAACTTGCAAATGGCTTCCTCAAGACATACACCAAGCTTATCCAGTACCCAAGTGACCTTAAGATAGCTTTGGATATGGGCCTGGTTCCGAATACCATTAAGTGGAGCTTCTGGAGCGAATTCTCCACGATGCTGCAACCCAAGATCGATGACTTCCAGATCAACAAACGGTACACCTTTGGCGAGCTTCGTCTGCGAAGATTGAACCATGTATATCGATTCCTTCGGTGGGGGGGCCACTATCAAAACGAATATTTGCAGTACGACCAGTTTTTTTCAAAAAACTTTGCGTGGCTGCTATTGGTGGTGGTCTATATCTCCGTGATCCTTTCTTCGATGCAGGTTATTCTCAGCACGAAGGATGTGCCCGCAGTATTCAATGAGGCATGTTTTGTGTTTGGGGTATTTGCGATGGTTATCATCCTGGTTGGGATTGCGTTACAGGTGGTTTTGTTCGTGACGTTGTTTTTGTATCATCTGGTCTCTACTATCATCAACCTGGAGAAAAAGGGCGTTCCCTGGGTCTTTTCACGCCGTAGGTGAATAGAGTCTGCCTGGTCCGGTGCTTGTTCTTGTGATTATGTTTATGTGCTGTGCTGCTGTTTGTGACATATTGTGGGAGCTCGAGCGTGTCTGGGGTTATTTTGTGGGCATTTTTTGACTTTGATGCATATTGTAGAAGGTTGCATTTTGTGCGTACATACCTTGGGATCATATTTGGGACTTTTGTGGCTTTTGAGTCAGAGGTGTTCCGCGTTCAAAGCCCATAGCTCTATATGTTTTCACATCATGTGTTAAAAATTGTGGAGCAGTGGCAGCAGTGATTACCCGCGTGGCTCTGGCCCATGAGTACCTAGGTAAGTAGTCGCAAATGAACATATTAGAGGCAGTGGTTTTGCCTAGTGCGCCAAATGACGTTATCCTCAATACGGTTACTCACGCGCAGACTGCCCATCTGATTATTGGGGCTGTGAAACCTAACCCTTCATTCTATGATACCTCCATTCATTATCTCATTATAAACCCCCCGCCAATCGCCCTCAATCATTTCCTTTCTCCCTAAATGTCTCGCAATCTCCTAACCCGCTTTGCCTTCCCGGGCTTCCCTAACCGCGACCCAACTCCCAAGCTCCAGCACCTTCCCCGAGCGACCGGTAATGGCACCATCGAATACGTCCCGCTTATGTCCGTAGCTTTGCCGCCCCCTCCCCATTCGCGCCTTCTAACATTCCACACCCTCGCGCAGAACTCCAGGCGCGAAAATCCTCGTCTTTGTATGTCATGGACGGCTTAGAGCTCTCGATAGCCGCAGCGTCAATCAGTGGGAAGAGCTAGCCGATAAAGAGGGCGTCTCGGTGGTGCTCCACAACTACCCCGGATATGGCGGTACCATCGGGCCAATTACCGAGGAACTACTGTGTCAAGATGCTTTGCAGCTTGCAGAGAGCGTAAAGGAGGACGATCAGGAAATGGTGTTATTAGGAAACTCGGTTGGTTAGTTCTTTTCCTGCTCCGAACGATGCGATGGATGCTGACAGCAGTAGGCTGTGGTCCTACCATGTGGCTTGCTGTGGCTGCAAAAAAGTTGGGGATCAAAAAGGTCGTTGTTGTTTCGCCATATACTTCCCTTGTGGCATTGGCGTTTGTCCCCCCGCGCTTCCCTGTTGTCCTGAAATATAGCTGACCGGGGGAAAAGACCATACTGGATCATCTTGTATCTCTTCCGGGCACTGTCTCTAGTTGTTCCCGCCGCGATTGTAAAGTATCTGAGTAGTCCCAAGCGGCTGCGTTTTCTGCAGGGAAAGAGTTGGTTGGATCCATTTCCGCCCAAATGCCTAGCCAAGAAACTGGAGAAGGGGACCGAAGTGTTGATTCTTCACGGACAATTGGATAGTACCGTACCGGTCTCTCATTCTGAGGTACGTTTTCCCTCTGTCCTGGGGGACAAGGCTAGTGGTTAACGGAACATAGGCTTTGGTGAAAGAACTGGAGAAAGTGGACGGTGTAAAACCAAGTTTATGCATAATCCCTAATACGGAGCATAAGGATACAAGGGTACGGGGAAATGCGGTGATATGGAGCTTTTTCAGGGGAGATAGCGAGGAGCTTGAGAAGGTGATGGCCAACCTGAGGGAGGATGGGAATTCAACGGCGGAGAACAAAGTTGGAGCGGACTGATGCACGACCGACGGATAGATCGATAGATTTCTTTTCATGATATTAGACTACGGTATTCTTCTTTCTGTCACTTCCCTAGGCCGCGTAGACAAAGTTGACTGACATCTTAAGTAGCAGCTTTTGCGGATATTATGCTCCGTCATGAAGAGCAGCTACCTATGCTCCGCGCATGATGCCGAAAACGGCACGCGAGACCAGAGATGAGGCCGAGGCCCGACATGAGGATGCTGTAGCTGCAAAGTGGTATAGGCGGGGAGGTGAATTGTAGTTATCTAGCAATTCACACGATTATTATGCCATAGACTATTACTTTGCCGCGTCACCTCGGAGCATTCTAGACCTGTAGATATCTCTATCTTCAAAGACAAAAGGGTATGATGTAAAGCACAATGAAGAAAAAAACGTTGTAGCCTATTGTCCGGAATATACCTTAACACCGACCCCATCGACCTCACATATCCGTCATATTTCTATAGGAACCCTTCCTGCTGTAACCTTAAGCCCTCAAAGCTCTATCCATCTGTGCCTCGGTCGCCTCCTTCTCCCAGCGCTCGACACCATCAATCTTGCTTACTGGCAGCTCCGCGAGAAAAGAACCGACATCCATGCTGCCACCACCGCTTCCATCTCATTTTGCATCGTAAAAGCACCACCAGTACGAGCTCTTTCTTGAGTAACGAGAGACTTTTAAAATGATATCTAGTGCTTGGTTTACCTTCTCGTGTGCGCCCGCGTAGTGTTGTGTACGAGACGAGATGTCCCGGGTAGGACGAGACTTTTGGTGTATGGGCAGGACGAGACTTCTGCAGCTGCGAGATGCGGGACAATCATGGAGAAGCGGACTCCGTGAGTGATGAACTGTGATCGATTCCACCAATGGTTCGGCCAGAAGAAAGAGGTAGCATAGCCCTTGGTACTACACTCCAACAACCTATATATCTGTCTCCCTATGCATATGTGGAATCTGAGTGAATTCAAAGTGGTTGTAAGCTAGTCTTGTTGGGCAAACAAAATCCTACCTCGTACTTTTTGGGAGTGGATTTGCTTATCAATATAACCACGAGACGCCCCAGGAATACGGCTGGGACTTTACTCGAAGTCCCGTGCCCACGAGACCACGGGCGGTACGAGATGAGACATCCCGGCACTGGGTCCTACTGAGATCTCGTCTCATCTCACCCCGTGTACAACACTATGCTAGTGTCGACTTCCGAAATTTGTGTCAGAAGAGACATAAGCCGTGCCATGATCTCCGGCCACGTTCCAGCAGTCACCAATACCATTGAAGGAATGGATCATTGCGGCGCATATGCTGCGGCTGTTCTTGCTTATGCCGATCGACCTTTTTGTGAACCCCACGCAGGTGCAGGATCGTGATAAGATTAATCTCCACATGCTGCGGGGCCGCGATGAAGGGTCTCACCGCGTCCCCAGCTTCCGGTAGCGAAATTCCGGGTTAAAATTGAAAGAGCTCTCGTACTGATTGTCTCAGTACATTTTCAGTGTCAGGTAGGCGGACTTATTCAAGCGGGACTTTCTCAGACCGCGAGGCGACGGTTTCTACTCTGTCAAGGGCGTCGGACCTGTACTGGGCTATTCGGCGAGGTTTCGTTATGACCGCTTGGTTTCCATTGTCCCTCATAACCCATAGTTGAAAGGAGTATGATTACCCACACACATCGTCGGTAGAGTGGGTCTCGCTTGCACTAGGGCCCTAGGAGGCGGCGCTGTTGGTGCGAGGTGCATGCTGTACTGTGGCATCAGAGGGCACAGCGCTAGTTAGCAGGCGGAGCGGACGCGGCTGCAGGTGGATTCGCAGCTGATGCACCGGGGCCACCAGGTGGCTCGGCGGGAGGAGGGACGAGGTGGATATCGGCTTAAGAGTAAGAGTAAGCATGTGGGATTAATATTTATTCTACGCCTAGTTGGAACGTCAAAATCCACTTCTGGACGATAGCATCGATCGGACTGCTGCGTCGCGCTTCTGAACAACGATAGGTGATTACTATTTATTCGGCGGCTAATTGCAACGTTAATGTCAACGTCCTAAGGCGATACATTAGCCAGCCGTTCAATTGCCTGATATAATTATCGGTTGATTTCTCTGATATCCCAATTAGACAGTTCTTCACCTCGAGGGACCTTTTGAATACAATCAAGCGCAGTATCTGTTCTTTTCAGTTTAATATCCGAAACGTCACTATATGTGGCTTCTTATATTAATCTTATTTATGAAACCTGGGAGCTGGCTGCTGTGCTTACGCATGTTGGCTCCCACTGTGCCACTGGTATTGCACTATCTCCAGTTAATACGACCTTCGTTCATTATCTCTGGCTGCAAGTAAGTGGATAAAGAAGAAAGTGAGTGGTGATTGGAGATGGAGCTTGTGTTTGTTTGCCTTTGCTGTTTCATGTGTCGATGTATGCTGTTTGTACAAAGTCCACCAAATTTGTTTTCAAAGCCCCCAGTACAAAGTCTCTAATAACACAGCTTGAGACACAAGCCGCAGGAGGAGGAGCGGTCAAGCCAACCACAGAGAAGGTACCCATTCCAGAAAGACCTCGCAAAAGACCTGCACTACCAAAGGAACCAATTCTCAAAGCTACTCAGATGCTAGAATGACTTGTCCAACTACAGGAATAGGGTAGCGAGAACATCTCCGTCAATGTTGGCCAGCTTGAGAAACATCTTCGAGGCATCGTGAACAACGAAAAAATACCGGTTCGTGTAAGATTTCCAGGAGAGCATATCAACCAGCTGAGCCTCTTCTCTCCTCTTGACGCTATTTTTTCTGCTTATCTTAATCCTTAACTCATACCATTGCGCCTCAACGCCGAACGCCACAAGTCCATAAATTCCGCAATCTTTAGCCCCCCGCCCAGCTCGCTCTCACAGTGACCACGCTAGGGGTAAATTACAGCAATAGGGCCCCATTTCGCTTCTGCTCTCGTGGCGAGGCACCGGAGTTGCCTTGGAAGAGTACGGCAGCGGATTGGAAGTGGGCCAGCGTGGAGAAGCTAAGGTAGTGTGTGGACCAAGGGCAGGTGGGGGTATATTGGCTTCGAAATGAGGGAAATATGATTTGGAAAGGGGGGTTCACCACGGAGACGGTGGCTATTACCTGCAAGCATAAGTGACTACAGCGGGGGGGTGTGACTAAGATGAATGAGACCGTGACAGGCGGCAACAGCGCGGAGGTCCAGAAGAAAGGTAAAGGTTTGCAGGAGCGGATAGAAAAACCAATAGTAACACCGTATCCTGTTTTGACATGCAAATTGACAACGGGTTTCTTGGAGAAGGAACGTTGTCTGCCGCGCGAGGAAATGTGGGCAGGACGAGCCATCTAATTTCCACTTCCAAAACGTATGCGCTGTGGTGGGTGGGTGGGGATACGATATGTGCGGAGCTAGAAGACTGGATTTCCCAGCAACGACAGGAGGGCTAATGGGGCTATGGTCAACATCCCGCTTCCCTCAACATTACTGCGCCTTTTCAAGCGGGAGAAGAACTAGGAGCATATTCTCCGATACTTCGACGATACCCTACCCGCTGACAAACGCTAGTCTATTATTGCCAATGGAGTCGATGCATGAGAACTGGATGGCCCTGAGGTGGGAACATACCTCTCTTATATCTAGAATATGCTATAGGTTACCGCTGTTGGGAACCGAAAGGATGGCATAGTACTCGGCGAGAATGGCATTTTAGGTTGTTTCAATTCTATAGAGTATCTGGGTTGCAACGGTTATCATGGTTTTGTTATTTCTTTATTCTTGTTAATAGATAGCCATCCTTAGGCTACGGTAGTACAGCTATTGGAAGAAAAGATCGGGAATTCCCCGTCCTGGCTAATACACCACTTGTTCAGGGTCACCTCCACAACTTGGTATGGTCTCTTTGTAACACTGGCAGGAGTCATTACTCTAACCCAAATGTTGAGATCTGGTGTCTGAAATCCTCCCTGAAAAGGCTAATAACACGTCTAAACCCTTGCACTCCTCCCCTATTTCCCGATCTTTTATTTTATAGCTGTACTTTTTCCCTACTTACTAGTCATACTCGGGGTTTAGGTGCAAACACAGGACGAAGAGTATCAAGAATCGAGGCGTTATTGTGTCCGTCATTTGCCTAGTATTACCCCGGTATTTATCATAGGCACTTGTATCCGAATACAGTTTGGAGCCACTTCTAGACGCTCGGTGGATTGTGGAATCTGAGTCGGTAATATGTACTAGAACTTGGCAAGGGATATCTATTCCATTCATCATCGGTGGTTGTTTCCTGCTGCATCCATGTGGCATCATATCTCGCTCACGAGTATCATAATCACTCCGTCCGGGAGTGGCAAGTTAACGACAAATTTGACGGTAAACGTCTGTCAGGCGGCTAGGCTACGCCGCGCCGTATCCAAGCCATCTGACAGTACTGCAGAGAGCTTGTATTCGAGAAAAAGTCTGAATTATGCATCGTCCATTCTTTGTTTGTCGCTGCAACTTTCCTCAGCTGGGAGTCCGAGATCCATGTAGCTTAGACGGCTTCCTAGAGCGAGAAGGCATACATCCCATCTTGCATCCGTCTTTCTTTTACAAAATCCCTTATCTCCATTCCAATACAACCAACCCTCTATAATATCTCACATCCACTCATTCATCTCGCACTCACTCATTCATCCACACCTTTAAAAAGAACTTCCGTAGCTATCCTTATACCTCGTACCATCGTCCATGCTCCACGCCCAAAAATGAAATCCAAAAGGGAAAGGAGAAACCAAAGTACCGCTAAGTGAGTATCCAACCAACCACTACCCAAAAGTAAAAAACAAGAAAAAAAAAACACAAGGAAAAGAGATATGTAACTTATACAATTCTGTACTCAATCACCCCGCCAAAACAAAAAGAACACCAACAATGCTTTTTTTTTGCACCAATCCCGAGTCCTACACCGTATCATTTCTCGTCGAACCGGCCAACCAACTTATTCCCACTCCCTCCCCTCCCCCGCAGCGCTGCTCCCCGCCCCCCGGTGTCTTCTGGGCACATAGTTGTTCGCAGCACGGTACCGGCCATTAGCATTGCTTGTCCCATTACTCCCCTGAAAAGATGACGGCGATAGGGCTTGTTGGCTCTGCTGTGACGATGGCCCTCTTAACCCCAGTGAACTCTGGCTTGCCCTTAAACGTAACCGGCTAGGTCCAATGGGGGGTTGTGATGGTTTCAATCCCGAGCTCGAGCTGCCACTACCCCCAAGGCCGATATTGCTGCTGCTGTTGCTTCTGTGAGTCCTGGCTCTGTTGGTACTATTGATGCGATTTCCAGGGTCCGTTGAAGTATCGTTTCCCCAAAGGCTCGAAACATGGCGTCTCGAATTGTGTGCCGGGCTCGGTAGAGCACCACTCGCATGAGATCGTCTCCGGCGAGGGTCCCTGATGCTTCCTTTGCCCCTCTCATTACAAGCTTTGACGAGCTCACTGGCCATGTTCCGTACCAATACGGCACCATCCTTCTCCGCCACGCGGTGGACAACGGGGTACATCCCATATTCCCGTATTAACGCCTCCTTCTGTTCGCTGGCATCGCATATGGTGCGTAGAATCTTAAGCAGATTAAGTCGCACTACAGCCTTACTATGTTCCAACTTTTGCACAATCCGAGCGAAAAACTCGCGACGACCGACTGCGTGAGCGATGGGTAAGCTGACACGTAGAAGTTTTTGCAAAGGTTCTAATGTGTTTTCGAAGGCGTTGGTTTTGGAAGTCGTGAAACATCTGACAAGTGCGTCGATAGAAGACGGGCGCTGTAGCGTTTCCTCGACCCTAGCGGTTTCCTCCTGTAGCCACACAAATATTGCATCTAGAGCTGTAACTTGCCAGTAGGGATCTGAAAGCAGAGAGATGTAGAATTCCAACCCATCGTTCTGCCATAGTAGTCTTCTGCACCGCTTTCCAGAATGTGCCATGTCGCAAAGAATCGGTAGTGCAAACTCCTTGAGGGGTCGCTCAGTTTTTACAATGTTCTGCAGCACTGGGATGATTCCGTTCATCGCCGCTTCTTCTTGACGTGATTTGCTGAGTCTGCAAAGGTTGTACATGGTGTTCAGCACTTGATTTGAAATTTCCTTGAAGTGAGGTGCTGTCCTGCTTCTGTCAAGTAACTCCGTCAAGACCTCAATCGCATTGGAGTTTTGCAGAGTATCCAGTGTTGCAGATAACATGGAAAGATTCTTGATGAATTTCAGCATCACTACCTGATGAGCAGGCGCCATTCGCGCAAGATCCTTCAGAACGCCTAAGTCCGAAATATTAGCTAAATTCACTCATATACACATCTGTGAGACTTACGTTTTAGAACAATCCGATCAGCTACCATCTCCTTGACGTGATTCTCCGCCTGTGAAAAGAGGTAGAAGATATTGACCACCCTCTCAACACACAGATCTGATACTTCACCGTCTTCGTCAAGCAAATGGCTCAGGACTATTGAGAGCGGTTGCAGCACCGAGCTTCTCGAGAAAATCCTACAGAAGTCATTCTTCGGGGTGGGTCCTTGCATTTCGAAGACGCTCCATATTCCATTAACACCAATCAACACCAGGTCTTTCTGAGCCTCATAATCCTCTTCCAAGAATTCCACAAGAACGTTCAAACCACCGCAGCTCACAAACATCTGTAGAGTCAGGATTGACGTCTGATACATTTGTCTGACGAAAGCCGCGGCCTCTAGTCTGATGTGTGAAGGGTACTTCTTTGATGCGAATTTAGTGACTATGGGAATACCTCCGACGAAACACATGTTCTCCTGGACTTCGACGTCGTCAAATATGAGCTATACACTATTAGCACGAGTCAGAGACCCCATCCAATTACGACATCACTCACAGCATTAACAATCTTCAACAACTTCAAGATAACCTCACGCTGTGTGCACGTCTCGAGAACCTCCAAAATGGGTAACATTCCATGGGCGCTGATCACGTTATCTTTGGTTTCCGGGGATTCTAATAAGATATCCATGAGCTGTGAAGAAATATCATCTAGGTCATCCTCCGATTGTGTGGTCTTTAATGAGCTGACCAAACCGTCAATCTGTAAGCATAATCTGGCGTATTTGTCCCTGGCAATATTTGCGTCCAGATCCATCTCATCGAAGCCTTCCTCGAGCTCTGCAAACGGATCATCCTCGTCCCCTTCGTCTCCAAGCCAAGAATTATTCGAGAGTTTGCTATTAAGCATCAAACTTTGTTGTTCATCCCCACTGGTCTCAGATCCCGCTTCGTCGGTTCCAGCTTCACTTCCGCCGAATACGTCCGAATAGTCTTCCTCGCCATCTGCTTCTGCAAATTTTTGTATTTCCAGCGTTGACCGTGACCTCCGCATTCTGTGTGTTTCCTTCTCAGTATCCCCAAAAGAAACCGGTGGGCGTCTCATGCTTCCTCCGTTTTGTGAAGATTTAGAACGTGAAAGGCTGTTTTTGAGATCTGAAGGGTGAAACAATCGAGGACTGAGGGATGCATCCTTTTTCATCAGGTCTACTTTCTTTGCAAACGAACTTTCATTAAAAGGCGCCAAATCAGAGTAGTCCTCAAGGGGATCTTCCCGGAACATTGATGCAGGTCGTTTCCCGGATGCATCGCGCGAGGATGGTAGGACATATTTCTTCCTGGGCTTTACCATCTTGTGTTTGGACGGTGATCCCTCCGGAGCGGGAGTATGTGGGCGGGCGAACTCTGGTGTATCCGGAGGCCCACACTCGCTCTGTCGCCGTTGCACGTATGGTCTTATGGTCTGCATCGGGTCATCTTCTTCGAAAGCCTTCTTAAGTGGGCTCCTAGGTGGGTTCACTGGACATCTGACAGTCAAATCGCCTTCAAAGTTATCGTCCCAACTCTCGTTCGCGCCATCATTTGTTGCAAACGACTTTAACCGTTCGGCGGACGCTAGAGGTCTAATACGATTCCCGGGGGCCGATTTGCGAGGAAGTTGTAGAATGCTAGGTGAGATTATGGATGCAAAGTCGTCGTCCCAGTTATCATCGTCGTCTGAATCTTGTCAGTACGCAATGCAGAAAGCCAACTAGGTAACTTACCAGCGGTTTCCGGGGACATAAATGCCTCCGTGTTCGGACGTGGTCTTGCGAGAGCTAACGGGCCCTTGCTTGGAGTAGATGAGAACTCTCCGCCCAGCCGTTTCTGGTTTGGGCTCGTCGAATGTCTGACTGGCCTTTTTGAAGATCCAATATTCGGCGATTTAAGAGCTTCGTTCCATTTCTGGACGCTTTTTACTGCCTCATCGTAATTTGTAGTACTGGATCGCACAACAGAATCGGACCTCTTCGAATTGACTACCCATGGATGCTTCAAAAGTTTCCGGGCTGAGACACGAAGGTTGGGATCTTTCTGGAAGCATTGCATCAAAAAGTCTCGACACGCCTACGAGAGTGAGGAACTGCAATAACTCGTCGTGATGCGGGATGATTTTGACTTACAGGTGAGACACCTTCCGGGAGCGGTGGATGATCATCATTGACTATTCGGAATAATGCCTGCATGGACGCCAGTTTATAGTACGGCGGCTTGCCCTCCAGCAGCTCAATAACTGTACATCCTACACTCCTTCAATCCTGTTAGACAGAGAGCTTCCGCGTTCCAGAAGCGCATGCGCTCACCAAATATCAGATGCAGTAGACGCTCCAGCAAGCTCAATAACCTCCGGCGCCATCCAGTAGGGCGTCCCAACTACCAATGAATCGCTAAGTCCAGTCGTCCTCGTCGCAACGCCAAAATCCGCGAGCTTCACCAATCCATGCTTCGTAGTCAAGATGTTTGCGCCTTTGATATCCCGGTGTATTACACCCTGGTCGTGAAGATACAGTAGCCCATGCAGGACCTGTGTCAAGTAGATTCCTACCAGGTTCTCCGGGAATTTTCCAAAATTTTTACAGATGCTGTGCAAGGACCCATTTTCGCAGTACCTGCGGTCCGCGATTAGCACATATTTCCCCCCCCCCATCGTGACGTGATAACGTTTCGTACTCCAAAATGATATAAAGCGAGTCCGCCGTCTTTGCGTAACCGTGATACTGGACAATGTTCGGGTGCTACAGAAGTTCAGCAAGACCCTTCTCTTTCGCCGGATGATTGGGCTTCCCGTACATTGAGGTTCTTCAGAAGATCGATCTCGAGCTATGAGGGGTGACACCACCAAGTCAGCAAGGCTGAAACAACCCCAAAAGTGCAAACATCACCACCACCAAACGAACGCACCATTATCACACGTAGCTCGCTCTTGGGTAAATCTGACAGTCGCACTTGTTTCACCGCAACCGTTTGTCCGGTTCCCCAATTAAGAGCTCTGTAAACCGAACCGAAAGCGCCCTTCCCGAGACAATCCCCTAGAGTCTGTCCATCCAAGTCAGTAAACGCCGGGAATGTTGCCATAGAAACAGTGACGAACATAATCCGGCAGTGCTGTAGTCTGATCATTCTCCTTTGCGTGCGAAGTTCCCGGTCGACTCCCGCTTCCCGCCCGACTTGCAGGCCGATTGTTTGGAGTCCGTGGCCGGTCGCCCGGGCGGGCTTGTAATGGCGTATAGGTCGGCATTATATAATTCCCCTCCTCGTGATGCCGTAATCGAAAACCGTCTCTTTGTGAGAAGAAAGAATAATAACCCGTTCAACGGACCAGCGCAAGTGTGTATGATAGAACAAGAGGTGATCGTATCGTCATTGCAGTCCAAAGGTATCAGCGTCGGCAGTGGTTCAATTGCCTCGATGCCGTATTCTGAATGGTGCTGAACTGGCGGACAAGTCTGACGTCTATGCTTCGACAATTGAGGCTCTGCAAGACTAGCCAAAGCACAGCTTCCGGAAGCAGCAAGCTCTCGCTCGCCAACTTTTCTGAGATTTTGAAGAGCAACCTGAATCCGATGCTGCAAAGGATTTCGCCGTGGTTGACGTACGTTTGGAGGCTGTAAGGGATGTTTGTGAAGGAAGATGTGGTGCTGGGATAATAGGTTTGCTGGCGCACTGCTTACTCTACTCGACCTTAGCTACCTTACCAGGGTGGGGGAGTTACTCTACCAAGTATTGACCTATCGCCAGTTCAACACATCGAGAACCCCTGCAGCAAAACCACGACCGTCTTCGTCAATCTCATGGCCAGCCAATCATGGCTACAACCGTGTGCGAGCACTTGCCCTATACAATAGAATTACACACGGGTATGTACACGTTGGATGCTTTATCGAGAGTTTCAGCTGCTAACAGGCGGTGAGATTTAAGTATCAATATGAAGCGCAGGACCGAGGAACATCCATGATGCAGGTCTGAAGAAGTAACATTTACCCTCGCCATAATTTGCTGGAATTAAAATATTTAAGGCCTCTGCCGCGTTGATTGCACATGGCCATTGCAAAACAGGTTATTTTACTATTGTGCTAGTGAAATTATTGGAAGATGGGTACTAATCTCAATCACCGGTACCCCGAGGGATGTAAGATTGCATCCGTCCCATCATTTCCCTTATATCCCGCCTGCTGCAAAAAGCAGCTCAAACTTTAACCATCGACGGCACGGTTTTTTGAGATGCGATCTTGCGAGCGACGTGAAAATCTGGGAAGGCATGGTTCAGGAATCAACACCCCACGCCCCACTCGCTCTTGACGCGCTTGCGTTGAACCACGACCACGCACTCGTTGTCGAGTGATAATTGCTAAAGGATCGAGCACTGATCCGTATGCGCCCCTAGGTGTGTGAAATTGTTGGGCGGACGATCAGAGTGGTGGGAAATATGAAAAGCTGGTCCGGAAACGGCTTGCAAAGAAGCTTCCATGCCAAGTCAAACGTCAGATCTAGCACCTATTACAAAACAACTTTTCCAACATCCAAAAGAACACTCCAGCAAAATTTCAATCTCGAGCGCTTTTCTTTTTCTTCCATTGCCTATAGCCTGGGAAAATAATATGCACTCGGGAATAAGTCGTACCGGGAGTACCACCATTATCTTTAGTTGAATCAGTCGGAGAGAGCCGTTGATCTTTCTCGAAAGCCTTCAATCCACAACCCCCAAACATTTATTTCAAATTTTACTGTTAGCATCATCAGAATCTGCCTGTTGGGCTTATAGATAACTGAATAGCTTATTTTCCAGATTATACGGTATTTAATGCGATCACGACACCAAATTGAAAAACTTGGCTTCACTGCTACCGTTGCGCTCACTATGTGGCATGTATCCGTGCCATAGAATCTATCCTCTACAGCCGATTATCTAGCGGCTTCATTAAGTGCTGTTTTGAGCTCGATCGACTGGAATGGAGGGTTTGAGACTCCGACCCAACATTCACATTTGTTCAACTGGCAAATGTCCATAAAACCCAGTCAGTACCTGCAGATATCTGCAGGGCCGGCAGATCGCCGGTTCCTGGGCTCGGTGACGGGTAAGCTTACTGATCCGGTACGCGAGAATGGCAGAGGAAAAGATCATGCATCATGTCGTTGATAGAGGGCCCCGTGTAGAGGAAATCGAATGCGCAGTATCACCTATGGGTGCCTGCTTCCCAAGGAATGCATCGACTTGCCCTGCGCACCAAAACTTTCAATCTCTATTGCTTCGAATAGGGATTTTCCAAAACAATACAGCCTGGGGAGCTACCAGGGATCCTCTATATACAGCTTGAAGGTTCTGGTAGAGATGAAATATTGCGGTTGATACTGGGACACGCAAGAAGGAGGTTCATACCTTTTTCAAGTTGGGACGCCATGGGATGAGTGATGGGGACAGTGAGTGCAATATACAATCGTGGAGCATCCGTGCTCAAAACTCATCGCCTCGAATCGAAGACAAAGTGCGTAGGGTTACAGCGCAGATTTGGGGTATTAAATGGGGTTCGTTAAGGATTATGACGGATGATGGGTCACGATGAGCAAGTTTCACGCTCTTAGTAAGAAGTGGTCTTGCAAACGAAGGCATTCCCTCTCTGCCGCCAGTAGATTCGGTAAAGACGGGCCTTGTGTCTATATAAGCTCGATGTGTCTAATAATGTTTCCAGTGCCTAGTAGTGGCACCACGCGAGATTAATAGCAGCAACATTTCCCAGCGACAGCTGGAGCGCTTTCATTTGTTCTCGGTTCTGTAGCCTTGACTTGAGGACGGTTCCTGCCCGAGGAAGTAAACGTGCCGGGTGCCATTCAAACCGTCATTAGGTGAGCAATTGCTGACCCATTCACATGGGTGGAGGTGAGTGCCAGAGAGACACCGCCGAACCACGGTACCGAACGCCTGATAGAGATTGAAGGGGAAAGGGACAATTCAACGCCTTGTTGCTTGCCTTCTTGGTGCTCCTGGTGCCAGAGTGATTGTGCTATCGGATCACTCCTACGTTGCATACTAGAAATACCTGTCGTAGTTAGATTTAGTGGAGCAGTTACAGAGCTGAGCTATTGACAGCCCTAGCATTGATCTCATGCCTAGACTTTGGCGCTCGCTGCGCTCCTTAGGAAGGGGCTGATTTACGAGATCACCGTCGCATGTTTAGTTGATGTATGACAAGTTATCGATACTGTGGGATGGAATGCTGTGCGACAGACGTAGAAGCTGCTCGTGTAACATAGGACGGTGCAGGGGCCACCACGAGGCTCTACTCTGCTCTGAACCCTTGCTTTGGAGACGGTAAACGGGCTGGCTGAACTGGCTAGAAAGCGGAAAAGGCTAAGACGACGATCAGCCAACCTCCAGCCTAAAAGTCTACGAAAGAGTTTGAGCAGAGAGAGAGACCGACGCCGCTGCCACTGCGGAAAGGAAGGAGGGAAGACCTCTGAGCTGAGGCCACAGCAATGGGTCCATCCGCAGTCTCTTATCTTCCCTGAAAGCAAAGGCGGAAGCGATGGTGCATATTGCCGTTAAGCATGCAAGTGCTTTTTCTGCTCTCGATCTTACGCCGATCAGTAATAAGAGTCTACAATTTCTGTGGCAGCCTGCAGCGGGACCCGCGAACAGCTGCCGTCTTAGATCCCCATTGCCGGCATTTGTGCTGCTTTGTTTTCCTTTTTTAGCTCGACTCCCCGCTTTCAGAGCCTTTGGAGAATTCTCTTGCGAACTAGGATTTGATAGAGCTCTGGGGCTAAGGACGATAGATTCAGAGCGAGCTCCCTCGTCTTCTCGCCGTGAGTGTGCTCTGGTAGGGGTGGCGGAATTCATGCCATTCCCTTATATATCACCCCGTCTTCATCTTCTGCCAATGGGTGGTTGTTAACGTTCTTTCATTCTTTGGGTCCCCCAGATCCCTCGTAACCAGTCGCAATGGCTCCCAATACGCCCCAGAGTGCTTCTAAAGGACTTCCAGTCCAGCAGCTGGTTATCCTGGGTATGTTTCCCCCCAAACACGGTCCGAGAATTAAATGCTGATTGTTAATCCCTAGCCCTATGTCGGATCTGCGAGCCGATATCCTTCACCTCCATTTTTCCATACATCTATCAGATGATCGATTCCTTCGGGGTTGCGGTATTTCCACCCTGCTGCGTATGGCGGGGAAACAGACTTGCTCATACTGGAACAGAAAAATGATAATGAAATCGGAATCTACGCGGGAATGGTGACCTCTACGTTTGCACTGGCCGAGTTTTCTACTGGCATGATGTGGGGTAGAATTTCTGACCGGATAGGGCGGAAGCCAGTGCTACTCATAGGATTGGCGGGAACCCTTATCAGCATGTTGATTTTTGGGTTTGCAAAGAGCTTTACTGTGGCTCTGATTGCGAGGGCACTTGGTGGTGGCTTGAATGGCAATATTGGGGTTATTCAGACAACGGTTGCTGAGCTGGTGCGGGAAAAAGAACACCAGCGTGAGTTTTCATTACTATCCTCCGGTTCTTCCATGGTCTGATGAAAGGGGGGTCTTAGCTCGAGCTTTTGCAATTATGCCGTTCATCTGGTGTTTTGGTTCCATCGTTGGCCCAGCTCTTGGTGGTCTCCTAGCTGAACCCACTCGGTTCTATCCTGGCGTCTTTCCTCCTGGGGGGCTGCTTGAAGAATATCCGTTCTTGCTTCCAAACATGGTGTCCGCTGTCGTCCTTGTGTTTGGAATCGCCAACGGTATCCTCTTCCTGGAAGAAACCCACGAAGTGCTGAAGCATAGGCGAGACCCGGGACGTGTTCTTGGTGAGAGGCTCGTGGGTGTTTTTAGCCGGAAAAGGGAGGAATCCAATGGATGCTCTTCGCCCCGCGAAGAGTCCGAGCGGCTACTGTCCGCCAACGCTACAAACTACAACGCAATGGACACCAACCAGAACGACGATGAGCCGATCGTGAAGTTTCCTTCTCTCACAAAGACATTCACTCGTCCAGTGGTTGGATTAATTATCTCCTATGGAATTCTTGCATATCACACGATGGGTTTTGAGCAGCTTATGCCCGTCTTTTTGTCAACACCAGTGGCGGACGAGAAACCCCACGACCTATTCAGATTTACCGGAGGGCTCGGGATGGCAACGCAAGCAATTGGATTTATCCTATCTATGCAAGGAGTGTTTTCGATGACCATGCAATTCCTGGTTTTCCCACCAGTGGCCAGAGCTTTCGGAGTCCTCAACGTGTACCGGTTCTGCATGTTCACCTACGTCATAAGCCATATCATCGCCCCATACCTGGATTGGCTCCCAGAGGGGAAAATCCAACTGGCTGGAGTCTACATTGTTCTTGCGATCAAAATCTTGTACGGCGTATTGGCGTATCCCTGCAACGCAATTCTCCTCACCAATTCCGCACCTTCACTGCTCGTACTTGGCGCAATCAACGGTGTTGCCTCCAGCTGTGCGAGTCTCGCTCGTGCATTTTCACCCACCCTCACCGGTATAATCTACAGCGTTGGTCTCAATATCAACTGCGTTGGTCTGGCATGGTGGGTCAACGGTTTAGTGTGCATCATTGGTGGCCTACAAGTACTTATGATGAGGCACGAGGACTTCGAAGGCCCACGTGACGGGGATTCGGAGGAAGTACTTGACGAGGAGGCTGCTTCTATTGTGGGTCAGGCAGCGGCAGAGGCACATATCGATGCGAACATACCGATTATGGGAAGCACGGAGCAGACATTCGATGAGTATGGACTCGTCAGATCGGTCGTCGAGGGTGAGATTGCGTCTTTATACGGGAGCCTTCCGCCGGGTTCGTTGGCAAGGCTGGACATGGGGACTACACACTAACTCTCGGGATGGGGTGTCGTTTACGGATGGAGCAGATGTTGATCCTGCAGAAATTTTTGCGAGTGTAATATTTATCCCCGAGTCGTCGTCGGCAAGGAAAGCGGACATTGTGGTTTCAGTCAATCAACAGCGGTAGCCACAACTTTGATAAATTGCTATTGCGTCCTTTGCGTTGACAGCGTATCTATACAGCGCTCTTGTTTTTTATTGAGCGTTCTATGGTTTAGATGGGGCGTATAACTTTAAGTAAGTGCAGATTTTTTTTTGGATCTTATTTGAAGATGTTCATGTTTCTGCGGTCTTTTGTGTTCTTGATACTAGGCTATTGGTCAACTTGGTCATTTGTTTTGGCATTACAGTATGATACTATGGTGGTAAAATAATAATTGATAGTCTGTCGCCGGCGCCAGCGAGACAAGTCCACTTATAGACTAAATAATTGACATTGCACTGTGATCTATGCCGTGAGTCGTGAGATGTGTACAAGTATGAGAGATTTGGCTGAAGTAGTGCGAGTGCCATTCTATGACACAGGTCTGGTTAGCCCGCCAAGCTGCACTACCGAGACGTATGTAGCCTCGCCAACTTTAAGCTCGCCACATCTTCACCAAACAACCAAAATGTCGTCTCCACCTGCCCTCTCCCCTCCGGGTCCCAGTAACTACAACCCCTCCCATAAACGCCGCATCTCCCTCCCAGTCCACCAACAAGGTCTCTCCCAAAAGAAACCCAAAACCTCCGCCGCCGGCACACCAACCCCTGGACCCTCGCGCAAAGGCTCGGTAGTAAGCCAACACCCACTCCGCCAAACTTCCTTCCCCCCGCCAGTCCGAGAACACGAAAGCGTTGCCGGCGGTAGCGTCCGCGGCGGAGGAGCCCCAAGTATTGTTGCGGGCGCGGGGGGCGGCGACGACGAAGAAGATGAAGATGCTGGCCGAGACGATTACGGTACCGAAACCGTTCTTGCCGACGGAGGAACCGGCGGGTTTGCGGAAGACGATGAGGAGAAGAAGCGGATGGCGTACCTTCCCTCCCCCCCCCCCCTCTCCTTTCCCCTATTACTGCTAACACAGCACAGGATCCTCCTCGAAGCCTTCGACACAAACCAGAACGCACGCTACGAATCCTTCCGTCGCGCAAACCTCAATAAAGCCGCGGTCAAGAAGCTCGCAAACTCGGTGTTATCCCAGAGCGTCACTGCAAACGTTGGGACGGTGATCTGTGGGTTTTCGAAGGTGTTTACGGGAGAGATTATAGAGATGGCGTTGCAGATACAGCGGAGCTGGGGGGATGAGGGTCCGCTGTTGCCGGATCATCTTAGGGAGGCATGGAGGAGGTATAGGATTGAGCGGCACGGTGCTATGGGGTATAGAGGTGCTGTTGGCGGTGGGAGTCCTGTTGCTACTGGCGGCGGGCCCGGTGTGGGTGATGTCATTGGCGGTGGCGTGGGGAGGTTGTTTAGATGAAGTGTGGTGGTTGAGGCGCCGCGCGTTGAGGAGGAGGTTCTGTATTTTTAGAGGGATGGGTGGAGCTTTGGAGTTACTTTATTTTTGCATATTGGGACTACTTTAGGATGGGAATAATTGTCAGTAGTACATCTAAGTTCACTGCGCATTCAGTCCGGCACTGCTCGTCGGAACAAGTACTTAGGCTTCTTGCAGTTATGTTGAAACACTTAACAGTGTAGGCTTCAATATCCATCTAATATAAATTCGTCTCGACATCCTTTTTGTACCCTCTCTAGCCATCCCACATGGTATACACTCTCCCGAACCTCCGACCACTCACCCCAAGCCTGAATTCTATATACACAATACATGTAAAGAACAGAAAAATCTAATCTCCCAAAATCATCAAAGAATCGAAACGTCGTCATCATATATCACAATTGTCAATACAATACATACCTATCTCATCCTGCAATCATCTTCTGATCCAACCCAAGAACGCCTCTCCAAAACAGCGTGCTTTCAAAAACTTTTAGCTTCATTTCTACTCTCCAGTAATGCCACAGGGCACAAATCCACTCAAAAAAGTTCCCAACTTTCAGTAACCCACCATGGGCGTTGATGTTTTCCAGTGTCTCGTCATAAACGGCTCTGGAGCAGTACCTGGCCATAATCAGAAACGTCCTTTCAGGCCCTCGGCCGGTTTGAAGGTTCTCATCGAGTGAGCGGGTGAGATCATTTGTTTTTAGGATGAGTAAGATGACGCTTGGAACATCAGCAAGGAGCTGGATCAGCTGTGCGAGTAGACCCTCGGCCATTGCTTTCCCTTCGAGTTAGCAATGGTAAAGAGTAACAAAACGATAGGATTGGTACCTTCGGAGATAATATTCTTCTCATCCTCACTACGTGCCGTCGCCACTCCCTTGGTCAGGACGGTGTAATCCCTCCCAGTAATCGCACTTGCAAAAAGCGGAAACTGTTCCTCAGTGACTCCGGCAACTTCTTTCGCATACTTCTTCATCTTGGGAATATCCGTATCGATCACCGCTAGCCAAAGCTTTGCATAGCTCCTCCTAAGATCTTGTGGGATATCTCTATACAACCCGTGGTCATAAAGTATGATATCAAAGTTCAACCGCTTACTCCGGTTATGGTTAACTCGGATCGCGAGATTTCCGCCATGGGGATCGCAATGAAGAGGTGCATCTTTACCGAAAATCATCTCATTAAAAATCCGCGCAAGAGATGCAGATACTTCATCGCGGCAAATCTTGTTTGAGTCGAGGTATCCCAGGTCGTCTAGACGTTTGCCAGGAATGAATTCCATTACTAAAATACGGGGTTTGGCCCATATTACTTCTCAACTGTCAATAGTTGCGTCGGTAATACAGATATAGAGGAATACCGTTGGGAACTACCAGAGGAAGATCTTCTGAGACCTTGCTAAAGTGCTCCCGTACTCGACGAATGTTGTGAGCTTCATGTTCAAAGTTGAGTTCTTGGGGTAATCTAGATAGACGCTTAGAACTAATAAAACAGATGTCAGATATTGCAACTTACGAAGCCTCCATTTCATCACTGAGCCATGTCAACGGGTATTCCGGAAAGAAATGTTTAATATTTGTGAATGTGAATTTGGTGAGCGCCATGTCGAGGGGAATCCATTCGGCGAGGGCAGGATGCTGAAGTTTCACGGCCACCCTGTTGGTTACTATTCAGCATAGCACTCCCATACAGAATGGATAAACATGCGTACTCCTGTCCTCCCTTCAATGTAGCTCGGTGCACTTGGGCCAAAGAGGCTGATATCCATCAGCAACGGTTCTCCAGTAATGCTGCATCTCAGAGTTCATACCAGCCCCAATCGGGATGGGATCAAAAGTTTCGAATAGCTCTTCTACCGTATGTCCCGTATCGTCTAAAATCATCTATCCTCAGAATCAGACCACCTTCGCCCTACTACTCCAAGTAGAACCGTCACACCTTACGGATACTCTCCATGCTGCTCACTGGACACCGATCCTGAAGCGGAATGAAAGTCATGGTCCATTCGAGCGGTAGAAGATATCCCATCGCCGCCAAATGTTGCCCGAGCTTGATAAAAATACTCCCGTTCTTCTCCAGTACCACATACGTCCTACATTCCATCAGCTCTTGCCACCTCCTTCCAAAGCCGTAGAATGAACCTTTGTGCACACCGGGTATGACATTTCGATAACAATCCATCTCTATCTTCCGGATCATTCTCGAGTAGTTTCAAGGTACTCCGATAACTTTTTTCAAAATCATCAGCCACTCGTCCCCCTGGAGCTAGCGGAAGACCACCGACTCTCGTATGCACAGGGTTAACGCTTGTGCAACTCTCGCAGCTCTCTCTGCAGCATGTAGGTAGTGTTTCCCGTCCATCCATCCCACCGCGGAAGCACCCACAACTCCAGTTCCCACAGCGGCTAAAATGATCCCCCTTCTCCGTGTCTTCGTCCTAGGAACACTCTGTGCAATTGTCGGCGACCGTCGGGGAATAGTAGAGGATATGCATCGTCTGCAGATCCATGAAGCTGTTGCTGTGGCCGTTGACACCGAGGGGGTGGGGCGGAAAACTAGAGTGCGGGAAAGAGGACCTAAAAGGCGCATGGTGATGATTTCACCGACCAAAAGATTTGACGGTTGGCGAGAGACACATGCAGCCGAAACTGAAAATGGCGAGTACGATAACAGTGGCGGAATAAATTGAAATTAAAGGTCAAGAGGTAGTTGAAGAAGGGCGGTGATAGAGGACAACTCTCGACAGGAACTTTCAACTTTTTGGCCAAATGCTAGGCTGTTTTGGGTTAGCAATTACTGCTCGGAGGAGCCGCACCAGAAGTTTCACATGAAGGCTTTAGAGTCTGGGTGCGCCAGGTACGACGACCGTTGAAGAACTGCGAGAATTGCTCCTGCAGATATACGTAGAGTATGCTTTATGGTCCTTTCAGGCTCTCAAGATATGACTAGGGCCCACTGCCTTCACTGTCCACCGATCGATCAACCATCTTTGATACACTTTCATTTTGTGCCCCACCTGTATCTACTTCACAGAAAACCCAGTTACGCCAGTCATAGAATATCCCACAAAGACCCAGATATCCATAAACAAAAAACACCATAAACAGTCATGACACAGCTTTTGTAATCGGAATTATCGTCTAGAACCTTTCTTTTTGCCTTGCCGCCACTGTCCTGAGGTTTCCATAAACCTTCCCTGGAGGACTTCCCAGAATCAAGTTGACAACTGCTGTTCTAGCCATTCTTATATTCTGGAAACCGCCCAAGATATGAATCTTCTGATCCGCCAGTACAACCCTAGTCTTGGTGGTATTCTCAATCGCGAACTTCGTCTTTCCGTCCTTACCAGCGATACGGCCAATAGCACGTGCCAGATGCTCGCCAGTAAGTGTTTTCACATCTTTGATCTCAAAAGTCTCAATGTAGAGATCATCTAACCGCAGCAACGCGATCGCATCGTCGACATCGAAGCCCAGAGAAAATGCCTTGACAAAATCCGCGCCCTTTTGGAGAGCACCGGTGTCAACTGTCTTCTTCGAGGTACGGAGCTCCACCGCTTTATCCTTAAGGTTCATCTTGACCTGGAGGAGAAGGTGTTCAACAAGAGGTGGGAACATTTTCGGCCAGGCGGCCTTGAGAGGTGTCATGCGGTGTGGTGGGATGGGGACTTTACGGCTCTCGTGCTTGTTGAGATTTACCTATTAATGTGAGAATCCGAATCCCACAAAGTAGGTACCGGTCTGCTGTACATACCGTCTTCTGCGAAGGCGCGAACCGTGGTCGACCCTCCTCGTCGATTTGCATAACAGTATCCTGCTGGACCTTTACCTCCGGATTAGTTCCCCCCGTTTCGAGTGACGGCGCTACAGCATCGATCAGAATTAAGTCGTCGGCTGCGAACGAGTCAGTTTAGCGCACTCTGAGCATGGGTAAAAAGCTGCGCCTTCTTACCTGAGATATCTTGAATAACACTCTCAGAGATAAATACTGGAGGTTGTTGGAGGGCTGTGGGGGCAGGCATTTTGGTAAATCAGTGTTGTGTGAAGTTGTGGGGCGTGAAGAGGCGAAAGTCTCCAGTGTGAAGTTGGGTTCCACAAAAAAATTGGATTTTAACGATAAGCAAGTGATAAGCTTTATTTACAAGCCATCACTCGACTCTCAGCGACTCTCGTTTCCTCACTCACCTAATGAGTTTCTTTGAGTTCGCATCCAAAAGTGCAAAGTAAGAGCTGTTACTTTTACCAACTCATTTTTTAGGTGCTAATAGGTATATATACTCTACAATACAGGTATCATACCCGTCTAGATAAACTCAAAAGTATCGCCCACATCATTACACATAACTCGTACCCTCTGCATGCCCACTACCCGCTCCAGTATCATCGCATCCCACTTCGAAAAAAGAACTTTAGCCTTACACCTACCTCCTTCTACACGCCCCTCACTAACGCTTTTTGTCAAAAACCCGCCTACAATCTCCTTATAAAACGCCTGATTCTCTGGTAAGCTATAGCACACCACTTCCCTTACTCCACGGATCTCGTATCGTCTGAAATGGTGTGCACGCCCAGTATAGAGCAGTATAGGGAAGCGTCCCGACAAGAAATGAGATCGTGCCCTGGACACGTCGGGGACTGGTGTTTCCTCAGAAATAGCGCCGAAGGCAACGTCTAGCTCATTAAAGAAGTTGCGCACACGAACGAAATCAAAGTAGGAGGAAATAAAAACTAAGATTCCAGCACCGCCCTGGGCAACGTTGCGTGTAATGGTGGGGGCAAACGCAGTCCTGAAGAACTTGAACCGGGAGTCTGGATCTGCCGCTGGAGATGGGGATTCAAAACGGACGAAGGTCTGCCGGACTTGGAGACCGCCTAGGTCTGTGATTACACCAAAGTACTCGGGCTGGGTTTTTAGGCGCCCGGAAATGTTGGACATGTATTTTGTAAAGAGTGAATTTAGTTCAGGAGAGCCGTGGGCACTGAAGACAACAGTCTGGCGAAGATAGCGAGCGTGCGAGTCAAGATACCAGTTACGGACACGTCCAAAATCGCAGCCATGAGCATCCTTGGGGATTAGGTTGAGATGTTCGAAAATATGTGAGACATGGTCCCAGTTCTGTTGAAGGAAAGCGTCGGCTTGGTCAATGATAATAAGTTCGATAGAGGAGAGGAAATCATAGTCGCGTTTCTTATCACCCTCATCGCCGATTGCAAGACGCAGACCGAGAGGTGAAGCAAGGATGATATCGGAGTTGTAAAATTGGCTGAAGAATTTCATGGTTTTCCGAGTGAACTTTACACCCACCCGAAACAAATCGTCGTGGTTGCCACTGAAGAGCTCTTTAAAGTCGGCTGGTTTGGATTCGTTTAGACGGTCCTCGTCCGGCGGCAGCAAATATGAGTCCGTAAAGCGCTTTTTGTTTTCTTGCTGTTCTACGGCAGCGAGGGAAACAAGAGTGTCTACCGCACGGACGCAGGAGTTTCGAGTGGGGAGAATGAATAGGACTTTTGGGCGTGTGAAACCTTGATCTCGGAGTTCAAGATCATCATCACTATGGGACAGGCGTCCGTTGTCTTTTATTACACGATCCCGAGTCTTGAAGACATGGTTTAGGGCGTGGGTGCAGTACATCTTTCGTAGCTCTTCGGCGTTGGAGACCGTTCGTCCCGCAAAATGCACATCTTGGTATGAAAAGAGATAGGGGGTGAAGGCTTTCTGGAGGGGTGTTAATTCTCCGTTAACTTCTTCGAATGGTGCGACCAGGCGTTTCTTCAAATTCAATGACTTTATACTGTCGAGTTTCCTTACTGGAATTGGTTCCGAGCCTGCTGGCATTGAGTGTATGGCTCTTCCAACCCCCGCTATTGATAATTTGGTGTTTTGCCATCCCCCCTTCTTTGCTACTTCGATTCTCTTCAGATATTCTGGTGAGGGATTTGCAAAGTGTGTTTCGAAGGGATCGGACGGATTCTCATCCTCGTCCTCGGCAGCTTCCTCGTCGGCATCCCCTTCTTCAACCTCAGCTTCACCGTTCCCTTCGTCAATGTCAGAGCCCACTTCTTCCGTAACTAAATCTTCGGTCATAATCTTTCGTCTCTTTGACTTATGGCTGCCACTTTTCGGCTTGCAGGCTGCGAGTGATTCAAGAAGCGCATTGTATGGCTTGACTGTGGTAGGTTCCTGTTCGTCATCTATTTCAGATTCTGAGTCTATTTCGGATGGCGCAGGGGAGTCTTCCTCATCGGTGTTCGGAGGGTTGTCTTGTGGGATTGCGTTGAATGTTCTGTGCAGTCGAAATCAGCAAGCAGAGAAAGTCGAGTGAAACCAGAAGTACTTTTTTGGCGTATTGTCGAACGAACTTGCACCCCGTCCCCGCCCCCGACCCCTGGAACCGCCTCTTCCTCTCCCACGATCGCCACTTCTGAAGCCTCCCCTTCCGCGACCTCTGCTTCGGCCAGACATGGTGTATGATGTTAGCGATTGTCGTTGCTTCTGGGATGCTGGGGCTCTGCAGGAAACTTTTCTCTAAGCGCCAGATTAAGTGATGTAGGGGTCGTGCATGGTAGGGCTTTTGCCCTGCGGGGTGCCAAGTCGCACTTCAGTCACGTGAGAAGTTTGTTCGTTTAGTTTTAGTTTGAACTTTGAAGTGGGATGTTGGAGAGACGACGAACAGAGTGCAGTTGTTGACGAGAAACCAATCCACCCAAACCACCCCACTCCTGCCGTCGACGATCCGTGAGCTCCCCGTCACTTCTCCGCCTCCACTAGTCCGAGTCCTAGCGACACCGCCATCCTCCTTCAACCATGGCCGACCAAGGTTCATACATTCATCTTGCGCGACCCCTCCCAACCGTTCCGGTCCCCCATGCGCACTCTACTACCGCCCCTCTCAACGTCATAATACACACCCAGGTCCAACCACCCACTACCAATATGCATCATGTGTTGACAGTTCCTTAGGCTCTCTTCTCGATCTTGGACCACTCCCTTCGACGAAATGTCGACCAGGATCGTGTTATTGGAACTTTGTTGGGTGTAAGGAGTGATGATGGAACTGAGGTCGAGATCAGAAACTGCTTCGGTGTTGGACACAACGAATCTCAGGAGCAGGTGGGTTTATTTGGATAGATGAGAACAGTGGGGGGTAAATTGCTGATGCGGGATTCAAGGTCGAAGTGGATATGGAATATCACAAGACTATGTTGGGACTTCATCTCAGGGCCAACCCCAGAGAGGTACTTGTTGGCTGGTAAGCACGGGATGGAACTGTTATCATTAAGCGATGCGGATTGCTAACGAAAATGGAATAGGTACGCCACATCGCCGGAACTAAACACCTTTTCTGCCTTGATCCAAAACTTCTACGCCTCGACTAGCGAGGGCACATTTCCCCACCCCGCCGTCCACCTCACTATAGCCACCGTTCCCGGCCAGGATATCTCAATTAAGACATACATTTCCTCTGCTGTTGGTGTGAACCCCGATCGCATCGCTGATAACTGCCTGTTCGTCCCGGTTCCCCACGAGATTCGGTACGCCGAGTCGGAAAAGAGCGGACGTACGTTCGCCCCAATGTTTACACCAAAGTGGTGTCTGAGCTAACGTGTTGCAGTGGAGCTGATTGCCAGTGGCAAGAACAACGAAGACCGAACAGTTCCAGTGATGACCGATATCGGCGCGCTGGAAAAGGCTGTTGAGGATGTTCTCGGTATGTTAGACCGCGTGAGCAACTATGTCTCACGAGTGATTGTAAGCTCCCACTGCTCTTCTTGGGGTTAACACTACTAATCCATCCGTATAGAAAGGCGATGCTCCAGCTTCCACAGCCATCGGAAAATTCTTGATGAACACCCTCAGCCTAGCACCCAAAGTCAATGCCGCCGATGTCGAGAGAATGTTCAACTCCCACATTCAGGATGTGCTCATGGTCTCATACCTCGCCAACACAATCCGAACACAAATTGACCTGTCCGGACGGTTGGCAACCTACAATTTTGGCCCCAAAGACCCCATCGCTGCAGCTGTAGCCCCTACAACAACCAAATAAGTAACCAAAAGCTAGTCTATTTGATGAAGCGATGAAATGAGGCATGACAGATACGGCATCTTGGGGGATGGGGTGAGGAGAATTGGGCAGTAGGGGTAGAGATGGTTTTTCGTTCGCATGGGGTAATATATCCGAGGGCAACTAGGCGTTCGGGTTTGGCTACTCGAGTGATACACAATGGATAGGAAAAGCTTGCAATTCATAATGGCGCCGCGCAGACAAAATGGGAGATTCTTTCTTTGGGCCATCTCTGTATATAATTACCTGGGATAAGAAACGGGGTGGCGCTTGATAGAGGATGTGGGATGTTGGTGCCTGTGGACGTTAAAATATCATTCTTACAGTCGATTCCGGAAATAACTCTGAAAGCTCCACAGGATGGTGAGTTCAACGGTTCTTCGAATCCCAGGACAAGCAGTTAGGAACGGAGTATCTGGGTTAGGGTTTCCTCGAATGTTGCGGTCATTTCTTCTGTTACTCGTCAAATTTTCAAGTTTCCGGCGTAGCCAAAAAAAACCCTAACCCTGGGTTAAAATGGCTAGGTAGGCGTTATAATGACTCTTGGCATGACTCTACCCAGGGTTAGGGTTTAGGCTTCGCTGGGGAACTTGAAAAATTGACGAGTAGATGACGTTGATCCTTAGCCGGCAACTTCTGTTCATCTTCTTCGACACAATGATCGACCTAGGCCTCAAACGCATCTCCCAGCTGATATTTCCTTCCACTCTCCGCTGGAAAGCAATCCACGTCTGTTGCCTCATCGCTTTCACATCACACCTATTAACATGCCACCAGGTAGCCGGCACTAATGGCAAAGTCCTCACCCTCTATCTCTCCCTTGCTCATCCTCCTCCTCCTCACAAAGATAGGGCTCCGTCTGCGCCTACCTGGCCTCCGCTCTACATGCATCCGGAATCCGTGTCGGCCGTTTTACGAGTCCACATCTCATAAACCGGTGGGATTGCATCACACTGTTCAACCGCACAGTTAGCAAATCCGCCTTCCTTGCAGCGGAAGAGAAGGTACTGGAGACAAATAAGAGATTGGAAATCGGAGCCACCGAGTTTGAACTACTTACCGCAACTGCCTTTGAGTTGTTTACGAGTGAGGGGGTGGAAGTCGGTGTGGTGGAGGTGGGATTGGGCGGTCGCGGGGATGCGACAAATGTGCTAAAGGATGTGAATACGCTGGTGAGTGTTATCACTAAACTTGGGCTGGATCATCAAGGGTTTCTGGGGGATACTATTGAGGCTATTGCCGGCGAGAAAGCGGGGATTGCAAAGCATAAGGTACCGATGGTTGTGGATGGGAGTAATCCTGCGTCTGCTATTGACGTCGTGAGGAAGGTTGGAGCGGGGGTTGGAGCGGGAGAGGTGGTGCTTGCAGCCCCAAATATGGTGGGGAGAGAAGAGGTGGGATGTGAGATCGCCACATCTGCGTTTGGCAAGCTACACTTCTCGAAGCTTCTGCCCGGCGGATATCAACCGTACAATCTCTCGTGCGCTATCAATGCGCTGTCTCTCATCGCGCCACGGTTCCCCACGCTTACTCCAGCTTCTATCATCGCTGGGATTGCGGACACAAAGTGGCCTGGGCGTCTAGAAGACCTTGACATCACTGCGCTCCTCCCCGACGGCGGCGGCGGCGGAAGAGGAGGTACAGTCCTTATCGACGGCGCGCACAATCCGCAGGCCCAGAAAGAACTTCGTGCCTACGTTGATGCGCACATCCGACCGCTCGCAAAAGCCGGGAAGGTATACTGGGTCCTTGCGGCTACGAAAGGGAAGGATGTGCCTAGCATGGTCCGGGAGCTGGTCGGGGATGGGGACGCAGTTGTAGCGACTGGGTTCAGCGGCGTCGATGGCATGCCATGGGTGCAGTCTGTAGAGGCGAAAACGATTGTGGATGCTGCTGAAGGAAGGGAAGCGAAGGTAGTAGAGGAGTGTGTTGAAGCCGTTCGGGATGCTGCAGGGAGGGCGAATCAGGACGGTGGAGCAATTGTTGTTGCCGGGAGCTTGTGGGTACTATCTTATAGCGTTCGGGGCGAAGCTGACTGGGGATAGATACCTGGTGGCAGATTTGCACCGTCATATTGCGGTAAGGGAGATTGAATCACAATAGAGGGGGATGTGAGGAGATAAGGATGAATATTGAGTGACTTCGCACACTATCCACGAATACGCAACCATCCGGACCCATAGCCTACCCACTAGAGTAGGAAGTGCAGTGTCGGTTCAAAGTTGAGGACTGTGATAACTAGGATTCGTAGCCTTAGGTAGGTAGGTGGACTAAATCTACTTCACTGTAGAAACCTCTAGAGATGAATGGTTGATTATTCCGACCAATATACTCAATCACTCCTGACAACCACACAAGTAGACTGAGATGTCCAGACTTAACATTTCAGATAATCACTTAAGTGTTTGAAGTACTTATCCACAATTGTAACCAAATGTGTCCTTGAAGACCATGACTTCCAGAGAGTATAATCGATTATCCATTACTAATGACCAATTCTATCTTTATGGCCTCTCATCACACCATATATACATAACACTAGAAAACTAAACACCACACACTACAACCACATATATCAAGATAGTAAGACTAAGCTTAAAGTTAATTCGATTATAAGGCACTCAAGTGATATCAAAAACAAAACCCTTCGCAAATGCGCAAGTCCAAATGCTATCTCAGTAAAGTGCATGATAGAAAAACAGGCTGACAATAGATGCTAACACCAACTAACTCCGTATAAATGTCACCTCATTCGGCAAACAAGCCAGTCGACATATGAGAATGTATGAATGCAACCAAACCCCTTTCCGAAGCTAAGAAAAAAAGAACATGACCGAGATGTCACTGGAGTGTAATAGTAAGGTATCCAAAAAGAAAAACAGAGATCTGAATCCAAAATTCCGATAATTTGTGCCTGCCGTTGTGCTATGTTGGCTTCATCCTTAGTGCTGGACTATTCAAACCATTTCCAGGGAAATTCACGCCCGTCTCTGCGATGGTGCTGGTAATTGTAGGCGCATGACTGTTCAGCAATGTGCCACTGCGGCTGCTGGAGGCGCTGTATCCACCCTGGGAGGGGCCTTGCTGTTGGTACGGCAACGGCATCGTAGCTTGAGCCGCTGGTCCCAAAGCGGCAGAAAGCGGGGTCGCGGGCATCATCTGTGGTGCCACCATCGATTGGAACGAAAATGTATGTGTATTGAGGGGACTTGATACAGTCGACGTTAACTCATTATGGCGGAATGAGGAGTCATCACTCATTAAGATGAAGAGGTCTTTAATAGGCCTCAATACCGTACCCATGGCGGAGAGCGTACGTTTTGGGAACGTATACTCTTGGGTAAGAGATTTTATGAGCTCAGCAATATTGATAACCAGCTGGATTCATGTTAGTATCTGGATGAATAATGTCCCCGAATTGGGGGAAATACTTGTGTAAACTTATTTGTGTCGTCCCAGAAAGTCTTCCTCTCATTCTGATCACCGTCTTGGATAGCCTCCCATCGAATCTTTGACAATCGCCTCGCCGCATCAATGCCAGACGTGCAGAGTGACGACACCTTCCGAAGCTTCAAGGTTATCGGTGGTTGCAGGTTCTGAGTAGCTGCAGATTTAATTTCCCTATCGATCTGAGGGAGCGTCGAGATAGCGACGGCAGTTGCAGCCTGAAACTTTTGATACAAAGCACCTTCCTGGTCGAAGCCAGAGTCCGAGTGTTGCGAACTGGCCGTGGGACGCATCCAAGGTGTTTGTAGGGCTGCAAACGACGCATCTGTGCTGCGAGGTGTTGCAAGAGAAGGTTGGTTCGACATTTGAGAGGTGCTAGAATCGGTGATAGAATTATTTGAGCTGGTTTTCTGCCTACTATGCGAGATACTCATGGCTGACTGTTGATGCCGAGATAGACCTGATTTTGTCGCACCATCAGTTACAGCTTGTGCAAGCAGCAATGGCCGAAGAATATCGTAGGAACACTGAATCTCCACATATGACCCATATATCATTAGTATAAGTGTCCTCGCGTATCGCACATCCGGCCCACTAGACCCCGGGCCCAGCTCCTTCAAGCTGGATTGCAACATCGATAACACCTGTCTAAATGCAGCTACACAGGACTGGCACGCATCGATTACTTTCTGTACCCTAGGCTCGTCGTCCCTTGCTTCGTATGCTTCCAAAGCACTAACCAACGAAGTTACATGCATGTTGCTGTTGTATAAGGCTCGACCAACCTTACTTTCCGGCCCTCCAGGGTCACCTGTAGATTCAATGTATTGTTCGACTGGCCGCTGTAAGGTCGACATGGAATATAAGATCCCTCTTGCTGCTTCACCAACCCTAGCTGAAGACAAGGAAGATCTCTTATGTTCTGGCAGCGAAGACAGTCGTCGAAAATACTGTCCTGGTCTTCTCTCGTTGTCGACCGGGCTCCGTGACGGCACATGGGTACTACTTTGGCCCCCATCTATGACCGAATCATGTGAATATCCCCTTGTATGCTTATAGGGTTTTTCATCCACCGGCCCGAGGCTCTGTGGGGTGAAAATCGGTTTCCCCCTCGTTGCGGTGTTGGTGCGAGGCGGAGGTGGCATACCCCTCCTTTTCTCGCGGTTAGATCCTACTACAGATTCGCTATTCGAACGGTGTCGCTCGGTCTGAGGTGATGTAACGACTTGCGAAGGTATCTCTGGGTGTTTTGGAGAACCATTCATGGCTGTCGGTGTAGATACGTTTGTGGATGAACTGCTTGGATGCTTTGATCTCTTCTGACTGGATGGTCTTGATGGTGCGGGAGATTTAGCTCGAGATGTTTCCCCGGTTGCCGATACGCCATTTGCCCTTAGTGGGCGAACGGTGCGTAGAGAAGGAGGGTCCGATTCATTCACTAAAGTTGCTTCCGACTCAAAACTCGGTGTCCGGGAGAACGACGGATTAAATGAATCAACATCACCTTCGTCATCGCTGCTAGTTGAATCACCACAGGTAAGCAACTTCGTCTAAGTCACCTTTACGGTTGGATCATTTGAGAAGAGTTGAAGAGATTGGTGACGAATGTCACTTACACGGGGAAATTACCTTGATCCAGACTCCGAATCTTGCGTTGAATTCGATCGTTCAGCATGTTGCCGCAGGAATTTTTTGACACCATCCAGCCATACATCTTTGTCTTTCTCGTCACTGTCCCAGATGTCTTTAGGTGGAAATGTTATAGGGTTGTGATCTAGTTTCAGGATCTTGAGGTCGTTCATGTCACCAATGTAGGTTGGGAGGATGTTGATCTTATTCTTCGACATTGACAATACCTACATAAGTTAGAATCTTGAACTACATCTGCTCGCCCGCCAGTGTAACAATGCGTCAGCACAGGAAACGTACCCTGAGACTCATCAAATTCCCTAGATCCGGCGGCAGTGCCCGTAGTCTGTTCCTGCTCACGTCCAGGATCTCCAATGATGGCAATCGTGTAAGCTGTCAAGCACAGGACGATCAGATTTCAGCTGCAATAGGGATCCAGCACGGACACTTCCCTAACAGGGAGGAGTACTCCCCGAAAGGAAAGGATTGGGATTTCCTCACCGCCGTAGGGAACTCTTTGAGGAAATTCGACCGCAGGTTCAGGTACCGCAACCTTGGCAGACTGCCGAATTCATTGGGGAAAGAGGCTAATTGGTTGTGCGCGAGGGCAAGTCTATGAGAGCGAAGCGCAAAGTATTGTCAGATGCATTGCTCCACAAAATAGGAATGATGGGTGAGATCAGGACTCCCAGGCTTTGCTATGTTGCACGAAGAAAGTAGCTCCAGTTCGGGAACGGCTTGGAGGACAGGGCGGACGGAAGTAAAACACAGCTGATGTGGTTTTACACTAACCTCTCAATCTCATCCTTAATAAGTTCTATAACCTCGACCGGAATATTTGCGATCTTGTGGTGACTCAAATCAAGGGTAACTCCAGCTTTCAGCAACGAGGTTTCGCCAGGCGAGGCACCGTTCTTGGACAATAGCTCTCGAGTCTTCTCTCGAGCTTCCTTTAGAGCATTGGTGACTAGAGCAGTGCAAGTAGTATCGTCCACGGGTACGGGGGGTCCATTTGCTCGAGCACCAGACACTGATAGATGCTGGTGATGGTTGGGCATCTCGTTGTAGAGTCAGCCGGTGGTGGTGTTTGTGTTGTCAAGGCACGCACCGTGTACCACGAAAAGAGATGCTCCTCCCGACCTTCGAGAGACCGTCGCAAGCCGAATCCTTTTGGCAATAGATACTTAGTACTTAGTACTTAGTACTTATATGTGCACGGTGAGGGCGGCACACTATCGGTGCAGTGTGGTGGGTTGGTGGTTGGAGAAAAGCAGTGAAACACCAAACACCAAATGTGATGCAGCCCAAGAAATTTCCCCTGCTTGGAAGGAAAACAATAGATAAAAATAAGCACTTAAAAGGCAAAAAGTTGAAAAATATAATATATCACTGCAACACTCGGTTTAATGGCGCTTTCGGCAACTACTCTACAGTTGCTGGTCTAGATCACCAACATGTTCAAGGCAACCACACGAATCGAATGCCAAACAGGTAGGTAGTAAGTAGACAGGGAAGAAATAGATGCATCATCAACGTTACATTTGATTTAATGCAGTCCAAAAGGCAGTGCTGTGCCAGCCTTCCGGTGCATGTATCAGTGTGTTGTATCATCCATTATTCGTGCCTAAAGCGGCACTGAAAATGCAGTTGAAACACCAAAAGCTCATCACACAGATTCACCCCTGGATCCGTCGGCGAGTCAATAAGCAACAGCGCTCTTGATGCACAAGTTTCTCGGTGCTCTTCCAGAGCATATGATACATTACACAATGCTGTGTATCGTGCAAATACTCTTGTTGTACAGATCATCACCATCCGAAATCTAGTACCGTCTAAAGTAGGCCACCCGCAGGACCCGGTGTTGGTGCCGCCTCGCCCTCCGCTCCTTCCAGAATTCCGTCCACCGCTACAGCGGCTGCAGGCTCTTCTTCTTCGGCTGCTGCTCCACTGAAAGCGGCTTGACGGCCGCGCTTCAACTGCAAGAACGCCAGGGCCTTAGCCTTCCATTCTTCAAGTGCCTGACCCTCCAACTCAATGCCAATTTCCAGATACGACTTGCCGAACTTGGCACCGACTGCTAATGCTTCTTCCGAGGCGACACGGCGCTCTATATCTTCCCGCATTCGAAGGTCGTAGAACTCTTTCCGTGCGGTATTGTAGGCTTCTTCCTTGGACAGGCCTTCATTCTCTATCAACCACAGCTGGCGCTGGATGACACTGCAAATTCATCAGCCAATATTCGCCGGTCTAGCCCACAGAGTTGGTGTCCAAACATAAAATCAGGGTACCAACCTCTCACCATTCAATTGTTTCCCCGGCTGTTGAATACTGCTCCAATCGTATCTCGTAAAGTCCTTTCCATCGTTCTCAACCAAGATCCTTGGTCTTGCCAACTCCCATGGATGATCTTGAAAGAAAGTACTGCGCAGCTCGTCTTCTGGATAGACAATACGCTGAGGTTGGAACATGCGAGAGGGCTTGCGGGCGGATTTTCGGGCTCGCTTCTCCTGGAGCTGGACGGGTAGGGTTCGGACGAGAGTAGTTGTAGGTGGGATCGCTCCTACAACGCGGTACCATGGGGGTTCTCGTTGTAACCGTCCCGTTTCGAGCATCCGTGAAGCAAGCTGGTGAACTCGGAGAGGTCGGAGGTGCCGTCCCATGATGACAACAGGTGGTGTGCAGTCTAAGTAGAGTGCCAAAAAGGGACAGGAAGCTTGACCTCGTAGCCGAATCGCGAATTGACTGTGACTTGATGGCGAATTCCAAGGGAGACGGTGATATTGCTTGTGGTTGTATGATTCTAGAAACTTTTTGAGGCACCCGAAGACCGGGTAATAATTTACACAATGGGATGGATTTTGTTAACTCAACCTCAGAACTCCTCAAGACCGCCCCACTCCACCATTTTCATCGTATTCCTCGGCCTTCACGTTATTTGGGACGTCATTTCGATATCTCTTATTCGTCAATTGATTGTACAATTATCAGGATACCGCGTTTTTTGTCAAACCCCTCCCCCGCCGCCATCTGCGGGTTGCTCAACAATGCCAGGGACGTTTTCGCACATATGTTCCCGCTCCATATAGCAGATGTTACGGCTGCAATCCGTGTCTCAGGCCGCCGGATATGTATACGCCGCTCCTCTCGTCCGCGCTCATTACATCTACAAATCCGGGCAGCAACGCTATCCTCAAATTGCGACCTATCATCATGGTACTCCACTCGCCATAGTCCTTCAATCAAAGATTCTCGGTGGTCCCCAATCGACCGACTTTTTATTGGCGCTTTGGTGAAAGCCAGTCTCTGTCGGGTACACTCTGCATCCTTTAGTGTCTCGACTCAACCTCCGTCCACTGGCCTTACGAAGCGTCCACTTCGCATCTTTCGGTATGGATATCTTAGTACTTTTAGGAGGGACTTAGAAAAGATTTGGTATCGAGAGAAAGTTCCTGAAAAGTTCAGACCGTCTCTAAGGGCCCTCTGTGGAATGACAGAAGGAGACCCGGACGTGCCGCATGTCAAAAAGAAACCCCCTTCACCTCCTCTGACCGCTGAGGGCGGCCCAGACCCTCCGAAACCCCCTCTTAGCAGACAGGAACGAGAAAAATATGTGATGCCGATGCTCTTTCCCAGTAGTCACTCAGAATTGTTAAACATCCAAGCATTCCGGCAAGCTATACGACAGGCACATGCATCACCTAACTCTATCACAAACGAGATGCTTTTCGAGCTTTATCGCAAGCTTCCCGGATACCGAGTTCCCTATCTAGACATGAAAACCATGGAACGATTTGTCGGTCGACTGATGACGGTTCCTCTCCGCAATCAGGTCTCTATGCTCCGATATTTAACATTGATTGAGGACATGAAATCAGCGGGTGTTCCTATCATGAGGAACGAATGGAACCAAGCCGCAGCTTTTGTTGCGAGATCCTTTAAGTACACTACGGCTGCTGAACTGCGTGCTGCTTTGGAGCTATGGCAAGAGTCCGAGAGAGACTACGGGGTTCGTGCGGATATAACTACCTTCAACATTCTTCTTGATGGTGCCTCGAAGTCGAAATCCGGAAGTCTTGCGACTACTATATTGAAAGAGATACGAGCACGGAACCTGGAATACGATCGCTACACATACACCACGCTCATGATGTATCACGCGGGTTTCGGAGACGCCACCAAGATCCGGCATACCTACCAGGATTTGGTCGACGCAGGCGAAGTGGTGGATACAGTGGTTCTTAACGCGCTTATGACGGCATTGCTCATGGCGAACGAAGAGCGTTCGGCGGCTAATATCTATGCTTATATGAAAAGAGTCGCGGTTGTGACGACTAAGCGGCCATCTTACATGATGGCGCAGTGGAGACGGAAACGTTATATTGCGCAGAGGCTAAAGCGTAGAGGCCTCCAGTGGGGAAAGAATTACGTTGAGGAGCTAAATGTCCAATTGGGACCAGATATTGCGAGCTTTCACCTTTGGATTCATCTCTACTGTCGAGCTGGCGATTGGGAACGTGTGCAGTTTCATATACGTGATATGGAGATGTTTGGCTGTCCGATAAACAGAGACGTGTATCTCTCGATGTTGAAAGGGTTCGCATGGCATGGAACTTCACTTGACACTCCATGGAACAGGGAGAGACTGCGCTTGGTGCTCGATAAGGTGCTCGATGAGAGGAACAGGCTGGTGGGCGAGTGGGATCGGATTATGGCGGTGTGGGTTGTTCGGGCGGTGGAAAAAGTTTATCACGATGAGCAGGTGTTAGCGGGGGTGTGGGACGAAATTGCGGCGCAGTGGGCACGGCAAGGTGACGTGATATCTGATTTTGCATTGGGCGTGTATTTGTCTTCGATGCGTACCATTGCTCAGGACAATGAGCAGAGGAGGATGCAGCAGCAGCCACCCCAGCTACCGACATCACCAGAGACAACGGATTACTTGAACGCATTATAGGAGTACATTTGAAAGTGGATGGATATGTTTAGTAATTGTGTTTTTGCATCCTACTACGAGGGTCTAGGGTGGTTTGCTTATATCTAGTGGGCTATGGCATGAGCTGGGTGTTTGTTTCCACTTTGTTGTGTATGATATTTCTCTTGAGGCATGTTAGACGAGTCCTCCCAGAGGCGATGTAAATAGTGACCACGCACTGGGATCCTTTATCCTTAAGGCTGTATTATACCCACAATTATAGCATATGTTTACCAAAATACAAAACCAGCAACATTCCAAATTAAACCAGAAACCACAAACGCCGTAATGTCTCAGTGTGTCCCTCTCTTGCGATCCGACATCTACGACAAAGCGTCGGCTATCGTTCCTCCTTCCCGTCTCTTCATCTACTTCTCCGCCTCTGGCTTATCATCAAACTGCTTCCTCGCGTCCGCGATGACTTTGCTCATTACCAGCAGCTCCTCAACACGTCCTAGCTTCCGTGGGTCGTGACGAAGTGCAAATTTGAAGTCGTCGACTTTTATCTTGTTGCGTCGCGCCTGTGAAGCCATGCGCGCCGCATCGTGGCACATATCGACAATGTATTCGGTGACGATCTCATCGAGGACTTGGACAGACTCGGGGAGTGGGTCGGGATCATCGCCGTAGGCGTACATTAGGGTGCGCACTGGGCGAGTTAGTGGGCGACAAAGAAAAGGAGAAAGAAGAGATCGGACATTCTTTGACGAAGAGGTTTTGGCGGCGAGAGCGGCGGGTACGGGAGGCACCGACGTCGCTAGCCATGACGGAGAATTTGAAAGTTGAATCAAGGAGGTTAAGTCGTTAGCAGTGGTATGTCGGATTGAGTGGTTAACTGCTGTTCAGATAAGGTGCGGCTCCGGATATATTTTGGTGCACGTGCCAGATGTTGGCCCTTCCTCCCTCATTCGATACACCTTAGTATATATCATCTTGGGCTAGACAAACGCTCCTCTCTCCACGCCACTGTGTGCAGAGGGCTCGCCTTGATGAGGATGGTTCCAGCCAACGTAGCTACCAACCCCGTCACACCGCGTCATCCTAATGGCAGCGGATCGGTCAGCACGTACTCTGTACTTGTTTTCTTCACCTATCTCTACACATCTCTATACATACTCGGGCTTGGTAATAAATACTGGGACGCACCTTTTCTGGTAATCGATTTTGCTGGTAGAGCAATGTGCTAACTAGGGGGGGGGGAGTGCACAACTGCTAGTTTCTAGCGAAATCTAAACAAGTTTAACCCACAATTATATATATCGCTCTTAATTATTACCAGATCCATGTGGTAGCTGCTAGAACAGGAGCGTCCCAATCTTTATTACCGGACCTGAGTAACTCAAGGCCAATTCATGTCCAGCAACCAGTTAATTGGGATCTTATAATATGAGGCTCCCTCGCATATAACTAGCATAACACGACTAATTGCACCAACTATTCCACGTTCACAAGTCCTCCGTCACTCAACGGTTCAGAGTTAGTTAACCCACGCATATATTGCAACATCTCGAGATGGTCAACTGGTAACAATCTCTTATTATGGAGTTCTTTGCGGAGCTATCACTAGTTCAATCCGACTGTCAGCATTATGTCCAAAATCACCTTCTATCACTACTATTCCCGTAAGCAAAGATACTAAGTAGTGTTAACATAATGACGAGTCCTTATCAATGTAGCCTTAGCTACATTTGGATTGCAAAGTCCAAAAACGGGGCATGTCGGTTGTTGTGCAATTCTGTCGAGACAAAGTTGATCTCTATGAGAACCAGGCGGCCAATCTATTGCACGGCTCTCTAGCACCGCTAGTTTCCTTCCAAGCAGTTCATGATAGCTTACTCGTCTATATTACCGCTTGCAAAATAGCATACTATATATTGAAACTATCTAGAGGAAAGAGTCTCCAAGTCTCAATCACCGGTTGAAGACGGTTTCAGATCTCGCGCGTGTTATGGTCCATAAAGCAATGCCATCCACAGATATCACTACTATTCTTTGATTGTGATGGTGCATCGTATCAACTTATTAGACGAAATTTCTATTTAGTCGACAATTCTGGTTCTATGACGCCCCAGAGATGGGAAGACTAACCGGAGCGCAAAGAATTAGAAACCTAATTAATACCTAAGCACGAGAGCTTTTGGTATCCCATGGTTTCGGAGAGGATGAACTGCACGGTGTGGAATATTCGAAGATGCTGGATATTCTAGTATATTACTTGCCGAAGATTCAGGGGTGGAGGGATGACAAGGCTGAGAGATGTTTGGAAGGCTATTTGCATGACTTCAGGTAGGATAATGTGTTGGCCGAAGTGGAGATGGTATGAGTCCCTAGCTCTCTCTTTGAACCTTTACACAATGGGTGCATCATTGTCTGCCTTTGCCTACGGTCCCACGATAGGGGACGCAGCTGTAGGAAACCACGTTAGAGCACCTTGTGGTAGGGCTTAGCTTATGGCCCATTCACCACCTCTGCAGAGCAACTACCCTATGTCTATAAGTATATATCTAGGAATGCTGAGCCCCTGAAGGCTGAAGGCTAAAGCATTGACGACCTGATACCGGTTTTAGACAATCAGGCTACGCGCGCCAAAGAAAACAGTGCACAAGTGCGCTCAACATAATTACACGCTGATAGCATGCGCGCAAATACAGCAGTGCGATAGAAGTAACTTCGAATGATGGGGGCGCTTCCCAGAGGTAAAGACTTGATATAAGGAACTATACTACTGGTATACTTGTAACAAGGTGGCTATGCCACGGATCCGAGTGCACGAACCTCGGGTTCTACGTACGCCTTATTATCGATGGAAACCCCAGACATCTGATTTTCGCCTAAAGAGTTGATCATGAAGAGCAAGTTTGCGAGCGACGTAAACTCTGACTCTCTGAACAGGAGTAGGTCTCTGGGCAGGATGTAGCAGATTGCATCGTGGGGTATGATAGGTCCAACTAGAAACTTAAAAACAAGCCTTCGATGTCATTAGCTCCCCAGGAAGTTGTCAGCGCTTGTTAGAGTTATCGGGAATAGCTTTCGGTGGTTTCCATGCAGGGCACATAGCGTAATGAAAAGGTACCAATCGCTTACCCCTAATTTTAAATATCTCCTCGGGTCAAGCGCCCGTTCTCCCGTTCTTCTCAGCGACAAGACCCTAGTACAACCCACACGTACAATGTAACGTCTACCCCCCCCCTCAATCTCTAACCATCTCCTAGTAGATACTCTACTTCGTAGCTGAATCAAGGATTCAACTCTTTCTCTGTTGTGATCCTCTCACTCTCACCTCATCGCTCCTTCTGTTTGTTTTTGTCACTCATTCCGTTTGATTTGGAAAGAAATCTGCTGCTCCTTTATCGCGCAGTCGACACACCAACGTATTCTCAGGAAGAATACAAAGTTTCAACACAGATTCCTTAGCTTTGAAAGCATTTCAACCTTGAATGACACGATTTTGAATTCGGAACTCTAACTCACCTACGGGAACTTCTTTCTTAAAGCGCCTACCAATATTCGAAGACGAAAAGCTATAGATTTGACTCCCGAAATGGGCGTGATACGCATACGGCAGCTAGGCGCCGAGCAGAGCGTTGCGAACGTAGGGTCGACGTTTTCTTCGTGGGACAGATGTAAGTTGATAGAGGACCTGTCCGGATTGTAAGAGCGCTGGACTGACGGGTGTCTCCTGCAGGCATGCAGAAGAGCTATTGCAAGTGAGTCCTTTGACGAAGGCGCGTTATGTGTGCACTCTATGAGACTAATTGGTGGAATCCCTACAGAATCCCGGTGATAGTGGGGTGTATAATAGCGGGCCTCTTCATCATTTCAATGTTGATGTGCCTCTTCCGGTGCATAATGTGCGGCTATGCCTGCTGTGCATGTTGCTGTGGAGGGTGCGGCGGCAGTAGTAGGCGAAGGCACAAGGAAGGGTCAACGACATACGTCCTACCACCACCAGCTCCAATCATCGACCGGCCGCCGCAGCCACCGCCGCCGCAACCCCACTATGCACCGCAGGCCCACTATGACGAGCCCAAATATGCTTATTTCGATAAACCCAGCGACGATGCACTACCGCATATGCCATCGGCCAAGGGGATAGAAGTGAAACAGGAGATTGAGGAATCACACGAGATGGTGAATGTCCGAAGATCGCCCAGTCCACAGGCGACGGGCATGCATGCGCCGCCGATGCGGCCTGGAGAAGTATATCAGGGCCAGTCACCGCCAAATGCTACACCAAATTATTACCCAACTGGTACCACTGTCTCCAGTCCGTATAATGCCGGCAATGGGCCCTACGTTCAGGCTAGACCGCATCTAGCACCTCCAGGCCCCTATGCAGGTGGTGCCGGTGAGCAAAGGAATATAACAGATTATTACCCAACTGGCACCGCTGTCTCCGGTTCATACCACGCCGGCAATGGGTCCTACGTTCAGTCCAGGCCGCACCTAACACCTCAAGGCCCCTATGCAGGCGGTGGCGGCGAGCAAAGGAATATACCAGATTATTATCCAACCAACACCGTTGACTCCAGTTCGTATAACGCCGGTAATGGGCCCCACTCCAGTCCATATAAGGCCGAAGATGAGCTCCACATTCCTCACCTAGCACCCCAAGCTCCTAGTGCGGGTGCTATTGATGTGGAAAGGACTACGTCCCAGAAGACGTATCAACGCCGAGAATACCAACGACAAGAGTACCAGGCCTATAATCCCAGCAGCCAGCGAAAGCCCAAGGAATGGACGGCCCTATGATCGATCGGCCTTGTCGAGGTTGTGGGGGAGTCGGAGAAGTTGTAGGCATCCCCAAATATTGAGAGGGACCTTGCCTAGAGGCAAAAGTGCAGTAGGTATGAAGTTGCGAATTTTTTCGTGTAGTTTGATATACATCTCGTAGTTATTGCCTTATATCTTTTATTTTTGCGGTTTTCTGAATGCACCTGGCGAAGTCGCCGTTTTCAAGGTTCTCTTGGGTTCAAGTATTTATTTTGAACGGACGCGGCGTTAAAAGGAACTTGTAATTATGGTGATGCTGGATTGGAACGGAGGACATTTGATGTGGTTGAAGAACTGATTGTACCTGTTATGGATTGCGCGAGAGGTTGATGTGTCGTGAATATATTGTAAAATGTTAGCTTAGGATCGTGCTGTAGCCGAGACCGTGTTCATTTTAGATCTACATTGACCCCGATCTGACAACTACGTCATCGCACAACTACCTACAAGTTCCTTGATATTGCAAAATGACATCGTTGCATCCAAGCTCTCAACAACGAACAACAAAACAAGACAAATTCCTGGCTGAGAGGCTAACTACGAATGTGGATGAACACCGTCACTCACTATAAAATGCCCCAATCCCTATTTCCCAACCTTTCATCTAAGCACTATCATACCGCACACTCAAACTATTCCTAACGCGTTCCTGCATCAACCTATTTGCCACTTCATTTGGGACATTGCATCGATTCCCGAGAACTCAACTACCCGCTCGACCGATACAATTGCTGTCGCATATCGAACGAAGTCATGTGCCTCATAACCTCCCGCACCGAAGAAGATACCATTCCTCCACGCCGCGTCTACCGTGACAGGCAAACCGGCGCATACTTTAGTGATCCGGCACCTCGACGCAGCTACGTTTCGTCAACGGGTGGACGCTCTGTACATAAAGTGCAAGAGGCCCGCCATGTGTACCCTCCGGCGTCGCCACGCGCCTCCTATGTCAGTGCGCACAGCAAACGCAGTATACGAGGGTCGCAGCCGGTTGTCATTGTGCCTGCTGGGTCAAGGAGCGTGAGGTCTTACTATTAGAATGGAGAACGGTCGATAGGGAAGAGAAGGGTAATTGGGAGGGAGAGGGTGGGGTAATGATCTTCTTCGACTCTTATTCTATTTCTTGTATTGAATGTTGGATTTGGATTAATATTTACCTGGGAAAACGGCGTACTTTGGGGTGCTCTTTTGGTTGTTATAGCGAGCGTTGGGGGATAGTCTTGACAGATGGCTTTTTCAAGCTGGCCCTTAGCCGTTGGGGGAATGTTTGAGATGGGGATATGTACTGTAAATGGCATACGATACGCACGATACCTTCATGAAGTTTATGGCTTGCTTTGGGTGCGTACCACGTGTGTTCTCATTCTCCGTGGGGTATTCTCCGTGGGGTATGCTAGTGTATTTTGTGTTTGGTATAAACTTAAGCTTCCATCTGTTTGGTTTCAACACCATCTCGACGACACCTGCTCTCGTTGGCCAGATTTTTCACTGAGCGAGGTCAAAGCGAAAAAGAACGACTGGTATACGAGCTCACTTGATACCGTTCTTTAAGCTTTGTATGAATTCTAAGTGAACTTTACAAATAGTAACTATCGCTTCAATCCCATCACTCGGCGAAACCGTTGAGATCGAAGCTTCAAATAACCTTTGAAGCTACCCAAATTGACTACACCATCAGCCCAAAATCCAAATTTCAATCCCACCATTCAAAGAATCATATATAACCAACCAGGTAAAAATGACATCCCATTCTCTCCCTCCCTCGCATTATCACTACCATCATGCCTACCTCAGAAAAAACGCACCTCTCCAACGTCGCCGCCTCGCTCTCAGCCATCGAGCATCCCCTCATGCCCATCGCAAACTGCTTGTCCGAATGCGGTTGCAAGTCAGTACCCCACACTCTCTACATATAGATCTTCGGGTGCTAACACAGTGCAGAATAGTTGTAATCGTCGGTGTTGTCATTCTTGGGCTCCTGTTTGGCCTATTGATATGGCATATTACCCGCACCTGCGTATTTGGGAAGCCGTTTTGTGTGTGTGGTAGGAAGAAGAAGGTGAACGAGGACGAAGAAATCGGTGTAAACAGTCAAAGCGAAGCAGAACAGTAAAATACTCTATATTACTAACTGCCCACCCTGTTGTAAAATCACCCATAATCACTCGGACAAGTGTCACGTGCGACATGTCGGGGTCAGGGTTCTGCGCCACCGATGTGCCACTTGATAGCTGCCAGCTGCAGGGCGCCTTGCATAAGTACTAGTACACTTTCTCATGTAGGTAGGGTGCCGAGTAGGTAGATCAATGCAGATCAGCTGGGATAATACTACTGGTGCACGCGGATAGTGATGTTTTTCAAATAGTGCAAACCACAGCCTGACACAATTTGTTCAGCAAGACCCTTGGATCAGCTTGCAAACTGCCATGTTGCAGCATGATGAGTTGTTCTTGGTAGCTGATTGGAATTGAATTCCCTTCCCCAACGCTGAAAAACTCTAACAAATATAGTACGAATGCAATGAAAAATAAAGGAGAAAACCGACAAAGGCCCACCCTAACAGAAATGACTCGAGCAACAGTTGTTGAAAAATCTTCCTAAGACGCAAAAACCCTCTTTATGCCGATTGGCATCTTCGTGACCCAGAACCATCATATTACCCACTCCTCACAGTTTCATATTTAGCATCCATTCATAGGACGCATGCACACATTTTTTTGTCGATCAGTAGCCGCACTCATTAATTTTTCCCTGTATGGATATCTGTAACATGAGCCGGGGGTGGGCTCGTGGGCGGTTGGAAGGGATTATTGCTTTGAACATAGGAATGCGTGGATGTCCCAGTCGGGTGAGAGCTCACTGGTGGTGCTGGAGAGCCCGGTCCACGGTAAGCTGCACCATTGCCACTATTGTGCGGCGCCAGCTCATAGGACTGGCCGATAGGATGAGCTGGAGGAGGCGCATAATATGCGTTGGTGCTGGTTGAATTGGTTGTGGTACCTGTATATTGAGGATTTGGAGTGTAGGGTGGAGGGGTATAGATATTGCCATAGTGGCCATATGCTTCTTGACCAGGTGGCGGTGGAGGATAATATCCTGCAGGCCCCGGAGGACCAGGCATGGTGTGGTGGGTGGGATGTTGGTTTTTTGGAGCGAGCCAGCCTGTACCAGCCATCGGCCGAAGTCCACTACGGCGGCGACGGCGAGCACTGATGAACCTAGTATGCGATATTAGAAAGGTACTTTATTTCGAACGAGGGGTGCATTTTAACATGGAGAGCGGCGGGGTAAGTAGGCTTACATCAACATGGCGAGAAAGAAGATGAATCCAATAATCATAAAGGCAACGAATACCCATCGTCCCCACGAGTTCCAGCGGGTAGAATAGCAGTCTCCCAATGCATCGCACGTAATGTATTCAGTGTTGTCGGCCATAATAAATAGTAATAATAGCGGTGTTCAATTATGAGTTGGGCGACCGTAGTTGTCAGCTATAGTGGCGGTGGTGGTACAGTGTATGAATGGAAACTCAGGAAATGGAGAGACGACAGGAAAGGCGATGGCTTTTGTGTTGTCTGTGCGGGACTGAGAACCCGCAGGACGCCAGCCTTCAGCTGATGACGCAAGCACTGCCTGGCTGGGCACTGGCGATTTGTCCGCCTTCCAGATTCCCAAACCCTTGCTGCATACGACTGGACTGAGATGTACCACGCTCCGAGACCACGCCGAGACCATTCTTGAAACAGCAAGTGTCGAAGCTTGGTAGCGCGTTGCCAAGCGATGTAGGATTGAGCCACCGCGTGAAAGTTTGAAGAAATTTGAAGAAGCAACTAACCACTGACCTGCGCCTCGTTTGAAAACGCTGGATGAATGAATGAGCGCGGTGACATGTCCACCAAAGCGATGAAGCCCAAGGGCTTGAAGAAGGGCGGTACCGACTCAAACCGGAACTTCTCGGTGCGTAATCCGCCCGCTAAAACAACTTTTGAGACGTATGCTGACCAGGTTTGCAGTACAAATCATTCTCAAAAAAAATCGCGAGCTTGTCTGCGCCCCGATTTTATTAATCTTCAACATCTACCCCTAGCATGCCCTGCTGATACTAGGCTTAGAAAGATTGACCCTGTCCGCCGAGTGCGCAGTTACGTGGATGATGAGGAGACGACGAAATCGTTCTTCAAGAGCTCATTCGAAAACTGGGTTGAGCTGAATCTCTCGACGACATTTACGCAATTCACCCGCGAAGTTTCTCCGCTCTGCGACTCTCTTCCTCTCATCCTGCATCATAAAGGCCAGATATTCGATATTCTACACTGCTATATCGCGAAACGAGATGCCCATGCGCTGGAACCTCTCCTCGATTTGTTGGCCCAGTTCGCGCATGATTTGGGTGCAACCTTCGAGCCGTATCTTGGACGCTCAGTAACACTATTGTCGAGCCTTGTGGCGAAGCATGCCGATGTGCAGACCATAGACTGGACATTTAACTGCCTTGCATACCTCCTAAAGTACCTTTCGAGGCTGCTAGTACCGGACTTACGGCCATTGTATGATATTCTTGCGCCTTTGCTTGGGCGAGAGAACCAAAAAACGTTCATTGTTCGTTTTGCTGCTGAAGCACTAAGCTTTCTGGTACGAAAGGCGAAGGCAGAGCCACTACGGTTAATCGTGAGGCATGCATTCGAGGACCTACAGAAGAGTACGACGAGGGCGGAAGCCAGTGCTTACCCGCACGGATTAATGATCATGTTCAAAGAAGCTTGCATCAGTATGGACCAGACAATACACTCGAGGGGACCGCAGGTGTTCAGAATGATGCTTCAGATAACATTAGAGCAACCGGATGCGGATGAGGCTTGTCTGCATGTTGTGCAGGGTGTCCTGACAGCATTGATCCATCATTCATCACGGGAAACATTCCAGCCGATAATGGAAGTGGTGCAGGAGTTCATCAAGTCTGAACTGGTCAACGGGAGTGCCAAGGTCCGGAGGACGGGGATTGCTGCGAAGTTACTGTATACCTGTGTATCAGTCAGGAAAAGTGATCGAATACAGCACTGGGATGTTATCGGGGATGTGGTACTGAGTATAGTGGAGGCTGTACATCAAATACCATCAGGCGACGAGGGATCAAGGAACGCTATGTGGCAGACATTAAAAGCCGTTGCAGTCATAGTTAACTACGCCGATGTAGACGTGGTAATTTCGAAGTGCAGTAGGGTTGTTGAAAGGGTCAAGGATTTTCAGGTACAGCATCAGGCCTACCAACCATAATAATTACCTACTGACCTCTCAGGATGGCACTTTGTTTCTTCCATTCTGCGAGTTCACATTAGGGTTAGGGAAGGAACGATTCGCAACATTTATCCAGCCATATCTTCAAAGGTGTGTTGTCCATTTGCAACTCATGTCATCTGTAGTAGCTAAACTCGTCTTAGATTTATGATTTCTCAATGGGCGTCTCACGAACGCGCCCTGTGCTTGCTCATCCCAAAGTTAGCATTTACTGACGCATTGCAACTTGCAAAAGAAAACGAGAAGTCTTTCGATATAATTAACCCTAAATCATCCATAACGGCGGGGGCACTCCAAGCACTTGAAGCTCTCACGTCCAGATTAGCTAGCGATACTGTTGAGTGGGATCAGCTTGAACCTCTTGTCGTTCTCGGCTGGCGGTATCTTGACGTGCTTTCTTCTCTCCTTCCGACCAACGATCATACACACGTAATGATCTTTCATGAACCCCTCATATCGCTTTTGGGAAGCATATCCAACCACGTAAAAGAACAGCGATTGGCCGCGCTGGCTGGTAAGGCATTGACTCTTGTCGGTCATGTAAAGACTCCAAGGCAGACACAGTCTACAGGATTATCGTCTGGACAACTTGTTGCTCTTATTATAGCATTTGGACAGAATCCCACTTTCCTGAAAGGTGCTCTCGAGCACATTAAACGTGTCGGAGTGCAGATGTTTAGTGAGGAAGAGACATCATCTCTCTCTGATAGCTTGATCTTGAGACTTACATCCCCAAGTGGAGATGTTAGACGCCTTTCGCTATATACTCTAGAGCTACTATCCAAAGCTAGAGAAGCGGGAGAATCTGATATAATCAGAACAGCCGCAATGGTGGAAGAGATACCATTGGCTATATCTAACCAGAGGAATATTGCAATGTATGTTCGTAAGCTCGGAATGGACTATCGCCAACTTGCAAAGAATTCATGGGGGTATCGGATTGTACCTTACTATTGTTTCGGTATGTAGTCTATACATATGATGTGGTCTCTTCACTCACACCCAATTTAGGTTTAATGACAGCCAAATTTGCGCCTCTGTGGGAGGAAGCTTCTAAAGCGCTGGCACAGGTCGTGGAGTCCAACGAGGAGGTTGTTGCAGAGTTGGCCTTCAAGTGGCTCTCTGGTCAGGGTTTGGAAGATGCTGATACAAATTTACACTGTGACGAGACACCACATATGACTTTAACTGCTTTCGAGTGTTCGAATTTCAAGATTCTTGAGCAGGCCGCAGAGAAATGCATTGTCGACGATTTCAGTGCGATAACTGAGCTTGAGATTATGTTCACAGCAGTGAGCAACACCGTCCAACCCACCATATGCATTATTACTAATTTGTGTCATTAGGATTCGAAAGTCTCCACCATTTCAATTTTGACAGCCAGAACGCAGGCACTTCGCGTGTTGTGTGAAATCCCCGAGATTGCTGAAAAACGAAGTCGTCTGATGGTTCCCATGTTTCTCGAATGGAGCAAAATGGATGCAGATGTTGAAGACGATGACGACGAGGGTTCACTTGAGACACCTTCTGCGATCAAATGGTCACGTCAGAGCCAAACTGCGATGCTTACTTTATTTACCAAATTCGTCAATCCAAAGGTTCTCTTCAAGGCCAATATTGTATACGCAAGTCTACTCAAACTGCTGGCTTCTGGGGACGCAAAAACCCAAGCTTTGGCTCTCAAATGCATCTTAACTTGGAATATTCCTGCCATTAAATCCTACGATGATCAACTCACGAACCTGCTTGACGACACTAGGTTCCGAGACGAATTGACCAACTTCGTTCAAATTGATGAAGATCATTCCGCAATCCAGGGTCAGCATCGAGAGGTTCTCATGCCTGTGCTGTTGCGGCTTCTATATGGTCGGAGTTTGTCAAGGAAACGCGCCTCATCGGGCCGAAAAGGGATGTCGTCCACCAGAACTGCAATTCTGGGTGCTCTAGCGAACTTTGGGCAAGAAGAGCGAGGTCTATTTGTTAATGTTACCCTAGGTGAACTCGCAGGTGTTAACTTTGTGGATAAGTCGGATACACGTGCATTCAAATTCAACTTAAAGGTTCTGGGAACAGTGCATTTCTCCCTCAGGAAACAAGTCGGTTTAGTTCGAATGTTTGAGGATTTATTCAAACAACTCGGATCAACGTTATTCCCCCACGTGCAGAAGATGTTGGATGCATTACTATACTGTATTGTATCTTCGATTGAATCTATAAAGGCGCTGGATAGGGAGTCGGAGAGCGAAGATCTAGTCACTCTCAAGTCATTGAAGGCGATTAGACAAGGAGGGTTGAAATGTCTGAATGCGATGTTCCATCATTACCCAACTTTCGACTGGAAGCCGTATCTGAAAGACCTATTTGGTGCGTTGGTTGAGCCTCGCCTGGAAAAACTTCCGATTGAGACTTCCCAGAGTGTTTCCAGCATGCTGCAATTGTTCTCAACCTGGGCTAGTTCGAAGCACACTGTTTTATTCCTCGCGGAATACAATGTCCAAGTACTCCCTAAGGTCGCGGAGTCTTTGGGAAATGTTGCTGTCAATGATGAGGTTGTCTTGTTTATCGTTCAGTTGGTCCGAAAGATTGTGCAGCACGCAGATAACACTGAAGAACTTGAAGTTGCGAGCGCTGTTAAGGATCAGCTCTTGAGGCCCAATGTTGACCTATTCTTAAACCAATTGGGAGGTATCCTGAGAAAGAGTTTGGGCAAGGATGTTCTTGAGCAGTGTATCGAAACCGTTGCTGTTCTTGCACCCCATGCGTTTGGAAATACCGAAACCACTCAGCTGGTCGATATATCAGTCTTTTTATTGGATCAACCTACTCGAAGAGTCAATCCCAAGACCAAGAGTGAGATTCTCAAGATCTTAGTCAACTTCCTGCCGCTCTGTGTCATGGAGAAAGGAGACAGCTTGTTCGAGCGAACCTTCAAGACTGTGTCTTCATTATTCGGGTTTTTCAGAGATCGCCCCTCCAGAACATTACTTGCAAGCGTTTTGCAGGTCTTTGCTGAAAGAGATGAGGAGTTGCAAGTAGTTGCAGAGCTTTCGAAGAAACTCAATGCCTTCTCGGCCAAACGTCTTGATGAACCGGATTTCGAACAGCGATTGAATGGGTACGAAACCATCAATGACAAACGGTACGCTAGCTTCAACGCAAAGCAATGGCTGCCTTTGCTGCATAACATGCTCTTCTTCATTCGCGATAATGAGGAGCTTGCAATACGTACCAATGCATCATATGCCCTGAAACGATTTGCTGAAGTTTGTGGGACGAAGATTGGTAAGGATGATGAGAAAAGCTTCATCTCTGTTCTTTCGGATATTGTCCTTCCAGCTGTTCGTGTTGGTGCTCGAGAGCAGTCCGAAATTATTCGTGCCGAGTATGTTGGTGTGATGGCGCATACTGTCAAGGGATGTCCGTCTCTGGAAGGAGTTGGGGATATGGAACCACTTCTCGTGAGCGGTGACGAGGAGGCGAGTTTCTTTAATAACATTCTTCACATTCAGCAACATCGCCGTGGAAAGTCACTTCGCAGACTGGCCGAGTTGGTCAAAAAACATGCTGTTCTGAGCTCCAATATTGCACATTTCCTGCTACCGCTGATTGAACATTTCGTTTTTGATCAAGCTGAAGGTGAGCACAATCTTGCCAACGATGCCGTGAATACTATCGGTGCCTTAGCCGAACAGCTAGAGTGGCAACAATACCGTGCCTTGATCAAGAGGTTCATGAGCTATATCAAGTCCAAGCCTGATTTGGAGAAGATCGTGATTCGTTTGATTGGAACGGCCGTCAATGCTCTATCCAATGCTTGGGAAACAAAGTCACTATCAATTGCGGCAGCAGGAAAAACCGGTAGCGATGACAGCGATATCGATATGAAGATTATAAACGTTGCGAAGCCTTGCTGTCGACTGGCGGTGTCCTTGCCGGAACAGCAAAAGTTGGCAAATGACATTTCAAATTGGTTCCTTCCGACCTTGTTCGAGTATCTCCATCAGAAAGAAGAATCGACCGTCGCTCTTCGAGTGCCGGTCGCCGTGTCCATCATTAAGCTTCTCAGAGTCATGCCGGAGGATATGATGAAGTCCAAGTTACCAGGTGTCTTGACTGACGTGTGCCACATCCTTCGAAGCCGAGCACAGGACTCACGAGATATGACCCGCCAGACTTTGGCTGAGATTGCGATGTTACTTGGCCCCGATTACTTCTCCTTCATTCTGAAAGAGCTGAGAGGCGCATTACTACGAGGATACCAATTGCACGTTTTGTCATTCACTGTTCATTCGATTTTGGTGACGGTGCTTCCTACATATCCTCCAGGTTCGTTGGATTACTGTGTTGCCACAATCGTGGATATCATCATGGACGATATCTTCGGCGTCACGGGATCAGAGAAGGACGCAGAAGGATATATCAGCAAAATGAAGGAGGTCAAGAGCAACAAGAGTTATGATTCGATGGATATCCTGGCTTCAATTACGACTCTGCCATATCTTGGTAACTTAATACGGCCGATAAAGGCTCTTCTCCTGGAAAGCCTGACACTTAAGTTGTTCAGGAAGATCGATGAGCTACTCAGGCGAATCGCCATTGGGCTTCTGAAGAACGAGGTTGTCAAGGACCGCAACCTATTGGTGTTTTGTTATGAGATTGTTCAGGAAGTTTACAAATCACAATCGACTGTGCCGAAGGAGGAGGAAGTAGAAGAACACAAGAAACGCTACATCGTAAACCTCAAAGTACCCTCCAAAAATGTCACCAAGGTTGCAACTTCTTCGCATGTAACCAAACTTATCAAATTCGCCTTGGACATCCTCCGCACCATCCTCGGTAAACACACTGATCTCATGACGCCGGAGAATATAGCCGGGTTCATTCCAGTCATTGGTGACGCGGTCCTTTCGAATCAGGAGGAAGTTCAGATCTCGGCACTGCGATTGCTTACCTCTTTCATCAAGGTGGATTTATCCGAGATCGATGAGGGATCAAGTGTGTTCCTTTCGAAGGCCGTGAGCTTCGTCAAATCTAGTCCGTCTACCAACTCTGAGCTTGCACAAGCCAGTTTGAAGTTGATTAGCGCCATCCTTCGGGATCGTAGGAACGTCTCGGTCAAAGACACTATGATTGCGTATATGTTGACCAGAATCAAGTCGGATCTTGAAGAACCAGATCGCCAAGGTGTAGCATTCAACTTCCTCAAGTCCGTTATGACTCGCAAGGTTGTCATTCCAGAGGTATACGATATCATGGACCAGATTGCCACCATCATGGTAACAAACCAGACTCGTGGTGTTCGGGACTCGTCTCGGAGTCTTTATTTCCAGTTCTTGATGGATTACCCACAAGGCCAAGGGCGTCTAAAGAAGCAACTCGCTTTCCTGGTAAAGAATCTAGATTACCCTCACGAGTCTGGGCGCAAGTCGGTGTTGGATACCATCCATCTTCTGGTTACCAAAATTGGTGACAACTTGGTTCAAGAGGTGGTGGGGATGTTCTTTATTCCGCTTGTCATGATACTAGTCAACGACGAGTCTGCGGATTGCAGAGAGATGACTGGCGCTCTGTTGAAGGAGATCTTCAAGCGAGCAGACAATGAACGCCATCAGACATTCTTGCAGCTGCTCCGTACTTGGGTTGACCAGGACCAACAACAACTGCTTGTGCGTGTTTCTCTACAAGTCTATGGACTGTTCTTCGACATTGTTGGGGTAAAAGCAAAGAAAGAGGTTTCTCTACTTACGCGCAGGTTGCGAGAACTTCTTACCAATGCTATCGATGACGACACTGAAAACCCCACAGAATGGGAACTGGTATATTTCAGTCTTCAATTGTGGTCCAAGTTGTCTCAACTATTCCCAGAAACTACGTTAGCAACCTCAAGCGCGTATATGTGGGAGGCGGTTCGCAGTTGTCTTCGTTTTCCTCATGCTTGGATCCGACTCACCAGTGCAAGGCTTCTGGGCTTACTCTTTGCCGAGTACTCCAAAGCATCTCTGGCTGAGGTTCCTCTTGTGAATAGTTGTGGACTGAAGCTCGAGGGTGGGGAGATGATCGATATCGCACAGGCCACCTCAGGGCAGCTCAACAGTCCGGAACTTACAGATGAACTTGGATTGCAGGTTGTCAAAAACCTCCTCTTCCTCGCTAGGTGTTTCTATTCCAGCCAGATGCCTGCAGCAAAGAAGGATGACGACGCTGCGACGGAGGAGGAGAGTGAGGCGAAGACTGCTTTGTCGTGGGTTATTGGACGTATCTCAGGTGTCATCCGCAGCGAGAGGAACGCTAAGAACGTATTCAACCCCTCTGCCTCCCTGATCTTGATATACAGGCTGACCAAAAATGAAATATAGGGTATCCGGGCGAAGAACATGGGCAAGAAATACGCACTCCAGTTCCTTGCGGCGATGGTCCAGGTGATCGCACCAGAAGACTTGGTCTCCATCACTACTACACTCATCATGCCTTTGTACAACCTTGTCGAGCTCCCAGATGCTAGTGAGACCAAAGGCTCGTACCCCACTCACCCACCACCTCTTCCTCATGCTAATTTGTTTCCTATAGATCTTAAAACATTATCCCAAGAAATCCTGTCCCTGCTGCAGTCCAATATTGGAACAACAGAGTATGCAAAGGCGTACAACGCCGTGCGGCAGCGTGTCCAGGAGAAGAGACAGGAGAGACGGAATAAGAGAAAGATTGAACTTGTGGCAGACCCGGAGATGGCAGCAAAGAGGAAGGAGAGGAAACATGAGAGAAAGAAGGAAGTGAGAAAAGAGAAGGGGATGAAACACAGAGACTGGCGTCATGGTAAGGCGGTTTGAAGGTCGGATTGTTGTAGAGTCGTGCGGGATTTGTTTGTTTATGGGTTTGTTTGGGAGGCGTTTAAAAGTGCTTTGATGGCGAGGTTAGACATGTCGAATCTGACGATGGCATGAATTACTGTACTACTCACAGTGGTCCGAACAGTCATTGCTGAAAGCTCTACAATGAGTAGATATAGTGATGAAGCTTAGACCACGCACGTACACGGGTCTCTCTATTCCTCCGTTGATAGTTAGGGCCCCTTTTCACGGTCTTGCAGTTCTGATTCCTATCATACGCACCTAAAATTGACCAACAGTAGACCTAAACTCGAGTTTACATAGTTTTACAAAATGACTGGCTTTTTAGATAGTACTCTACAATGCTGACAGACTTTAACCCACCGGACACTGGCCTGCTGCTGCTGACAAGTACATAAAAAATCCCGGACAGACACCCCCATATGACTACTGACGTCCGGACCACTGTGAGTAGTACAGTATAAACATTTTAGTTTCCAAGAGTGACTTTCTGTGAGCTGATGACCTCGGGATATTGCTTGTTCCTGTTGTCGTTGCCAAGTTCGTACTAACCTACCATCCGACTTTCTCCATACGTCAACTCCCGCTATCAATTTTACTAAACCTCACCGCCACTTCTTCAATGGCCTCCCAACTCTCCCGGTTGCGGGTCAGCTCCCTAGTGCCAGTCCTACATTTCGAGAATGATTGCTAAAACCGTCCAGCATGGTGCCCTGCCTTTCGCCGGCGGCCTCGCCAGCGCCGTCCTCCTTACCATGTCCACCGTCTACGCCGAAGTAGAGCCGGTACACACATCAAAATGCATGATTTTTCCGCGATGCATGGCTAATTTCCGCAGTCCAAAAAACCCATCTACGATGCGCCTCCTCCTCTCACCACCCCACCCACCAGCTCTCCAACACACCCCACTCCAACGGACCGCCTCGCAACCCACATCGGTGCAGCCCGCCGCTTCATAAATGCACACTACCGCCTGACATGCTACAAGCTAGATGACGCTTTCTCACAGTACCTCTCATACGAGCACTCGATCACGCGTACCATTGCCGGCCTTGCACCACCAAAGGACTCACCGGAGAAGGTGATGCCCGGCGCCATATATGTTGCCGTTGCGACCATGGCGGCGGGAATTGTCACGCGGAGGCGCTTATGGCCAGTGAGAGCTGTTACCCCACTCCTGGTGGGTGTTGGATCTGCGTGGTACTTCATACCTGAGACGGCAAGGAATGTGGGAGATTTGGTCTGGGAGTGGGAGAAGAAGGTGCCGCAAGTTGCCGAGACTCACCAGGATGCCAGAGAGGCTGTTGAGAGCGCGTGGAGGAAGACATATGAGACGACTGTCGAGACCAGGAGAAAAGTGGATGAGGCTGTGAGCAACGTTAGGAAGTCCGCGGAGGACCTTGTTAAGAAGGGTTAAATGGTTTAAACGGCAACGACGGTAGTAATGTACGATTTTGAGGGGGATGCGTACTCTTGTAGATTTGGGCTAGAAAAATTGGGTTGCGGTCTTGTTTGTCTGTCTCTGTTTGCGTGGCACTTTGTGGGGCCCGTAGGGATACAGGCCCCGGTTCTCTGCCCCGATACTCCTCAAAATTTCGGGTAACAGCCTGAGTCTTTCTCGGACAAGGCCGAATACCGGGATGCCTGTGTTTGCCTCCAGAAATGAATATAACAGCCCCCAATCCTCGCCTCCGTCCAACGATTTTGTTGAAGAGGCTTTTGCATTAGCCAAGAAGCACGGTATCGATCCTGCCGATCCACACCCAGATGATTATAAAGAAGATAACGAGAAATGCATATCCTTCAAAGAAGGTAGCAAGTTTGTTATTTGGGTAAATGGTACAGTTTGTTGTAATGCTCGGCCTGTACGCAGCGATATGCCTGGAAACTCGCTGCAATACTATGCTGTTTGGCCTCTGGCAATTGGCTGGTCGGGTGACTATGACCAAAGTACTGTTGAATTGCTGTCTTGCAAACACGCTCGATTGTTTACTAGGGACCCCGACCCAATTCCACATGTATTGTAGCTACTCCACCACTAAACCTCGTTCCCCATTTTGCATTTCACTGGAGTTCTGCCATGAGGCTACCCGGCCGAAATGTAGCTAACCGTTTGAAATATTTCTTTGCTCCTAAGCTCCTGGTCACCATTCCAATGGCAAAACTCAACACCAGTACGCGCGTCGAGCCACAAACGAACGACTTACAACAGCCTCCGACGAAACGACGTCGTCGAGGTTCGGAACCGCAGAATCGATCACCATCTCTATCCTCCTCGGACAGCGAAAGCTCCTCCGAAAGCTCCTCAGAAAGCTCCTCAGAAAGCTCCTCAGAAAGCTCCTCCGACAGTTCTGATAGCTCACCCTCATCCTCCAGAGAATTACCTGTACCCCTAGAAGATGAAGAGGAGGAAGACACCCCGCCGCCCAGCGTCGTCCTCTACACAAATGAAAACCCACCCTCTGGTCAGCTGTATTGGTACTGGACCCAGCGCCAGCGCTACTTCTCCCGCTACTCAGAGGGAATCTGGATGACCCCGGACTCATGGTTTGGAGTGACGCCCGAGACCGTAGCTGCGTACTTCCCCCCTCCCCCTTCCTCTCTCCGCCCACTAACACCCCCTCCGCAGCAAAATCACCACGCACATGTTCCCCGCCTCCACCTCCTCAAATGTAGTAATGGACGCCTTCTGTGGCGTAGGCGGCAACAGTATCTCCTTCGCGCTCTCCCCCGCAGTCAAAAAGGTGATTGCAATTGACACCAGCGCGGACGCAATTGCGTGCGCACGGCACAACGCAGCCATCTACGGGGTCGCAAACAAGATTGAATTCGTGTGTGCCGACTTCTTCGCCCTAGTCGATACCCGCTGGAAGTTTGAGGAGATCTCGGCCGTGTTTCTGAGTCCGCCCTGGGGGGGACCGACGTATAGGGATGATCCCGTCTTCGATCTGGAACAGATGCTGCCGTATACCGTCAGCTATATCGTTGGACGTGTGAGGGAGGTGTGTGGGAATATTGCGCTGTATCTACCGCGGACGAGTGATTTGAATCAGCTGGCGGCACTGGTTGGGGATGGAGAGGAGATGGAGGTGGTGCATTATTGCTTGGGGAGGAGGAGTAAGGTGAGTTTCCTCTTTTTTCTTGGTGAAGGATGGAATATGGCTAATTAGCTTGCAGGCGATTGGGGCATATTTCGGGACGCTGAATGAGAGGGTGAAGATGGCGAGAGAGAATAGGTGGAAATAGCCAGGCGGGAGGCTGTAGGATCTGCAATCTCACATCGACAAATTTGAAAAATCAGAGGTTCGATATTATCCCCTGGATCGTAACGGTTCCCGGCCCATACGGGCCGCCCACGCAACCACCTCACCACACGTCCAAAAATGGTCATCAGAGGCCGTCCTTTTTATCAAGTCTTCTTTAGTAGCAAATAAAACTTTCTGTGAAAGTGAATTGTAAATTATATGTGATATGACTTTGTAAGTCTTACTGCCCCACCAAAATTCGCTCTCTGAACTGGCAACCCACCCCATGTCAATGCACCACCACCCACCTTTCACCTTTACAGGTGATTGAATTCCACAAAACGATGCCTTTCATTATTGAGACACCACAGTTACTTGCATTTTGATCATGCTTAGCAAAGTTTGGGTGGAGATTTGGT
>Ga0307514_10000313_pt1 | contig 116670 bp, 113 predicted proteins | sample 16_EM_MG_FD_203088 | JGI IMG/M metagenome (GOLD analysis project Ga0307514, IMG submission 203088) | Populus trichocarpa ectomycorrhiza microbial communities from riparian zone in the Pacific Northwest, United States - 16_EM | ecosystem: Host-associated > Plants > Roots > Unclassified... | reverse complement strand
CCTAACCCTAAGCCTAACCCTAACCCTAACCCTAACCCTAACCCTAACCCTAACCCTAACCCTAACCCTAACCCTAACCCTAACCCTAACCCTAACCCTAACCCTAACCCTAACCCTAACCCTAAGATTTGTAAAGTACGGTCTGTCAAATTGCGAATAAAGACTCATCCATTTGTGGACGATATCATAACCTCTAGCCACGAGGTATTTATCGATTGGGAATCCAACATGGCTGTAGGAAGTTGGAGACTGGGTTATTTCCACTTGAGAGACTGTCCAAGGTGAAATTATTATTGAGTAGAACACTGGTGCTTAAATATTGACTCTTGAGCTACTTACAAGACAATAGTAAGACCGGTGAGACACTGCATGCATAGTTGTTAAGTTGTATACAGGATCATACTAGTTAGACTGACTGTTAAGAATGGCATTTAGGAACTACACAAGGAATTTCCTCGCTGTGAAGCTTACTAAGGCCCCCAAAACTGTTTGCAGCTCCGCAGATATATTGTCATGGGGCGGTAGTGCAATTGTAAGCGGGATTTTTGCCAACAATGGCAGCCAATACGATCATTCTGGGTGTATGTCGATGCACAGCAATTGCATTATGCAAGTTCCTTGGCCATAATTGGTTGATGCTCCATTGACTGATCGTTGACATTCTTTTGAAGCTCCATTGACGCTCGGTTTTAAGACACAGTTATGATGAGGTCCCTTCGGTTTTTGCCAAGAAAGGCGGCCGATCATTTGCATATGGGTTACTGTTGCCACACAGCCCTAGTATTTTCCATGATGCACGACCAACAATCGTTGACGCACTGTTGATGCTCATTTTTAGGATATGGTAGCGATGTAGTCGCAAGCGTTTTTGCCTAAAAAGGTGGATGATAGTTCAATTATAGGTTAATGAGGCCGCCCAGCCCTGGCATTTTCTATGATATAAAGCCAACAATCATTGACGCTCCGGTGATGCTCATTTTAGGACACGGGACCAATCTTTTCACGAGCGTTTTTGCGAAGAATGGCGGCCGATTATTCTATGATAGGTTAATGTCGTCGCACAGCCCTAGCATTGTTCCATAATTCAAGGGCAATAATCTTTGACACTCCGTTGACGCTCCATGGAGGCTCCGTCGACGCTATGTGCGCTCTCAGATTTAGGACACTGTAGGGGTGTTGTTTCAAGCATTTTGGCCTGAAAAGGCAGGCAATCGTTCGATTTAGGATTAATGTCGCCAGACAGCCGTAGCATTGTCCATGATGCAAGGCCAACTGTTGTTGACGCTCTCTGGATGATCATTTTCAGGGTATGGTAACAATATTGTCACGAGCATTTTTCAGTCGAAATGTGGCCTCTTGTCAGGTTATGGATGAATATCGCCGCTCAATGGTACCATTTTCCGAGATTCAAGGCCAATAATATTTGACACTCCATTGATGCTCCATTTCAGGACATGGTAGAGATATTTTTGCAAGAGTTTTTACCTGGAAAGGGGGTCGATAGTTCGCTTATGAGTTGATGTCACCGCATTGCAATCGGATTTTCCGTGATGCAATGCCAACAATTGTTGACAGTGTGTTGACAAATATTTTTTGGATGGTGCAATGAGCGTGTCAAATGCCTTTTTGGCTATAACGTCAACCAATTCATTGACTTTGGAGTGACGTGACAACGCAGCCCTTTGATTGTCCAATATGAATAACTGCAAATGGTTGAAGCTCTATTGACGCTGATTTTGGGATGGGGAAATGACCAACAGCCTTCCTACAATCAATCATCTTATGCAACAGATCGTATTCACATTATTGACATCTGGTATTGTGTTTCTAATTGTATTCGTTTGGATCCAGGAGCTTAACGACCTCTCGAGTTCAAATCAATCTCCATGCACATTATGTCAGTGTGAGATGACGTGGCCCTATCACGTGCCTGCGCTGTCGGCCGGCAATTGTCAGCATGTAGAATATTTCGTCAATATTTCATTCCTACAGCTCAACTTCTTCACCTTTCCTCATGCAGCTCCATCTTCTCAATTTCCATAATGTACGATAAGAAATTATCAAGTATCTGAACCATGTGCACCAGGTCTTTGCCGAGATTTATGCAGTTGGATCCATGAATAAATACCACATCGCGCTCGTCATGCAGACATATTTCTATTCAGCACTGACCGCTCCTTCCATGACTCGTATGACATCACTCACTTAAATATCATTAGTATATTTCATTACTAATTTTGCTTTGCTTTCTCATGTAACACTACTCAGCAGATAAAAATCAAGCTGATTGGCTGTCTTGCAATATAATTTGGATTGTAGAACTTTCTCATGGTGCATTCGACCTTTTGCACACACATAGACGAATTATCATGTCTCACACTTTGGTCACTAAAAACAAAAAAGAGATGACATGTAGCTAAATTGGTACCCAAATTACTTTTCACTGAAATATGACATCAAAAATGAGAATTTGACTATCTATTCCTCCCCTGATGCTGGAGCAGTCACCATCTCCTTGTCCGAATTCGATATCTATATGGTGATCAGCTGATGAGGTTATGTACAGGGGTAAATGCTTACGAGCTCAACAGGCTTTGCATTCAGCATAGATGACGAATCCAGCTCCATGGCTGGCGCAAAACCGGGTATCCCAGTGTCCAACTGGGCTTCCCACAACATAGCATGAAATGACTACATCCAGCCCGAGAAGTCCCTTGCTGAATTTCGATCTTCCGGGGACAATATCAAGAGACTCCATAAGCTCTCCGTATGTTGTGAGAGTAGGTGCAGCTAAATCATGATCCATTTGCGGTTTAACAACAGCCAGAACCTTCAATTCGGATGTGCCGTACTTCTTATCTCTTTCAGAGAAGTAATCAGCTGAGTCCCCCCATCCCGGTATTGTAAATTCGTGACGCATCAACTCTTTCTGTCGAAACCTCTTCATGCGATGCTGGACCGTTTTAGATATTGTGCCCATCACCCAGCCGGGTTCATCATCTTCGCTCAGCTTGCCCTGCTATTTCTCATCATCATTCTCAGCTTCGCCATCCTCCCCATGGTCGGAACTTGCAATATAGCTGAGACTGTCTCCGATAGCAACCATCATGTCGTGGAATGTTTCTTCAGGCTCTCTGATCGTTAATCCTGAGTGTTCAGCTCTCTCCGTGCCCTGCTGCTCCTGTCTGATTGCTGCCTCCATGGCCTCAACTCGCTATCTTGCCCCAGCAGTCTCTCTCTCAACATAATCCCCAATCCATTTCTCTTTCTCTTCACAACTTAAGAACTGCGTTTGTCGTCATTTCTCTGCCACAAGCTTCATTTTGGATCGCAAGCTACACAATGCCCCAAGAACTCGGACTCTTTCTGCAGCGAAGGTACTCTTGCCCTCATTCAGTTGATGACGTCATTGTGTGGAATACTTTGTCGATTTGCCCTATTCGCCAACTGGATGTGGTGGGACGATCATTTTCGGAGCATTAACCATTGAAGTCTGTGTTGACTTTGTTGTTGAGCAAGATGTTGGAACTTGCAAGATATGAACAGTATGGAGGCAAGCTGTGTCTTTTATATCAAGGTTTGTAAGTTAAATCATCATGAACAAATCCAAATCTGGCTTGTGACTGTCAGTAAAGCGGGAATATTTAGGCTAACCATACAATGTGACATGATTGTTAGTACCAGTTTCATGTATTATCCCGGGGATTTTTTGGGACAAACATCAGCAGATGCCCTTTTCCTCAAAGGATTTCCTATTTATATCTAACAATTTTGCGATTTCAGCAGTCATACACTGCTATGTATTCATGTTAACAAACTAACAACACCAGACCGACAAATTGTGAGTTGCGGGATCATGGGAAACCCCGGCAATGTGCAGCCATAGGCAGTAGCATTCAACGTGAGTACCACGTACAACTTGGCTACTACATATGCCATTGTGACATGCAGCTAACAATATATTCCTCAGGACTTCCCGCTTCTTTTCGTTATCATCTTCCTCTCCTATTCCACCCCACCAAATCATAGATCCAGAAACGCCTCAGCCAGGGGTGACCAGATCAGAATCGAGCTGAACAATGGGCGTTTTGGCCGATACGTCACACATTGGCACACAGCAAGCATGTAGACACCAGTTATTCCACCGCAACTCTGCCAATACAGCCACCAAGCATATGACCCAGGATACACATTTAAAAATCATCTGTAAGACCAGTAGCAGCAAGAATAAAAAGCAGCTTGCAATTGGATGTGAGTAAATCTATACCGGGTTAAAAGGTAGTTAAATATCCTTTTAACGTACAGAGGGTGTATGTAGAGAGCTACATAATCAATTTATCGCGGCCCGGAACTCGAAACCTCAATGATTGACAACCGCATTTGTCCGCACAGTCCGCAAAATCGAACATCATGATCTTCTCAGATCTGGGATGTTCGCGGACGAATTTCGTGAACAGCATCCCTGGCAGTGAACGAAGCAGTCTTCAATTACCTTGGAGGAGGCTACGGAAGCGTATATGTTTGAGGTACGAGCCGAATCTCATTGTTACAAGCCGCAACTTATTTCTTGTAGGTTTTCAAAATGTCTGCTACTATGGCAAGGCAAGAAGGTCGGGTACAGTTGGATCAGTCTGACATATGCCAGGCGTTGAATATGGCCAAAATGGCCAAAGATGCATTTTCGCAGACCACAGTAGATGAAACGCGATATCCAATGAAGAAACCTCACGCCAAAGTCCAAGAAGAGAAGAAGCGGGGTGTTCCGTTTCCAGGGCATAAATAGGTGAAGGCTACAATCATAAGACACCCGGCAATGCTTCATCAAAATCAACCCGACAGATGTCTTTCTTGCCAAACTGACACCGCAAAGAATCCACAGACACGCTGGACATGCAATGGAACAGGTGCACCTCCACTCGAGCGACACACACAGATGACACCAGAGCTGATGCCACCTCTGCCCAAAATGCCACCTCTTCCCAAAATGCCACCTCTTCCCAAAATGCCACCTCTGCCCAAAATGCCACATGCACCACCCGGTGACAATGCTGGAGCTCAACGTTCCCAATGTTCAATGTGCCAGCCAGATATACCTATTTACATTTAGCTCTTCCCTGTGCTAAATCGTTTACTCTCGATACATCTGCACAGGTTAACAAGAACAATACAGATTTTGATCCAGATATGCTAACTGATAAATGAACAGCCACTGGTTAATACACTATCGGCTGTGTCATAATGCAGCTAACATTCCTTTTGAAGACCACAGCAGCCTATTCAGCGAGCCTGGCAGTTATGACTAGCATTGATCGAAAGGAACGGGATTTTGGAGTGTATTATCATCTACAATTAGTGGACACTGTAAAGTATATTTTAAAGAATATATTTATATATATTATTAAAGGACAATGTAGTGACCAAGAAGAAAGTCAATGGAAACACTTGAAAGGTTGCCAAAATAATGTGAATGATAGAAAATGCAAAATCTATTGATTGTGTATTGCAGATACACCCATGGCAAAATGATCATCAATGGAGTGTCAAAGATTCTTGGTCTTGTAAGTATGGTAATTGTAAAGTGATTTCAGCGCTATCTAGCATAACAGTTGTATTGACAGCCTCTATAGGCAAAACAGCTAGCGACATGGCCGCTGCCCTATTTTGAAAATGAGCATCAACGGAGCGTCAACAATTTTTGGTCTTGTAAGCATATTAATTGTGAAGTAATTGAATCGCTATTTAGCATAACCGTTGGATTGGCAGCCTTTATAGGCAAAACAGCATGCTGCATGGTCACTGCCCCATTCTGAAAATAAGCGTCAATGGAGCATCAACAATTATTGGTCTTGTAAGTATAGTAATTATAATGAGATTTAATTGCTGTTTAGCATGACTGTTGCATTGGCAGCCTTTGTACGTAAATCAGCGACTGACACGGTCACTGCCCCATTCTGAAAATGACCGTCAACCGAGCATCATCGATTTTTGGCTTTGCATCCTGGTTTATCTAAGTGTTGATATGTGGTATTACTTCATATACGATGTATTGGCAGCCATTTCAGCCAATACTATGCCGGAGATGTTCGTTACCCCATCATGAAAATGAGTGTCATCCGAGCGTCCACCGAGTGTCAATCAATGTTGGTCTGCTAAGTCGGGGAATTAGGATGTAATCTAGTTGTGGCTGAGCGTAATAGGTGTAATGACTGCCTTTATAGGCAAAAAGGAATCCTACACAGTCATTGCCCCATTCTGACAATGAGCATTGACTAGTGTTAGCAACGGTTCCAGACTGCCACTTCGGGTCCTGGTCCAGTGTAACGGTGGCACGTGACCAGGGCCGGGTAACGGCCATTCTATATGGTCGGCACGCCACGAGACTTAGATCTCTAGCGATAATCTTACCTATACACCTATTTACTATCACTCGAGTCCACATTTGCCACTGTATACCTATAATTACCATACGTATGCCTACAAGGCCGAACGCTGGCGTACGTGCCCTTACACTATTATGGCTTTTTCAGTAAACGGATACGTTTCGCTCACGGGATTTACGAGTTTTACCCCTTTTCCGACGTGCCACATCATCAAGTCTACAATTGAGATTACAGCCTTAAAAACGACATATCGAAGCCTGATTACTGCATGCACGGATATTGATCGTTTCATCATCCAATTGAGCACCCTGATGGCAGCGGAGAAGAGTTCAGAGACCAATTGGCGCACGAGACGCATCACCGGCGATGACTACAGGCCGCTACTATTCGATCCGGCCAATGAGAGAAACCGAATACGATTGAGATATTGAGTCGAACCTCATTCCTACGAGTCAATTGAGTGCGATCAGCTGGCAGAGAAGCTACAATGGACGAGATGCGTCGCCACAATGACGTTAAACACGAGTACAGGATTCGACCCTACCAACAAGAGAAATCGAATACCATTCCTACAAGTCAATGGAGCGCGATCATCAGTCGGAGAACCTACAATCAATGGCGCGATCATACCCCTGAATCGGCAATACCGAGAACCAAAGGCGAAGTCGAGAGACGATTGCGAGTCGGCATAGTTGCGACTACATTTCCCCAATTTGAGCGAAATGCATCGACTTCAATGGTCGTGTTCACATACAACTTTAGCAACCTCGAAGAACCCCGGAGGACAGTGAATACAGCAAAGGCAATTGGGAGAGTCTCAGAATGGCAGCCATAAGAAATGCAACTTCCGACCATTCATCTCTAAACCTGCGGAAAACACTTGCGGCATTTCTAATAATTCCAACAATCCCGTCGAGACTCAAGTTCACGAGGAAGCCCGCGATCCTGACAATGAAGACGAAGACGAAGGTGATTGAATCCTCCCAGAAACTGCGGAGAATCGCAGCCGGGACGACATCTTGTCAACGATCACCGAGGACGACCAACAAGGAGATGCTTCAGCAGAATCGGATGCTACTTAAACTCCTATCCGAACAACAAGCCGAATGGAAGAAGGAGAGAACCCGAATGCTCTCCAAACTCAACCGCAGCCGATGCACCGACAGACCGGAGGATCCCGGAAATCAGTCCAAAATCTTAAAGATGGTTGACCCCTTACGGTACTGCGGCGGAGCGTAAGAGCTGGATAAGTTCCTCGAAACATTGAGATCAAACTTTGCTTCTCATAAGCACCTATTCCCAAGAGGCGATCCCGATCAAGTCAAGTACGCAGTCTCCTTCTCGACACCTGAAATTACCACCCAGATCCGACTCAGCGACAGACGGAAAATACGGACCCATCCGAGTGGGCTAGCCTTCACGAACGAGCTTCAAAAGATGTACGGAGATAAAGATAGGCGCCTCAATTCAGTGAGACAAAAGCCATGCAGGAGTACCAGCAACTACCAAACGAATCAGTCCGAGTTTATGCCAACCGCTTGAAAGCAAATTGGAGGAGAGCCGGCTGGAACCTTATAACGCACGAAGTGGTCCTATATGACATGGCATGGGCGGGCCTGCGGCACTCACTTAAGACGAAAGTCAGACCTTGGATCTCCAGCGGCAAAGACAGGTTCGACACACTCGACCAACTCTTCAACTGTGCGGCGGCCTCGGAGCTCAAACCGGACGACAAAATGCCCGGGGGACAGCAACAGCAAAGGCAAGCAGGGGAGTCTCAGAAAGGCGGCGATAAGAAACGTAATTTTCGACCATCCATCTCCGAACCTGCGGAAAACACTCCCCGTAATTCCAATAAATTCCAACAATACCGGTAATTCAAAATTGGTCAAGTCCAATAAGCCCAGTGGAGGCAGCCGTGCCAACTATAAACAGCGCCATGGCTTTCAAAGGAAGTCTACGAAAGCCGAAAGGCCAACCGGCAACGCACTCGCTGCAGCAGCGGAGACCAAAAAACCTACCTTGTACCAAAAATACATGGCAACATGCAGCGAGTCAAAGCACAGATCGACTGCGGTGCAATGAGCATCTTTATATCGCCGAGCCTACTTAGGAAACTCGAGCTACCATATGAACTAGCATTCACTTTCACCCTGGCCCAGTGTTGATGTCTGTAAAGGAGAGCCGAAAGGCAAGTCTCTTGGTTCAGTTTTTGAATACCTTAAACCGGTTGATGAATCGGAGGTTTTAGTTAGTCGTCCCAATGACGGTATACGACCTAGTCCTGGGCTTGCAATGGCGAGAAACCCGGAAATCGACTGGAGCAACGGTCGATTGACAGCCCTATGAACGCCAAATGGATTGCAACGGGCGAAGATTCCAGAAGCAGATCGCACAAGTCCTCTGCCAGAACGCGGTGAGGGACAGAAAAATCATAAGTCCCGCTACGGCATTCGATCATCTCTGAGCTAGTGATGAAGTGGACAAGGCATTCGCCATATGACTTGGCGAATGTCAATGGTTGCTGGGAGCATCGCTGGAAGGCATCACCGTAGGTGAGAGAAACCCCAGGATGCTGAATGCGCGAGCAGGAGCAGCGGCGGTAGTTGCGGCAGAAGAGTGACACAGTGACGGTGCTTGAATGACTGCTACCGGCTTGCCGAGACACGAAGGCAGAAACTGGACAACGGGGGTGGTCTATTGCGACGAACCGTCTGATCCAGCCAGCCCGGGACCCCTACCGATCTCCACTCCGCCAGAGCATGCTACAATGCAGAATGCAGAAAAGGCTAACGAGAATAGGAACAGACATAGTTAACATGGAGCTGGTAACGACAGATGATGGGGGTCGTATCCCAGCACAATATCAAGATTCACAATATCGACATTGTCGTATCCTCGTGAGATACAAGGACTATGTGGACGTATGCAGCAAAGATATGCCAACTCTCGCACCGCACCTATCACGGCATGCAATGGGAATTCGTGAGGAAGAGCGATTCTAGCTCGAGGAGCGTAGGAAGAGCGTGGGAGGAAATGACAGGGTACCCGGCCGTGAAGAACCACACAAATTGCGTGGATCTACGAAATCTCGGAAAGAGCCAGTGAGACCAAGAGCTGGGAAAGATAGAGTTCATCACCGCCTGCGGCAGCACCGATCTCATTTGCAAAGAAGAAGGACGACGGACTGCGGCTGTGTGTGGACTACCGGGCTCTCAATTAAGCCATGGTGAAGAACCGATATCCTGTCCCAATGATCTCGGAGATGCTAGACAGGACCTCCGGAATTCCTATCACCTCATCCGAATCAAGGAAGGCGACGAGTACAAAACCGCGTTTCGCACACAGTACCGGCAGTTCGAGTACCGAGTCATGCCATTCGGGTTGACGAACGTACCAGCTACCATACTACCAAGCTACAATACCAATTAGAGGAGATATGTCGTCGGCAGAGCAACGAGGTTTAAAGAGAGGTATGACTCTACCGGTGACGCCGGAATGAAGGACCAGAGTGCACTTAATGACAGAGAAGTCCAGCGGCGATGGATGCACCCAGCGAGCGGAGATAAGCGTAACAGAAGAATCAACATACGCACCTAGCATCCGGAAGATGATAAGCCCACCTAGAGAGTTCACGGCCAAAGCCCGAAGAGACGTCGAAAGGTCAAGCCGAAGCAAGTCGCAATACGAAGCTAGTCGAAACACGAAGCAAGTCGAAACACGAAGCAAGTCGAAACACGAAGCAAGTCGAAACACGAAGCAGGTCAACAGGAAAGGCCAAAGCAAGTGGAAAAACGAGACGAAATCAAGTGTAAAAATGAGACGAAAGCAGGTGGAAAAATGAGACGAAGCAAGCGAAGTCGAAGACCTCCGAAACCCAGAGACGAAGGCTGCCATAAGACACGTCGGTCAACAAAGATCACCAAAAGTCTACCGAAGTTCATAAGTCAACCGAACCACGACGGCAATCAACAACCGATTTGAGTCTAAGTCGTCGGCGGAGCAACGAACTTCAAAAGGGGGGATGACCATGTCAAAAAATGCGTCCTACCGACAAGCCAAAAGCCCACCGGGAAGCAGTCTACCGAGACACTGAGAAGTCGAAAGAAAAGTCTACCGAGAAGTCGACCAGTCAAGTCCTACCGACAAGCCAAAAGCCCACCGGGATGCAATCTACTGAGACGCACCGAGAAGTCGACCGAGAAGTCTACCGAGAAGTTGACCGGCAATGTCTACCAAGTCGACCAAGATTCTATTGAAGCCTCCTTTCGAGACCGCAACTATGAAGTCGACCTGATGATCACCGAAGCGGACTTCCAAAGACGATTACCGCGTCACGCAGCATCTATGAGTCAATGCCATTTGCCGATGACTACCGGCTGCAAGATATACTCTACAGAGCATGCGGAAGCACTGCACAGAGCTCAGACAGCGCTAGCGCGCTTGAACTTGGTAAGTATAACCATTTTAGAGAAACTTACGTGTTAGATATCGACGAATAACAGGCGATTAACATATATGATTGACGGCTACGACTGATGCCGGCAGCGGAAGCTCCCATCGATGCCAAGTCATGAGCGGAAGCTCCACTACCCTGACGATTCCGACAATGACCTACACCGAGATACAAGCTCCGGGAGTGATGGTCGTTGGAGCATGGGTTAGGAAGTTGAGATAATGGAGGACGGGATCAATTTTGGATGTTTTCTTGTTTCACTCTTCTCTTCTTCTCTTCTTTGGATCTCGGCCCGGTACAAATGGCGTCGGCACGGGTTTTTACCACCAGTCAATGGATGTGGAGTTTCCCCGTGCGCCAGATCCGCCGAAAGGTCGCCATTCAGCAGTAGCAATCAGTATCGGGACTTATGATTTCGTACAAGTACGTACGCGGCAGGAACGTATAACGCTTCCTTCACTTTCCTTTCCTTTTCTCTTGTACAGTTTTTGCAGCCCAGGAGGTCTGCGCCTAAAGAGGGGGATAATGTAACGGCAGCACGTGACCAGGGCCGGGTAACGGCCATTCTATATAGTCGGCACGCCACGAGACTTAGATCTCTAGCGATAATCTTACCTATACACCTATTTACTATCACTCGAGTCCACGTTTGCAACTGTATACCTATAATTACCATACGTATGCCTACAAGGCCGAACGCTGGCGTACGTGCCCTTACATCCGGATCCAAACGGAACTGTTACCAAATTGGCCATCCGGGTTGCCAATAAACCCGAACCGCCAACTCGGGTACAGTTCGACAGTAAACTCCCAACCCATCTGAATTGGGCGGGTTATCAGCAAGTCGCCCAGTGGGTCCATCTATAGATTCATATATGGCTCTTGTTTTCCAGTTTGTTAATAGTATCTTATCAAAATTAGGTTTTCAACAACCAATAAGACGTTTTTGCATGCTTCGCAGCTTGCAATATCGATTAATTTGGAATCGGTGTTTTACCTATGATATAATGTATTTTTGCCTGTCAAGGCGGTCAATAATTTCATTATGAACGCGAAAATCCACACGATACCTTGAGTACCACTCTGCAACAACTAAAACTATTAACGCTCCATTGACTCTCATTTTCAGGATGCAGCAGGGAGCATTTCGCTTTTATTTTTGCCAATAAAGGATGCCTATATTGGATACGTGGCTTTCTGGAACCAACCGCTACATAAATTACCCACGATGCGAAGCTAAAAATCATTGACGTTCCGTTGACGCTCATTTTGAGGATGCAGCAGGGAGCATATAGCTGTTGTCTATGCCTGTAAAGGCTGCCAATATTTCATAAATGGATGTCTGCAACCAATCAGAACATCAATTACCCGAGATGTAAAGCTAAAAATCTTTGACACTCCGTTCATGCTCATTCTCAGAATGGGGCAGTGACTGTGTGGCTTTCTCTGTTTCCTATAACAGGTGACAATATATCGGTTATACATAACAATGAACAAATCAATCTTCAAATACCAGACGTATATGACCAACAATTGTTGATGTTCCGTAGACGCTCATTTTGCGACGGCTGTATCCACAATATGCAATAATTTATTTTGGCATAGTCCATCGTTCACATTGTTTTGGCAGCCTTTCTGGCCTTTTCATTTACTGTCTTCTTGATCACTACTTTGTTCTTTAATAATACATAGATGTATATAATAATAATCTCCAAAATTCGGTGTCTTTCGGTCAATCCTGATCATCAGTTGCAGGATCGTGCAATCAGCTACTCCGGTCTTCGAAATGGATGTTATCTGCATTGTGACACAACAGATACCATACTAACCAGTATATATTCCTTCATCAGTCAGAATATCTGGATCACCATCGGAATCATGTTGGCTATCCTCATCATGATCGACAAATCCCGCACAGGGAAGGGCTGTATGCGAATACGAATATCTGGCTGCCCAAATTTATGATTTGGGAATGCTGAGCTTGAGGGGTATTACTGGTTGGGGCAGGTGGTGTGCCGCGGAGAGGTGACATCGACTCTTAGGTACGCTCTCTGCGTCGGTCGGGTGGATGTGCACCTGTTCCTTTGCATCTCAATAGTATCTGCCAATTCTTTGCGGTGCCATTTCAGCATGGATGGCAGCCAGACGTGAGGTTTTGATGAGGCATTGCCGGCTGTCTTTGTATCGCTGCCTACACCTTTTTATGCCCAGAAAACTCAACGCCCCACTTCTACTCTTCTTAGACCTCGGCGCGTGGTTTCGTAATGAGATATTTAGTTTCTTCTATTGCTGCGTGCGAAAAGCCTTCTTTGGCCATTTTGGCCATATTCAACGCCAGCCACATGTCGGACTGTTCCAGCTGTACCCGACCTCCTTGCCTTGCCATAGTAGCAGACATGTTGAAGACCTACAAGACTTTAGTTGCTGCTTCTAACAACAAAATTCGGCTATTACCTCTACCATATATGCTTATGTTGCCTCCTCTAAGGTGATTAAAGTCTATTTCGTCCACTCACAGGGATGCTTATCAGGAAATTCATCTGCGAAAATCGCAGAGATGACAACATCATGATGTTCAATTTCGCAGACGGTACGCACTAATGCTTTTCTCGACCATGGTGGTTTCCCATTACGGGCAGCAATAAATTGGTTACATAGCTCTCTACGGATACCCACTGTATGGTATATGGTTAATTGACTGTCGTTTGCCTTGATATGGGCATACTCACATCCAACTGCAAGCTGCTTCTTGTTCTTGCTGCTTCCAGACTTACGGACGATTTTAGTCTGTACATTCTAGGTGATATGTGTGGTGGCCAAATTTGCGGCGTTGCTGTGAACTAACTTGGGTCTGTGCTCTTGCTGTGTGCCAAGAATTTCCGTAACTAATATAGCGCCCACGAATTAGCCGGAATTCGATCCGCTCCAACCTGGCGGAGGTGATTGTGTATCCATGATGTGCTAGTGTGGAGTAGAAGAGGAAGTTGATAACGAGAGGAAGTGGGAAGCCCTGAGGACTATGTAGTTAGCTTCATGTCGAAATAGAATATGTAGCAGCCAAGCTAATTGTTATACTCCAGATGAATCCTACTGAGTATGGCTGCAAGTTACAGGGGTTTCCCACCGCCCCGCAATTTGCAATAAGTCAGTCCAATGTTGTGTGTTTGTTAACAGGGATTGATTGTGGTATATAATAGCCGGAATCGCCTAATAGTCAGATATTAATAGAATCTTGTCAGAGAGAAAGGATCTCTGTAGATGTTGGTCTCAAATGATCCCCGGGATATTACATGAAACTGACGCTAACAATCAACTAAGGTTGTATGGTTAGCATATCTATTCATGATTCATTGACAGTCAGGAGGGAGATTTCTCTTTGTTCAAGATAAGTAAATGTACCAACCTTGACATAAAAGACACAGCTAGCCTCCATATTGTCCATAACTTGCAACATCCAACATCTCGCCCAACAACAATGTCAATGCAAACTATATTGGTTAATGCCCCGGAAAAGAACTTTTCGCGACTCCCGGTGGGCAAATATGGCAAATCGACAATGCGGTCCACCCAATGATGTCATCAAGTGAATGAAGGCAAGAGCGGCATTGAAGCAGAAAGAGTCAGTGCCCTTCGGGCATTGCATCGCTTGCGATCTAAAAGGAACCTGGCAGCCGAGAAACAACGAGAAATGCCCTTCTCAAGCAATAAAGAGAAAGAGAAATGGATTTAGAATTATGTTGAAAGAGAGACCTCTGGGGCAAGAAAGCAAGTTCAAGATGCAGAGGGAGCGATCAGGCAGGAGCAGGAATATACAGAGACAGCTGAACACGTGGGATTGACAACCAGAGACCCAGAAAACACGTTGCACCAGGTGATGGTTGCTATTGGAGACAGTCCCAACGATATTGCAAGTTCCGACGATGGGGAGGATGGGGATAATGAGGATGATGATGAAACAGAGCAGGGCCAGCTGAGCGAAGATGTCGAACCTTGCTAGGTGATGGACACTATCCGGGGGTATTTTAAGTCCCAATAATCAATACAACATTTATTAGACTAAATACAGCCGCGTATCTAAACTCTCTTTCTTTCCTCGTCTTTTCCTAAGACTCTACCTCTTGACCATTATTCAAGAGCGCCCGCTTGTCTCCGGGCTAATTCCAAGGCAGCCGCTTCCAATGACTCCAAGTCGAAGCGATGCCAATTTCCGTCTCCTATGTAGACAAAAACTAGGCTTCCCCGTCGTACAACCACTCTTCGGAAAATTCCTCGTAAGGTAAATCACCGGTGTTGAGATATCAAAGCACCAGGTAGTCGATATTCTAGAGTTGACAGAAATGAAAAACCACAGCGTAGGTGTGGGTTAAACGGTGCTCGGCCAATTCGAAAAGCAAATTGCCAAAACTCTCGACAACCTTCTGTAGTGCGTACTCGGCTGGTGTGTATCGATGTCCAGGCATAGAGTGCCCAATCACGAGTATGTACGAGGGAAGTAATTTTGAATACATAAAATTCTTAATAAGATTTTAAGGTGTTCTTCACTGATAATGTCTGACTGTGGATTGCTGCTAGAGCTTGGTTATTTCCATCGTCGGGGACGATGTGAGCTTTTTATAATTGGTTCCACAGGTCAAACTTGCCTTCAGATTACCGTCATGACAGCATTATTGCTTGATAGCTTATCGCCGGATGCATCTAAAGTGCTCCATTGATAGTGCCACGAATTCCCTTAGGATATCGTGTTCATGCATGAGCCGTTTTGTGACGTTACATCCCCTCTCGGGCAGTCCTCATGATCATGATCTCAAACGAAAATAATGACAGCTCATAACCTCGTGTTCGACATCTTGCTTCCCATTTGTTCAGTAGCTAGAACATCTGATGACCTTAGTCTTATCAGTGCTTATCGCAATATAATATTAATAGCTCTTCACTATTAATTGCCTCACTATTAATTTGGCTATTCGGCATTGCATCCGAGATTTATTCGGCGACCAACCGACACTCCGCTAGCATAGATAACCACACGTCAATGACGTTGTAATGCATGCGGTCTTAACTCAATAAGCTGGTTTGCTTCTGGCCTCTTAATTTCAGCCAATGCCATTAATCTCTCAGACAATGCATGCTTAGGTCTCGATCTTCCGTAGACCGGTGAGTGCCGCAAATGCTCTCACCGCTTAGCGCGTGAGCTCGCAGATCCCTCGTACTCGCATATTCCAATAACGTCTGCTGTGCATGTAGTTCTGCGTTATCGCAACTTAACTATGCATTATCCCGCTAGACAGGGTTTAATAGGTGTGGCCAATAATTATGCACACTGCTGAAGGTTTTTCACTTCCCAGTTATGGCGACATCATTGCATCATAATATTTGAATCCGCTAGTGGGACAGTAGTCTTCACTAATTGATCGACACACAGCTCAAGTGTAATCCCGCTATGGATCACTTGACTGACAAACATGTTCACATATTCGCAGGTAGGTGTTTTGTATATGAGCATTGTAAAAGATTTGCCACATGTACCTGCTTCGTTAAAACATGTATCATTACTGCTGCTATAGGAGAACCCCTAACAGACACAATCAACTAAATAGTGCAGCAGCACATGGAGAGGTTTCGGCTACACCAGATGATACGTGAAGAATTGACCCTACCAGGATGGGAGGATGCAGCCGACTACTTCCGTGAAGAAGACAAGAAGTAAGGAACATCCGAATTTAGGATTCCGGCAGTCGTTCAATCCCAAACAGATGATGATGCAGCGGCACCTGCAGCGACAACATTTGGAGAGCTAATGGAGTGTCTTGACATTGTCCCCGGAATATCGCAATTGCCTCAAAGCATTTCTCGACCAGGGAGTTGTCATATGAGGCTACATTCTGGGAAGCCGCAGTCGAACATGAGTATACGCGGTCCTGCACCTGCTACAGAGCTGGATTTATCACCCACTCAGATTACGAAGCCTGTTAAACTCATAATCTTTAACGCCTACATATAGCCTCCCCAGCTAAACACCATAGAGATATCTGATTCGGACCAGGAGATGGTGACGGCTCGTGCGTCAGCGGAGGAATCCCAAGCCAAATTTTTATTTTTGATGTCATCTCTAGGCAAAATGCAATTTTTGTACCGATTTTACTAAGTGTCAGCTTTTTCATGATAGCACTGACCAAATTGTGAGACATGATAATTCGTCTGTGCATGTGCAAGGGTCAAACGCACTATACAAAAGGCCTAGAATCCAAATCACACTGTAAGGCAGCTAACACATGCAATTACTGTTTGCGCATAACTCTCCATACAGACCTGGTGTACTTGGTTGAGATATTTGAATTTGCTTATGGTACGTCATGGAAATCGAGGAGAAGGAGCTGGATGATGAAAGGGAAGGAGGTTGAGCTATATTTAGCAAAAACTAGTGAGATAATCTACATGCTGTAAATTGCCGGTCGAAAGCACAGGAATATGATACGGCCATGTTGTCTCTCACGCAAGTAACGTGGATAGTGGTTGTTCTGACATTGAGAGCTAACAAAGCTCCCGAATACAAACAGTAATACTTACAAATGCAATAATGGATGTCAATGATGCGTATATGATTCGCTGCGTACAATGATCAAGTGTACGAAGGCTATTTCGACGTGATTAATGTGAGCGTCAACAGAGCGTCAATGATTTTTAACCTAACATTTTAGAAAATCCTATGGGCTGCGCAGCGACATTGACTCATAATCGAACTGTCGGCCGCCTTTCTACACAATAATGGTTGCCATAACAATGTTACTATGTCCTAAAAATGAGCATCAACTGAACGTCAATGATGTATGGCTTTGCATCTTGGAAAATCCAATGTCTGTGCGGCGACATTTACCAATAATCAAACAATTGGCCGCCTTTCTAGGCAAAAGTCCTTGCGACAACATCGCTGCTATGTCCTAAATATTAGCGTCAACGGAGCGTCAACAATTTGAGGCCTTGCATCATAGACAATCAAGGGGCTGTGCCACGACATTAATCCATAATCGACCTATAGGCTGCCTTTTTAAGACTAAAATGCTCTCGACAACATCATAACTATGCCCTAAAAATGAACGTCACCCGAGCGTCAACAATTTTAGGCCTTCCATCTTGGCAAATAATGCGGCTGTGCAACAACTTCTATCCATAATCGTACAATCGGCAACCTCTCTAGGTAAAAATACTTATGACGACATGGTTACTATGTCCCAAAATGAGCGTCAACAGAGCGTCAACAGAGCGTCAACAGAGCGTCAACAGAGCGTCAACAGAGCGTCAACAGAGCGTCAACAGAGCGTCAACAGAGCGTTAACAGAGCGTCAACAATTTATGATCTTCCATCTTGGCTACTCTAAGGGCAATGGAACGCAGCTAACACACAATCGACCTGTCAGCAGTCTTTATCTGCAAAAATACTACTGACGATATTACGTCCGCCTCCTACAAATGAGCGCCCACAGAGCGTCAACAATTTTGGTGGAGGCTCAGAAAGCTATGCAGCAATGAAGTGCATTATGCTTTTCCTAAATGGAGTTTAACACGGTTAGTCTTTGCAATCTGTCCTTGTATACAACTTCACAATTATGCATGCAATGTCTCACAGATCTGAATTTTTTGCCTGTAGCTCTAGGGTGAATATTTAAGAAGCCATATTCTGCTTTACTGTACCATTACTTTCGGCAGTCCCTCGAGTTGGATTACCTAGCTTTCTAAATCCTACTGCCATGTTGGATTCAAAATTTATAAATACCTCATTACTAGAGGTTATGATCCCTTCTAAACATGAATGTCTCTTTATTCGTGATTTGAGCGACCATACTTTACAAATCATGTTCGATGGTTGGTGGGGTTCAATGAATGTAGCCTCGAAACATCATATTGCTTGGAATAACTCTACACATCAGTCTTCGTGGTGATTTTATTTGCACTGCGGAACTGAGGAGACTGGCAGCCCTGGAATCATATATATCATTTGTTATCAAGTTTTTCACCATCCATCAGAACATGGGACCAGCTCAATGGGGAAACACTCGCTGCCAAAAGCTCACATCGCAAAGTTAAATAAGTCAACAGAGTCAGAAGTTTCTGAATTGACTAGTTCGACGGTCGATGAGACAGCTTTGGCAATACTGAAGAGGCAAGGAAGTAGAGGAATTACAATAGTAAGTTTGCAGAGGAAATTCTTATTTAACATCCTGCTTTATCCGTATTGATTGAAATGACCGACAAAACGTTCGAAACTGCCAGCTAAGGACTTTGAAACCTCCGAATTTCACCAAGACATGTGGAATTGCCATCTGATATTAGGATTTGTATCAGCCCATATTCCCTGGAATGCTTTATCAAATCTTGAGCTACGACGGTCATATAAAGCATTGCGCAGCGAGCTTGTGCTGCCGTCGGCCACAATTCTTAGTAACATTTGCCAGAGGGAACATACACTGACCTTGAATGCAATTAAAAAGCAATTGCCCTCACGAAATAAAGTCAGCTTAGCTTTGGACAGATGGACATCGACTAACAAACTCGCCATAACGTCGGTCATTGGGTACTATATGGCTCGAAGTTGGGCATTGCAAGAAGTACAACTCACTTTCGATGAGGTTCATTATCTGTTCTCTTCCCGTTTCGAAATGTAATTCAGAATGATAGGTCAAGGGCCAACATACAGGAGCACGGCTAGCCGCGCATTTGGATGAAGTTCTTGAACAATTTGAGCTTACTGACGGCCGTTTGCTCGTGATTACGACAGATAATGCTTCCTCAAATTCCTCAATCACAAGCTAGCTGCAAGCAACACTTGAGGACTCTGGAATCGAGTAGCCTGCATTGAGAAACCACATACCATGCATGGCGCACATCATACAGCTGGCTTTAGGTGCATTCATAAGCAGTCTGAGTGTAAAAGGCCGCACCAAGTCTTGGGCAGCCCATGAGCGCAATCAGCAATTTGGAGAGAATGACTGCATTTATAATGGGAAGAGTCAAAGACTTCCAGAAGAGGGCAATGCTAGAATCAATAAGGTGTCGGCTATGGGACCAGGTTTAGCAAAGATACTTGAGAAAGTACGTACTTCAAGATACTTTGAAAGTCCTGCAACTGCCTTCATATAGCACAGAATGTTTGCTGTATTGATTACGCCAACCCCTGGTCGTCGAAACTAGTTCATTGACGATGAAAAAGCCAAAGTCCGCATAGCAGTAATACCGATTATGGATGTCTAGACACGTTTGAACTGGACACTTGAGTTGCTTGAGCGAGCCTACTGATTATGGGAATTCACCCAAGAGTTGCACTGAAATCCAAAATACGGTGAATACCGGCCACTCTTCCCAACTCAGGACTAATAGAACATTGTCAAGTATGTGATGAAAGTCTTGAGGCCATTCCGATATTGGACACTGTGGATGTCAAAGAGGCATACAGTCACATTGCATCACTTTATCACAGTATACAATGTCATGTTCTATCACATGGATGGCGTAATCCGAGCTATGGCTAGGAAGACGACTCAGTGGAAGGAAGACTTGTTCGTCGCCGTGAAGTCAGCTCAAAATACGCTGTCCAAATATTATGCTGAAGTGACTCAATCGACGGGTATGCTTCTCATTTCAGCACATATCCTAAATCCTTTCCGCAAGTTGCAATCGTTTAGGAAGTGGGACAAAGGAATGGATATTAATCCTGAGGATGAAACATCCTATACTACCCAATACCAAGAGGCCTTTCTGAAGTGGGTGGAGAATGAATACTGTGCCAAACATCGACAGGTGCCGGTCATTAAACCCGGAAACATTCCAAGTAGCAATCTCGTACCCTCTGCAACAGCTTCAGGATCCGGTCAATCATCCTTTGATCCAGATTCCCTGTCCAGCGATCATGAAGAATACCTGACACCTGACAATGTGGCTGAGAGGAAACCCGGACGAAGTGATCGTGCAGTACACATATTGACAGCCGCCAGGCTCTATTTGAATTCACCGCCTGAAGCACCAAAGTACTGGAGGCAGATAAATCCAAATGTCAAACATTACCACTGCGACCCAATGGAGATTAGCAGTACATTTTGGATACTGGATATAACCAACTGGTGGCGTCAACACAATGTAACACACTCAAAGTACTCCGATCTCTCCAATGTGGCGCGCGACATATTCTCCATCATACCACATGGTGTCGGAGTGGAGGCCAGTTTTTCCCTTGGCCGAGATGTTATCGGCTATAGGCAGTCAAAAACCACAGGCGAGACCCTTGCCGAAAAAGTCGTTTTAAGGCCGTTTGCTCAAGCCACTAACGAGATTTTGGCCGGCGCTGACCCACAATTAGATACCACAACCACGGAAAACGACTCGGAATTCAAGAACAATGCGGAGGAACGGAAATTGCACAGAATAGCCACGGTTTACAACTTTTTGGAGATATGGCAGGGCAGCCATAACCTACGTGCTAGCCAAAAGAAATCTCGGGCTCAAAACAAGCAGATGACCGCCATTGGATACATTTTGGACACAGAAGAAATAGTCAAAGCATCCTGGTGACTCTTTCAACACGATGGTGCAGCTGCATTTAAATTGTCAGAAAGATCTCCTTTGCCACAAGCTTTCTCGGCAAAGGACCTCCCTGATGGACGAACTCAAATATTAAATGTTCGCCGAATCTGAAGGATCAACCGTCATGCAGTCAAAACAGAGGAGGATTGCACAGCGGAAAGCATTTCGGTTATCAAAAATTGGCTCAGCTGGAATGGGGACTTGGATAATCCAAATGACACCGAAGACGAGGACTCGGCTGACGTTGAATCAGATATCGAGCAAGGCAACGGCATCGAGGATCCAGAATGCCCATTGCAGCGGGTTGTGAGCGCCACGCCAAACGTTCCCGGACTGATTCAGCCTACACGGAAATCAAAAAGGCAGGCAGAAAAAGAGTTGGTGACGGTCAATGCAATCAAAACGAGGAGGAATCAGGGAGTGAAGAAAAAGTAGGACAGAATGCGTCAATGTTTCAGCAGCTTCTTTATGTATCTTGACCAAGAGTTTTAGTTAGAGATATATTATGGGCAAATGGTGAGCAGTAGCTTGTAAATATCGGTTGATAATCAGATGTATAGCAGGCGTAATGAAACTTTTCGCTAGATACATAGATTTTAGTCGTGTGAGAGCGAACCGGGCAAAGATGTTACTGCGTGCGGCTTTGCCACAGGACCCAGTCTCAATTTGCTAGAAAGACTACCAATATGTTCAAATCATGATGAAAACTATTATCAATGGCAGCAGATGTTAATTGGACAATATATTAAAATGGGCATCAACAGAGCGTCAACAATTTGTGGTTTTGTAAGTACAGTAATTCAACAGTGATTTGGTCGCTGCAATGCATAATGGAAGTATTGGCTGCCTTTATAGGCAAAATTGTAACGACATGCTCCCTACCTCATCTTGAAAATGAGTGTTCACAGAGGGTCAACAATTTTTGATCATGCGTCTTGGGATATCACACCTGTTGGACCGAGTCTTTGTAGAGTACGTCATCACGTGGCTGTGGGTTAGGGCTCGCAGCTAGTATATAGGCTACGTGTTATCTTTGACTTAGACTAAATCAATCAATCGTCTCGACAGGTATGTCACAACAACACCGCCGATAGGTTTCAGTCAGTCATAAAGCTATTTTTGGCCGTCTTTATAGGCAAAACAGATTGCAATACCCTCCCTGCCCAATCTTGAAAATGTGCGTCAACTGAGTGTCAATGATTTTTGGTTATGCATCCTGGGAAATCACACTGCCGATAGGTTGTAGTCAGTCAGAAACGAATTTTTGGCCGCCTTTATAGGCAAAATAAATAGCAATACCCTCCCTGCGCCATCATGAAAATGAGGGTCAACGGAACATCAACGATTGTTGGTCGTGTAGCATGGGTAATCTGGGGGGCAACAGGTTACACATTGTCATAAGCAGATTATTGGCTTCCTTTATAGGCAAAAGAGAAAGTGAAACACTCCCTGCCCTATGTTCAAAATCAGTGTCAACAGAGTGTCAATGATTGTTGGCCTTCCATCACGGTTAATCACAACGCGATGTGCCCGATATAGTCTATATACATAGTTTTGACTGTTATTATTCACTCGAAGGCTCAAGAATACTTACTGGTAGCTCTGTAAATGAAATAAGTTGTTACTGTCCCGGAGGATGTGGCGGGAATATCCCGTACATATCTGCCTATAAAGGCTGCCATATCCTTCTTTATGGATACTTGTGATCAAGCGCAACTCATAGTACCCAAGATGCAAGACAAAATATCGTTGACGCTCAGTTGATGCTCATTTTCAGGACGTGGATCGGCGCGTGAGTATGATTGTTTAGCACATCAATGCGGCTAATACTTGGAAAATAAACGGTGACGTACCAATGTCAATATTTTACAATTCACAGTAGCATATCCGAATGCTACCATAAATGTAAAACCCAAAACACAGAACTGGACGTTGGAACCAACAGGTAGAGCCAGACCCTGTGAAACCCTCAAGTTGACTGCTACTAGTCCGGGTTTAGCCGGCCAAGACTCAGCTAGTCAGGTTTTTGAACGGGTCTGGAACTGAACCGACCCGTTTATGCGGTCAAAACCCAGACCGCTAGTGGGTTGCCCAGACGCATTGCTAATACTAACGTCAACTCAGTGTCAACAATTTTTGATCTTGTATATTGGGTAATCAAGATCTTGCGTAGATGCATGAGTTCATAACAGTACTATTGACCGCCTTAGTACTCCTAAATATAACACACAAGGGAAAATATTGATCCCAAAATAGCCAATGTCGCAGCCTGTAAATTGTTTAACAACAGATTATTGGATATCAGTTGCGCGATTTTGATCAAATACAGTTATCGAACAGCAAAAGCAAGAGCATTATATGAATGTACAGACGTACCCACTGGACCACCCACTGACAACACGCCCAATCCAGACGCGTTGGGAGCTGTCCATCCAACCGTATCCGAACTGACAGTTCAGGGGTATTAACAACCTAGATGGCATATTTGCCAATGGTTCCGTTCCAACCTGGACCAGGACCCAAAGCTGCGGTCTGGAACCATTACTAACACTAAAGGCGGCCAATACATCACAAAAGTACAATGAGTTACCAAAGTCCATATTTTGTGATTAGCAGTAGGATGTCTCAATACGCCCATAGATTGAAAGACCTGACAACCGGAACCGGTGATTGGAACTAGCCAGTCTATCCAAACTTGGCAAACCCCACGGGTAGATGAATACAGGTCCAGGATTGGCCTGCCAAAATGCAGTGGGCCGGAGTGTGAGACAGGTTTCGAACCGAAACGAACTGTTTTCGCGGTCCAAACTTGATATGCTGGCGGGTTACCAGGACCTGTGGCTAACACTGCACCCTGATCAATCATCAATGAACTCAGTTTAGAGAATAGAACTTTCAAATCGCCAGTATGACCCTTGCACATGGGCAGACAAATTATCACATCTCACACTTTGGTCTCAGAAATCTAAAAAATGCTGACACATAACAAAATATATACACCAATTACTTTTCATGGACATATGTCATACATCATCACAATTTGCTTATCTAGTCCACAGACCAATCATGAGCCATTCCAATTTGTTCATCTGAATACAATTCCAGTATGGTAATTGGCTGTTGATGCGATGTTCAGGGCTAAAAGCTTACGGGATTAACATGCTTCAATGTCTTAATCAGTGACAAATTGGGCACTGTGTCGGATGGGGGAGAAAATATGAATATGTACGACTGTGATTTCCCAGAAGGGAACCTCATATGACTACTTTTTACATGTGATGTGCCTTGCGGCATTTGCAATTTTGCACTGATGATATCAAGTATCTCCATCAGCTCTCCACATGATGTCAGTGCAGGAGCAGGTGCAAACTGATCTATTTGAGGCTTATTAACTGCCATAATTTGCAATCTGGCTGTCCCATATCTCTAATCATACTCTGGATGCAAGATGAATAACCCTTTACACTCTTTTGACACTCAAGTTGAGCATGTAGCCGGGTGCGTGCCTCCGCTCGTTTTGATTATAACAGCAGCCAATACAATAAACACAGATAACAACATATCAAAGTTAATATTTTGCACCTTACAGTAGGCAACCAGAATCCAACTATAAACAGAAAAATCTCACCACGTGAACCCGAGATTGCAACCAACAGGTCTAGACAAATCTGGCAAATCTGTCAGGCTAACGAGTACACATAGGGGTTTGGCCCACCAAGAAGCAGCAGCTTGAGTATTTGGATCATTCAGGAACCAAACCAAGCCCTTTATCCGTTCCCAACCTGGACTTCTTGCGGGTTACCCGGACCCATTCCTACTACCACAGTAAAGCATATTTTCAGGATTATATATATATGTATTATTTAAGAACAATGTAGTGATCAACAAGCAACTCAACGACAATGATAGAATGGCTGCCAAAACAATGTGAATGATATAATATACCCAATCAACTGATTGCATATTGCGGATACACCTAGGGTTAGATACGGTTCCAGTTTTGGACCCGGCCAGTTGTATAGGTCTGCGTGGCAACGGCCTTACCCTATCAAAAATTGACGATTTTTTAAGTGAACCATCACTTTAAGGCCACAAATATTGATCAGAGAGTTTAGTGTTTGGTATGAAAAATATGCAGCTCAGCACGGCGCATCTTTTGGCAGTCTCGGATTTGCGATATCTTTAAATCTCAGCAACTGGTAGCCCAATAACCTCGTTTTTCGGCCAAAAATAACCATAATTTCACTGCAGCTTGCTGAGTTTTGAAGATATCAAACATTGGAGACTGCCAAATGATGTGCTTTGTGAAGCTCAATATTTGATGTACCAAACAGTGAAGTATCAGATGAATATTCAAGGACTCAATTGAGGGAACCGGTTGATACAAACCAGGACCAAACCAGCTAGGTCCGGGTTTTCTTGAAACCTCTACAGTAGAAATGGTCCAGAAATGGAACCGTTGCTAACACTAGTTACACCCATGCTCACATTTGCGTCTATACTGTGTCAACAATTTTAGATCCTGTAAATCAGGTAAATAACAATTAAATTGGTCGTAGTTATACATAATGGAAGTATTGGCCATCTTTATTGACAAAAATTATTGTGACACACTCCCTATCCCATCCTGAAAATCAGTGTCAACAGCACTTCACGGAATTCTGGTCTTGCATTCTGGGTAATCTGATGGGCGATTGGTTTCCTACACTCAGAAAGGAATTTTTGACAGCCTTTATTAGCATAAGCGATAGGGATAACCTCCCTGCCCCATCTTCAAAATAAGTGTCAACTAAGTGTGATTGATTTTTGGTCATGCATCTTCGGTAATATCAGTGATGCTTGATCATAACACTGGTAAAAATGATCTTATGCAACGCATAGCTCAGTGAGAGGCTGTTTTTGGGCCAGTAATCCATAGTATAATGAACGTGTGGTACTGTCAGATTCTATGGACCTGCGAGTATACTAGATTACTATAATACACATACAATTCTGGGCGCTTTATACTATACACCATCCAACATTCAATAAAGCTACCAAATACACTTTAATGCAACGTCCCAAATACGCTTGGATGTAGTGTTAGCAACGGGCCCCGGAAACCCACTATCGGTTCGGGTTTGGACCGGAAATACGATTTGGTTCTGTTTCTTACCAGTCCATCAACTTGACTCGCTTTGTCTTGGTGGAGTAGTTACCCGGACCGGACAAGAACCCGAATTTCTTTGGCCAGTCTTATCAAACTGGAGAGCCTCATTTTTGTGAACTCAGAACTTTGGCTCCAAGTAAGTCTTTGAGTTGTGATTATATCACTCTATGCTATATACATAAGACGCAGTTTTAGATGCTCTTTCACCTCCTATTCTCCAGTTTGCGATCCGATCATTATTCGTTGAGTCGCTTCGAAGAACGCTTTCTTTTTGGCATTATTTCACATCAACTCAAAGAATGGTGATTGGATCACAAACTAGAGAATAGAAGGTTAAAGAGCATGTAAAACTGCATCTTGACATATATCGCATATGGTGATATGATCACAACTCAAAGACCTAAGTGGCGCCAAAGTTTTGCATAGGTGAAACTGTGAAACCGGCCAAAAAACATTGGGTTCATTCTCATTTGATTTTTTGATGAGGTAAAATGTGTTGCCACTGTTCCAGTTCGGTTCCAACCTGGACCGGGAACCGAACCGCCAATTTCGAACTATTGGTAACACTACTTGAATGTATACTCCTGATTATTATTGATTGTACACTCCCAGCCTGCCTGACTTACGCTGCCAATTAAGCTCTCAAAACGCTCCCAATTATACTCCTGGACATGCTCTTATGGATACTTCCAATTGCACTTGATCGTACCCTCCCAGCCTGCATAACTATACACTCCAAAGTAAGGTCTCAAGACTCTCCCAAGAACACTCTGGGTACACTCCTAAGTACATATTTGAGTAAGTTCTCAAGATCGCTCCCTCCCATACTCTCAAGAACACTCTTATTTGCACTCCATGGCACACTGCTAGCCTGTTTGAATCATACTCCCAAGTATGCTCCCAAGACCCTTTCAAGCACACTCCCAAACTTTCTTCCAAGTAAACTCTCAAGAGGCAATCTCACTTGACGATATGCTCTCAAGTATGCTCCCCAGACGCTTTCAAGCACACTCCCAAACAGGCTCCCAAGTACACTCTCAAGAGGCAATCTCACTTGATCATATGCGCCCATGTATGCTTCAAGTTACTCGATCCAGAAACTTGCGGAGTTGCAGGTGCCAGGCACTGGGAGATGGGAAGGGGGATGCTGGTGGCAGTAGCCGAAATCATTACGTCGGACAATATCATTGTCTGAACATTATTTCTTATGTGGACACTGCTATGAGATCTCGTGATGCCTCATGGCAATGGTGTTGACAACTGCAGACTGTCATTCGGCAGGAAAGGTAGCCAATTGGATCATGGGGTAATCAGATCTCCGACTCAGATTTCCCTACATAATCACCTGCCAGCATCCCAGTAATTTTGTTTGCATGTGTGCTTATTTAGTCCTGGGCTGATGGTGACGTTGTTAATGGTGATGGCGATGATGATAGCGATGGAGTTGGTGTTGGTGACGGTAATTACAGTTCCAGAAGCACTTAGACATTTGGTTTGGCTACATCAATATTAGCCTCAAAGCTTCTTCAAACTGAGAGCATTCAATTACCCAAAGCTTCCACAAATGCAGAGTTTGCCATCGGCTACAGCATCCTGTGGAACACTCTAGTTGTCCTGAATATGATCCTGCATGCTCAATCAAGAGACTTGTTGAGTTGCAGCTGCAAAGTTCCAGGAGGTAAGCGGCAGGGGGTGCATGGCGGCGGGCCTAACTTTTAACGTCAGTTGAAATCATAGTCTCAATCTTATGTTTAGCGTAGCCACTGAAACAAAATCTCACCATGTCTCACTGCCATGAACCCATGGTGTTGACAATTGCAGCCTACTATTCTGCAACAAAAGGAGACAATGGGATATTAGAGAGAAGAGATCTCCGACCAAGATATTCCAGCAGATTCTGCTGCTCGTTTCCCATTGATCGTGTGTATATGTGTGCACATTGGGTCTTACGGTGATTGTGATACTGGCAATGGCTATGGCGATGATAATTGCTATGGTGATGTTGTTGGTGATGGTAATTACAGTACTGGAAGTACTTACACTAGTAGGTTGGCTACATGAACGTAAGCATCGAAGCTTCCACAGACTTAGAGCCTTCTATTAGCCAAAGCTTCAACAAACTCGGAGTTGTCCATCAGCCATAAGCTTTCCTTGGCAACTGTACTCCTTCTGATCTGAGGCTCTCTCAAGAATACTCTCACTCAGGTATTCAAAGAGGCTTGCAATCAAGCTCTCAAACAGGCTCTCAACCAGACTCTCAAGCAGGCGCTCTAGTAGACACTTCGCGATAGCTTACGGTACCGGTATCGCAGCAATGACTGCTGAGGTCCATCTTAGGCTGCCCGCTGTATATAATTCCATTGACCCACACGCACATGTCGATAAATCTAAGACAGACGACTTGAGGCTGCTTTCTGTTCAGTGATCCACAGAATGTTTTCTATGAGCTGCGCAGGTGTGTGTGTGTGCAGGTAGCACAGTCTATTGTCAATTTGCACTTTTGCTGATGAAAGATCCATAAACAGCAAGTTGGTAGCCTATTCAGGCAGATGAGCAGGGGATATTCCTGTGACAGCCTCTGGGATAGTAACAACTTATGTGATTTTCAAAACTACAACTGAGTGTTCCTGAGCCTTTTAGCTTATGAAAACAGTCAGAATGATGTATATAATCAACAATGGCTATATCATGCTGTGATTTTCCATGACGCAACACCAACCATCATTGGCGCTCAATTAATTGTCATTTTCAAGATGGGGCAGAGAGCTTTTCACTTTGTCTTTTGTCTATAAAGGCGGCCAATACTTCGTTTCTGGCAGTCTGCAACCTACCGCCCTTCAAACTATCCACAATGCACGACGAAATGTGATGGATACTCGGTTGACTACTATTTCCAGGATGGCATCATGAGCATATCACTGTCTATTTTGAATATTAAGGTGGCCAATATATCCATAACAGACAGCGACGTACCGAAGTCAGTATTTTGCAATTAGCAGTAGCAGATCTGAATGCGAGGATAAACAGTGACACCAGAAACACTGAACCGGTGATTGGACCTGGCAGGTGTAGCCAAACCGGGCCACACGCACAGGTTGACGGTTGCAGGTCCAGGTTGAACCTGTTAAAACGATGAGGGTTAGGTTTTTAAACAGGTCCAAAATTGAACTGACCTGTTTTTGCAGTCCAAACCCGTACTGTTGGCAGGTTACCCAGACCTGTTGCTTACACTACAGCCAATACTTTCATTATGCATCAAAACAACCATGTGTCTTATTCATTATCTAACTTACAAAACCAACCATCATTGATGTTCTATTCACGCTCACTTTCAGAATGAAACTGGGAGCACGTTCCTCCTTTATTCAATTATACAGGGAGCCAATAGATCAAATAATAACAATTACATACCAAAGTCAATATTTTGCAATTAACAGTTGGATACTAGAATGCGCCCATAAATAGAACAACCTGAAAATCAGAACCGGAGATTGGAACCAACAAGTCTAGGCCTACCTGGAATATCCCGCAGGTTGGTAGGTGTGCATACCGGTTTGGCCAGCCAGAAGGCAATGTGTTGGGTCTCTGGACAGGACTGAGACCAAACCAAACTGTTTTTGAGGTCTAAACCCGAACTGCTGGCAGAATTCCTGGACTCTTTGCTTACACTAGCTGTGTTGGGAGAAGGGATGCTCCTGTGTCTGTACTGCTCCACCTCTGCACCACTGGCATATGTCATCCTCTCCATGTCCAAACGGCTTTAGGTGTGCTCCGGTCGGGGTATTCCTGCTCTTTAGTCTATAGAACAGCGCAGCCAGTGACTGCATGCTTGTTATTGGGACAAGTCTTGTGCTTCCAGCTGTGCCCATCAACCTATAGCCGTAGTGTTTGGTGCAACCTATCAGTGACCCACTTTCCCATCTCCACTGTTCTTCCTTCGGAGATCTGTCAAGCTCTGTTCGTGGCCCAAGTATATATATACTCATGTACTGTGTACCCTTGATATTCTTGTACCTTGTTTGCCTTGCTGTCAACCACTTTGTGTCCGGGGCTGCCTGAGTGTCCCGGGACCCAGTGGATTACGATATCGATGCCATGGGCATGGAGGGCAGCATTCCCAGGTCTGTACAGTTATGGTTTTCGGCACGAATGCTGTGTTTCTTGATTCTGAAGCTTGGATGCCATATGTTGTCACTCGCCCTGACATTCCATTCTTAGACTTAGAGGTTCTGCAGGAACACTCGCATGTTCATCTTTGCACTCAATTCATACCGTTGCCATAGTCCATCTGCTCGAGTAGCTTCGGTGCTTTCTATCGAACCATGGAATGGAACCTTGTGAAGGCAGCAATGCAAAGATTTGTAATAATTGGAAAAACGCGAAGGGTGGAAATACTGAAAGATAAATTAGGTTCGTTATCGCATTCTGGATATAATACAAGTTGGCATTTGAGCAACTGACAGTCAAGACTCGGATTGTGCCTTGCAGCACTGGACTGCGGCTGTGGCTGAAGCTCGGTGATGGTGGAGAAATGCGGGGTAGCAAGTGGCGCAACTTGACGATCCTACTGCAGCAACCAACAACGCTACATGCGCACTGGGCTCGGCTTCTTCGCAAAGAAAGAAGGTATTCACCGGTACCTTTCCGCATCAATATCCATATTTTAATTAAATCGATGGTTTTAAAGCGATATCTACTGCCTGTGTTCCTGGCGGTGGGTTTGTTTGTTTGTTTGTTTGTAATCATATTGCATTCGGCCGCTGGCGGCCATGGCATAAACTACACTTTTCTTAAATACCACAATTCCCCCTCCGCAGCCGCTTCCGCACAAATGAAAACTCAAAGACCCCAGAAATCTGACAAAATCCGAAGCCCCGAAATTAACTCCCACACGGCAAAGTTGCAACCACCACACTCCCCGGAGAACTGTCCTCTCCCCCCCTGGCGGTGGGTACACCAGAGCCAAGATGCTCGCCAGAGAAACGCAATTAACCTAAGCCGTCTTAACTCTCAACACTCTACCCCGCTCCGTCTCTGACACCTCACCAACACCACAATCACCACCACAATGGCACCCATAATCCACATAGTCTCCGTCAAGCTCCCTGAGGCAACCGCGGAGGAATTCAAGAGTGTACGTTTTCTCAATCTCCCACCTGCAACCCTGCTCATCGGCGAATGTGTATAGCTCCACGATGCCTTCCTCAATCTTAAGGCAAACTGCAAGAAGCCCGACGGAAACACGTATATTACCAGCATCAAGGGGGGGTGCGAGAACTCTCCCGATGTTGCCAAGGTGAACTTTCTCCCGCCATTATCGGATTCCGTTGTCTAATAAGTGACAGTTGAACAAAGGCTACACGCACGCGTTCGTGGTCGAGTTCGCTTCGAAGGAGGATCGCGATTACTACATTACAAAGGACCCGATTCATGGCGAGTATGCCAAGGCGCTGCTCGATGCTGTTGGAGGGGTGGAGAATGTCTTGGTTGTGGATTTTGAGGTGGGAGTTTAGTGGGGAGGGAGTTGGCTACACATGAATCAATCGATGCAGTCTACCTGCTTCACTGTTCCATCTCCCGGGTCTAAATCGTGTGATAACTCTGGTGCTTCAGTCAACGAGGTACACTAGGTATGGTACTTCTGGCCAATGTTTTGCCGTAGATTCATGCACGCCAGTTACCCACGGCCCGAGATTGCGATGCTACCCGGATAGCTTAGCAAGAAGTATGTTGGTGAGAAGAAAAGATACGTCCCCACAAAACATGGGCTACCTGACGACAGACTGCACTAGCGACACTGCTAGGAATCTTTAGGAGTACCTAGTTAACAGCGTTGGGGAGGACGATTGAGAGGTAGATATAATAAGCTGCTTCGATAAAAGATGATAACAAACATCACAACACAAGTAAAGGGCCCGTTGGACACGTAGTCGGTAATGAATTACCCAAACACTCTAATCTGAATAGAGAACTGTCTTTTCACACACAGCCATAACGCGTAAGCTCAAACCCCACGATCCCACTAACTCTGCTGCGTCTTCAGCCATCCGTCATGAAACTTCTTCTGCCTATCCCACCCCTTCTTCAGCGCCTTGCTTCGCGACTTCGTCACCTCCTCTCCCTTCGCATCCTTCGTCGGAATCCCATCCTCATCCCACGCACTCCACTCCCCAGTCCTGTACATCGTACGCGGATCTAGCTTTGCCGCTTCAACCTTCTTCTTCTCCTCCTCCTCCCGCTTTAATCGTGCCACCTCCTTTGTAGCCTCCCGCTCGGCAGCCTTGCGTTCCTTTTCTTCACGCGCAGCTCGGAGTTCTTCGGCGGGAACAAACTTGATCAGAGCGCGCGAGGAGTCACGGTCGTCGAGAGAGATGCCGAGGTCGGTAAGCTCGATGTCGCGGAGACGGTCGCAGAGGGCAAGGAGTTTCTTGGCAGATTCAGACTTTGAATCTGCGATTCCGATTGCACGGACACGGTCGCGGAAGGAAGAGAGTAGGCGTACGTAGGGGAGGGCGACTTCCTCGGCGTTGGCGGAAGTAGAAGCATCGGATGTCCAGCCAATACGGTCAGGAGAGGAGTTGTTGTCCAGACCGAAGATTGTGGTTATTTTGGTAATCCATCTTGCAACCTCTTTGACGAGCGAGAGGAATGAGGTCGAGGACATGTAGATGTTTGTCGCCGAAATGAGGTCGAGAAGGACCGACATTGCGAGGGGTGTGTTAAATGAATCACACAATGCGGCGTCGAAGTTGAGGCGTGCGTTGTCGAGTTCTCGGGACAGAGCTACTTCCAGCTCTCCCCATGGTTGTGGAATGTGTTTTCCAGATTTCTCGGCTTCTTCTTCTTCCGTCATGAGCGCTTTGACATTGGTAAAGAACTTATTAACAACTGTTTCCCAGTTCTTTGCACCTGCAAGAACACCTTCCCGGACTTCGATACCGTCTTTCCAGCCACCTAGAAGGAATACAGTTCTCAAGCCTCTCGGGGTCCACCCTCCTCTCTGTAGTGCGTCACGAACGGAGACAAAGTTCTTCAGCGATTTCGACATCTTGCTACCGTGGATTTTAAGGTGGCCCATGTGAAGGAAGTAGTTGATCCATTGGTGCTTCCCATCGGCGGTGGGGTGAGAAGCGTACCCATCCCAGTAGGCCTCACTCTGTGCAATCTCGTTGTCGTGATGAGGAAACGCAAGGTCGATGCCGCCGGAGTGAATATCGATCTCTCCCCCAAGAACCTCCGAGCACATTACCGAACACTCAATGTGCCATCCTGGTCTTCCCTTGCCCCAGGGAGAATCCCATGACGGTTCGCCGGCTTTCGAAGCTTTCCAGAGCGCGAAATCTTGGTTCGTCTTCTTCTTCTGCGGTAGCGCGGATTCGACCGTGTTGGGAAGTGTTGTGGCTTTGTCGGCCGTGAGTGCGCCCTCACCGTCGGCAATCAAGCTCTCGTCACCCCGGTTCCATGGCTGTAGCTTGGCGTAGTGGTGTCCGGCGGCCTCGTAAGCTGCAATGTCAAAATAAACGGATCCGTCGGCCGTGGGATATGCAAACCCGCGGCTGACGAGCTTCTCGACAAAGGCGATGTTCTCGGGGATGAATTCGCTGACCCTGGTGGTGGTAGTAGGTGGGAGGACGTTAAGTGTAGCCATATCCTCATTGAAATGACGTTCCCAGTACCTAGACAGCTTCGAAAACACGGCGGGTTCAAAATCGCGGTTCTTGTGCAGAGAGTCGAGGAATGGAAGGAGGATGGAGGAGGTAGCGGCATAGAATTCGTCGGCAGAGGGCGGCGATCCGGCGATGGCGCGCGATGCGGTAAGAAGTGTGTTCAAATGCATCTTCAGCTTTGCGGCGTCTTCCAGTAAGAGCCCCTCCTCTACCGGCTGCCCTGATAGTTCCTTGAGGATAATCTCCATGAGGGGCTCATGCCTGTCCTGTGCCCACTTCTCGAAGGTTGCCGGTGTAGTATCGAGATCTCCTTCATCCGCCTTCGCGACATTCTTCGTAAAGTATGCAGCCCACGCTTCTCCGGCAGTGTCGACGACTTCGGAGGTAAGCGTAGAATGTTTTGAAATAAACTCATCCAACAGATGCTTCTGCCGCGCCCGAAGGATAATCTACCCCTCACTAATCAGCCTCCCTGCTTGCCCCCATCACTGGCAGCAAACACACCTTGTCGTCAACGTCGGTTACGTTCTGCACGAAAGCAACATTGAATCCAAAGTAGTCGCGCATGATCCGGCGCAAAACATCGGTGGTGACATAGTTCCTAGCGTGGCCAAGATGCGCAGCATCATAAACAGTGGGGCCGCAGCAATACCATGTCACCTTCTTCCCGGCCTTGTCAAGCGGGACAAAGGGATCCTTTTGTCTCGTGAGAGTGTTGTAGATGGTGAGAGGAGGTAGAGGGGATTTGGATTCGGGGCGTGACCACGGCGGCTGTTCGCGGCGAGCGGAGGTGGCCATTGCTGACGAGCAGTATCTGAGGGTGTATGTCGGAAGGGGAAAGGATTGCGATGGGAGGAAGGATCGTGTGGTGGTCGTTGCTATGGGGAAGGTTGAGGCTGCCGTGCGTGAGGTGAGAGAGGCTGTCAGAGTACGAGAGAGGGGCATCTCTGGGATTGAGCTTTCTAGTAAAACCAACCGGTGTCTTGACGACCCGTGGCGCATGTGTGGCTTGCACAATTTAGAATGCAGTACAGCCACACTGAATTAGTCGCGCCTTTTCAACGTCGTCTTCCTGCTACCCAACATCTCCAGTGCAATGACGACCTCCTGTTCGGCGCCTTCTCAAGAAGAAACAATCGTCGCCAAAGTGTCGCCGTTTCTCGAGATCCCCCATTCCCTCAACGAATCTTCCAAACTCGCCATCATCCATCTCAAACGCGACCAGCACCAAGCAATCGCCCTCTCTCCCGCATCAACATTGCAGACCCGCTTCGGCACATTCCCACACACCTCGTTCATCGGCCTCCCTCCCGGCTCACAAGTCCGTGCCTCTGCTACCTACCCAACCCAACGCGACCAGCGAAAGCGAAAGCGCCAATCGACTTCCGCGACTACAACTACCACCGAATCGGAAGAGCCTCAAGAGGCAGCGAGCGGTTTCGTTCACATCCTCGCCCCAACTGCAGAGCTATGGACAGCCAGTTTGCCGCATCGGACTCAAGTCGTCTACACTCCCGATTCCTCCTATGTTTTACATCGATTGGGTGTTGGACCCGGAACTCAGATCATTGAGGCGGGCGCCGGGAGTGGCAGTTTTACACACGCAGCGGTGAGGGCGGTCTACAGCGGGTATCCTGACGGAAGAGAGGGGCTTGAGCACGGAAAAGGCAAGAAAGGGAAAGTGTGGAGTTTTGAATTTCACAAGGAGCGAGCGGGGAAATTGAGGGAGGAGATTGGACAGCATGGGCTAGATACCTTAATTCAGATTACGCATAAGGATGTGTGCGCCGACGGGTTCCTTGTTCCCTCACCCTCCACGGCCTCAGAGTTTACATCGCCATCAGCATCCGCAATCTTCCTCGATCTCCCCGCACCATGGCTCGCACTGCCCCACCTTACACGCGCTTCTCCCTCCTCTCTCGACCCCCTCGCTGAAGTCAGAATCTGCACCTTCTCGCCTTGCATCGAGCAAGTAACCCGTACCTGTTCGACCATGCGCTCTCTCGGCTGGGTCGACATCTCCACGGTCGAAATCTCACATCAAAACCTTGAAGTGCGACGCCAACTCCCCCGTGGCTATGACGACGGCGCCGGCCCGCGCACCATCGCAGAAGCGCTCGCTCGTCTAAAGGGCGTCAACGAGTTCCGTGAGCAGCGGAAGGATATCCAAACCTCGATCGCGGCGGGAGAGTCCGCCTCCTTCGCAGGACTAGGCTTCAAAAAATCCGGCGGACGGAGGAAGCTAGAGAATGGGGACGAAGGGCGCATCGTGTCAAGGAATGAACCAGACTTGAAGAGCCATACAAGCTTTTTGACGTTTGCGACGTTACCGAGAGAGTGGACTGCAGAGCAAGAAAGGGAAGCGGAGGAGTGGGTCATGGCACGGGAAAGTAAAGGGGTGGAGCTGAGGGTAGTAGGGGAGAAGGAGAAGCGGTGGAAAGGGGACGGGCAGGAAAGTAAGAGGGCAAAGAAGAAGCGGGAAAGGGCGGAAAAGAAAGAGGGCGAGGAGGGGAAGGAGACGAACGGAAGTGTAAAAGAGAATGAGGAGCCAGCAGGGAATAAGATGGAAATTGACGATTAGAGATGTTGTGGTGGGAGCTTAGATCGCTCTGCGGGGTATGTGGATGGAAATTCACGACGTACCAGCATGAACCAAATACATTGATTTATGGGTTCCAATAATGTATATTACATCGTCTGTGATCATGATACACTCTTGTAGGTTCGCTTAAATACATACAGCAGAATTCCAAAAATTGATCCAAAGCTTCCCAACTCAGCTGATGCCCATCCATGCATGCCCATGCCATGCGTCCCTTAAGCGACACCCCGTATTCGAGCCCATTGTAAGGAAAAGGAGACCAAAAATGCAAACAAAGCACACATCTCAGAACCAGTCTTTAGATAGCGCTATAGCTTCCGGGTATGTCAGTCATGATCAGCTGTTGAGAAACGATGAGCTCACATCACTTAAGATTCGCGTTGAATGACATCCGAGTTCTCTGCATGGTACTCTTCACAAACCCTTCTCAACTCGTTCGCACTGTAATCAATTGCCCATTTCAAGATTATCATCACCGTTTCCGGACGAATATAGCGGTTCGACCACAATGCACGTTCAACCTTCGTTTTGAGGGCGGGGAGCATGTAACGGTCTGACGCGAGCAAAAGCTCCAGTAACAATTCGATCTCATCCGTAGGGTCATCTGAACGCTTGACGGGCGTCAACTCCCCGGTGTAAAAGAAATCGACAACCCGAGTCGCCGCCTCCAAGCCGATATCGGTCCAATAAACCTTCCCCTCAACCGCCTCGCTCAGCTGGCTGGAAACCATGGTCTGGAAGTACTCCGAAGTGGCACAGAGAACTGTTTTGTGGACTTCAAGACTGGTGCCTTGAACAATGATTGTAAAATCGGTAAATCTCCCTTTATGGCGGAAAAGTTGGAACTGAGAGAGGATCGTGTCCGAATGTTTAGTGCCACTCGGAGCGGGAGGTGGTTGGGCCCTGGGACCACGAATTGTTCGTACGTTGCACGTCTTGAGAAGTCCGATATAATTTTGCAAAGAAGAGCGTGCAATCTTAAGCGGACCGGAATCGTAGTCCAATCCGAGGCAGAGGTTACTTGTAGAAACCCAAGATTCCAAGAATTCGTCTCTTCCAAGCCTAGGAGATTCGTTGTCGGTGTTGAACCATATTTCCTCATTTGGAGGAACGGCCAGAGTCCGCAACTTCAAATCCCGCAGGTACCCGTAACACGCTGTTGCACTCTGTATGAATTTAGGGATTTCGTCAAGGGAGATGTATTCTCGTCTCTGCGAGAGGTACACTAGGTGCATGACGACAGTGTCTGCCGAAGGCCGTCCTTGGCCGGGTATCTTCAACAAAACGTAACTGCTGAGTTCCTGGTCGAAAAATGGTTTCTGGCTCCAACATACGTCCATGAAATTTTGGAGCACCCCTTCAGGTAAGGAAATGAGACGGCCTTCGGGGACTAGACGACGTATTGCGGCATTGCGCTCTGTACCATCGGAGTGAACGTGTAGCGCAGGAACAAACTGAATGCGGTCCAATCGCTGTACCATACCACCATCGCAGACAATCCTCAGCTGAGGTGTATCCCACCGCAAGAATTCGGCCACATGCTTGGCCCGCTCGGTGACGACCTCTTCCGAGTCGATGGATGCGACAGGGTGGGTTGGCTGTTGCAATGCTGTGACACATTCGAGGTAAATATTCGGGTTGTTGATATTTTTAATTGTATCAGTGAACTCAAACCTTCGAAGTTTCCGATGCACAAACTTTATGCCGGCCTGAGAGTGGAATGCCGCTTCAAATACTTTGTTGCTGTGATCATACAGAGTGTTAGCCATACGGAAGGTCAGGCTACCGTCCAGTGCAACTGGAGATTTGCGCATGGATTCCGGAAACTCTCTCTTGAGCCACTCTAATATCTGGATGTAACGATCCAACTCATCGACAGGCAATTTAGTACCCTCGTTCACAGAAACGTGTTCCTTCAGGAAGCTAGGTATTGAAATCGGTACCAACTGCAAGAATTCGAGGTCTCGATTATTGCTGGGAATCACGGCCCAGTCATTATCCACGAACTTAGATGCTGACGACAGATACTCTAGTTTGAGCTGTCTTCGGGCTACGGGGGCTCGAAGTGCCGAGTTTCCAGATAGCCATTGACGACGGTCATGCTTCAGCTGACCCGCGGGAAGTATCGGGAGCTGCTTAAGAATATTCCTGATCTCGTCCGTACGAAAATTGATGTCGCTCCAGGGTGAGCATCGAACAACCTTCCCTAGTGCCTGATTCTTTTGTCAGCCTCTCGCGTTAGTTATAAAGCGCTGCTAGAAGGATGTTACCCACCACTGGGTACTCGGGATCTTCGTGAAACTTAGACCTGATGAATGCTTCCACGGTTTGTTGTTTCCTATATGCCATGGCCTCAATGCACCGGAGGAACCGGTAAATGCCTTTATTATTTTCCAAGCTCTCCTCCGAATGCAAGTTCCATGGAAAAGCGTCCTGGTCAACAAGTAACAGCCCATCCCCTTCGAAGGACCGAAGTACAGTCCGCAGGGCCTGGAAATCCCAATCTACTCTCATTTGGCCGGACAATCCCAGCGGCTCACCTAAAATGGCAGGAGTTTCAAAAGTCCGAAAGCTGCGCAGTGAAAGGAAGCAGTACTCTGATATAGCACCCGGTGTAGTTGCTATTAGACAGTTCAAGTCGGTTAACATTATCAGGGCTTTTTGAGCTTCGCTGCTCTGGGCTTGCATCTGGTTGTACCATTTCCAAACGCCTTCCAAGAATAATTTCATGCACTGCTGAGACTTCCCACTGAATCTTTCAAACAATCTCGGCAAATCAGCAGGCGAGAAATGGGAAACATTCAGTCGATTACCGGAAACCAATTTTCCCAGAACCCCAGAATCCAGACCAGGATGGACGAGTGCGTTTGGTACTTCTTGTAATACAGTACTTTCAATAAGGCTGTCGAAGGGAAGAACCGGAAATTTCTGACTACCACTGGCCATGGCCTGGAGGCATCCAAGAGAATTGTCCCCCAGAGGCAAGATCATACAGCCCATTAACATATCAGGCGTTGCCTCCGTTAGGATGAACTTCAGCAGTCGGTTAATGAAACCAATATCCGAATGGTAGTTCGATTTCCAGCACCTCATAAGAACATTGGCGTTGCTCTGCGATTTGAAGAGCTCAGCCATAAATGATGGCGATATGTGATTGATTGCTTGCTTTTTTGCCCACACTAGCTTTTGAAGACCTTTCTGGGCCTCATTGAAGGGTTTAATCAGTTTCCAGTCACCAAGATCCAATTTTGGAAGGAAACTATCGCATAGCGTTCGATAATCCGGCTCTAAGAGATTAAAACGAGCCTCGCGGTATGATACATATTCTTCCTCCGCCGCAGTAATGGTTTGGAGGTTCCCAGTTATGCTTCTTTGAATAGGAAAGATCTTCGCAGAACAGTCTGATTCGACAATATTTTGCCAGAATTGCGTTGTGAGTATAGAGCTTATATCGCTAGTGTTTCGGTTCGAATATCGAGGCCAATAGTCATATACAGAGCAGCCAGGGACTCGGGTGCGAGTGATGGTCTCAAGAAGCGAAATGTAAAGTGCTGGGAGCTCAGATTGCAAAAGCCAGCTATTCCAGTCTCCCCCATCGGAGTCATGAATGAGGCGAATTTGTCTATCGCTATTCACTGCCAGGTCCTTGTGAACGCAATAAATGGTTACTATAACCCTGAAAATGATAGTTGGAAGGGGTTTCTCACTGCTGAAATATGTACCGGTATCCCAAGATTGGTTGGAGTAGGTAAGTCCAGGAATAGCCGTCCGGTATGAGCTGGCCTTATCTTTGAAATCTGCGCTGCGATGGCACACCGTGGTTGTAACTTATGCCTTCTGCATGTTGCCTGTATCGAGTCTGGAGTGTCTGAAACCGATATGGTCGACCGGAGCACCAACCATTTGGTTTTCTTGGGTTTTTCTTGATATACATGCTCCCCCTCGCAATACATCTTCAACTGTGTTAAATGTGGCATACTAATAGGTTTGCGGTAGACGACGGAAACTCCCCAGAGCTTCACTAGACCGGCAGACTTCGAAAGTCGCTCATAGGATGCAATCGATCCGATATTTTCCAAGAACAGTAACGAGATACTAGCATCTTCGTAATAATCGCGAACCGCCCTGTCGACTGGGTCGCACCTGACCGCTAGAGGAAATAAACCACCAGAATACAAATCGCTTTTGGCCCGGGACTCCATAATTGGGAACCGGAAAATGGTGCCTTCAAATTCCGTTGTATGTTCATTGAATCCGAATAACCCTTCAAAGGGTCTAAGTTGATCCGGCCCTAGATAGCTGTAAGAATCACCGTGATGGATTATAGAAAACCGTAACTTACATAGCTGACGTACAACGCTAATTAATAAATGCATCCCTCTTCGTGGTTTCCCGGTCGCGGGACTTTTTGGCAGCCGTGTTTGCTCAGGACTGGGATTTCTCAGCCCTGAACTCAGACAGCTGTCGGTGATACTTACTCAAAGATAACGAAATATTTGCCCGATACAAAGCAAGGCGTACAAGTCCAGTGATACCTGCAATGTGTTAGTGATGATGGCGATTGGAAGACGAGAAATGGTGAAGGCTACATTGTCAATGACCCGCGGCCGAACCTGCCAATCTTGAGTGGGTTATCGCGTCTATTCACGCCAATTTTCACAACCGCTTCAAAGTCTTTGTCCGAGAAGACTATGATTGGATTGTCAGTCTTAGCAGCTATACATGGTTCATGGATCGTTTACGCACCACCATTGTTGTAACACACAAGAGCCGCTCCGGCACACTCCCGCAATCTAGGCGTGATCAAGTTGCCATCGTTATCTGGATAATTTTCGGTCCTGTCAACGACCCAACAAATCTTCCGTGCACTACGGGAGTCCTCAGCATTTGCCAAATATTCGTTGAACGTGCTCTCAAACGGGTATCGTTGTAACGTATCAGATATTGCTGTAACAGGGTCCTCGTCTTGTGCAAAGTCCAGGCTGAATTCAGCTCCCACTCTTTGATCAAGGAAGCGATCTTGGATATTAGAGATCTTCAGAAATTTGATCGTGCGCGGGGTTACATTTGGGTGGAGAAACTTCAAGTTTGTTACGGCCTTTTCTTGGCCAGCGTCATGCAAAGGATCTCCTGCCGTTAAGTCGGCCAGATCATGCAATACCCCTCCGATATCTGGCGCCTTCCATTGCTTGAGGTCTATCTTTGCGCCGTGGGCGGGAAGTGCTTCCAGAAGAGACACAAATACTACCAAGTCGTTGTCTGATAGTGGACCCTTTCTGACAATTATATTTTGTATTTCTTTAAGCTGTACAGTGTTAGCAAATAACTACATCTTGATAAGCTCTAAACAGGGATGAATACCTTATTGGCCAACGGCGAAGGCCTCACTCTACCCGTAGCAAGGGTATCCGAACGATTGAAGTATTTAGCCACTTGAGGACTTATATTGTCAATGTATGGATGGTATTGGGCGTTGCGTAAGAAAATATCTGAATGTCGATAATACCCACCCGAAGCTCCAGGAATCCAAGCCCTATCTTCGAGTTGGTTGGCTACATCGTCTATATAAAGCCAACCGGAGTCCAGGAGGGCAGTGATCACTTCGTTATCCTGATGTTTGACAGCCTCGTCCAATTGCTTTAAAATATGATGTACAGCGGGGGCGCGATCCCATCCGAGTTGTTTACTCCACCATGGTCCTACTTCAAGTTCAGTCAGTGGCATTGAGTACTTTACCAGTGCTTTCTGATGGCTATTTCGGCAGTCGCATGGGCTGCAAAGAGTCATGACACCACCCATTGAAGCGGGTACCCATTTGAGCTCGACATATCGGTCTTCGAGTACCGGAGGTTTGGGTGCAGCAACAAAGAGATGCTGGAGCATCTCCGATAGCTTATCAATCTGTAAAGGAAGCTTGCTGTATGTGTCAAGCCTATTAAAGATAACCGGTTCGGTAATGGATGTGATCATGCCAAGTCTGTGCAAACTATCGCGAAATTCCTGCAGATATTTGTTATCGGGGAAAACAGACTCATCGTCGAAGTATAACTTGGCTACGGTCGATTCGGGATCCACCAATTCCGATGGACATTTCAGCAATGACGGTTTGCCATGGACCGGTACAAACGGCAGCAGCTTTAAGATTTCTTGAGCTTTCTGACTCAAATCCAAGGCATTGCGTGGCTGTAAAATATATTTCGACAATGCTATCCTCGCCTTATCCCCGCACTCTGACATTGTTGGGATGACATATTTTTCAAGCAAATCGCTGTTCAGCGGAATATCGGCAAGGCTGAAGGTTCGTAGAAGAGAAGCAGCCGCTGGATCACTAACACTGATAAAAGTAGTTTCAGGTTGCCATAGATCTGAAAGTGTGCTTTCATCTGGTACCACAACATAGCGCATGCCAGGTTTGTCCAGGCTTATCCAGGTGCTACAACACTGTTAGTGATTGCGCAACCAGCAAAGCAAGGAGTTCTCACCATTCCGGGCCAGTACCGAATGCATCGCGAAACAAAGGTAACTTCCGTAGCAATGGCGTTACCCGCTTCCTGACAGGTTGTGGCAGCCGTTGTCCAGCTAAAGTGCCCAGACAATTCACAACTCCAGCCCTCTCGTCGTTTCCAAGCTCACTCAAAAATCCCGGAAACAAGGTCAGCCACTTGACTAGTTCCTCAAAGCTACTGCAGTCCATAACGATACCCATGCCTCGAAAGAAATTGACAGTTGCAGGAGACTTCTCGTGACCGATGAAGACAGGATAGCGCCTAGATGCCTCTGCTGATGTTTCCAGGATTCCCCGCAAAACCTCCGCCACATGACCAGGTCCAAAGACGCCTAGGGCTTTGGAAGCAGATCCGATTTTGTGGTAACGCTGTCCAGCGAGTGGTAAAAGCCAAAGACCCGCCAGACTAGTTACCACCTCCTGGCGATCTTTCGCTATAGCCCAGTTCCAGAACCGGTCTATCCACTCCACCGATATATCCGGTCGATAAATGGTGTCATCGGAGACTCTTCGAGAGATTTCGTCTTTAAAAACAAACAGTTGGCAGTACCAGGATGCGCCACTCAAGCTCCATGGCGAAATACTTGTATACTTCTGAAGACTCTGGATACCAGTGGTAAAGATATCCAATGCTTTCTGTGAAAGCTTCGTTGTATCAATCAAATAAGCCTTGCAATCCTCAAATATTAGAGTTTCATCCTTCTGACTGAACCTATAACGGGCCCCCATGAACGAAAAACTGCGGTAGGTACCATCCAAGATCGGCAGTAGGGGTGCCTGGCACTTTCCGATGCTCTGATATGAATTATCCGAAAGGATATAATCGAGAAGAACAGAGCGAGAAGCAGAATCCAAAGAGTCCAATCCAAGGCTTTTCGACAACGCCGTCAGTCTGAACCGAATCACCCCAGGTGAGATATGTCTGACCCCAATATTCAGTGGTGGGATCTGGGCGAGCTCGTACAACCTATCATTTGGAGGGCATATCACCTCTACTCGTGCGTTTCGAAGTGCGTTTCTCAATGATTTGTCTAATTCGCTAGCAAAAATGGCTTCCGAACCACGTGCCGTAGTGTCACATATTGTAGGCAGCAACTCTCGCTTCTGGGCAACGATTTTTTTAAATACCGCGCCCAGAATTTCCGTTCCGGGAATGCTGGTCTCGCTGTGTTCTTGCTTCCCAGTGGGCCAGTGTAACCATTTGGTCATGCCGCTATCGGTCTTGACCGACAAGTCATTGATGAACTGCAGGTTTGTTACCCAGGCATGAACTACCAATTCTTGAAAGATCCATCGGTTCCAGAGAGCGCCTTTCTTTGCCTCAGCACTTTCACTAATTGTCGAATCATTTGCACTATGAATTGACTGTCGGTCAGGTGTTATCGAAAACATCGCATGGATGTGAGCCGGGTGTTGGATTCGAGGAGGAAGTGGCAGAGTGCTGAAGAGTCGTCCCCTGAAGTCGTGGTTCTATGATCTTCTTTAGCGAGAACTTCAAAAACTTCTATCGATCGGCAACATACATAAGACATCGGGAATGCAACGGCAACCCAAGGGAATAGCTTGTAGCTCCGAGCCCACTTCTGGAGCTCTGGATTGTCTGCTTTGTGTCGCATGTGATGAGTTATTGCGTATCTGGATACGTGTAACGCTCCTTGCTTCTGGAAAGAAATCTCCATCACGAACTGTTCGTCTTTCTGAGGTTTGTCTCCCCGGATAAGCACAGACGAGTAAGGTTCCTCGATAGAGAAGGCGTTTGTAACATCTTTCGCACCGTGGAACTTCCTCCCTACGGCTTTCGCAAATACCATGTCCCCAATCTTCAAAGTGATAGAAGAAATATGCCTAAGAAAAAGCAGAGATTCCGATATTTCTGTAGCATAAGACATGAACGCTTCCTTGATATCATCTACGGTTGTTGGTTTCCTGTCGCGCCTCTGAATGATATCGCTTCGCGAAGCTTGTTCTGCAGTTCGAAGCGGGAGGCGAATAACGGTGCCGTCAAACGATTGAGAGAAGCTGGAGACATGTCTCCTGAACGGGGAAAGCTGATTGACCATTGCGGGATCCGTTGAATCTGCAACGAAGTCATACAGAGGCCCACCAGGTTGATGAACATCAGGTGACCAATAATGGTGTGGATCCAGTAGCAAAAGCGAATTTCCACTGAGAATCGTCGGACCGTCTGTCCAGTTATAAACCTTTATATAGTATTTCATTGTCAGATGGTACTCCATACGAAACTCTCCGTCTCACCATCGCCGGATACGTACACTGTTGAAGCCTCTCCCGAACTTTCCGGTGCTACTTTCATCATGAGCCTTTTCTGAATCTCCAATCCGACTCAGCGAGAGGAAGTCTGTCTCAGAGAAAGGCCTGTCATTGTAGGCAAGCAAGGACGGCCCCTGATACTCCGCCAGTCGGTCGTGAAGCAAATTGTCAGTCGGATGTTGGTTTAGATCAAGAACAAACTCAATCGTTGTTGCGCCACTGTCATCTGCACTTTTACCATTCGAACTATTAGCCGATTATTCGATTGGAAGATGGTGAGGTAATTGATACTTTTGACATAGCTCCCGAAGTACACCACCCCCTGGAGGATATTCTCGGATTATGTTTCGGAGGACCGTGGTGAGGGGTTGATGTTGTGCGTTGTTTCGCTTTGGTTTGGGAACCATCGTGAAAATTGAATGAAGATAAGGTGGGAAAGTCTGAAGAGCTGGGCTTTCGTTCCCAAAAATTCGATGTTCTCGAGCTCACTCCACCATTCACTTTAGGTAAGAAACTAGAAGGGGTTTGCAAAAGAAGGAGTGTGTGCGAAAGTAATCTGCAAGCAGCATACGCAACATACTTATTTTATCTCGGCTGGTTGCCGCTTGATCACACTACCGGTATCTTAGGCCGTGATACATGCAGGCGCTTCGCCGGTTTTCCGTATCGGCTCAGTGGTTTAGGCAACAGTCGGCGGGCGGCAAATCATATGCTCGGGGGTTTCTTTTTTGGCATTCGGTCGTCCCTAGTTGATTGTCTCCATAATGCACGCACCCGTAGGGGAGACAACTACTAGCATTTCTGAGTGGTTGGGATATTTGATATTCACACTTTCGACGCTACAGTTGCTAATTCGGGTAAATTTGGCGTATTTCTGGTTTTGCCTTGAGTACATAGTTGTATACATGTCATCAGCACAGCCATTACTTTGGGTTCCAAACTACAGGGTTGGAGTTTTCTATTAAACATACGCCAGCTGCAGACGCGCTCCCATCTACAGCATCCGATGGCAAGTCTATGCAGCACAGGATCGAGGGGAGAGACATGATACTATGGCGGCGGATTGACCGGCTCTCACAACACTGCATTACAAGGTAAATCACATCTACTCATCATCTGGGGCAGTATGCTCTTAACAAACTACGGTGTTGAATTCGCGCAATCCTTCACGTAACAATTCGTGAGTGGTGGGTGATTTTTCGAGTGTCGATTGGTCGGTCGTCGTTTGAACCATGTCCCTCTGAGGCCCTCCGTCCCTAATTAACCTCCATAAGTGAAGAAAATGTAGTACTTGGGTTGACTCTCGCTTTTGCGAGAGCCCAGAAGCGTGCGGTGATGTAGGAAAAGACAGTGATATGGAATGTCGTCCAGTCGACGGGTGGGAATATGTTCCGGAGTGCATCAGCGAGAACCCAAAGCGTCGCTCTGTCTTTGGGAACCGTGACTATGCTGCGGGGTTGATCCATTGGTTTGAGCAGCCAGAAGTTGGTTCAGCTCGTTAATATACTCATGAAGTTGATAGTATCATTTTAGGAACACAGTGTCCTCGAGTTTTGCTAGGGTTTCTGTAATGACATAATGCCGTAGATCATTTTCTATCGTTGACAGAAGAGGAAGGATATTAGGTCTCGGATACTGGGTATCTCAGATGTCGGTTTGTGGCGGGTGAGAAAATCTAGTTGGCTTAAGCGCTTCTCAGCGTTGTTTCGGTTTTCTTAACAATTGGGTGATTGCCACCAGTCTTCAGTTTGACCAATTGCTTGATTTTGTTCTACACTCTGAGGTAATTTGTATCTTAAGCTTTGGTTACGAATCTGCTCATGCCTCCGTGATCTGTAGACAATGGTTTGGCTGCGTACCTAGGTATTGCTGCTCATTCCTGACCTACAACCTGCCAAATCATTAGTCAGAAAGCCTCATAGAAGCAAACCCAAAGAAACGCACTAGGCCGTATAGGTACCGCAAAGATATTGAGCTTTTGTCTCTTAGAAGCAAATAAGATCAACTTTTGGATACGTGTCGATGAAATCTCGATTGGGATAATGCATCCCGCTCCCGCTGTCGCGATCCCCCACCAATATCAACAAGATCACTCCTAGATTCAAACGGCCTAGATATAAGAGAGAAGAATCAAACTACAAAAAGGGAATCAGTATTACAACCTCTATGTAGGACCCCCAAAAACGGATATGGGCCCCAGCGCGAATCGTAGTTGAATACCATAATCCGATGTTTGTGTCCTCCATTGTCTAAATCTTGGTAAACTCGCTTAGCTAGCAAACACTGTGTGCGGTCTATCCTCGTTTTGAGTTTGAGCCCAAAGCGACAATTCTTACGGGCGCCTGTAATTAAATAGTGTCTAAGCAAAGTCACAACGTGAGAGGTGCAACCTACTCTACTGTGCCGCTACTCGACTCGTCCTCCCCGATCGTTGGCTCGCACAAGACCTTGAAGGCGTGGTTACGCGCTGTATCGATATCGTCCACTATTTTCTCGTCCACTAATACTAAGATCTGATCGAAAGTATTAAGGAAAGCACGATAGCAGCATGCGCAGTATAAATATACGGGAATAGGCGTTGAAATTTAGAGCCATGCTCCTAATGAGCTCGACGGTGGGTGAGTACCAACTTTTTGAGGATCTGCTAAAGAGTGAGAATGGGCAATGACGCGATCAATTAAGAGAGGACACAAAAAGTTGTTCAAGAAGGCTCTAAACTAAGCCTACCCCGGCGCCAGTCCCTGTGGCCCAGTCCCTTCGCCACTATTTCAGTACTACAGTGTATTATCACCAACACGCTGCAACCTATAGTCTTGGGACCCTGGCAGGCCGCTCGAGACTATGCTATCTACTATGTACATTAGGTGAGTAGGTACCTATTAAAGTACTTAAGTAGTCATACTAGCCCATGGTTAGGGTTTCGCCGTCTCGATACTTTATGAATTTAACGACTTCGCTATAAGTTTAGTATAGTACCTTATTATCAAATCTTTACAGTATAAGGTGCCACTCACTCACTCACTGCCTTGGGTCAATCTCAGACCTGCCATGACCGGCCTGAATTTATACCTCTCAGAGGCCTCTGTACGCAATTGGTCTGGATCTTTTATTACTATGTGAGTTGTGAGCACCACTTCTTCTTCCGAAAGGGATCATTGGGTTTTTAACTTTATTAGATATGAAGGTTTCCAGGGGTTGATCATGAGGACTTGTATAATTTAGTGTTCGGCGTGAGACGGGATAATATTCCGAAACCAGCGATATGAGTAGCCAGGAGTTCGAAGGTCAAGAAAGTGCTTCGGTGATTTAGAGTGTTCGAAACAAAAATCCCCAACTTACTTACTGGTCATCTGAAAGAGTCCTGCCCAATGTCATTCCTCAACATACTCTTTACCCAACACCCAGATTTAGATGAGCCCGAAAGATCAACCATACACAAATCCAAGACAAGAATCAAGCGCCTTCAAAATCCTTACAACTCGTCCTTCATGTGAATCATGTCTGGCTGTGTACCAGTCATTGAACACCAAACTTCCTCCGTAGCTTCAAAACCCTTTTCTTCCGCCATTCCCCTATCCCTCAACAGTGTCCCGATCGCTGTGAGCAGGTAGGCCACTAACAACGTGAACTCTCCCGAGTTAACTGCGGTTGCAGCCCACCCGCCGGCCCCATAACTCTGCAGAAAGGCAAATATAGATCCCAGTGGAACATTGCCAATCATGGATTGCATTGCTGCTGCGATGGAGCCTATGGTTCACATGTTCAGCTAGAGTTCAGCCAAGGACAGGAATTAGATAATTTACCAGCAGCAATACCACCGGATTGAAATCCCAGAATCCAAATCCAGGCATTCAACGCAGGCACCAGCAGAGGAAGCAGAAGCCAGGGGTTTTTAATAATGTGATCGACGGCCGGAGTGAGGAGGATGAGGATCAGCTGGACGATTCTTTCAAAGGATGTGGACGCGGATGAGCTGCCACGTGCTTCCTCCCATACCAGGAGAGAAACCTCGTAGGCCCGAGAGAGGATAGGTTGCATGACAGGTTGCATATCGAGCTTAATGTAGTCGCTCGCAAATTCCCCGCCTTTGTTAATTGCGGATTCCGCGAATGGTTGCACAACTGTCTTGAAGTAGTCGCTCGCAAATTCCCCGCCTTTACTTGCAGCGAATTCTGCGGCTGGTTGCATAACGGTTTTTAAGTATTCACTAGCATGAGAAACGGCAGATCCTGCCGACGGCAAGGCAGCGGTCGCATACTCAAAAGCTTGCTGGGGAAAGTCTGGCATTGTCTGGATTGTTCCGTGGTTGTGAATCTCCGGCGGTCGTGAGCGTTCAGAGGTTGGGTAGAGGTCATCGGAGAAGGAAGGCTCAAGGTGTTATATGAATTTTCTTGCATGACCGGCGAGCGGATGCGTCTTAGTACCAAGGCAGAACCAGGAGGTGGGTAAATGGATCGAGTGAACAAAGTTGATGATTGCCCTAAGACTTCAGCTCCAGTTCTTTAGCCATGCAAAAACTCACGAGTTTAAGTACCCACCCTCAGTAACAAAGATCTGGTGAATATGATGACATGACCGTTCAAAGCTAGCACCTACTTATGCCGATGTCGTATAATGACTCTCAGGGTTTAGGTGGAGGTTTGACGCCAAAAGCCGTTGCTCGTCGATGAACAAATCGGAGTCATTCCAGAGTACGGCCTAGAATGAGCCACAATCATACATAATAGTACGTACAGTTTTAGTCGGTGCATGCGCCAAGAGTGGCATGGCATGCATAAGAGTTACACATTGTGGATGACCTCACATGTAAAGTGACTTGCAGTATGCCTTGTAAATAGGGGAGATAAGACTCGAATTAGACGATAATTCTTAGCTTGAAACCTGGTGAAGATCTTTTTAAGCCGACTCGTTTGCCGCAGTCAGCTCAAAATTCAACATGGCGATGGGCTCAACACCGAAACCGTTACTCTGGTCATAGTTGCAGCTGCTCTCGTCATTGCGGCGGCGCAGGTCGTTCAACAGCGTGGAACCCATTCCAAGCACCCGAAAATTCCACAATTAACTTTGCAGGTACTTCGCAACGTCGACTCTCCTTCGCAAATGCGACAATATCGTATTCGGCAGCTTTCCCGGTGGAAGCAGTAGGCGTTAGACAACAAGACAACTACGATTCCGCGTCGTTTACAAGCTACCGCATATTACAATCGACCCGCGACACAAGCAACAGTGGGATGGAAATCTTCCTCCTCTCAACTCCGAGTGGCAGCTACTCCCTGAGTTGCAATTCAGGAGTGACATGGCTAGCGTTGCCAGCTGGGCACAGTTTTTCAGGCGCGGACAGACGGTTATGTCGTCCAGCTTGCGATTCGTATTGATGGATGGGGGTATCGATAGATGCCCAAGCGATCTTTCAGCTTTGCCTATGCCAGTCAATATGGCCGACGTGATAATCATAGCATTGATGTTAGGTATGAGAGTAGTGGAGGCGAGTTTTGTCAACAGGACGGTGACTATGCATGGAGAACCGGGGTCAATTACGACAAGCCAGCATGCGATTCTCAGTCCGCTGATGCATTTTGAACCAGGAAGAAGCTACAGAAGGGCGGACGAGGGAAGAATTTTGCTGCGCATGATGGGAGGTTGCATTCGAAGTGGATCGCTAGATTGTATGACGTTTGTTATGCTGCAGGAAGACCGTTCGATTGGAAGCATCGTGCGAAGCATCAGAGGGAGTATGCTGCTCATGCGTTGAACTATACCAGACCACAAGGATATCCCGGTTGGAACGGCCCTCAATGGCCTACACCTCCGGCAGATGCGCAATCAGCATTCCCGGCGCCTGCGGTATCGACCGAGAACACCGCAGAACCGTATCACGGTTTCGCCACAGGGCTCACTACAGAAAAGGTAAACACTGCAAGTCCGTATCCCGGTTTTACCACAGGGCATACTGCTGGGAACACCCCAAGTTCGTACCCTGGTTTCTTCACCGGGTCTGCTACCGACAACACGGTACTGTATCCCGGCCTGTCCACAGAGCCTGCTGCAACAGCTCTTGCTCAACCCATGCCGACATACCCGTACCCCGAGCAACTACCTTCACATTTAAGTATGATGATGATGGTGATTATCCCCAATGATATCACATAGCCCGACTGACAAATAAGAAACTGCTGGGGCAGATCCCGAAGCCTCTGCGGGGGCTTCCATATATCGTCTGGATGGGGACAAAGTCTTTCTCAGTGCCGAACAGCAAACATGGGGCCCGCCAGACCCCGTAACGGAACAATGGAAGAGCCTCCACGAAAGCTCACAAAGTATTGAGGAGCCACACCCTTCCTCCGTATTTCAATAATATCCCCACCTCACCTCCATTCAACACCACATTGCCATATCCAGATTCACCTCGTCATCGCACCCGACTACCATAACCGGAACCGCCTGATTCACCTCGTCATCGCAATCGCACCTCATTACAATATCCGGAATCACCTGACGAATATCCTCCGTATCAGCCCGACGCATTACCGCCGCCGCCGCCGCAACAAACCCCAACCGATGCTGCACTCTCCAGCGAGCCAGGCAACCCGGGAGACTTGAAGGACCCAATTGATATCCCCGCTAGCATTGGCGGATTGTGGTGCTCACAAATCGATACAGTCCCTGGATTTATGGTGTGCAACTGGAGTGGTGAATGGAGTTCCTTCGCGCGAGAAGCAGTACCCAGTTATATTGGTGGTATCGCCGTGCTTCTGGAAACTCTCAAGCACCTTAGAGTCGTAATGCGCTACAAGCAACGGTGGGACTACAGCAACGTAGAGAAGCATATCCGAAGGGGCTCGTCCACGTATCCGTTTTACACGTTCAACGGGCGCGGTGGCTGGGGGCTTGAAATCGACTGGAATGCTTTGAGCGCCGCAAATGACGCGCCGCCACAACCGCCTTTAGACTTGTATTGGTCGTACGAAGCGCAGCTGACGTCACATGGGATTGGCGCTCTTGAGGCCGCCAGTGTCGATGACCTATTCACACTGACGAGTGCACGACTTTCAGAGCAGATGATAATTGATTCATGGTTGTGCTTTGTTGGATCGAAGCCGGAAGAGGTGTTAGGGAGGGGAGAGTTGCATATCAGAACGCCATTTCTAGTGGAAGAGATACTCAACCTCTTCTATGGCAAATGGGCGATGGTGGAGAGATTTGAGTTTGATGGCGGTTACCAGAAATTAGCAGAGCTTGCCGGAAGGGTAAAGGATCGGCTGCGTACGAAGGAATTGTCGAAACCTGAGGAGATTGTAGTTGTTGTAGCGTGTCTTAGGGCTTTGAAGATGGTTATGTTGCATCTTGTCGGGGCTAATGTTTATGAGGCACGGGAGCTACTGGAGAGAGATTTTCCAGCATATTTGGTGTAGGTTTACTGTTCATCTATAAGAAGGTTGCGCGAGAGGAGAGGATTGAGAAAGCTGCGGCATCTAGGATAGTTCAAGCAAAAACGGATGAGGCAAGAGGACAAAACACGAGGTTGACCGAGACACTTCAGCTAGGTCACTTCCTACTATTTCAGTTTCTAGTACTGGAGATGGAACGGGGGAGGGAAGAAAGCGGCAAGAAGGCTAAAAACTCCGCTACTTTGACAATTCCCAAGGCTGCAGCACAACAAATTAGGAAAACCAGAAGCACTGTATTCTCTCCTAGTGTATCTAGTACCCGCTCTGGGCTTCGGTCAAGCAGATCTAGGGAAGCCTTATAACTTGAATTGAAATGTATGCGTCTGACTCGGCGAGGTCAGAGCTGACCTGGGCAAGATGACCGTCTGGAAACACTCCGGCCACTCGCCACTGCGAGTGCCACTCTATAAACTCCACGGGATATCCGGACTCTTCATGTATATAAAGGCATAGACTCTCCCTTAGCTACTTCATCTTCACCGTAGAATGCAACAACACGGAAGACCACAGGCACCAAGTGTTGCAATACAGAGGGGAGAACCTTGTGCATTTGTATATACTATGGTGCAAAGAGAAGAGAGAAAGAGAAAGACTCTAGAAGAGTGTGCCTTGTGCCTTACCAGGTGCTTTACCATTAGCTTGGCTTATGGTTAGCTTAGTCAGGTCTATATATGCAACACCTAGTCTTGCCGTCCAACAATTGCAGGACGACAGATGATAGTCTAGGACAAGGCGAGGGTTTGCCTAGGCGGGACTTTTGTTACCCTTCCCTGCATGACGGAACTCTATACGGGAGAGGCTTCATCAGCGTTTCCACTAGTCCGGACGGTCCCGGTCTTGAGTATGGACCACAGACTGCCGGTTCTGCACTGGACCGTCCCAGTTGGACCAGTGCAAATACCCTTGTGTAAAATTTAGCAATGGTACAGAAGAATAAGCTGGGTTGAGGGAAGCACCAAACGATGACAAAAATATGCTGCGAGACCAAGAAATCCACTGCACACGAGGTACATGACATTATTACAGGTCCATACTCTCCTCGTCCTCTTCAGCCATTACTTTCTGTTCAGTCCCCAATCCGCCCTTATCCTCGTTCCCAGCTCCTGCTCCACCAGTCAACTACCTGCAGCAGATCACAATTGCAAGTTTGTTCCACGATTTCGAACACTCAACGGCTTCGGGGCCATCGGTATCAAGCCTGTTTCCGCGGTCTATAAGCATTATCTTGCACTGGGAGAATAGTGTTTAACACCTGCTGACTGTGGACGGAATACTGGGCTTTCGCCCAAGAGCATTGACAGACATCATTTGATTCCTTAGCTATTATGTAAGCTACTATTTTCAGTATAGGTTTCTTAACAACGTGTCCTTAAGTAGTTATCTCCTTCTCTTCTCTTCTTAGAGTTTAGACGATTGACGAGTTCTCCACGCCCACCGCAACACCTGCGTGTCAACACTGACATCGCAGAGTAGAGATGATATCGAGTGCCATGGTGGAAAGCATTGGAAAAATCGAACGCCGAGAATGCCAAAAGATGTAGGAATTGGCAATCAAATGCCTTGCCTTCGCTCAGGATCAATACTGCAGCCCTCAGCTATTAATGTTTTTATGAGAGTGACCGTTAATCCCGACTGGTGCACCCCCGGACCGGTGGAAACTTTTGACTTCGTAGACTTCGTAGTGCGGTTTTGATCTTTTGTTGCTCTCGTAATGACTGTACCAAGCGTGTGGTTTGTCGAAGCTAGTACTTTTGAAAAGCTCACAGAGCGGGGATGACGGGTCATTCAGATCGTTATACCGGTGATAGTCTTTCTACAAGAAGTCTCGAAAACCTTTATCTAAGTCTAACTAACTAAACCCTAACCTCCAATCAGGTGATTACACAGAGGTCGAGAAGATTTCCAACAAAAATACGGTCACAGGTTCCTAGGGTACTGGAGCGTTTGCCAGGTAAAATCTACGAGAAGCAAATTCGTCCTACCAAAATAGTGATTACCACACAGATTTAGAGTCTGCAACCAAGTATTCATAGCACCCAGTGTTTGTAACACCTTATATACTAGCCGAGCTAGGATGTTCTTGTTTACCCTACTCCCAGTCCATGAAGTTGTTTGGCAAAATAACTTAGGTATCTCAATACACAGGCCGCTTAAACCACAGCTCGGTGTAAAACACCAGTCGAAGCAGCTGTACTACAGACAAAAGATACGCAAAAGAGTGACCACCATAGGCTTTGAACCTACGGTGGTCACTCCGATGTTATAGCACCATGCTCGAACAGTTGAGCTAGAGTGTCTGATGTTTGTTCGGGGATGCTATAGGACCGCTATCCGCAATATGACGTTAGCATCGATGTCGAGAAGTTTATAGGCCCAAACATCACAAAATGAAGTAAAGAAATGCAGCAAAAACTATATCGTGATATTTTCCCAAGACAATAGCCTCATGCACATTCCACTATTTCGCTCATTTGTTCCCACGCAACCGGTTAACCCTGATGAATCCTCCAAAAACCCCATCATATCTTATCCCTTGTCTCGTCTCTGCATCTACCATCTCCACCATTCTCCACTAAATAACCAACCACTTCTCCGCGACCTCCATAGCAGCTTGCGGATTTCCCGATGTAATATAAATCATCTCGAGCATATACGCAGCCTCCCACTTCAAATCGCCCTCAATCCCACCCTTATCTATCCACTCATCACTAATCCCCAAACAGCGCTGATAATACGGGATAGCCAGATGCGCGAGGCCGAGATGATGGAAGCTCCTAGCAACATTAAATTCCGCCTCTTGCCGCATCTCTGCTTTCACTCTTTCTTTTTCAGTTGGAGATTCCCCGCTCTCGCCTGCAGCGACCCGCGCGTCGTAGTATTCAAAGAGGAAGGTTATTGCTTGCAGCGCTTGTATGTGGCGGTTCTCGCACTGGCGTTGCATGGAGCGGTGGAGGTAGGCGAGTGAGATGGAGAGGAGGACCATGGGGTTGTTTGGACAGATGGTGTAGACGCGGGTGTAGTAGTCTATCAGGTGTCTAGTTAGCATTCTGTATCCTGAGATGGTCAGAGGGAGGGAACAGACTAAGGGCAGAGAGGTAGGATTTGCCGCTAGCGAGAATGTGGCCATACAGCATCAACAAGCTCGTATCTAATCGCTCGGGTTTATATTCTCTTCCGTGCTCATCCACATTTGTCAGTGATGCTGCGTTGGTCCGCTTTATGCCCGAGATCGACTCGTCCATAATTTTGATTTGGCGGAGCAAAAACTTCTGGTTGGCGTTGTTGTGGAACACTTCCCTCCCGTTCCGAGACATGGTGAGCGCACCCACAAACAATGAGTATGCCTCTGTCTGAAACTGATATGTGCTCATAAACCACCGCGATATCGTGGAGCAGGATTCCGAATCGTGAACCCAGATGGCACATGCGAGCCATGTGGTCCAGATGGTAAACATTTTCTTCTTGTTGAGATAAAACACATTTGCTTCTTTTGCGACGCTGCAGACGTCGTACGCGTCGAGGTGGTTGTCGTGTTTAGCAAGACAGAGCGCGTATTGCATAAAGATATAAAGCCAAGTATCAAAGTCGAGACCTCGGAATTTCGTGGCATCTTCAAGTGTATCCGGTTGATCGTCGTCGAAAGTTAGGGACTCTTCTAGACGATGTTGCATTCGCTCAAGACGCTCTTTATCGCCCTTGGCCTTTGCTCTCCGCTGGGCGGTGGAGACGAAGCCTTTGAATGCTTTACCTCTTTCGGAGGGAAACAGTGCCTTGGTGTTACGGAAGTCGTCGACGAGCTCACCAGCAGTATCGAGCCAGTCTTTTACTGCCACAGGATCTCCCGCTTCCATGCCAGCACGGAGATACTTGAGTTTTCGATATTTAACTGACGTCTGTTCCGTCTTCCGATAATTCATTTCTGCGCGCTGTTCAGCCGTAAGGGCGCCGGGATGACTCTTTCTCGTGCGTCGTGTAGTAGGCTGGTTGGGGAAAAAGGCCATGGGATCGTCACCTGCGGGCCCCGCTTCAACTGCCGGGGGAGCATTTGATTTGCTCGCAGCTGCCTTATCCTTGTCCTTTCGAAGCGCAATGACTTCGTTGACCAGTTCTAGTGCCTCAGCTTTCCGACCCGAAACCTCGTAGATACTAGCGAGCTCCATCATTGCCTCTGTATCCTTGGGATACGCTTCAAGAACAGTGGCATAACAATCTTCAGCATCTTCGACCTGGTTCAGGGCTTTGTAGCAAGTTGCCATGTTGAACCATAGTTTCCGGTCAAGATACTGGTTTCCTTCCACCACATGCGAGTAGTATTGTATTGCTTCTTCATATGCCTTCGCTTCGCACAGAGAATCGCCAACTTCTTGGAATAGATCATAATATTCGACCGAATCGACCTCGTTCAGATGTTCGAAATGTACCATGGCTTCATTTTTGACGTTTTGCTTTATCCGGCAGACACCCAGTTTTACTCGTAGTTCCAGGGGAAGTGTATATGTGACCGCGTCGAATCTTGCCGGCACATATTCTCGCACTGCTCTTCGCCGTGCATCTGTCGAATCCCATTCTCGGTCGTCCTCTAATTTATCCCAATAATATTCCTCAGCCCTTCCATACAACCATCTGCCAATATTCTTCAACATTTTTATGGCCTCTCCCCACTGGTGTGACATCATATACAACTCGACCAATATGTTAAGCTCGGACCATCCAAATGCCTTGTCCGGATTTCCGGTAGTCATGAAAAACTCGACACTCCGGGTGTAATATTCAATCGCCTCTGGGATCTTGTTGAGTTCGATATACAGCGCTGCGATCTCTCTCATGATGGTCATATCGTTGGGCAACAATCGGTACAGTGCTATAAATCCTTCCGCCGCTTTATTTAACTGTCCGTTCTTCTTGTATAGCAACGATCGATCGTAGATGGCATCGATATTGTCGGGATTCGCTCGAATCGCACGGTTGTAACAGTAGATAGCCTGATCCCGGTAATTCTGTTTGTCGGGGCCATATTGATCCAGGCTCATTCTCGCGCATATCAACCACAGCTCCCAGTCCTTCGGTTTCGTATGCGCCGCTGTCAACCACGCCAATAAGCACCTGTGCTGCTCATTCTTCTCCTTTAAGATTTCCCCCAATAGCTTCCACGCCGAATAAACACCTGCCTCGATCTGGATGACCTTCTTGACCAACTCCAATGCCTTATTGGGATTTCCTAACCCATACGACTGATTTGCTTCACCCAGCAAAGACTTGACTTCGAACGACAAATTCTCTTCACCGACCGTGCGCCTCCCCCCGCCCTTACCCGCCCGTCCCTTGGAACCTTTTTTAAACCCATGCGCAGCCTTGAGATCGTGGTGAAACTCCTCCATCTCGTCATCGTTAATCACTGCCGACGCGTCGACGTCGGCATCGTCTTCGGACGCCGAAGAGGGGTCGAGGAAGTCATCTCTCAGCCTAATAGCGGCGGCAGACTTCGCGGTCTCGTCATAGTAGTCCGGGTCCTCGTCGGTATCGTCTGCGCCGTATGCTGCTAGGTCCGCATCGTCGAAGTCTTCCCTGCTGGCACATTAGCAGCCTCGAAGGGACGGGACCGAGCGAGGGTAGAGGTACTCGTCGAAGTCAGAGAGGTCGGCAGAGCCGAGAGAGGAGGCGTCGGATTCGCCGCCGTCATGGAGGTTGTTTTGGGGCGGGTGGTGGTCTTGCGCGGGTTGTGACATTTTCGATTGTCGATTGGTTATGTTCTGGAAGAAGAGATGTTGGGGCAAGGTTTGGTGTCACTATAGATATCGATAACTAAGATGTTGTGTAGCAACCACGGCACCAAGTCCGTAACACAAAGAAGTGACGTGCAGCCCACGAGTTTCGGGCCGACATCCTGAGCATCACGATGGATATCATTTCGCCTGAGATGTGATACCAGCTGTTTTCTGGGGAAGATTTACGCAACTAACCTAATTTAGTCTTATCTTTCATCTGATCAATTGCATCTTATTTCTCTTTCATCTTCGAAGCATCCTGCACGCCTCCGATTGCTATACGACATAGTTCCCTCTTGACCCCGAACAGAACCAAGATGCCTTCACCTACACTGCCCTTTCATCCCTATATCCCTCACCCCCGCGTCGCCTAGTCGGGAATATTGGTCTTCGCCACCGCAGGCATTACGAAAACAACATGTAAAGATCCACATGTGTTTACTACGGGCCATGTATGGGCAGGGCTTCGCCTGGACCAAACCAAATTCAGCCTCAGGATGGCCGAACATGCGCCACAGAAAATGCACAGAATCGTTGCGTACGTCTCCTACAATGTGAAAGTATATGGATAGGAGGATTGCCAAGGTGCATGAGGAATACCAGCCTCTCTATACTGGGGAGAAATGGGAGCAATGCCTGTCCATTGGATGATGGCACTCGGCCATGAAATAAAGAGGCCAGTGACCCCATCCTCGATCCCTTGTAAGCTGCCTCAACGGGAATGAGAGAAGATACGCACACTCTGGTGGAACGGTCTAACGCAATGGGGTGGCGAGTACGCATTATCATGTTTATCCTGCTAGCGCCAATTTCAAAGAGGGAATACCTGTGCCAGGGGTACAATACGCTCGCAAGCTCAGTCAGCAGACCGAAAACTCTGGGCACGAGAGCAGGCGTACAATAAAGTTCCGGAAGCTTGTTGATTTTAGCGAGACAAAGTATCATGCCGCTATCCCCTGCACGCTCAGTAACCTTTAATTCGTATCCTTTTCTTTTCAAGATAGTTATGAGTAAGTATCCTTTCCTTTCGGGTATATTATGAGTAAAAGAGTAACATCAGAAGTCCAGCCAGCCAATCAAAGTCTTTGCCACACGACGGTCTTTGCCACACGACGACCTTTAACTCACACCATACCCGAAAGGAAAGGATACGAATCGAAGGATACAAGCGTGTAGGGGATAACTGATGGGCATGCCGACGACCCCACGCAGGAGATGCAAGCGTATTGCAGCACAAACCGAAGGAGAAAAATATTCACTTTCATGATTCTGACCAGAGGAAATCCCATGCTACTCCGTCTTCTTTACTCTATCTCCGAGGAGGGCCACGGAAAGCCTTTGGTCCCAGTTGTTTGCAGCCCCCAAAATTCAGTTATGAAAGATTCTCCGCAGTTTGCCTGGAAGATGAAGCATGGTAGTCAGAATGGGGAGCATGACCAGATAACATTGTTCATTGCTGTTAGGTACTGTATTTACCTCTGTAATGTCTATACCTGCCTTACCGATTTTCTGTAAATAGGGCAGCCCGGGGAAAATTTGTTTCTTTAAACATTGTAGTTTAGATCATCGATAACGAACAATTACAACAAGAAAAGGCGATTAAAGATGGCTTTCAAAAAGACTCGATCCACCGTTACATTCCGTGTAGCATTTCATTTCACTGCGCGTCCTGTCACTCAATCAGTATTCACCCAACCATCACACCAAGAAAACACGGGAGCTCACGGACAGTTCTGTGGCAGATCCGTCGCCGCGATGAATGTGATCCGTATCGTTTCAATTCCGGGAGAAACGACTCGTCTCCGTAACAGCGCAATGTATTCCGGGTCTGACGTACCTACTTTGACCTCAAAGTCTGCGTATAACATTATGGAGCTGAAAATAACCCCACGGGCAAAAATTTGAAGCTCTACACCAATCGAGGCCGTTTTGTGTAGTACTGCGTCCTAGATAAAGCATGGGCAGAGCTCCGTACCCATGGAAGGGGTTGTTGAATGGGACAGGCCGTTACAAGTGGCCACGTGAATAAAGTCTGGTGATATAGAGCCTGAGATTCATACTGTCCACAGGGTAGCAAGAATCTTAAGGATTACTGGATACACTATTAATCTATAATATATAGGTACTACTCCACTTTATCATTACCCTCCTGTCTATGTCATATCTATATCACCGCCCTTTATACGTCATCACGCCGCAACCTCAACAACCACCATGCCACCCCATCCACCCGCACAAACTACCTCATCATTTGCCACCCCCCTATCTGCCCCCTCCCTCACCAGTAATTCCACAATAGCCTCATTCCCCCCAAATTCGGCCCAATGAAGCGCCGTCCACCCGTGCACATCCTGCGCGTCAATCCACCGTCTCACCCTCTGAATGCCCAGCAAAAACCTCACCACCTCCACCCTCCCCTTTCTCGCGGCATGCAGCAGCGGCGCCGCGCCATAGGCATCACACTCGTGTGCGCCCACTCCACCGAGGAGCAGCAGGAGATTCAGGGTCGCGATGTATCCTGACCCCGCGGCGGCGCAGAGGGCAGACACTAGCGTGCTCCGCGAGTGCGGGGGCGACATCAGCAGGAGTGCAACGACGGGAGTGTGGCCGGCTGCTGCTGCGGCGATGAGGGCGGGGGCGACATCAGTGTGGCCATGGGAGAGGAAGAGTTTTACAGCTCCGGCTGCGCCGGCAGAGGCGGCAGTTGTGAGGGGAGTTTCGTTAAGGTGGTTTTTTGACGTTGTGGGGATGTGTGGGAGAAGGGTGGAGAGGAGAGTGAGGTGGTTGTGTGTTGCTGCGTGGTGGAGAAGGGTGGGGCTGCGGGTTAGGAGAGAGGGGGTGGAGAAGGCGAGTGTCGTTGCTAGGGCGCTTGAGGACGCGAGGAGGGATGTCAAGGTTGCGACGTCCAGGCTTTCGAGGATGAGCAGCAGGAGCTCGAGGGGGAGGTGGAGGAGCTGCATTGTGCGCGTATGATGCTAGGAGCTGCTGTGGTCTCTGGTAGCACACGAAGTGGCGACGAGGAGGGAGGGCTTTAAAAGTCGCGGGATCCAGATATAGTCCGGCCGCTGACCCCCCTTGTGGTGCAAAAATTGCTGTGCATTTCGGCGCTGTATCTTGCGAATGTGGTTGAGTTGTTGTCGGTGTTAGCGGTGGTGTTTAGATCCGTTTCAATTTTCTGCTGCAGAGTCTCGGCCTGGGCTGGGGCCCTTTGGGGTGTCGTAGTGGCGGTGCACCGTGATCCGATGTTGCTTAGCTCTGTGCTTGCGCTTACAACTTGCAATCGAGACCCAAATCTCAGTAGGGACCCTTCCTGTTTTCCGAAACCGAGGATGCGTCGCCTTTCATCCGGTTCGTCCCCTTTTACAGAGTTACTGTTTGCAGCCACGGGGTTGGATGTTTGGAATTGTTTGACAGCCACGGGATGCACGACATGACATCTGCATGGAATACTCCACCACGTTGACGGGTCGGGTGTAACGCGAGCGGAGTAGCTTGCTTTATGTAACTGACGGCTGTTGGCAAAGGGAAAACATGAGCCCTAAGAATAGATCATCGTAGTTCTATTCACGTGTGGGCCTGAAGGTAAACAACCAGAATTAACTGTAATAACGCCTCAACCGCCTGCACACTCGACGTCACTTTACTCTAGGTTCACCACTGTTCGTCCTTACGGGATACGAAAAAGCCGTATGTGGGAGCTCCTGAATTCTGGAATGGGAATTCACCGCTGCTGGGTTAGACCACAAAGCGAGGGGTTTCTTCAAAGAACTACTTAAGTAGGTATTAATAGGACTGTTTTAACTGCTAGCAGCTGCGGCTGGCCAGATTAAGAATTGGAGACCGCGTACCTGTAGAGCTCGAGGTCACGGAGTAGTTTATTTCACGTTCTTAAGCTTAATTGGGAGTAATCAAAGCTAGTTTAAAGAGTTGAGCTGTAGAATATAGTGCCCGCACTTTTACTGGTTTGGGCGATAGTTTCTGGTTGAAAAACGTTCATCGATGTGTTTTGCCAGTTGAAAAGGTTTCAACTGGCCTTACCACCAATCAGTGATGACCTTGCGGACGCTAAGAGGGATGGCACAGAGACGACGCAAAAACTAAGTTTTTCAACTCAAATTTTTCAACGGGCTTTGATCACCACTATTGGATCAGAACTCAAAGAGTTGACATGGGCTATCAATGCAAGGGAAGGGACCCAACCAATCACCAACTCATGACAGCTTTATGATTTCTGGTCCGACTAACATGATTGTTAGACGTGAGATGATCTACTCAACGTGTTCTAAATGGCCGTGTGCTAGGATCCTAGATATGGCTGGCCGTTCTCGAGTGGTGGCTAATGTTGTGTATATTTCAGCCGGAGCCTAGGAGAACACTCCCAGGAGTGGATATTGCGCAATGCACCATGTAAAAGTTGCATGGCGCCGTGCATTTGTCCACAAAACCTATAGTCAGATGTTGCGCACCATAAAGACCTGGATTTGAGATATTTGGGCACGGCGCTACGAAAAGTCTATTTTGACGGATTTTGTGTATTCCATACATGTATTGCAATGAGCTTCATGTTATAGCGTTGTATAATTCCATACGTCTGTATAAGATGGGTATCTCGCTTCCGCAACGTTGTCCAACAAGTTCTTTCGTAGCCTAAATTGACCCAATGGAGTTAACTATTTCTCTATTCAGCTAGTGTTAATCGCCAGACTCCCGCAGAATCCTTTTTGCCAGAAACTGGTCTAATTTATGCGCAGATCCGTCGATCTTTTTTGTTGGCCTAGAGGATTGGTCACCGCTAAGGGAGTAGAGTACAAGGTGACTTATATCGAATTGAGTCCTTGTGTTACTGAAAATCCCCTAGTTTCAGATCTCTAGAGGGCTAATTTTTGTTTTGATATACCAAATTTGGCAACTGCACGTGACTTAGCCCTGCTATAGCGCTTATTAATTAGCCTTGCTGTACCGGACAAAAAAGACCAGATTTTTGGTGTCCGTTAAAGCAAGGGTAAACTGTATAGTACAACAGGCGTAATGGCGCTGTCCTGATCAAAATGTAAGGAAGGACAATTAAAAGCCGGCATTTCTGAAAAACACTCAGCTTAGTGGTCTTAGGCTGATTCGATGTTTTTTTCAATCTTATATTCACGTAGTTGTTATGCCACCTTTACCACTGCCACAAGGGAAAAGGCAAAAATGAACAAAATGAGCAAGCTAAGCTAGATGCACATTAGATCAGCCTGTCATCGGTTCGGACAATCTTCACTTAACTCTCTTCCTTATCGGATCTCGGAGTGTGTTACACACGCGCGTCAGCGTCTGGAACTACTTTTCCCTACGCGCTTCATCGACTACCACTATCTTTATTTAATGCAGTTTACCCGCACGCTTCACCAATCATCGCTAGCCGCGCGCCTACGAAACTGAACGCACGATTTGGCAATTGTATCTCTCGAACGTCGCCTTTTGATTCGCACGATGACCGAAATCGCGGTATAGAGTCCAATTCCATTTCAAGATCTTCACATCACTAAAATAGGATTGCGTGTGCGCAGGTAATTGTCAATAGATTTCGACCGGGAGTCAAACAAATAATTTCAACCATTCCATCTATCCTTCCTAATTTTGCACTGGTGTATCTATTGGTCGGTTGTGTTTGCGGCTGCACAGCAGTGTACAGAGCGCATTCTACAAACGGGCAAAAAGATGCAAGCGGCAGTTGTCCCTATTGGGCTCAGCCAGTGTCAAGCACCTTTTCGCAAAACCCTGGCTCCAAGAAGGCTAGGCATCAAGCACCCCCAGGTGAAGGCAGCGGTGCGGATGAGGATGAGGATGAGGATGACCACGGAAATTGGGTAGAACTATATAAGAGTCCTCATCTCCAGCATTCAGGCGGTTGCTGGTGTCCGCTTTTCTTCAAGCTGTCAAATGTATGCTCAGAACGGTTCGAAACGGAAGATGAAGCAGTGTAAGACTATAGTGGGCCCCAAAAGTAGAATGATATGCTGCTAACAGTTTGTAGTAATCATGCTTTCGCTACACACTCGTACTGCGCTGCTTGTAAACGATGTAGGGTTGAAAAGGTAGGTGGTATCGTTGGGATTGAGGTAGTTAAGGGAATATTTTTCGGCGATTTCACTGGCTTAAGTGTGCTTATCCTCCGCCGCCTCCTGAACTTAACGGCCAACACTCACACAGGACGCACGCCTTTTACTGCCATGTCAAAGTGATTCCCTGTCCCTACGGCTGCAACCAGCGATTCGGACTCTCACGCAAACTTTCCCTCCATGTCGAAGCCACACATCCCAGGCCAGAAACTACGATGGCCGATACGGTACAATTGAAAGAAGCCCGCAAATCCGATTGGCGTGATGGCCAAGCCCTACTCCGGTTGCGCCAACTTGACTTGCTCCGACTATTCGAAAAAGTCTGCAAGAGTACGAATATGGAGATGCTGAATAAAACCGTTATGGATGATGCAGGACTGGAGAATTTTGATCATACAGCAACAAACTTTTACCACAGTATGAATAAACAAAAAACAACAACAACAACAAACTTTTACCCGGCTGACAACACACGTCGTGATAACTCAGGTGAGACAGGTGCAACACAAGAGGCACGTTCCCAGGGGGTAACCCCACATTTAAACCACCGAATACTATGCGCTCTCAAAACGTGGCGACCTATAGCCTTGATGCCCCCAATCTGAGCCGACAATGCATCGACTTCGATCACGCGATTATGGTCTTGTCAGTACATTACATTGGCGCCAGTCAGGATGAGCGCCTAATGGCCTTCAAAAGCAATGCCACATTTATCTTCGATCTCTATATGGCCATTGAAGAGAACTTGGATACTATCAAGCAACCGGCCGAGATCATCGGTTATAATAGTAAGTCCGCGCTATGTTTCTTAGTGAGACGGAAGGTGAACTGACATTCTTGCCCAGTGAACAGAGTTTCATATGTGGTAGATAGATGGCTAGATAGAAGCGACGATCCATAGTCGCCCGCAAACACTCACGACAGCGCAAGGTCATCCGCACCTGAGTAATGCTGCAGTGCGAGGCAATGGTGGGGTGTGATTGTTGTTGGGTCATGACTGATGTTAGGGTAGAGTGGTTGGATTTGGTTATCAGCGGCGTCTGTTTAAGCAGATTCTGGCGGTGTAGAAGAATTAGCACAATGTGTCATAGTTTTTCTTGTATCGTTAATTTAAAAATTTGAACAGTTATTTGATATGTCGTTCGCGATATTAACAGCTAACTTTAGAAAGCTGCAATGTTTCGGAACTATTTCACTAACCATCACTTTCTCAGTCCTGCACTGCTCTTCCTCCTCTCTATTTGCATACACCATACATAACTCTGATTCCTTGATCTCTGTGTGACCTGAGTTGGCAATGCAAGCCTTCCTAACTAGCCACTATAAGTTTTGTGGGATTACTTATCACAACAAGAGAGGCACCTTGTAAAACGTGCATGGGCGTCTCAATTGCAATCCCCCATTGTGATCCCTCAGTCATTGTTAGTCCGGTCCGCGAAGGGATGCGGGCAATGGGCTGGTCTGATGCCTGCTGCGCTAGTCTCCCCTCCCAAAGCCCGCATAATCGATAATCTGTGTCCGTTTTTTCTCCCGCGTCTGCGGGAGTCATCAACCGCATTATTTATATCAGGTACCTCGATGACACCACGGGTGACGCAAGTCACAATTATCTCGTATATGTTAATCCTACTTCGTTGTCTCGGACATTCCTCTCCCAGTACCTACCCAATGAAGTTACTGAAAACTGACTTTTCCCAATTAGAGAACGCTTCCAGCTAGCTGTAACCCTTGCGATGGCTGTACTTCATTTTGGTTCCTTAGCAGACCCTGGCTCCAGGATTATTGGCGAAGCCGGGACGACTTCTTCGTACACGATTGACATGCTCGAAAGCGGCCTCTCTATACATCGCTACATCATATGCCGAAGGGTGATCCTCCTTTATCTCACTAGCCAAAATCGACCAGTTGTTCTATCCGCTGTTGTGTTGACAGAGATAGCAATGTGCGATACACTCGGAACGCCTCCTGTAATGAGTCAGAATGGCAGTTTTGACATTCTATGGGGGTTCGTCAAAGTCAGAGAGCACTTAAAGGCAAGGAAATTGGTACCGAAGGTTGACGGAGATATGCAAAGATTGTGGAGACGTGTCTTGGTTGTGACTTTGGGTTTGTCTCGCACCAGATTCTCGGAGTCACGTGATGTGAGCCTCGTACCTCGCCATAAACGTTAGCCCCGACGAGAATCTCAACCCAGCGGAGCGAATTAGGGTTGAGGGTTCACGGAGGGCGGGCAACGTGTGGTGCGAGGCAAACTTTGGGTTGGGTTTAGGGGGTTTAGAGAAGGAAGAGGTACGGCAAGCGTTTTATGAGACTGTGGTTAAGAGGCTGGAACGGTGCCTTGAGAAGTTTGACGAGGACTCATTGCAGGGCTGAAGTTAAAGCGGACAGGGGCACTGCATATGTATGCCCATCTAGGGTAACGTCGATTCGTGAGAAGAAACATTTAACAGTGGGACAGCAGTGTAGAGCTAGCAATCGACTTAGGCCAGTATCGAAGAGACACAGAATTAGAAGCTTTGAATATAAGATAGGTTGAATGATTTCCTACCTCATGGAATATGAGCATGAGAACGAAAAATCTAAACAGTTCGAACTCATCCCTTAGTCCCTGGTACTTGCGGCATGTTTGATAGATTTAATTTTGTCTCTTGAACCAACGGTACGGTGGAAGCGTAAATCAGCGCGGAAAATAAGCGCATGTGGAATAAATGAAACTGTTATGCGCACTTGAGCCGCAACGCCAAAAAAAATTAACTTCACCCCACTTCCCCACCAAATCCCATTCTCACCACTCTCACTTCTCCACAGCTACCACCAACCACCCACGATGTCCAAGCGTGCCGTTGACGATGCTACCTCTCCCACTGCACGAAAAAATCTCTCCCGCGATGACAATGACGAGCCCTCATTCCCCGCCGAGATGGGCGAATTCGAAGACCAATACGGCGATGACTTCTCCGATGAGGAAGAAGTAATAGAAGCGGGGTATGATGGTGAGGATCCCGGTGAAGAAGAAACGATGGAAGATACTATGGATCTGGATAAAGGAGTCTACCTTCCCTCCCGGCACAAGCTTCTACAAGGAGAGATTCTGGAGCCTGATTCGAGCGCGTACCATATGCTCCACCGCATGAACGTCAAGTGGCCATGCTTAAGTTTTGATATATTGAATGACGACTTGGGGGAAGAGAGGAGGAGCTTTCCGCACACGGTTTATATGGTGGCTGGGACGCAGGCGGAGAGGGCCAGAGATAACGAGATTATCATTATGAAGTTGAGCGGACTGCATAAAGGTATCTAGCAAGCGGGCGAGGGCGAGGCGTCGCGGAGGGTATGGAAGAATTACTAACTTTAAGAAGAGCGACAAGAGAACGAGGACTCCGACGAAGAAGATGACGACTCCGACACAGAAGACGAGCCGATCCTTGAGTCACGCAGCATCCCCACCACAAGTACTACAAACCGTCTCCGCCTCTCCCCACACACTCGCACCGCTGCTACCATGGCTGAATCCGGCGATCTATACATCTGGGACGTCTCTTCCCAATACCACAGCTTTGACCACCCGGGCACCGTGATCGCTCCTGCCGCCAAAAAACCACAAGCGACTCTCAGTATGCACGGCCGCACAGAAGGATACGCACTCGACTGGTCGCCTCACCCCAAGGATAATATGGGAAAGATCGCATCAGGAGACAACGAGGGGCGTATCTTCATCTCTACGTGCAAAGAAGGTGGAAGCTGGGCTACCTCCAAGGATCCTTTGCGAGGTCACACTGGAAGTGTCGAAGAGCTGCAGTGGTCACCCGGTGAGCGCCACGTTTTTGCCTCCGCATCCTCCGACGGCACTGTAAAGATCTGGGACGCACGCGCTCCGAACAGGAAACATCAGCTCTCAGTCGAGGTCTCAAGCTCCGACGTCAATGTCGCTTCCTGGTGCAGATCTGTCGACTACCTTCTCGCCACCGGTGCGGACGATGGGGTGTGGGGTGTGTGGGACCTGCGAACGTTCCCCAGCACTGCACAAGGCAAGACCATTTCTGCTACTGCAAGCTTTACATTCCACCAAGAACCGATCACCAGTGTCGAGTTCCATCCCAGCGAGGATTCGGTGGTGGCGGTTGCGTGCGCGGACAATACCGTGACGCAGTGGGATTTGGGTGTGGAGCTTGACGATGAAGAGAGCAAAGATACTGGCGGTGTCGTAGATGTACCACCTCAGCTGATGTTTGTGCATCATATGCCAGAGGTGAAGGAAGTGCATTGGCAACAGCAGGCACCGAGTGTGGTTGTTGCGACAGGTGGGGAGGGATTTAAGTATGTATCCTCTTCTATCGCCGATGAAGGAGAGAGGCTAATCAGTACTACAGTGTGTTCAAGACCATCAGTGCATAAATGGGCGAAGGGAAGGGAGTATGAAAGAACGGTTAAAAGTTTGTTCAATACAGTATATATCATGTTGCCTCCATTATCCAATGCAGATGGCATGAATTTAGATTCTTCAGTTGCCATTGACTCGTACCCAGACTACAATTACACCCGATTTGGGAGTGATGTAAGCCAAAATGGTCACTCATACATGTCGTGCACTTCACCAATCAGAAGCTCTGCCACCTATTGTTTAGTATTCCCCACTACGCTCAAATGACTATTGTGACTAATCTCAAAATTGAGCGTGTAGGGGATAAGACAATGGAAAGAATGTGATATTTATTGAACCTCAACTTTCTATGCCGCAAAAGCCATTAGTAGACACTACGCACGGACTTACTTCGGTGGAAGTTTGCTTGTTCCTGGCTCAAACTGGTCCTTCTACAGGCAAGCACCCAAATGAATATGCACCTGTCCGCCCCCAACAGCCGTCTCAAACCAGGACAATGTCTCACAAATAGGTACGCACATCCAATTTATATAAAACAACTTCCTATCCCCTTCCTTATCCCCCTCCTCCCTCCCCTCTTTCCCCTCTCCTTTCACTCACTCACAACAATGTCAACAAACCCGTCCAGCCCCGGCAACGAAAAGAAACCGCTATGGTGGTGCACCATCTGCTCCCGCTCCTTCAAAGCCAACAACAAAGAATCGCATCTTGCTAGGAGGGCACATTTAAAGGCGATACAACGGCCGGGCGAAGGGTATGGAACTGCATAGGCGCCCAAGAACACCGCACCTTTGGCTACGGTGCCATCGGTGTCCGGGCTGATCCATAGTTCCTTCACAGGAGAGAGGATGCCGTAACTAAGAGGTATTCCCGGAAACATCGCGCAACAAATCTGGAATGGGGCTTCTATGCGTGGGCACAAGTGTGGATGGAAGAAGCAAGATCTTGGAGGGGGGTATACAAATGCCGCTGAAGGGACAGGATATGGTCATGAACCTTGCCTTTCCATTGGCCAACAGACCCAGATCACCATAGCCGATAACCGTGTTACTCGTGCAAGATATGGGGAACAGAAAGCCAGGCAAGTACGTCGAACCTTCTTCAGACAACAAAAAGCTCCACCATCCAACTAGTCCAGCCTAGCAACAGCAAACGGAACAACCTCCAAATCACGGGGATGAAGGGTAGCGGGGGGGGAGCTCCGTCATCTAGCCGGCTCGCCCGGAGGCGGAGGGGGTATTAGGTCCTGTCATACTCTAGTTAGAGTGCATACAGTATGAATAAACAACAACAACAACCTCCAAATCTCAGTACAAGGTACTATATCCCTTTCCTTGTTCAGTGGTCCCTAAACACTCTAGTTGCGTCCCAGAGGCCTGAGGATCTACCCCTTCGACCCCGCAGCATTTTACCCCATCACTCCCAACTTCAACCTTGTCCACCCTTCGTTTACCCCCCGCCGATACCGATACTGACATGCTCGCCAAGCTGGAACGTAATTACCCGGAGCCACTGCACACCTACTCAGCGGGGAAAGAACCTTACTAGGAGCCGTTTGGAGTGGTTCACCAGCTGCGTGTGAGATTGGGAATGCTGTCATTTGCGATATTTCCTTTAAGTAACATGTTTCTTTTCCATACTAGTGTTGTAGTTGGGATTGTTTCTTTTCGTGAGCTTTGGGTATCATTGTTGGTCTTCATACTGTAGAGGTTTCACTCACTCCTCTTAATTCCTCTCTAATAAGATTTTGCTTTATTTATCCAAATTACTCTCATTTTTAAACACCCCAATTCTGACTGTCAGTGATTTGCGACCTTGATGCATATGATACGCATGGCTTGACAAGGGCAGAGCTAGTGTTCCCCGGCAGGAATCGTTGTTGATTCCATTAAAGCGCTGATGGGAATTATCTACAAGGGAAAGGACAACTACTTAAGTACCTTCTTGCTCGCGACTCGTTTTTCTGGGCTGGCTAGTTTAACTGTAGCTATGTGACTTTCATTTGTATTCCCACCTGCTGCAACCCATTTTCTACATTGCAAACCGCAATTAGTCTTCACACTTGACTATCAGTATTTCTTATCTCTCTTCTCTGAACATATATAACACGTCTTTCTACAGTTAAATCAGTACAAGCCTACTAGCACAAATCCCTTCACCTGCGTACAAACATCATGGCGTGAGGTTGAAAAGTACCGCAATGAGACTAGGTGCAGTAACACAAGCGGCATAGCGTGCCACGAAAGAACTAAGATTCTAGATTAAGCTTTATACCCTTAGGAGGAAATCGATGTTACCGAGGAGATCTTCACTGGATTAGGGCTGCTTCCAGTCGCAGAGTTCAACACAAATAGACGCAACGATTTCATCACTCCCTACCACCACTCCGCCCCCCCACTCCTTGCACTCCCAGCCCCCTCAATCGGCCTACAAATCCTTGCCGCCCCAATAACTGTCTTCCTCCCTGTCTTCTCATTAAACACCTATCCCTATCAGCCTCCTCCCCGCCCCCGGATCGTTTAAACAAACCTCATACTCTCGCCCCCTCTCCTCCCCTTCTCGAACGCGCACCACAACCCCCTCCGCAACATCACGAGGATCTCCCTCTCCTGACGCTTCCCCGAGTCAGCTGCGAAAACTGGAGGGGACCGGGGGTAGGGGGGATACTGGCATCACCAACGGGTCTGTACGCGATCCGCATGCCGGCTTTAAAGTGCTGTCGCACGCCGGTGCCGCCTTGTTCCATACCTAGGCCTTGCCTCGGAAGGGAGGACATGGAGCGCAGGAAGTTGTTGCGTTGGCGGCTGATTGTGTGGGGGATTGCGAGGTGAATGCGCATGGTTGCTGTGAAGGAGAGGAGAAGGATGGGAGGAGGGATATATAGGGGAGCGGAGAAGCGGTGGGAATGGCGTCATTGGGCCTTCCGCGGGCGAGTAATGTTTACTTCGAGTGCGACCTGGTGAATGAACTGGCGGTAAGACATGCGTCTCATAACGAGTGTTGTTTAACCGGGTCTGAGCAGGGGCGTTCTTGGGGGCAATCTCTAAATGCCATGCCCCTCGCCTTGCCACCAAGCCTCTCCTTGTGACACCTACGATGCTTGATGTCGTCTGAAGAGTTCGCATCACCACCACCTCAGGTACGCATGACGTATGCGGGGAAGAACCAAATTCACTTTAACATCAACGCTCGGGCCAATCCTGTCGCTCGGCCACGCGAACGCTGGAGAATCACGGCAACGCAACATCTCCGTTCTGCCAGTTCCATCGCCGATATCCACCGTGCAGTTCAATGTGCGGGCAGTTGGACCACGGTAGGCCCAGCGGTCAAGCGAGACTGCCAATGAACTGCTCGTGACATCCCGCGCGGAGAAGGGCTGCATTGATGCAACCCGCCTGCTCAACCCTACGGATCCCTGCACGCTTGGCGCCAGAGCAACATCATTGCAGCCAGGCAGTTCAGCATCAGCACCACACAACCACGAGACGACACTGATACTCCATCCCTCCACCCCCCGATCCCCCAATCCCCGCCGTGCATGAATATCCAGAAGCGCCAGCCGAGACTCAAGCCATCCCATGATCCTCCGGACATCACTCTCGAACCCCCGACTCCTATAAGCCCCGCCGACGCCATTACCTCGTCATCGTTCGTCCCCCCGCGCTCCCACTCGCGCTCGTCGTCAAGGTCCCGCCTTCATAAGCGACGCTCCTCCGAGCAGTCCGTCCCTCCGGTATCCTGCAGACTTGACTACCTCGTCATGCTCCTCCTCACCGGTGTGTTCCTGTACCTCCTCCTCTCGCCCACCGACGCAGCAGGCAACAGTGGCTTCTCAAAACAAGACGCATACCTCCGACAGGCATGTCCCGACTACAAAGACTACTCTGGGCGCCGCCATCCACCGTTCACAGACAGCGAGTACCGAGTCCCGTACCAGCGGCCAGCGCCAGAATGTCGTCTCTTCAGCTCGAACGTAGTTGAAGCCAAGATCAAGGAAATCACGTCGAAGATGGCGAGTGTAGATCTAGCGCGGCTGTTCGAGAACTGCTTCCCGAACACGCTTGACACAACCGTGAGATGGCACCTCCCATCCAAGGACCCCAAAAAGGCCCAGAGCTTCATCGTCACAGGCGACATCAACGCGCAGTGGCTTAGAGACAGCACAAACCAATTACAGCAGTACCAACCCCTCGCCAAAGACGATCCGGAGCTGAAAACACTACTGCTCGGCGCAATCAACACGCAAGCAATCTTTGTGAACGAGTCACGGTACTGCAATGCCTTCCAGCCTCCCCTTGCCAGCGGGCTGGAGCCGACATCAAACGGTCAGGACGACACCGTAGAGCCAGTATACGAGCCTTACATCGTGTTCGAATGCAAATATGAGATCGACTCTTTAGCCTCTTTCCTCTCACTCTCCAACCAATTCTACGCCTCCACCTCCGACGCCTCCTTCATCACACCGCTCTGGGTCTCCGCCGTACAACGCGTGGTGCAAGTAATCGAGGAGCAAAGCATTGGCACATTCTCTCCCTCCGGGTACCCATACGACATGACATACACCTTCCAACGCAAAACCACCGTAGGCACTGAAACCCTAAACCTCGGCGGCATCGGCAACCCTCTCGCCTCCAACACCTCCCTCGTACGCTCCGCCTTCCGCCCCAGCGACGACGCCTGCATCCTCCAATTCTTCATCCCCGGCAACGCATTCCTCTCCGTCGAGCTCGAACGCACCGCCAAACTCCTCGCCTCAGCCAAAAAAAACCTCCCACTCTCCAAAACCCTCCAATCCTACAGCGACTCAATCCGCGCCGCAATAATGAAACACGGCGTAATCGAGCACCCGGAGTTCGGAAAAGTCTTCGTCTACGAAACTGACGGCTACGGTAGCCACCTCATAATGGACGACGCCAACCTCCCCTCCCTCCTCTCCCTCCCCCTCCTCGGCTTCGTCCCCTCCACAGACCCCATCTACCAAAACACCCGCCGCATGATCCTTTCCCGGCAGGGGAACCCCTACTACCTTGTCGGCTCTAAATTCCAGGGCATCGGCGGCCCACACATCGGGATAAAACACGCCTGGCCTATCTCGCTGCTGGTGCAAGCTATGACCTCGGATGACGACAACGAGATTGTAGGGCTAATGGAGAGCGTGCTAAATGCGAGTGCAAAACTGGGGTTGATACATGAGAGTGTTAATGTAGAACACCCACAGGCGGATTATACGCGCTCGTGGTTCGCATGGGCGAATAGTGTGTATGCGCACGCGATACTGGATTTGGCGGAGAGGAAGCCGGGATTGATTTTTGGGAAGGGGGCGAGGTTGAAGAGTGCTGTTAAGGTGGAGGAAGAGAAGAAGGAGTAAGGGGGAGTTGGCGCTTTTGGGTTTTATGGGCGTTTTAGGTGATTGGTTTGATGATGGATGGGGTGCTGAGACGTGATACATGTTTGTTGCTGCTGCTATTATACGGGCGATACTTATATATTAAACTAGGTATGGCGGCGGCTTCGCCGCCCCCTTCGGTAAAAAAGAATCCTAAACTCCAAAACCCATGATATCCAGCCAGCTCTCAGCCGATTCACATTACCGAGAGCCAGCCGAGAGCCAGCCCATCAAGATTGCGTCCAGCCAGCGCAGAGTTAGCCTGTCCAGATTACGTACAGCCAGCCGAGAGCCAGCCCGTACAACCAGCCAAGAGCTAGCCCGTACAGATTGCGTCCAGCCAGCTGAGAGCCAGCCTGTGCAGATCGCATCCAGCTAGCCAAGAACTGTGTCAGAGTGAGTATGTCAGGGTTGTCTAGATCGTCTCCAGCTGGCCAAAAGTCAGCCCGTCCAAATCATATTCAGTTGACCAAGAGTCAGCTCATCCAGATCATCTCAAGCTGGCCAAGAGCCAGCCTATCTTGACCATGTCCAGCCAGCAGAGAGCTAGCTCATCCAAATCGTATCCAGCGAGCCGAAAGTCAGCCCATCTCGATCGTCTCCAGAAATTTGAGAGCCAGCCCGTCCAGATCACGTCCAGCCAGCCGAACCTGTCCAAATTGTATCCAGGCAGTAGAGAGCAAGCCCGTCTCAATCGGCTCCAGACATTCGAGAGCCAGCCTGTCCAGATCGCGTCCAACTACCAGAGGGCCAGCCCGTCCAGATCATATCTAGCCAGCCGGGAGCCAGACCGTCCAGATCGCATCCAGCCAACGCGTCTAGATCGTTTCTAGCAAGTTGAGAGCCAGCCCACCCAGATTGAGTCTAGCAAGCTCGGATTGCTGACCAATGGCAGTTGTGAGAGCCACACTCAAGCAAAGCGCCACGGTTCACTAATCATGACCGAAAAAGACCATCTGCCAACCAATGAGCATTCTGTAATTTGCCACAGTAAGATGGTACGTACCACCATCAACCAATGAGAATGCTTCGAGCAGACAAACCAAGTGTATAACTATTAGATGGAAATCCATGGAGCTTTTTGCGATGTATACTCTAGCCATAGCGTGTATCGAAAAGAAATGAGAAGCCTAAACTTAACAAACTAGCCCCACTCTGGGGTAAGGTATGATGCCAGAAACACCTTAACTCGGAGTATCATACCATTGCTAGTAGTCAAAACACGTCAAAAGCCAAAATGTTCTAATATCACCTCAGACAGTCCAAGATCATCAAGCTACATCCCATCCCCCGAGCGTTCCCAAAAAAGCACGGTCACGCAAAATCACTCGCCCAAAACTTCAATTCCTGTGTTACATATCCTGTGGCGAGTTACTAGGAGTGGCGAGTGGCGACGCATCAAAGCTTTCTCTCATAATTCTCTGTATATAAATCGAGTCTTTCTCCTTCTCACCTTCTCTTCACTATATCATATAATATACACACGGTTCCCCCCTAAGTACTATAGCAACATCCTGCCGCGATATGTACTAAGAATTAAACCATCCATTCTGCCCAACAACCAACAAATAGCATCATCACATTATACCCTACTCTTAGAACCCTTGATCTGACGGGCCGAAAAAAAAGCGAAAAATAACGCAAACGGCGAAATAAACTCCCTATAACTCAAACTCCTCTCCCGTTAATCCTCTCCCTCACTCTGTTCGGATTCTTCTGTGTCGTCATTCTATTCTATGTCGTCGCCCTGCTCAGGTTCGTTTTTAAAGTCGCGGGCACCGTGTTGTTGTAGTAGCTTTACGATACCTTCTTGATTTTCGGCCCCCGCCAAGCGGAGCGCATAGCCGCCATCATTTTTCTTCAGGTTAACATCAATATCCTTCACCTGCAACAATAAATCTACCATAGTCTCGAACCCATTACGCGACGCAACCATCAGTGCTGTCCAGCCGTTTTTCTCAGCAGCGTTCACGTTCAGATCTTCCCGCTCTATCAGAACAGCCAATGCTCGTAAACTCCCCTGGTAGGCTGTCCAGAGGAGTGGGCTCCACCCACGATTGTCTTGTACGCTGAAGTCAACCTCTGCTGGATGAGCATAATCGAGGACGTCAGCGAGATCAAACGCTGCAGCAACGTGAAGGGGGCCAGGATTATTCTTCTTCCAGTTGTAGCTAGAGTCCCCTATGAGTTTCGTGGGGTTCACACCAACCCATCCGTCAAACGCCGCATCTCCAGACCATAGGAAGTCCATGACAATATTCCAGAGGTCTTTAGAGGCTGAAGTCGCATTCTGTCCTTGGGGTACGGTTTTCGTGTGTTTGATCCAATACTCTACTGCATAGCCAAATGGCGACTTCTTTACTCTTTTAAGGGGGAAACGCTTCGAAAAGAGTTGTGTCACTGGATACAATCAGCTGTAGATTCAATCGTCCCCACGATGTCACAAACCGCATGTACGAGCCATAGCAGCATGTGTTTCTGGTTCCGTAACCAGACACGACAAGAGGCGCCCATCCTGAAGAGATTCCGGAGACAGCTTCTCTGGAGAATGAAGAAGGAACTCCTTCACGGTACGATGAGTGAAACGGAGTTTGTCGCCGTCAAATATCTCGAGTAAAGAACCGCAAGATTGCAGGATTTGTTCTTGGGAGGCCAGGATCACATCGTCTGGATCGAATGACTTCTCTCCGTCCACGGTGGCGCAAGCGTACTGCATCTCGGCAACTGACAATGGCCGGAATGCCATTGCCACCCAGTGCAGTATTCTTCTCCTCATATGCATTTCCTCTTCGCCCCCGTTGGAGCAAAGACGCCCCAAAATTAGCTCGTACATTCCAGTAATCCCTTTCGGCATAGTTTGAAGGCGCTCCGAGATTTTACGTGTAGAATAACGATTCAGTTCTTCTAACACAAGCACTATTGCTTCCCAATTAGCCTTGGGCTTCTCGTATGAGAGAGGTACACGCACCTGCATAACGAAACATTCCGGCCGAGTTTTGATGGACCGTATCAAGGATTTCAGCTTTATGACTTCGTAAACACTCGATGTGCTCTAACTTCTCAGTGATGAACTTGCTGATATCATCATTCACTTTCATCCTAATGGTGGATACGCTGGGGTGGGAATGGAAATGATGGTGGACCTCTGGACGGCCTGTCAGTAGGAACCGGACGCCAATATCTCCCAACATCCGTTGTAGAATACTCTGGGAGACTACGCCACAGTCACCGCATTCATCTAGGGCATCCAAAATCACTATTACTTTAGTGGGATAGATCCTGAGCATATCTACGAAAGTTGCCCAGAGTCTTTTAAAGTCTCTGCCGCCTCCCTCGAAATATATACTGGCCTCGGCGCTAGCCCTAACGACCCCCATTAATTCTGGATGCTCCCCACCGGAGCGGATTAGCTGGGCAACGAGGCTTGCAGCCATCTCCAGTGGTGACGTCGTTTTGATATCGCCGTCTCGGAAGAAGAAGTATAAGAGTGTTACTTGGTCCATGGTCCGCATCTGCTCAATCAAGTTCGCAGAGAGAACCGATTTTCCGGCACCTGAACGTTAACTTGTCAGTCGTGTACTTCATGAGTTGGTGTTGAGGGTATACCTGGAATCCCTACCACCCAGAGATTCTGAGTACCTGTACCTGCCATCCATCTTTTGTAGTTCTCATTATCCATTATCCATTGGCAGGTCCCTGGAAGCCAGTGGTCCCGATTCCTGTCTAATAGCGGGGCCGGATCGGTGGCGTTGAGCCATTTCATTGTGTGGTCTTTGGCATTAGGCATGCTTTAGGCAGTGGTTCTATTTATAGTGATAGAATAAACTCATACCGTCCGTGATTTGTAAGAGTTGAGACTTCAGCTCTCCGACAATTATATGCATATTCCTGAGACCTGGGGATATGCGTCAGAATGGTGAATGCGGCTAAAGCAAGCATCAACGCCTCACCTTTGATACCCTCCATGGTTGCCATGTGAGCCAACTCTTTCATACGACTTTCCTTCTCAGTGATATCTGTGAAGTATGGTCGAAGTTCTGTAGAGAACGGCTTCGGAGACCGGATAAATCGTTCCGCTTCAGTATTGTTCGTCAGTGGCTTGAGTATCTGTATGAAGGCCGGACTCTTACCTCGGGAGGACGCATCGAAATAGCTTTTTGTCTTGATAGCAAACACCAGAACTACAGCATAGAACTCCGGTAGTGCTTCTTCCAAACTGTCCGCTAGTCTGTCTGATGTTTCCTCTGAGCGCAGCGAAACTTCCAAGCACCCAGTGTATATGCTTGCATAAAACTCGCAGTTGGCCATTGTAGTGACGATTGTATTCAGAGCTGCTTCAAGATTCTCCAAACTCTCCTTGTGATTAAGGTAAATCTGCCATTTTCGATTAGCAATTGCCCCTGAAAGCCGAAAGATCACAAACTTGAAGAAGGAGTCGTGCTGATGCCCAGACAAGAGACGTTATCTCAGGATTGTGTTGGATTGCGATATCCACCGTCTTGGAGTACCTGTCAATGGCCATGAGGATTTTATCAAATCTATCTATCAGAATCACTTCCTCCCCGTCCCTTTTCACGTATTTCCACCTCCTGTCATTACTCTCCCTGCGCGCTTCATTTGCTGCGTGCAAGGCAGTCGTCACAGATTCATTGGGGAGGCCGCCAATTTCTAGTTGCTCCCGTTCGCGCTCCGTTAGCTTTGCCCGAGCAATTTTCAATGCCTTTTCCCACTTAAGTCTAAAGAACAACGGTCAGAAATGGACATTCTTTGGTGCATTGGTATCTTATGCTCACTTATTCTTCTCTTCATTATAGGGCGCAGGCGTGATAAGCCTTTCTGACTCTTGAACAATGCTACCCCGGCTGATCGACGGCGCTCGAGTTGCGGTGGGCACAGAGGGTTGGGCGGTCAATGCAGAGACCTGTAGGCACCCGTTCGTGTTGTTTACCGAGGGTTGCACGGAACCTTTATAGATGTTTTCGGAATCCACCACGGTCGGCTTTGAATCGGCGTCGGACCCACTCCTATAGTCTTTGACAGGTTCTGAGCTCTTCCCGCGGCCAGGTACCTGTTTTCGGACCCACGTCAAGAACCGTTTAGGTCTCTTTCCACCGTCAGGCATGCCGAAAAAATTGCTCTCGATCAGGGACGGGTGCGAGGTGAGAACTCGGCGAGGTGTTGTTTATGAGTAACGCTCAATATCGATTTGATCCGAGCGCTGTGCTGTTGCTCTTCGTGAGGTTCACCAAGTTCAAGCAAAGGAAGAAATCGCATCCCCGCACGCATCTCCGCACGAACGCGGCTCCTGTACGAACAACAAACATATTATTAACCCGCCCAATGAGCGCATGCGAGATCGCTTCAGTCGAAAGCCTATCGTAGCACATTGCGTCAGAGCAGTGCTACACAAAATCCATAAATCCCCTAAATGTTGAAGTAGATGAGGAGAGGTTTTGGGGAAGCGAAAGATGATGATTGTTTAGCGAAGTATGATGTATAAGTTCAGATAAGCACAAGCGGAGGCCACATAACAGTGGCACGTGACACTCGCATCAGGAGGATGTCAATATACCAGACCAGACAGTTCTGTACACATACCCACCAATACAGCAATCCAGTTAATGTCGAAAGAACAAGCTTCTTAGTACAGCTAGGAACAATGAAGATATTATAAGACGCTCTAGACAGCCAAAGTTGAACCACTACACCATCTTTGGAAGCTACAAAGATCTAACGACGGTTCAAAAAGATCTTAGTCAGTACGGAGAGAACGAGCAGTGGCACAAAGGTTGTCCGGAATTAAGTTTTTCACAGGCATATCGACCGTTACCATGACAATTAGAGCCGTTGTACATTCCTGGGGAAGAGTCTTTCTCTTCAATTCTAATTGTTATCTCCACTTTAAGGCCATCCTTAGGGCGCCTGTCTACTTAAGTAACGTCCATGCGCATGCACGCAGAAGCGGGGGCGCTAACGTAACGTCACTTTGCCGATGCAATCATGTGGCACATCTACTGAGCCTCGATCCAGGCCTTTTCATTTTGTGCGTTCGGGATTAGTTACGGTAAGATATATATATGCGACGTTGATTGGTAGTCGGAAGAAGTGACACAAGCGAAACGGTGACATGAAAACTGGGGTAAACAGGATATATTCTTTCTACAGAAAGGTGTCCGACGACTAAGAGCGGACGGGGGTGTGGTTGAGGTTGGTAAGTCGGTGGTCAATAACCATTTGAACGCCGGACCTTTGGATCTGGACTGGAATCGCGGTCAACTAACCCGGTACAAAGCACCAGCCTTGGTGCAGTACGACAAAGCCTTCTCTCGCTTAGTATGTTCTTATAGAACTTTATCTACAGGAGCCTATTGAAGATCTAAGAAACCAGAATGGAATACCCTGCAGTGATGCCTGAGATATCGATTATGAGACCGCACGAAACTGTATCGGACGAATATTTTCTTCTGTTAGAGAAACATACGGCCTCGTGGTAACGCGCTGTACTTTGGTATATAAGTTGTCCAGACAGGAAGGATGCAACGAGTCTGGATGATGATGTTTTCAAGAGCAAAGTCCATGAAGGAATTGTTCACCCCTTGGAAAGGAATTTCAAGGTATTCTCACGCTCCTCGATACTACATTGTGAAACCCGGGATAGCGCTAATGTATTAGATATTTACGAGCACACCTCAATGAAATCTCTTACTCCCCAGGCAGCACTGTTTTGCAGCGGCCAATGCCTTTTTGCTGTATTCGAATCGGTTCATATTTGGGTGGACGATTTATTTGCCTAGATTACTATGATACGTATGCGATTATGTGCGCTTGATACAATACATCATGCTGCATTCAATAAGAAACCAAACTGCCAAATGCACTTCACTGCACGCTCCAAAGTACACCTCCGAGTACGTTCTCAAGTACACTGCCGGGCATGCTCTCAATGACGCTCCCAATTGCACTCGATGGCATACTCCCAACCTGCTTGACTGTACGCTCCCAAGTAAGCTCTCAAGACGCTCTCCAGCACACTCCCGAGCACGCTCTCAAGTACACTCCCAATTACACTCGATGACACACTCCCAGCCTGCTTGACTATACGCTCCCAAGTAAGCTCTCAAGACGCTCTCAAGCATACTCCCAAGCACGCTCACAAGTACACTCTCAAGAGGCAAGATACTCCCAATCTCACTTGACTATATGCTCTCATGTATGTTCGTGGGTGCTCGATCCAGGGACTTGTTAAGTTGCAGGCGCCAGGCACCGGGAGGCGGGTGGAGGGTGGCGGTGGCCGAAATCATGACGTCGGTCGACATTATAGTCTGAACCTTATTTTTGGTGCGGCCACCACGACGAGATCTCACGATGCCTCATGGTCATGGTGTTGACAATTGCAGCCTTAGATTCTGCAGGAAAAGTAGACAATTGGATCTTGGGGAGAGCAGATCTCCGACTCAGATTTTGCAGCGGAATCTGCTGCCCGCTTCCCACAGATTGTGGGCGTATGTGTGCGCATTCGGTCCGGGGCTGATGGTGATGACGGCGATGGTGATGGTGTCGGTGATGGTGATCATAGTACCAGAAGCACTTAGACAAGTAGGTTGGCTACGTCCACGTTAGCATCAAAGCTTCCACAGACTTAGAGCCTTCTGTTAGCCAAAGCTTCCACAGACTTTGAGCATTCTATTAGCCAAAGCTTCCACAAACTCAGAGTTTGCCATCGGCCAAAAGCTTCCCATGGAAAACTCTACTCCTCCCGAAGCGCGGCTCTCTCAAACGCGGCTCTCTCAAGCAGGCTATCAAGCAGGCTATCAAGCAGGCTTACAAGCAGGCTCTCGAGCAGGCTTTCAATCGCCAGCAGGCTCTCATGCGGACTCACAGCGATAGTGTGTACAGTACCGGTATATCAGCGAAGACTGCAGGCAGTAAAGACAGGTATAGGTCAATCCCCGGCCAGCAGCCATATATATATCCATAGGCCCACGCACACATCTCTATGAATCGACTATAGATGACTATAGGCTGCGCGTCGCGCAGGGGTCCACGGGAAGCTTGCTATGAGCTGCACGTGTGCGCGTAGCGCAGCCTATAGTCGATTTGCACTTTTGCCGATGTTCTTATACTACTGTACAAATACATTTCAATAAAGGTATTAATCTACAACTACCCACCCAATATTGAAGATATCATGAACTTGAACCTGGGAAGAGAAAGCAGATATAGTTATACAATACACATTTCATGTATACAACACTTTGATGTCAGAGTCCAACCTGCAGACTTAAATTAGTGGGTCATTTTAGATTTGAGTTCATGTGGTTTATACTTGCCACTGTCTGCCACTCAACCACAGAATTCTGACCAATAAGAACCGAAAAAGACACATGTTGTCTCCTTATATGAATAATGAATACTAGATATTATTCCTGTCGAGAAATCTCTGATGGTGCTACTCTGATTCCCAGTGTAAACGACCTTCATATATTTAGCAAAGTGTATAACCGAGCGAGATGGATGGTTTGCTTCAAAGTTTTGGACTTGTTAAGCTCGAGCACCATTTCTTTAAATTGGCACTATACCAACTAGCACCATCTCGTTGAATTGACAAGATACCCATAAGCACCATCCCTTGAACCGAGTAGAATCCGCTGTTGTTTCGTTTCGTTTTGTTTCACTGAAATTTTAGTTTTCGAGTGAGCACTATCTCGATAAACTGGCACGATTTCTGGTGGTATATACTCTCTGGAGCGGAGGACACAAGATTTGTAGCACGAAGTGAATCCACGCGGCATGGGTTCAGCCGGGCAGTCAATCCTAATTGGTCATGTATTAGGGTCACGTAGTGAAACGTAGGTATCGTCGGCACGTCTGACTTGCTTAAACTTCGACTTAGCCATAATTACCTACTTACTACCCATATGTTCCGCTTGCAGTTGAGTCTATATTTCTCCGTACGTGTGCATACGTGCGTACCTTTACGGAGGCGGAGGAACCGATCTCTTCCCCACGGTCATTGATTTCCACGAATCCTAGCACGCGGTGGACATTTTCACTCAATCGATATCTCGTCAAATTCTTCAGGAGTTGTTGCGAACATGTGGAAACCAAAATCAAGCCTTTCGATTTCATATGCTACCGCATACTGCATGCTACGGTGGTCTAAGGTCATGGTATCCCAGAATTACCAAATCTATTAAACGGCGTTGGCAAGTCCGCTACCCATACAGAGGATAGCCCGTAGACGCTCTCTCAGCTGCAGTACCCCCAAATATGCACCGTCAATCAAAACTATTCTGCACACTCTTAATGACCCCTTTCCTTAGGAATCGTATGCACAATCTCGTCAGCGGTAGCCCTCCTGGACGGATGGATAGATAGTGAATATTGTACTGCTATATCACAATCGTGCCAGTGTAGATTTGAAACAAACCCATTCCACATTATACAGTACAAAAAGAGAGTGGCTGCGAATGGGACGCTACGAAAGCTATGAAACGCTACGAAAGGCTGCGAAAGGAAGCCGGCAGGAAATGAAGAGACACTGAAAAGAGCTGCGAAAGGAGACACGATGCGAAAGCGGATGAAAGCAAGAAAGCTTACGATGCTTTCCGAAATTCGCGCGATCTCGGAGAATAATCTGAGTTGAACGCCGGAAATTGACGAAAGCCGCTAAACGGTAGAAAGCCGCGAAAGTTCAGAATGCTTTCTGAAATTCGCGCGATCTTTGAAATCTGTGGCCAGTTTCGCGATGTTTAAGATCCCCCAGCCCCAGTAAATTATTAATGATGACTGAATGACTGGTTACCTTTCTGGTCTCGCTATTCATCTCATTCTCGCGTGTTCGTTCCTGACAGTACCATACGAATATCAATCCCTAAACGAAAGCATCCGAACCCTTGCTCTTTGAAATCTATACACACGCAAGCTAAACGTTTAAGATCCTTCCGTCGCCCCACAACCAGAAATATCTCCGACAAATCAGACTATCAGAGCAAAGTCTCGCATTTTGTTGTCATCATCTTAAACTTCAGAATGGTTTCCTTCTAGCAGAACGGTAGCAGATATTCTCACGAGTAGAATATACCACAACCCCATCGCAGGTTATAGATGCATCAGGATCAGATGGAAACGACGGAGAGTTGACGTTCGCCGTCCTGGAGGCGTACAGTTTGTTAGTACAACATGGAAAGTCGTTGTCGTATTAGAGCTTGCCTTTGACACCGCTTGCAGACTTTATTTCTGTGTCCTGCACGAAAATTTCATCCTCTAGTTCTTCTACACACCCTTGGCAATCCCACTCCGGGGCATGGGGCAGCCAGATTCAGCTCATACATTTCCATGGCGAGTAGATGTAAGCTTATTAGAGAACTACTTGTCGCCAGGAACCTACGACGATCTACCACGCGTAGGACGCAATCACGGACTCCTTGATTAGCGTGCGTGTGTGAGGCGGTAGAGGTAATAAAGCCAGTGTTCCTAAGCAGCCCAGCCTCCGCCAAGGCAGGCCTCCAAAATTAAGGCCGAGCCAGCCGGATCTATTAGCGGTCTCGGATATCTGAAGGTCTGCAGGCTTTTTGCAACGTAGGCTTTTGAACATGCGGCCTGGCCTACGCTAAGGGCGGCTGGCGAGTTCGTGACCGGGCCTGACCGGGCTGCAGATATCTAAAAAACCTGACGGCCGGCTAGGCCGCTTAGGAACACTACCTAAGCTCTGAGATCATCAAACAGTTAGTATGTGCCATTAATTCATTGCAGAATTCGCTGCAGTGGCTCACCTTCTGGACGCTGTCGGGTCGGGCTGACCCTCTTTATCAATCAGCGGTTCATTGGTGATTTGTAACCTTACTTCCTCTCATGCATCCTCCTTGGAATTGAGCATAACGTCTTGGCATAGCCATATCAAACAATATATACTGTACAAGTCATTGAGGTTGGGACGGGGCTGAGTGCTGACGCGAAATTTTGAATGGGACAGCCGTATCTGACAATTTCTAGATAGTTAGACAGGAACACTGGGGGTAAATTTGACTCATCTACCTGATCTTTTAGAGGCCACAGTACAAAAAAATCATATTATGGCCATAGCCCGGCCATGCACCACCTTGTCCGAAATCTGCAGCCAGTGTTGACCAGAAATATTAATGGGACAATGGCTTCCTCGCTGACCAATACCCTTAAAAAATGGAACAGACACCCGCTGCTGACTGCTGACGTCCTAACTTCAATGACTTGTACAGTACTACCTAGGTTAATGACTACCTAAGTTAATGAAAGGGGAATGGTGTTAGAAGTGGACGGCACTGAACCCGAAGATATAGTGAGCTGGTGTTCTTTAATGACTGGTTGTTTGCATTTGATAAATATATTCTGCTAGTATTAATTTGGGGCCTGCATATTTTCCTTGCAGCAAAGAGTGGACAGGCTCTTCGCTCTATAGTGCACGCTAATACTTGTCTAACCCCAGACTTGTCGGGTTATTCTCGCTCGCCAGGGCTCGTAGTAGTTTATATGAGAAGCCGGGCTATTACTTGACTAGACTAGCACGAGCCTTAGGTCGTTGTGAATAGCCTGATTCCCTCAGCCACCCCGTACAGCGTTGCAAAATTGGCGATGCGGCAGGATGAGTGCGAAGCAGGGTCAACTTACTACTAGGACGAGGAAGGGTAATGGGAGCCTTTTCTGGCCAAGGCTTTGACGATTGTTGAGCTTATAGTCAGAAGAGAGGCATGTAATTTTTCCAATTGATGTTTGAGAGCGAAGCTGTCGCTTTATGCAATGGATGTACTGCAGGTATTGAGCAGTCGAAGTCGGGAGAGGTGCTGCATGGAGTTGTTGATTGTTGGTAATAACGTCGTGCGTCTGTGTAGAAGTGGATTGAAGGTAGTTGCGATGTTTATGAAGATGGTGTCCATTTCTTGGTGGAGCTGATTACTTATACTATGCTCATACATCCGACACCAAGGCCATAACAATCCCAATACCATAACAGTGGTGGAGGAGAATGTGTGGTGAGTGAGGTAAGCCTAATATTGTCTACTCCTTCCAATCCCTGTTTGCCTATCTGCTTCTTTTACATTTTGGTTATTCGCCCCCCACTGGCAGCTAGATAGACAATTATCCCATCGTCCTTAGTAAATAGAAAGCGCTAAAGAAACCGGGCTCTTACCCCTGGTTAAACTATAGTACACTATTGAACGGTATTTACTAGTATTATAATTGGTAGTTTGATTAGAATAAATTCAAGCTGAATGGGCGAACTTGATGGAAGTGTTACGAATGTTAAGCGGACGAAGTCTATTCTACTATCTAAGGAGAAGCTCTGTCTTTATATACATGAAAGCCTGGAACACCATGGAAGTCCATGGAAGCTCATGATTGCAAATACCGGTGGCGGTGGCGAGTGAAAACTCGTGGATGAGTCTACGACTGTGAGTCAATTCGGCGATCTCAGTATCGGCGACTTCCCTTCAGATCATATAGCAACAGGAAGCTCAATGCCTGCCCGAGTGACTAGCTGTGAAAGCCTGACAGAAATACTCGCATGAATATTTGTTAGGAGAATAAGCTCTATAGGTTCGATCTCAATAGACCTTTTTTCTTAACATGTATGCAAGAGGGGATGTTAGTATCTAACCTGGCTAGAATCTGACTTGCATGGGTGTTCGCCCATTTTAGTGGGTAAAATTAGATAAATAAGTGTATCTAAGCACCCCCAGTCGTTCGCATTGGAAGTTAGAGTTCTGGAGGGTGCCATATGTTGTGTGGTATCCAATTTGAGGACCATCATAAGAGCTCCAAAGCTTTGACGTTGTTACACATGAGTTCTAGTCCAGTGAGCCATTGACTGCAGCATCGGTATAGGGAGGATCGACTACAATCATTAAGGAGTTTCTGGGGAGTGACAGCAGTATCAGAGCAGGTAGAGCAATATCAAATTGCAACAGATAAATCAAACAATATCACTCGAACAAAGTGCAGGGAATCCATGGATTAGGGTTTTAGTTTGGGCTTGGCAATTCCGATTCGAGAATAAATATCGACCTGCAGCTCACCGATAAAAACTTCCCCTCAGCATCAGCTACGTTGAAAACACCACCGCAGCAATCATGAAAACTCCCAAACTCATCGTTTTCGACTTCGACGGTACTTTATTCGACACGCATGCATCTATTGTCCATTGCATTTCCCAGACTTTTACCCAACTCTCCCCGCCAAACACATCTCACCCGGCTTTCTCCGCAATTCGCGTTATCATAGCCACGGGTGCCGGTTTGTCGGAGATATTCGAAACTCTTCATGCGGGACCCATCGCAGACATGGACCACTGGATCACAACGTACCGCTCATTCTATGTCTCGGAAGGCCTTGCGCTCATCACAGCATTCCCATATGCAGAGGTATGTCGCTTGCTATCACAGCGTGTATTCAACATGCTAATAGTAAGAAACAGAAGCTACTGAAGACTTTAAAGGCTAAAGGAGTTCCCCTTGCCATCGTAAGCAACAAGGGAATTGGTGCTTTGGAAGCGGTTCTGAAGCATTTGAAAATGGAGGGCGCGGTTGATTTACTTTTGGGGGATATGCCGGGAGTGAAGAAGAAGCCAGACCCCATGAGCTTCCACGAGATAGTTGCCCCGAAATTCTCCTCAGTTTCAGGCCTTGAGAACGGCGCGGGAAAGCTGAATCCCCAGGATGTATTGGTAGTTGGAGATACGGAGGCAGATCTGCAGTATGCGAAGAATATTGGGGCAGTGGCATGTTGGGCGCGGTTTGGATATGGGGAAAAGGAGGAGTGCGAAAACTTGGGACCAGATCTCGTTGTAGATAGTCTGGAGGAGCTGGCTCTTCTTATTGGTGTTGCATAGAGCTCGGCGTATATCGAACACATTTGGTAACTTCGGGGTTTCCTATATCTAATAGAGATTCAATTTTTTTTAACATGCCGGCATGCGTGCGCAGAGAAGTGCTTTCTATCTACTAATAATCGTGATAAAATGGAAAAACGTCGTCATAAATCATCTTCTCGTCATGAATCATGATAATCAATAAACTTTACATAAATAGACTCCACAAATTTCTTCTTTCTCCCCTGCGCCAATCCTCGTAGGTGATACTCTCCAAAATAATTTTACACAACTCAACCTCGATACCCCTTCCAAGGTAATCAATTGTAACCAACCGATAGGCCTCTTTGTGTGCCCTGTGCTTGATGGTATTCCTGACCTCGAAGTATGTCCAGCTTCGGCTTGCCGCTAAATACTCGATCCTTTGGATTGCCGTCAGAGAATGCAGCGGATCTCGGTCATCGGTACCTCCCCGCGCAAAAACACGCTGCTCGATTTCGGAGGCGGTAAGTTCGTAGGCTTTATTTTGGGCGAGAACGGCAAGCTGGGTTAGGCTAATAGGAGTATCCAGTTTCATCATCGTCTTGGTGGACGGATGGAGTAAAGCAGTCTGTCCGAGGAGATAATTCGCCAAAGTATTCGCCAAGGTGGTTGTGAGGGATTTGTAAGAATGTTTCTTTTGATGCTTGAGCACTGCGTCTACTTCTTGGGTGAAGACACCAGTTAGGAGCTCGCTGAATAAAATACCGTCAGACACTTTTGGACCCTTGCCAGTCCGCATCCCGGGAGACCGAACAAGAGCCGTGAGCTTGGGCTCAAGCTTTATTAGATAGTCGAAATACTTATTCCCAAATAGCTCTGGAGACATGGTGGCAGTCGTAAGATGGGCGAAGTCATGAAGGTCCCAGAGTGGTACACTCTCGGCCAGGAGTTCTTCATTGGTCCTCAAGAAGTCTTGCCTCCGGACCGCGATGTGGGAATCGCCAATGGAGGAAATGGCATTGGGCGGGACCAGCTTTGTTGGATTTTCCACTTTGAGCCCTCCTCGTGTGACGAAGTGATGCACGGCATAGTTGATTGCTCGGATGGCAACCGCATCATGTTCGAGAAATGACGAGATGGTCTTAGATTCGGCCGGATTCTCGTTGATGAGAGTAAGGAAATGATTTCGGGCGTCTGCTCGATTTGCCAGGTAAATGACGCCGTATTTTTGCACCGAAATCAAAGCTTTCCAAAGTTGTGGTTTGTCGTCCAAGGTACGTCGTAATTGCTCAATTTGGCTCTCGTCTTGTCCATGAAGACCGTTCAATATTTCTCGGCACCCTTGAAGGGTCTCGCGGAGGAGATGTTCCTTGATTCGCCGAACAGTGTGCTGAATAAGGGTCGTATCCTCGAAGAAAGGATGGTCTGGTGCACCACCACACAGCCAGTCTGTCTTGGGGTCGTAGTCTTGAGGGAGATCGGCAAAGAGAGACAAAGCGTTTAAAGCTGCATCTTGTGGCTCACCAAGATGGACGGTTTGGGATTTATGGGAAGGAGAACCCGTGAGGAGGGTGACAATTGAGTTTAGAAGGGGAAACATTGTGCTCTAGGACTCTGTTGAGTATTCCTGTCGCCTGGGGGCCTAATTTATAGGAAAGAATATGAAAATCTTCTACTCACGGACGCCCCCCCCTCAATGAAAGAATATCTGGTGTGTATGTTCCTCCGGGGTAGCTAGAGCGTTCCCAGCCAGAATACTTGGGTGATTAGTAGTCCAGACTTAAGCTTCATACCGGGAAGCTTGGTTGTGCTGTGGGGTGGTTCGTACTTGGCGTGCTTACATCTATCGAGGTTATTCTGTAGGTCATGATTATAGTAATCTCGGGGTGTATTATTCCGTGCCAGATAACATTGCAATATATGGCGAGTGGCAAGAAGGTGGATGGGAAGACTCGCTGGTTACACCAGAGTCAGAGATAAACTTAATTTTCATACATAGAGGTACCTTGATTAACAATAACAGCAGTTACAACAGCCTATGATTACAGAGAACTGCACTCATACTTCTCTGGATTACTGATTACGTATGTATGAAGTTCAAGCCCGATATTGTAGCACCCATGTCTGGCGGGCCCGCGGGGTTGTCTTCCGGGATATGTGTATAAGCATGCAAGATTCCGGGTAAACTACCTAGATACACAGGAATAACGCGTTTTTCTCGTAGTGATTACCCCAAACTTTATGTATTTCACTGGAAAAGCGAGGTAAGCACCTGGGACTCCGGCTAGAAGTTGCAGGAATGCAGCAAAAACAGCTGTGGACCACTTTAGGAGACTGTTAGCGTAAGTATTGGTCTACAGAAGTGGTTTGGGCACTTATCGTTTGGTGTCTGATCCGGATGTCCACTACTAAGAGAGAGCAGTGGAAAAGCAGCAGAGGAATTTGAAACGCCAAGAGAGATGGCTAATGACAAAATTGAAGTGTAAGAAAGATGGAGCTGTGAAGTGGTAAACGAACGTTTTTAAGAAGCTCTCTTCAAACACGAATTTAGTACTACTTATTTTATATATAGCGTTAAGGCAACAAGGAGTATTTATAGTGGTTTCCATTTAATTTCCATCTGGCATCTGGTAATGGAGTAGAAAGTGGCTGTTTATGCGGCGGTAAATACAGGTTGACATAGTGGGAAGTGCTTTATTCCATAAATAAATTGCTAAAAATTCTTGAACAACTATAATCCCGTATAAAACATCTATTAAGCACTTGAGATCGTTACTTTGTATCGCTTTGAGTTTTCCTGCTGCTCTGGAATGTTTTATGACCGAGGTTGAGAGCAAGCGGCTATCAATACTAGAAACCATCATAAGTCTAGAAAATTCCCTGCAGACTGTTTCACTCCGGGGCTTCTCCGGGGCGTCTGGGTGGCACTCCCCGGTACGTTAGATAGCAGTACATGGAGAATCTTCTAGGAAACTGGAAATGGCTAGAACCCTCTAGAGGTTTAAGGGAACCTCTAGGGTTTTAGTTTCATAGGGCACGCATTTGCAGTGCAACTCCATGTCCATTAGCTTGGTGAATAACTAACTTCTCTAGTCAGATCTTTGCAGCTGCGCAATTCATCAGCCCATGGCCATAAAACGTGATACCGTATGCCGGACAATGTTTATAACCTTATCTAGCGACATTCCAAGGTCTCAACTGGGACAATTCTAATCCAATACTTACGAATCCATGCGGGTCTAACTAAACCAGGAAGCGAAGTTTCCCATGAACCACGGTGCCCGCGTTTTGGATGAACTGCCGTGGGTAGGACATGATGAATACCTATAGATAGCCACTTAGCTTAATAATAATTCCTTAAGCACAGTTACTTTTCAGATCAACAGACTGAATTCACACCTGCCCAACAATGGACGGATTCAAGCGGGTAATCGAAACAGATGAAATGACCTCCGTTCAGCTACCTATTTGAACCTATTTTATGACGCCATCATTACAGTCGTTCTGTCACTTCCCGTATGTGCCTAACAGCTTACCCGAGAACTTATTCCCGCTGCACGTTGCGGGTGCACATCCGATGTGGTCCAAGACTGATAGCGTGCGGTAGGTCAGTCGCCCACTAGGGTCAGAAAAACCTCGTTATCATCGCGTTTAGGGCGTTGGTTCCCTCGAAGTATACAAACTGCCGCTATTGGGCTATCACAATTTGGATTGTCAGGTGTTGATAGAGACTTATGGCATATGAATAGTTTCTCGCTAGGCTTTGGGAAACATTCCTTTGATGGATGTGATCCACAGCACAAGTTTGATGACCTGGGGCACACCGATCACAATTTACTATGGGAATTCGTCCACGTTGTACGGAACGCTCAAAATATCCAGAGAAAACTTGAAGCAGAGTGAAGTGCGGCATATTGCTCACATCAGAAATTTCCCTATATTTTCACTAGCATCAAAATCTGATGGGAGAACTGTAAACTAAAGGGTGAAAGTTAGAGACGATGTGTCTGCATGGGGGGTTTGTCTGTTCCTTATGTGAGCAAAAGTAGTTACAGCTGGAGACATCAAATATATTACCTACGTTTTGCAAGTTTTCACATCGCTTAATTCCCCAGCCATGTGAATTCCCAACCGCTCTCCGGGGATCATAAGTGACACAACCACAAGATGATTTTCCTTGGGCGCTAATGTAGGCTTGAGAAATTACGTTGGCCAGTGCCGTTCCGGATTCGGGGCGAGCCACAAGTGTCATTAGGGCATCCGCAATTCGCTGATAAGCTAAACAATTTGAAGTAAGCATTGCATACAACTAGTTCGTTTGAGAAGAAAGTTTTAACACTTATGAACGGTCTTTAACAGGACAAACTGAGCTTTTTGGATGAGCCGTAGTTCCATTTAACTGCTGATGGGCTATTTAGTCTGGTAGACATATCAACGCTTGAGTCCAGGTAGTAGTATAAGAGGCGAGGGCAGCGTGGATTTTCCATCGGAATTGAATGGGCGAGTGATTGATTGTGCATATCTGATTAAGTTCGTGGAAGGTTCCCCGCGCTAGACGTGTCAGATCGGAAGATCTGGTGAAGCAGTGCCTCATGGCTTGGCTAAACCTTGTCGTATTTCCTCTCTTAGCCTAACTTCATAAAAAGAACTTATTGGATATCGTGCCATTTAACCGACACCTTAGCTGTAGTTTATTTAATTATACAACGCCGTACACGAGCAGTAAAGAAAGAGAGGCCCAAAATGAATGACGTGGGTGTGCGAGCGGCGAACCCACTGCAACAGCTAGCTCGTGATACACATGATTTATGCTTCAGCATTCACCGATATCAGAGGTTCAACCAGCGCAGAGAGCTCCTTGCCTCCCAATGAGGGTATCTCTCCCAAAGCTTTAGCCTGATCGTCACAGAACTGCGCCATCTGAACATCTTGAGACCCCAGCCCAGGTGGCGAGTGTGTCGTCCATCTAATGAAACCCCGGTTGTATACCTGGTGCATGTTAATGGAGTTCCCTCGCATTCAATAATATAGCTCACGTTTGACCATTCGGGATGGTGTCTCTCCTTTCCACTCTTGCTTGCCACAATATTCATGAAATCCTTTGCGAACTCAGACAATATCCTCAGAGCTTGGTGATGGGTTCCTACCCAAGCCTTCTTAAATGTTTTGAATTGAAATTCCCGCTCAAGGCCTTTTCCAGTACTGGTCAGATGCCATCTCCCGCCCCCTTCGGCAAGCAGCGCAGCGACTAGTACTTCCAGTTGCTTAGGATCTTCGGCTTCCGAGTAGAATGCTGTGGCGGAGGTTGGCATCTTTGCTAGTCGCGGCGACGGAGAAAGCTCAAAATTGGACAAGAGATAGTTTCCGAGGAGGCGCAATGATCCTGCTTGTAGATTTGTTGCAGTTTTTTTATTTAAATATGCACTGATCAGCGGGTGGCGACATTTCACTGGCTGTTGGTGAATTCAAGCAGTAGCCGGTAGACTACAAAACAATGCTTTTGATAGATTATCACTCGCCCACTCCAGCTCAAGATGGCAGGATCTTCGCTGTAGCAAAGTGCAACAAATCCGCTCTTAGCAGAGATCCTTGCAACTAGTGCCGCGTTTATCCACTTTCATTACTACAGCTGCTAGGGCGATATGCTCTTCAAGGCAGTTCGGGTGTCAAACGAGAGTATGCCAGAACTGCTCTGTGTTGAAAACATTACATGTCAGCGGGCGGCCAGGTGCAGGGGTGCCGTTCCGAACCGCGAAAAAATTGAGCCGAATGTGCGCTGACTACTGGTTATTATTCAAACCATTGAGCCCGGTATCTAGCACAATATCGTGGGTTGGACTTTCCTATTTGCACCAAGCGCGGGCCTCAGCAAGAGAAGAGATTGCAGACGTGATCTGCATTGCGGAATGCGCGGGGTACAGACACTCAAGGCTGCTCCCGATACATCTCTCCGACGTTGTGCCGGTATGCATGCACATCGCCAGCGGGACAAGCGCCGCCGTCCCACCGTCAGCCCCGCGCTCTGGATGTCCGCGGCAGTACGTCACGGGCGTGGTGCTTCACTCCCACTGATTCCAATATAACTCCCTGCGGGTTGGCTGCCAGATCGGCAGAGATGATATGTAGGGTTGGCTCTCGAAGCTGTGGGGCTCGGCAGGCTCTGTATATACGTATTTACCTAGCGTGTGCATGCAATATATGGCCATCTGCACGCTGTGCCATGGTTTACGGTATTTGGTCACAAGGGCCGGGATAGTGAAGGCAGTTGTGACTTGAGTCGCGGCTACAATATATTCAGTGTCACGAATTACCAGTGCCTGCTTGGACGGGAAGTCAGCAAAGCAGTGTGTAATCGATTGCGATTACTCGCACCCGAGACGAATCTTCAGTCTGACAGATCTTGTCCTACTTTACATATGTTGTTCTGACACGTATCTTTAACACGGAACCATAATTTTTACACCAAATAATGGCGTCCTATGTTATCTCTCAAGTTGCTCTCTACAGCGCAGTGTTCCTACCGGTCGAACCTCACGCCATCTTGAACTCTTCTCTATTCAATTATGACTACGGCAACCGATCCCGCCGCAATTGCGGAACTCGTTCATCGGATTGCAGCATCGGCAAAGCCATTCGTTGACACGGGTAGCTTTGCTTCAGAAGAAGACCGCCGCAACTTGATCCTCTCCGCAGAGAAGCTCGTAGTTGCTGCAAAGGGTCCTGGGGAGAACATATTTTCCATCGCTACGCAGGTCAGCATGCTCACCTCTCTGTGTGGGATCGTTGCCCTAACAGCCTGTTATGGCGTAGATTTCTCAGAATGCGGCAGTCCGATGTGCCATTGGCCTCGGTGCATTTGAAATTATTCCCGCTGACGGAACAAACATAACTGCAAAAGAATTGGCATCCAGAGCTGGAGCAGAAAGAGAGCTTGTGGGTATGTTCGCGCAGTCTAAACAGAGATATCCATACAATGCTAACCTACTCTGAACGGCAGTGCGCATTATGCGTGCCTGTACTGGCACTGGTATATTCAGCGAAGTCGGTGAAGAGAACTATGCCCACAATCCTATTTCGGCAACGCTCATAGACGAGAGCAATCGCTCCCTGATAACACTCATGTACGACTTCAACGGCAGAAGCGTCGTTGCGCTACCGGAGTTCTTATCTCAGAACGGATGGCAGAAACATGGCACATATGGGGATGGCTCCTTCCAGCTTGCCGCGCGGACAAATCTCGGGTTCTGGGAATATCTCAAAGAAGACGAGCAACGGCGAAAAGTCTTCGACATGGGGATGCGGGCAAAGATAGTGGGACAGCTGCTGGGCGCTGGGAAGTTATCTGACCCATTCCCATTCGATCAGGAACTCGGAAAGGAGCCTTTGCGGGAAGGCCAGGTCATGCTTGTCGATGTCGGAGGAGGACGTGGGCAGGCCCTGGAAGCCCTCCGTGTAGATTATCCAGGGCTAGAGGGGAGATTTGTGTTGCAGGACTTGGAACCCGTCATTGCCGATGCTATCGCAGGAGGGCTACCAAGCTCTATTGAACCCATGGTTGCATCTTTCTTCGAGCCGCAGCCGATTAAAGGTAAGCAAGATTCCATAGTGTGGACGTTCTAGACTGAGTTCTACTGTCAGGTGCACGCGCCTATCACATTCGCCGTGTCTTGCATGACTGGGGTGATGAAAAGTCGCTGCAAATTCTCATCAATACCGCTTCTAGTATGACAACTGACTCGCGGCTATTGATCACTGATATGGTTGTTCCAAACACCAACGCCCCGCGTCAGATGGCTTGGGAGGATTTGAATATGATGACTATTGGAGGCGTCGAGCGTACAGAGCGACAGTGGCAGAGGTTACTAGAATCTGCAGGGTTAGAAATCACAAAAATCTGGAGAAAGGAAGATGCAGAGCACGTCGTGATAGATGCGAAACTAGCTTGAATGGCGGTCGTCAACTGTGCTCTTCTTTTCAACTGGGAGTGCGAGAGAAGCTTGGTGGAAGGCGTAAATCGAAGTTATAACGAAGATACTTCGTATTCATAAATGTATATCCAAGTACACATGTTCTTCTCTACTATACGGAGTAAGGTCGATCTAAGGAGTGTTAGTGACTAGAACTGTGACCAGTACCTAGATTGGTGAAGCCAATATAAGGTGAGGTTGCACTAGCCAATGATATCAAGATACTAAGTTCCGTAGCTTCGTCTTAGCGAGCTAGGTATTAGGACGTATTTGGCATATAACACCTGTGGAGCTAACTTGATATGGATAAAATATCGCGATATTCCTGCGATACGGGTGCATATATTTCAATGACCTGACCAATCAGTCGATCCTCGTGAAATACACTTGTCAAATCCTTGTATGACGTAGATATGTTTCAACCCACTGGCGAACTCACCAGTTCGAGAACAGAGCAATTTATGCGAACACATACCCATTAAAGTCATTACCAGTTACGGGAATATCTCACAACCTCCCTCAAACTCAGAATAAAGCAATCACTGCCACTGTATATCATTTCATGCAGTCTTTCTTACACTTCCCTATTGAGTGTGATTCTTAATTCATCCACCTAAGCCCACAAACAGACAGCCCATCCATAGGTCTGAACAGATGTGTTTCGAAACTTTTCCATTTCGCGATTTTCAGAATTCGCCAACCGGAGGAGCATATGAATATACGAGAACAAGAAGAATTCGAACCACAATTGATGGCCAAGCAACCGCAAGCACTGCCATCCTGAGATATCAAGAACTAGACTGTCTAGACTGTCTTAATCGTATCGTTAGCCATGCAACGGCCCGCCCGGCGCCAACACCCTTACCTTCACGAGGGTCCCCCTCCCTTAGTTTATCCAGTTTTCCCTACGAAAGATATGAGATCCATTAGTGCATGACTTCTTGTAGAGCACCACTTTTAACGACCCATAACCATTGGAAGACAAACCCCAAACACAGATTCCTGGATAAACGGAGATGCTGATCCCATGCAGCCTTCCCTGCCAGCACGGGTACCTTACATAAACATGCATGTGTCACATTCAAACGCTCTCGAAAAGCAACCTAACAGAAGTTCACCTGATAGTAACGGGCGCCAAAAATCGTAGTATTAAGTGCCTTCCGAGTATGTACCCAACCCGCAAGGCGGTTAATAGCGGAGCGAGATGCTTGAACCCTACAATACTGTTCTACCTGCATGTAATGTCCGCCTTACGGTACCGACGTGGATGGACTCACTAGGTTCGGCAGTGATTCGCCGCGTCATCACCAGCATACTAGATAAAGCGAGTTTCGGGTATTTTGGAACAGGCAAAACTGAAGAACTGCTGCATAACTGAGGCTTCAGACGGAAATTACTCTGGGCAGGCATCCGCCCTATCTCACGATCGAAAAACTGGGAACATTCGCTATATACACCCTATACACCCACCAGTGCTCTCCTAAAACCCCGGCTACGAAAAGACCGCCGCGGGAAAAGAGTAACACTACCCAGTAAACCAACTTCCCATGAAACAAACGAAACTCCCTGTTTGCGGGTGGGCGGGCCGTAGGAACCACCGGGCGAGGGGACAAGGGGGTGCGGACGCCACGTGGCATACCCCCATATTCCTCTTCATCCCGTCAATTATTGCTTCCTCCCAACGCCTCGTTAGCACCGTTCCTAAGTTTGCGCCGCCTGAAACTTATGCTGCTTCGCACAAAGTGAGAATGCTAGAAGTGCTCCGGCGCATCCAAACATAAGCCACCATCCACTCCTCATACTCCCCGCGTAGACATCAATAATCTGATGGTGGATCTCGCCGGAATATGTATCTTTGACTGACGTGACGTCCTCTAAAATCGCGTTGATCTGTTCCGAAGATAGCGACAATTCCGAAAGAGCGGAACGCAACTTGTTCATATAGGCCGCGGCGAAGAATGCGATACCAAAGTTGTCGCCAACCGTCTGCACAAATATGGCCAAGCCTGTGACAATGCCAACAAGGGTTTCATCAACCGCAACTTGCGCAGTAATTAGCAATCCCGACATGGCCGCGCCTTGACCCATCCCAAGAACGATGAGAAGAACAACAGCCTCGGGGCGAGTAGTTTCAGCATTCCATCTAGTGACTAAACCACTGGCGAGAACTTGCAGAGCGGCGCCCACAATAGCGTTGATCAGACTGACGCCGTATCTCGCAGTTATGAGAGCCGCGATTGGATTTCCGATACCAAGCCCAAGCATCATAGGCAGCAGCCCAACTCCTGACATGACAGCCGAGTCGCCAAAAACGAGTTGAAAAAATTGGGGGACGTAGTATATCATGCCAAGCAAATTGGCGCCATAGAAGAATTCCGCGGCGCACATAGCGACAACAGTCCGATTCTTGAAGAGAGACGGGTCGATGATAGGGTCTTTGACGAAGTTTTGGGCGATGAGGAAGACAACAATAAAAACAACTGCCCCAACAATGCAACCAATGACACGAGAATCGCTCCATGCAAACGTGTTGCCGCCCCACGAGATGCCAAGTAAAAGACATACAGTAGCACCGGAGAGCAAAACTGTACCAAGATAGTCGAATTGCAAGAATTTTTTCTTCAGCTCTGTCTTGGGAGGCGCGGGAAGCCTGAGGAATATAAGGGTAAGTATTAAGCTCACGGGCGAGATGCATAAATTGATGTAAAAGCACCACCGCCAGGACACATATCTGGAACCGATATAGTAAGTACATGTGCGCGGGTTCTCGAACTCCAGTGACGCACTGTGAAAATTCACCTCCAAGAAGAGGGCCTACGACATCGGCAATGGCCCATACCAGGCCAGTGAATGAGAGGTATTTACCAACATCTTGCAGAGGAACAAGATCGGTGACAATGACCTATTCTTGGTCAGTATCCTGCACACTTTGGTGGTTGTCCATCTCGGACTTACATTGACTAAGCCATAAATTCCACCTCCACCAATCCCTTGGACTACACGAGACCAGACAAGCAAGTCCATACTGCTGGCAGCACCGCATAGACCACTTCCAACGATGAAGATGAGCGTTCCGATAATGAACATGTTTCTATTCCCAAACATTACACCAAGTTTTGCATAGATAGGCAGAACCAGGGAGAATGAAACGAGGAAGCTGGTTCCAATCCATGACGAGTTTCGGTACTTGTGGAATTCCGACGTGATAGTTGGAACAGCGGTTGCGACAATATTGAAGTCCAGGGCAGCAAGAAACATGCCTACATTGAGGCTGACAGAGGCATATGTTAGCAAATGATTTATGATATGTTCTCAATACCTCTACTTACCCAAATAAAACTGTCCAGAATTGAAGCTTGGTTGTCGAAACCTTTGCGCCGTGTAAATAAACGAGCGGCGCTGAAGTCGCCAATCCTTTTTCGGCATCGTCCTCTGATCCGGCTTCTAGGGAGGGGCCTTGCTTGTTAACGTCGTGAACTGTCTTATCTGGATTGGCGTCAAGCATTTCCGTAAGTGCAGACATGATGACACAACGGTGCAGAGATAACGTGAAGGGGTTCGAAAAACTGGTTCTGTCTCTCACTTTTGAGTTATAGAGTGGAATGCTATGGAGGTACAGATAAATAGCAGTGATTATCAGTTTGTACACGTCAATTTCTGCTCCCGAACTATCCGTAACCGGTTAATTCCGAATAAATGCGCCACACCCTCTAAGTATTTGCGGGAATAAGTCCTCGGGCAAGCGCATAAGCACCGACGGGAAGTGAGAGAACGTCTGTAACGATGATACCACAAAATAGGTTCGAATAGGCTGAACGGAGATCATATAACCCGTTTCGATTATATTCTAAAATCCGTCTGTTGTTGGGCGGTTTAATCTGTTGACCTGCAAATTCGCAGTTTTCGAGGACTTAAGGTTATTCTCACGCCAAATAGGGTTCCGAGACTAACCAAATAGCTCTGTCTATTCGCTACCACATTTGCCGTTTTCAACTGCCTGATCAAATCTTATGAGCACTCAATTCGGTGCTTATGGGGTGCATAAATATTGCTTGGCAGATACACCAAGGGAGACGAGAAAATGAGAGAGCTAAAAAGGACATATAGTCCACAATGCTATACTAAGAATGGCAACCCACATAACTACCAAGCAGTCACATAATACCGATCGATGATCTCGGGCGAAAGCCCATTATCTCCATCAACATTTTTTTAACCAGTGCTCTTTCCCGTACAAGTATCGACTACCAATCTCTGGTTTTCATATCAGTTAGAAGCTGTTTGTTTTCCTTATTTTATACGTAATATCGCCCCTCATCAGAGATGTCACGAGCCCCAGTATCAGTCTTGCTGGCCCAAAATACAGTCATCCAGAAGCTATACCCCGACTTCCTCGATCAATCCCTCAATGCTCCGGATATGCGAATCGTGATCCAAAGCATCACGGCAGAGCTCATCAAAGCCGCAAAAGCAAGGGACGAAACCCTCACGAATGCCACTCTTATCCCAATCCTCCGCGGCGGTCTTCCGATGTACATCACAGCGCAGGAGATATTCCCTAAGGGCCCGTGCCTCCTTGTACGCTGCTCGAAGCTGAAGGGGACCACTGAAGTCGCGGTTGACTGGTTCGGGAGACGGCCCTATCCAGTACAGCCAGACGATGGGCATATATTGCTGTTGGACACTGTGATTGCCTCTGGCGACACTCTGTTGAGGATATGCGATGAGCTTTTCGACACAAATGGCGGGGTGGTGAAGCAAGTGACTGTTTTGTCTTGCTATGTTTCTCCCGATGGATTGGAGGTTGTCTCAAAACATCCTATTGTCAAGGAAATCATTACAGGCTTTGTTGCAAACGGCTACGACGAGAATGGGCTTCTAGTCCCATATCCGGGGGATATTGGTGACAAGTTATATGGATCGGCGAAGGCAGTTTGACGAAGCTATGTATCTAGACTTGCCTGTTTGAATTGCTTCTACATATAGAGTTTAAATGAATCTCTATTGGTGATTTCAAAAAGTTTCTCGACAGATCAAATAGAATAGGACAGAGAAGCGCCATACTCGAGTGATAGAATATAAATTAGACTATCCATTGAGAGTTCATCCGAGGTTGATCCACCCGGGCTTTAGGAGGCCAGCGTTCAGCACTTGGGATTATATCTACTCGATCGAGTAGCTCAACGCACAACACGTACCCCTACACGCTCACGAAGGGCGGATTTGTTGCAGTCTGTCACAACGAAATTCCTACCATCTTGAGCTAGCACAGTGGGCGAGTGATATCAAAAGCAGTATTGTTTACTTGATTAGTCTGCTAACTACCGTTCGAAGTCACCAACGGCCAATAGGAAAATTCGCCATCCACTGATTAGCACCAAATCAAAACCGCAACAAATCCACCCTTCGTGGGCGTGTAGAGAATAAGTATGTCCTCGCGAATCCGAAAACTGCAGATCGCTTAATGTATGACTTAGATACTGTGCCCTCAGGGAAGCCAATGTATTCTAGCGCGGCCCCCAAACTTCTACAGTGACCGGGTCCTGACTATCGCTGAATACCCTAATTGCGGTGACCCACTGTTACAAGGTAAGAGAAGGTAAGGTAAGGCAATATGGGAACCCAACCTAGTGTAGGACGGCAACTACTGTACGACTCTAGCCTCTGTTCGGCTCGTTAAATGTGACAGGTGGCAAGTGGAGAACACATTGGATGTTTCGACGCTTGTTTAGGCTATCCGTTGCGAACTACGGCCGAATCATGTGCCAGCAAACTCAAGACAGATCCATAGATAATCACTCAAGGTAAAATGTCTTGCCTGTTACTTAGAGATTGATAAAGATAACTGATTCCATTCAGAGTGAGAGAGTCTGTCTTGGCTCCCGTATATATATCCGTGTGAGAAGCTATGACCATCGAAATGACAGTCACACAGTCAGTCAGGGTATCTACATGCATATATGCAACATTGCCAGGAAATCGCCCACCAGGAACGTAGCATTCCAAGTCCACACCAACGACTCAGTTAAGGATTTTAGGATATTTAGTCTGTCGTATTTCTTATATTGTCTAGAAGGGATCATATAATGTAATAATGTCATGGAAGGGTCTTTAGTTGTGAGTTTATATATATATCTAGGGAGTCTCGTATGGTGAGACCAGTGGTTGTTTAAAATTGGGAAACCGCAATGTCTTGTATTAGAGTGTATGTAAATTAAGTAGTAAGGAGACCCGTGTTGCAGCCAGTCCCAAAATCTCAGGAAAAAAAACCAGCTAAACCTCGAATCACCAATCGTGACTCGTACTTCGAGAGCAAGGCTTGTTGAAATAATGATTGCTAGAGAAGCCTGTATATTCTAAACTACGAGGGAGCTTGTGCGATCTTATATACGGCATTCAGAGTATGCCTTGTACGCATACATGCGCACTCAGCTGGCATCTCCAGCTGAGTCCGGAACGACCATCATCATAGGAGATCATGATCTCCATCAACCTAGCTGAAGCTTATAAGCTATACAAAGGAGGCGATCCATATATGCAACCGGTTAAGCCGAACTGATGAATTTCTGAAGTAGAGTAGAATGGGTAAATTCAAATAAAATCTTTAAGTCATCAATTACGACTATGCAAGAACTGGTTAAAGAGATGATAGCCATGAGGCTTCTCTCAATCACTGTAGCAGATCCTCCTGATGTTCATGGGATCAGAGATTCATCTTTCTTTCAAGAATGCCGCAGCCAGCCAGTGATTGAACATAAACCCAATCCATTACAATAACCACTTGTATAATTTAATAGACCATCTAACCCAGTGACATCACGATATTGTGTAGCTTAATTGCACCGAACCAGTAGAAACCTTCAACATAAAATATCTGCAACATGGAGCTCTAATATATATCTGGCGTCCAAGCTGTAGTAAGAATTTGTGGACAAAACAACACGCTCTCAGTGTTGCAAGCGAAGAAAAGGGAATTGATGTGATTCTTTTGTTAGAGGCTGTGCTATTTGCAGTCAATAAAGGGTGTGCTCGATCTAAGCCGGCGATGTGGCGGCCTAACCGTACGATGTGTAGGAGAGCCCGGATCAAATCAAGGCCTAGCAGTAAGAGTCAATTTAGCTGTAGCTTAATGTCACATCAATCCTGCGGATGTAGTCTGCCAAGCGCCATTTTTTTTCGGGCTACGCAGTGCCGTATCCAAGCCGTCTGACAGACTACCGCGGTTGGCTGCGGGACGGCGGCTGAATTAAGCAGCTGCGGCTGCGGCTAGCCCTAATGCTTTCCTTAGCGTTTACTGAACCACCAGCCTGCAGCACGCTTATCGCCAGACCTCACTTATTTAATTGACTTCTCCCCATCAAATACATCATCACCACCAATTGCGGCATGTCCCTCCTCTCCCTACCAAACGAGCTGCTCTTGCAGATCCTCCCCTCGCTCACCGAGCCAGACGACATCACCCGATCCTCTGAGTTCCTCGCCACCGTCTCCCGCACAAACCGGCGCCTCCACACTCTCGTCGAACCATTCCTCTACTCCACCTTCGAAGCAACCGAATCCTCCATCGGTCCCTTCCTCCGTACCATCGTCGAGCGACCCCGTCTCGGCGAATACACCACAACCGTCGTCAACGAAGTCTACCTCGACAAGGATTGGGTGCTCTCAGAAAAGCAGCAATCAATTGCTGACTCTGCCGTAAAAGTCATCCTCGACTAATGTGGCATCTCGGGCACCGGCCACGAGGTAGAACAGGACGCCGAGTCACCTGTAACATGGGGAATCCTCGTACCCCTCCCCTCCCCCAACTTCTCCCCACATCGGGACTGACTGAAATAGCTCCTCTTCGTCCTTCCCAACCTCCGCCGTTTTTCCATCACCCCACCTCTGTGCAACGACACGTTGGACACAGCACTCAGGTCCTTCGTCGACCCCACCTCCCCGATTCCTATCCCCACTCCCCGCTGCTTTTCTAATTTCCGCGCGTTCTCCCGCATATGGGATGATTCAGAGGGTGCCTTTGAAGCAGAGTGTCTATTCCTGCTCTTTGTTTTTCCCCAGCTGGAGGAAGTGCACGTGTACATGTCAACCATAAACCACGATGACTTCGAAATTCCGATGTACCTCCTCTCCCATTCATCAAATGTAAGGCGGCTACTGTGTGACTGGTGCACCTGGAGCGATGACGGTCTATCCTCGCTCCTCTCTGTCCTCCCGAATCTCCGCGAGCTGAGGTATGAAGCTGGTATGCACTGGTGGGGTTTGGAGAGTATACCCCTGGGCGGTTTTATAGAGCGCTTGAAACGGCGAGGGAGAGGGTGGAGGTCGTAGATATACGTGGGGATATTGTGGGTGGTGGGTTTTTGGGGTCTTTTGTAGAGCTTGGAAAGTTGAGGAGGTTGGGTTTGGCGTCAGATGCGGTGGAAAAGAAGGCAGGAGTGTTGAGGGAGATGTTTCCTACGGATTTGGAGGGGTTTTTGGTTAGGGTTGTGGATGATAGGGATATGATGTTTATTTGTGAGGAGGTGCTGGCGGTAGTGAAGGAGCTGGATGGTAGAAATTGAGGAGGGCGAGGATTGCGATGAATCGTAGTAAGGTGGGGTTTGTGGAGGCGATGGAAAAGGTGAAGGAGGCCAGGATACTGGCGGGGGGAAGAATGCGGGTGGAGATTATGAAAGGGTGGTCGCTTGAGGATGATTGGACTAGGGATGCCGAATTATAGTAAAGTCGCGGGTATTACTGAAAGATGTAATGTAAAATATGTTTAGTGTGTTGTAACGATACAGAGCATTTGAGTGTTGTACTCCAACCATGAGCTGCGCTCTTCAAATGGTGATAGGTGCTGAGTGTGTGCTTTCCTGAAGAACCTGGGCTGTATCGACCGAGATTTGTCCAATTCTACTCCACCCTCTTGCCTCACTGATACCACCGGATATTTACGTTATTGGGATAAAACATGCCTAATAGAGTTGGCGCATATAGCACATTACTATATCACCAGCCATGATACAGTACATACATTGCCGTTGCATTACCATACAATACGGTATGTTCGGCGGTATCCCTAAATTTTGTGCGCTAGTAGGGGCAACCTGTTGAAGTGAGGAAGCGTGCAGATCTCAGAAGACGATCAGAGCCCAGGCCCAGAAAACTCTCCGAGTTGTTTTAGCGTCTGAGTGAGCCAGCGTGTCTCAGGCACGTGTTACCTGTCCACCACCCACGTCACTCTATAATCGAGAAGAGAGGAAAACAAGGGGACTGAATAGGTCAAGTTGGTAGGGGCAGCTATTGGAGCCCTAGTAACAGCAATCGGGGTTTCAGCAGGGAACGTTGGAGGTCAAGGAGCAGCGCAAAGGGATACAATCTTGGCTATTCTCGGACATCCAGGGTCAGGATAGTAGGTCTGACGGTCAGCCCCTTCGGATCACCGCAGCCTCGGCTTTCTCGGCTACAAATATTACACGCCCACAGCATGGCTACTCCGCTAGTAACTTATTTCCATGTTCACTATCATCTTCACGCAGAGCTTCAGCAAACCCAACCCTTTACGACACCTGAACTTGATCCATCCCAAACGCCATAACTTCATATCTCAAGATGCTGCCTGCATCTTAGCAGCAACGACTCATCCTCTCCTGTGACCTGCTGGGTACCTGCAGCTAATAACTTTGCTGCCACGGACTTCAACATGGCATTCGTCTATGCCAATCTTGTTGATTGTTTGGGCGGCGCTAAGGTGGGATACATGGGTTCACGCGTCGCCAGGGTAGTTTAAATTCGCCGATAAGGTATCGATTTTACATTTCTACATTATTTAGTTCTGTTGGTATGTTGTAAACGAGTGGTTGTAAACGAGCAGGCTACAAAGATTGCCTACTAGTAAGTGGTAAAAAAAAACTGGCGGATTTTTGTGTGCAACCTCGCCAGTATTTAGTAGGGTAAAAAGAAATCTTCAGAGATATTATTAGGTATTGTGTGCGGTAATAGAATTATGACAAGCCAACTATGTGATTCTGTATGCCTCATAGACCTGTATGCAAAAGGCTGATGTGCATGTGCAGCAAGGCTGGTTGAACTTGATCTAAGAGTGAACATCAGCAGGCCAATAGGCGAAACCAGAAAACCTTTCCAATATCGCGCTGGTTACTCCACCCTCCAGTAAGCCAACCCCGAAAGAGGTCTCTTGGGTTGAATGCACACTTGGTCTCAGAGTGTAGTACACATGCACATTTACCAAGCTAGCGTGGCATAAACTTCCAGAACCCTAAACCGCACCCCACCTTTTTCCAACCTCACTCTTACTCCTTAGTCCTACAATACACGCCGCCATAATGGCCGTCCCTGCGTCATCCTCGTCAGACCCAACCACCGACCCCTTCTCCCCTCACTTTTCTGGTCCATTCCAAGGCATCCCTACGCGAATACTACCTACCGACACTCTCGCATTCACAGTACACCTTCTCCCCGCGGCTCCTGCAAGCCTTGCCGAACTCCTCACTTCTGTGCGAGCCCTTGCAAAGGAATGGACGAAAGACTACATCTGGCAGCGCGTGCCATTCTCGATTGACCTTTCCTTGAACTCGTCGCATCTACACGGAACACTCGAATACGGCGACGCCATCGACGATGAGTGGTTCGTTGTCTCGATACTTCTTGAGGCGTCGCGCAAGAACCCAGACGCGTGGATCAGGGTGTGGGACAGTGACGGAGAGTTCTTGTTGATTGAGGCTGCACATGCACTACCGCGGTGGCTGAATCCCGAGGTTGCCGGGAACAGGGTATGGATTCGTCAGGGGAAGCTGTGGGTTATTCCCATGGTGAAGGGTGGGAAGCGCGAGATTACTCTTGAAGAAGCGTTGAAGTTTCTAGGGGAATGTGACCTAGAGAGTTTAATCAGGGATAAGGCGATTGAGAAGGAAGCGCTGCTGAGGACAAAGGGGTACCCGGAGAAGGCGCGAGGCCAGCTTCATCGCGCACGAGTTACTGTACCAAGACGCGTTGCGGCTGTGTTGAAGGCCTGCCCCGAAAGTGTTGCTGCCGCCGTGGAGGCATTTTATATTCGTGATCCGGTGTCGTTAATGGCGCTGAAAAAGAATGAGCGTGTGGTTCCGTGGGACGATATGGTGGAGACGAGTGTGGTGTTTACAAAGGTGCTGTTTGCGCAATTGAAGGGGCAAGTTTGGAGTCCGCCGAGAGAGAGCAGGTTTCCGCAGAGCGATGAGGGGAGGGTGGATGTGGGTGTGAAGCTTACCGCCGGTTTTGAGATGTTGCTGGCAAAGGAGAATGATGTGCTTTTGACTAGTGATGCTAGGAAGAAAATGGTGGATGAGATCCGCGCTCTCATTGATGCTGGGTTAGTACTACCAGCAGATGAGGAGTGTGCGGGTGGCAAAGAAGACGGCGAAGAATGGCTCCACATCGATTTCACAGAATTTGAGAAGGATTTGAAAGGAAGCAGTAGAGCAGCTGGTGAAGGCGCATACGGCGACCCCGAACAGGAGGAAAAGCTGAAGCGGATGGTCGAGCGCTTCGAAGCATTCCTGAACGATGACAGCGCCGGACCGGAAGGAGCGCAATTTCGCAACGAAATGGATTCCGACAACGACTCCGAGGCTGAACTGAACTCTGACGACGATATTAGCTCGGAAGATGATGAAGGCGAGAACAAAGATGACTCGTTCAACGAAATGGAATTTGAGCGCATGATGAGGGAGATGATGGGGCTTCCGCCGGGTGATGATGACGACAAGGATGATGATGATGATGATAAGGAGGTGAATGAGGTGAAGAAGATTCAGGACCAAATTGAGAAAGAGCTTACGGAAGTGGGCGTGATTGAGAGGACTGTGCCGAAGATTAAGGAGCTGAAGGATGATGGGGAAGAATTGGAATCAGAACAATCAGAACGGGGAGAGTTAAACATTAACTTCGAATTAGCGGCAAATGTGTTAGAGAGTTTTGCAGGACAGGCAGGACTGAGTGGGCCCGTTGGAAACATGTTGGCCAGTATGGGGATAGCGTTGCCTAAGGATGAACCAGGTCCCGGCAAGGATAGAGGGAAGGGGAAGGAAGTGAGGGATGAACCAGGTCCTGACGAGGCGATGAAGGATAAAGGAAAGGGGAAGGAGATGGTGAGATAATGGGTTTAGGGGGCACTTGGTATAAAATATGAACTTTGGCGTTACGGTGATGGAATAGAGATCTCTCGGATAGAACATGATCAGTCTCTTACTACCTTTAATGTCCAAATTCATCCAGATGCAAAGCGATTGCATGCTTGGGTGTAGCAGCCTAGAGCGACAACCTGATTACATTGCATAGCTCCAGAAACGCTGAAGAAAATCACTATCTGCTGTTTGAATTACTGCGTTAAATTTGTGAATGGTGGTAGTCGAATAGACAGCGAGATCAAAAGATCTAAGAAAGGTCCGAATATTAATTTGGAATGATGATATTCGATTATGTCTACTTAATAATTCATATAGCCACCTGAGTGATAGCAAAGCTTCAATTTAGACTCGAGCGAGTGAGATAGTACCAACGGGACTTTAGTCTTACCAATAACGATAGTTCCACCTTGAGTCGAGATCCTGCCTTAACTCAAGTCAACAGCTTCCAACTCCCAACATTGATGAACTAGAATGACCCCCAACGAGCTCAAATATGTACTGCGCTACAGATTATTCTCACCAAGAACTTCTAGAAGCTCGACTGCTCTTGAAGGATACGAGAGCACTAAATTCCGATATCGCTGATGCAAGTTAATACAATGTGTAGCTACACCTACTGCACCTCGACGTTACTTCTCAGCATCAAGATACCATCGCAAGTTCGTGCGGCTGGTATTAGTTGATTTGCACGGATTGAGCACACTGTCGAGCCGGAAGCTGGAAGAATGAATTTTCCTTCATACCTGATGCGAAGTTGGCTGGCTTCTCGGACGAGTAGGTTGGATAGTAATGCTCTGCGCGTTTCCAACGTAAGGGTTTCATCTATTAATACGATGTATGAGTCAGTGAAAAGATTCTCGACTCTGCGCTGTACCTGACTGGGCGTTCTTGGCCAACGATTGCCTGGGGGTGAGTATACCGAGACAGCCAAGCTACATGACAATGCGAAGATGTTGCTCGATGGGTCAGAGAGGAAGATCGAGAAGGTGATTCTTTGAATGTTGAAAGGAGACACGGTGTTGCAAAATGGAAAGGTGGGGTTTTTGGGTTTCCGAGGTGGGAGCCCGCGCATACAGTAGTTACCACCAAGGTGAGCTATCACCATCTACCTGCATGGTGGTTGATCTCGACAAAACCGATATTAGCAACAAGGAAGAAGGTGAAGAGGAATAACTGCTGAGGTTGAAGTCTACATGTGGGGATTGGCGGTCGCATCTTATATTCGTTCACCGCTCCTGGATGCTGCTTGTTGATTTTTCTAATTGAACTTCCTCCGGCCCTTATTTTCTAGCATCATCAGCATCACCGCCACTCGTCCTCTCGGGTTATCCATCTGACGTTCCTGGCCAACCCAAGCAAAGCTGTAACTACCACCTTAAACTTACATCTCCGCCATAACCTGTCTCAAATCAAGTTCTCGCATCACTTCAGGATGTTTTTAGATATAAATGTTCCCAAACCTCCAGCTGTCATCTCAACGACCTATCCATACCGAAAATTTTATTTAGTTTGTAAGTGATGCTATGGTATAAGCGTAGTCAGGGGGTCTAAACCAACTGATAACCATTGTACCATTGTTCATTACTGTGATCTGGATAGGGGGTCCGTCAAAACAATTGACTATGAAGCTGGCGTATGCTAGAGGCAGCAATTCGCTTGGGTACATGAGGAGAATTAAGGCGAATTGCCTGGGGCGAACAAGATAAGAACAAGAACCCAGACTTCGTGGACGTGGAACAACAGAAAGTCTCGAAGCAAAATGTAGAGAGTGGCAATCAGACCATACGTGACCGCGTAGAGTAACCAATCAATATACCCTCTCCTAGCAGTTAGACGTAGCCCAAGTAATATTCCATGAAACATTTCCTTATCTCGAAACAATCCCAATCAATCCGTCCATCATTACTTTATCCCTTTAGCCGAAAAGGCTTGACCAGATTTCATCCATATCTTTTGCTACCTCCTCGCTGATATCCTTCCATCCTTCTGGATTCTTTCCCTCTTTAGAACTTCTACCAGACTTTGTCAACCTGTCCAGCGTAGTGATATCAAGGCGGTGACCGGCCCATACACCACGGTTTATTCCTCTGGGCAAGTGCTTTGATGACCAACAGATTCTTGAACATAATATCTCACCGAATCCAAAAGGTTTAATATGAGGTCCGTCGATTTGCCCAGGAGATTTTGCAAACTTGTCTGCCCGAACGTATTCCTGTGTCGAGAGATTGCGCAATATCCAGACTCGGTCATTGGGCAAAAAAGCCTTTTTCGTTAGGTTTCCCAGCGGTTTCGCAGCCAGGTCGAATGCTTGGGACCTTTCGGGCTCTGGAAGCGTCGCCAGCATGAAGTACTTGACACGCTGCAACCTAGGAAGACCCTGCCATCCAGCCGTGCTGTAATCTTCCTCCGAAACTCTCATTAACTTTTCAGGGCGGGGTATATATGCGGCACGGGGAACTAAACGGCTCGGATAGCTGTCTGTGCGCTCATTGATGCAGATAAGCCTCTCCCCTTCCCAACTACCGAAGTACTGTGAATCACACTCATAGTGCGGGGCGCTATTCATGAGAAACATCTGAATGTAGGGTCTAGATACGTGCCAGAAATAGCGACTAGCTAACGCAAGACAGAAGGCGTCTTCGTAGTCGTTCAGTTGTATCAAGATCATGTCGAGCAGTTCGGGAGGTAAGAATTCAAAGGAGCAGAATCGCTTGGGTCGTTTGCTTGATAATCGGTAAGTTAGATACAGACATATCCTTGGAAACTGGACTCTACCTATCCCAGGAGGTGGTCCTCGGCAACAGCAGCGGCGGTGGAAAAGTGGGAATAGCGAGGAGCTCGACCAATTTGGCCGGGTGGTCGGAAGTCATCATTTCTCGGAATGTTTTCACATCGCCCAGGACCTCACATAGGCGAGGAGCAACAATTTGCCACTGCATTGTAGCGGTTGGACGTTTGCAGCACCCAGGTAGAGTTAATAGTCACAGGGTGCTTGTTCAAAAGTTAATACCCTTGTCGAACAACGTTGTAGTAGGAATATGGAATACTCCTTCTTAAAGCGCAGTTACTAGGGAATTCCGCTTGCAATGGAAAGTCGAAGCGCTGGGCGAGTTGTGGAGTGCTAGGTTATGTGTAGTCTTCGTAGAAGGCTATAGAGCTGGTTCTTGGGGCGGTGGTTCGATGTGAGGTACCACTACGAGATTAGGGCTGAGGGTGTAGGGTAAGCTCGATTTTTCTAGAAACAACCTGTGCATCAGTCCTAGTGGCAGAAAATTGTTAAGTAGTCAGACTAGGAATTTGTTAGAGCTTGAGAGAAAGCAATTGTAGGCTCCAGCCTCCGGCAACTTAGAATGTGAGAACAACGGAGATCCATAAGAATATTCTCAATCTCTAAATGAAAGCCAACTCCAGTTTTTCCCACAAGTACATATCATCTCACCCGTTTATTCTTTCTCTGTCTCCTTTGAAGGCACGTATCTTCAATTCCAATTCTTTAATTCAACAGGCATAAATCCGACCAAAATTTATTACTACCTGGATATTAGCATAATGCCGATTAATGTATATCTCATGGTCGCATGGTGTAGTGGTTATCACGTTTCGTTTACATAGTCATGAACCGAAAAGGTCGCAAGTTCAAGCCTTGCTGCGATCAAATTTTTTTACGATTTTGCCAGGCATGACATAAAGGACAGATCCGTTCACTCATCATGATATAGCCATAAATTTACTATGCTACCCACTGTAGATACTAAGCCTCAGATATCCAGCACGAACGCTACTTCCATGTATACTAGGTAGAGCATAGTAGCCACAGCTGAAGAAATATTAATCACTTCAAGTATCTCAGGAAAGTCGGTTCTTACGCGACAGAGCAGAAGAGAAAGGAATGAGTACATGGAGAGAAGCTGGGGAAAAAAAAATAACACCCCTCATCATCACCTGATTTTACATCCGGCATGATATTGGATAGTCATTTTCGGACGGGGGTCATAGGCGGGAGATTAGACAGCTAGCATCATTCTTACCAGCACCAGCCAATAGTACCACAACTTACGCGCCCAATAAAACTGGAGTGACCGGTCATTGTAACATTCTATCTTCAGACTCACCGCGATGGGGATATTAACCCTAAAACGAGCGCGTTCGCTTGTGATTATGCATTATGCCAGTTAGACAGAACAATTGCTTAAATCCCCCCTATCAAATAATTCCAACAACAGTTGTTGCGGATCAAAAGACATTTAATAGTATCCCCAAACAATATCGTAGTCATATTCAGAGCCTAGTGAGACCATGGAACAAGATAAGTATTCTAGATTTATTCCAAACTTCCGATTTTCGGGTGAGACGTTATGATTCGACATCTCCTATCTGAATTCGCCATCATCGGGAATATTGGAACAAGAACCTTCCTCCCGAAAGAACATTAATCACCTTTCAAACATCCCGCACATTCTTCCCGCTTCTGTCCGCGTGTTAATATATTCCGGCGCGTCCGTGAGCATTCTAAAATCGCTTAATCGAACAACTTGCCACGTCTACAGTGTTACCAGCTCGAACTTCTCCCGCCACCATCTTAGTACCCAAGTTCAACTCGATTCTCCACCCATTGTGTATCAATTTCTCGGGATCGGTTGGGTGCGGTTCAATCTTATGGCCTTAGTACGCATTGATACCCCCTTCAATCATGACTTTGTAGTCAAGTATGGGATTTCCCTTCGGGAAGTTGAGCATCAGCTCACGTTCTAGTGGAGACCTGTAGCCATCAGTTATACAGATTTCGTTAATGAAGTAGCAAATTGATATACTTATATCCTAGCTAAAACTAGATCTCTCTTCCTCTGGTGTTCCTCTGCCGAAGCTGTGTCTAACCAGCTCCCGCTCCTTACTCTCCAGTTCCTTCATCTTGAATTCGTGATTAAAGAACTGCGTCAAGAAAACAGCATCTGCAGCATTTCCTTTGGGATGTCGTCATAATCTGTATAGCCACCTTCAAGGAACTCGAGATCTCCCAGGCGTACAAAAAAGACATCGCCGCTCTAAAATAGGCGCTCCTAAAAGAGCTCGCCGCTGCGAATATATGACCCAATTTCTGGCCAGATCAAGCCGCATAAGCAGCACTTCCTACTGACTCCTATGTAACTGAAGTTTTTAAACTCCCGGCTTCTAGCGCTTTGTTTAACTCAAGGGACAACCGTACTTCACAGTGAATGTAACGTGGTTTTTTTGGTTTCCTGCATAAACACTCCACTGTTTATGTTGCGGAATATTGTCGACGGATCGAGCTCTTTGTCCTGTAGTACCTTGTCCAGAATGCTTCTATTCAGTTTCTCGGATGCTGTCTGGTGGTAGACATCCAATACACTCAAATCGTAACCTCCTGAAGTGGGGAAACTGTTGAGCACACCTTCGGCAAAAGGTGGCCCTAAAGATATTCTCCGAATCTATAGTTTACGTATTTTTTTTAACTAATAACGATTGTCAGTAGCGTAAATTATTAGACATACCTTCTTCGGAAGAATCTCTCAATCTTCTCAAGAATCCCGCTATCTTCCAGCTTCAGGTTAGAGATCCGAGTGACAATAACCACGGCCTCTCCCGGGCCTGCACCAAACGCTTCTTTCAATGCGGTCGTGGTTACATCTTTTCCACCCTTGTTGGGTGACAGCACTTCTGCAAGTCGATCAAGGAACGCTTTCTTTAACGTCTCAGGTTCATCAGAATCTTGAGACAGCTACCGTAGCACCACAGTTTCACCAAATTTTGAGGAGAGGGGTTGTTGCTTGCTGTGAAGGGAGAGAAGGGTACTCAGAATGTGAGTGGTGCTTAAGGCTTGAGTGATCTTAGTGTTAGAGGTCATTGCTGGAGGAACTGAAGGTAAAAGTGCTCTCATAAACTAGCCATCCGTTTTTAGCCTAAAGTTTGTATTGAATACTTGTAGGAAAATCAAGAATTGGGATATATGAATCCCTAACCCTGCTTTAAGCGCCCATGCTAACCTGGAATATTCCAGGGGTAGGGTTTTATGTGTCCCCATACTTGATCTTTCAACGAGTATATACTTATACAGTATTAAGTAAATGCACTGTAAGCGGCAAACTATGCTAATAGCGGAATAAATTCTCGCTGAAGTACAAATTTAGTCACAAAGCTCAGAAGAACCTCTTGAATAAGCTCGGTGATTCTTCATTACCTTTGCATGGAGTGAAACTGGTGACTACAAGGGGAGTTACTATTCCCAAATGGTCACTCCCAAAGCAGAATTCTTGTAATGTAGTAAGAATGAATGTCCAACAATGGTATGATATTTAATACCAAAGAAACCAGAACCTTTATTTGCAATGCTGACTGAGTGAAGCACCTGCTTTGAACTGTGTGGCCGTAAATGGCCGGTTATGGTCTGTTCACTTAATACTTTTTTCCACTTGCTGTATATGAAACCTGGTGCGTGATTAATGATGTGTACCGATGATATGAGAGGTATGCGTGGATAGTAAGCAAACCATGCAGTGTTACCAATAATCTCTACTTTACGAAATTACGGTTCCTCACCTGGTTTTACTATACACCTCCGACAACACACCACACCACTTTTTAGTTTCGCCAAGACCGATTTTATCCAATCAAGTTTGACATCGCGAGAAGATTTTTGCTTCGGTTTTCAGATGAACAAACTTCAACCGCTTAGAAGCAGCAACAATGAGCCTCTTCGGAGCAGCAAGAAAGAGTACAACCTTCCAGAAGGCTAAGGAAAGGTTGGACAAAGCGATGGCCGAGTCCAGTGGGACAGAGCACACGGATTCCTCCAGCGGGATAGGAAAACAACTTGAGAAGATGGGAAGGGCCGAGGGGACCGACCCGAATGGAACAGCCATGACTTCCGAGATTGCTATGGAAGGAAGGGAAGAAGAAGGGCAGGCGGTGGCCCTGGATGCGGTTACCTTACCCAGGGAAGTTTACAATCGCATCATTTATGACAACAATAGGAAGGCGAGGGAAAGCGGACACCCGAGCCAAGTTATGGAACCAGTCCTAGGACTGGCACCTTGTGATAAGTACAGGATTCGATTCAGCCAGATGGATAGAGCCCAGACGATTTCGAGCGACGATTCTTCGGAATTGTCGTCTCCACCACCAATTACGAATTACGGAGGGAGCGAGGTTCAGTTCCCGTCGCAAACACCTAGGTCGAGGAGGGATACTCCGAGACCTTCTACGAATTATGAGGGAAGTGTGTTGGTTTTCCCACCCAGTGCACTCCCTATGGATCCTTTTTCGACTCCCAGGGCGAGCACCGGAATTATCGCGCAGAGGTATATTCAGTCGGAGGAAAATACTAGTCAACATGCCGAACAAGAGGGGGGGATGGAGGAGACCCGGAAAGTCTACACACCCATTCTGAGGAAATTCGAAATTAGCGACGACAGCGACGCTAGCGACGAGTAGTGTTAGCAACGGGTCCGGGTAACCCGCCAGCGGTCCGGGTTTGGACCGCAAAAACGGGTCGGTTCGGTTCCAGAACCGGCCAAAAACCCGACCCGCAGACTCTTGGTGGGCCAAACCCGGACCCGTACCCGTCAACCCGTGGGTTTCGCCGGGTTTGGCTTGACCCGACGGTTCCAATCTCCGGTTCTGTGTTTCGGGTGTCACATTTATGGTCGCATTCAGATATGCGACTGTTAATCGTAAAATATTGACCATGGTACGTCACGGTTCGTTTTCAACGTATTAGCCGCCTTGATGTGCAAAACAAGAATACTCAAGCGCCCAACTACATCCTGAAAATGAGCGTCAACAGAGCGTCAACGATATTTGGTCTTGCATCTTCGGTAATATGAGTGGTGCGTGATCACAAACATCCATAAAGAAGGATATGACAGCCTTTATAGACATATATATACGGGATATTCTAGCCACATCCCCCGGGACAGTAACAACTTATTTCATTTACAGAGCTACTACTAAGTATTCTTGAGCCTTTTAGAGTATAATAACAGTCAAAACGATATATATAGACAATAACCG
>Ga0307514_10000312_pt1 | contig 116923 bp, 109 predicted proteins | sample 16_EM_MG_FD_203088 | JGI IMG/M metagenome (GOLD analysis project Ga0307514, IMG submission 203088) | Populus trichocarpa ectomycorrhiza microbial communities from riparian zone in the Pacific Northwest, United States - 16_EM | ecosystem: Host-associated > Plants > Roots > Unclassified... | reverse complement strand
TGCCTGGAGGCAGCTCCATGTATATGGACTGCTCATCGCCGCTCAGATCCTGCCCAAGGAATGCGGTCTTAATATCCATCTGGTGGATTTCAAAGTCTTTTGATACTGCAAGAACAAGTAGAAGGCGGAGTGTCTGAAACTTGACTACTGGGGAAAATGTTTCCAGATAATCGATGCCACATGACTGTGTATATCCCTTTGCTACCAGTCGTGCCTTGTACCGCTGGACCTCTCCTGTTGGTTCATACTTGATCTTAAAGACCCATCTGCATTCGATTATATTTCGATGCTCTGTTCGGTTTCGATGCACTTCAGTCCAGACTGTATTCTTCAAAATTGATGCCAGTTCCTCTTGGCATGCCTGCTCCCACTGACTTCGTTGTGGGGAATCCATAGCCTCTTCCCAAGTTCGAGGCTCTTTGATGGATGTAGTTGCCTGTGCTACTGCAGCGTGTCCCTTGTTGCTGCCAGTCTGCTGAGTGCTTTCTGAACGTGACTGTTCTTCGTGGAATCGTGGGGTACTGACTATGCCAGCATTCTTTCGTCAGCTCTGTCTTCTTGACGGTACTACAGCTGCGCTGGTTGCTTCATCATCGACTGCTGTCCGTGAAGCAGGAGCTTTGACTGTAATCGAATCAAGGGTTTCCTCATTGTCCTGACTTCGATTGGATTCTGCTGGTGGCGGTGTATCTGCGTGTGAGTCTGCCTTCGATGGCTTCAAGGCAACTCCCGAGTCCTCTTCATCATCTTCCTTGATGATAGCCACAGGTGGATATAGCGCTGCCATTGGCGCTGGAGGTACAAAATCAACATCCCTGGTGATGATTATCGAATGGTTGCAGTACACTCTATACTGATTTCTGCCTTCATAGCCCACAAGCTGTCCTTTAATTGCATTGGGCTCCCACTTTCTTCGAAGGTCTTTTGTAACATGATGCCATATCTCGCATCGAAAGGGCTGTAGATGGACTAGAGATTGGGTAAGCTTCCTAGTCCATAACTCATAAGGGGTCTTCATTTGAGACCTGGTGGGAGTTCGATTCATAATATAAACAGCAGTCCTCGCTGCTTCAGCCCATAGAAAGAGAGGAAGTTGAGCCCCATACAGCATTGCCTTTGCTCGCCCAACAATCGTCCTATTGACCCTCTCTGCAACGCCATTCTGCTCCTGTGAATAGGCAGCAGAGACCTCATGCTTGCATCCAGAGGACGCCAGAAATTCCTCGAAAGCATGAGATGTATACTCCCCACCATTATCTGAACTAAATGCCTCAATCTTGACTCCATGCATGGCCTCACATCTTGCAAAGTACTTCTTGATGCTGCCAAAAGCATCACTTTTCTTCTTGATGGGTTCCAATTCCGTCCAAGAAGTTGCATCATCCCTGAAACTGATATAATCCTTTGCTCCTCCCAACGATTGAGGAGTCATTGGTCCACAGAGATCAGAGTGGACCCTATGGAGAGTATTCGAGGCCCTTTGAGCAGGATTGGAAGATGGATGTCGGGTCTGGTTCCCCTGCAAACATGCAGCACATGCCTCGATGGCTGTGGAGGTTAATTTGATACCAGAGGCTGGGTCCTTGGCCAGCTGTTTGATTCCTTCGAATCCAATATACCCAAGGCGTATATGCCATTGGAACAGCGAATCAGAAGTTTTCCTCGACGGATGCTGAATGGGAGATGATCCGATGGGCACCGAGGCTGTGGCGAGAGCAGCAACAACCAGATTCCTCTTGGTGTGAAGCACATATGAGTGTCCAATCAGTGTCGCAGTTGCTATGATATCAGGACCATTCAGAATGTGCGTGACATGATCAGCTCCCTCGAAATCTCCATTTGGTGGTCCTGAACCTGGCTGGTTGAATACAATCTGACACCCTGACTGGTGGGTCAGGCGAAGAGAGAGAAGCGAGCTGAATCCAAGTGATGAACTATGGAGCACATCTTTGAGTGTGATGTCTCCAGAGGGCAGGAGCAGCACCACATCTCCCCTACCGGCGGCCTTCACAATGCTGTTGTTGGCCAGTGTGACTGTTGTCGAGTCAGGATAGTAAGTGCTAAAGAAACTCTGCTGGGAGATCATATGGTGTGAGGCACCGCTGTCAACAATCCATTGATCCAGAGTGGGAGGAGAGTATGCATTATCCTGTGCATTGACCTGGGCCATCCAAGCAACAGCCTGCCTCGCGTTGGCAGACCCCTGGCCCCTTCGATCCTCGCTGGCAATCCTCTTCTTACAGTCCTTTTCCCAGTGTCCTTTGAAGTGGCAGTAGCTGCAAGTGTCCTTGGAGCGGTTCCCATGCCGCTGATTGTGTACCACCTTCGAAGGCTTCCCATTCTCCGCGTAGAAAGCAACTGCTCTCCTGGAAGCTGCCTTCCCCCCAGCGAGCTTCTCATGTTCCACGATCAGCCTGGATGATACCTCTTCGAAGGTCAGAGACTCAGCATTGGTGATGCTAGTTATGAAAGGGTGGTACTCCATCGGTAGAGTGTTGAGCAGGAGGAAGATCTTGTCATCGTCCTCATAGGCTGTGCACCCAGCACTGAGCAGCTGGTTGAGGAGCTTCTGCAATTTCGAGATAAAATCAGATATATCCTCCCCCTGGTACTGTACCTTAGACAGCTCACTCCTGAGGAACCAGATTCGTTGCTTGTCCTTCCCCTGGTAGTGCACCTTAAGCATCTTCCACACAGTCACTGGATCTCTCTCTGTTGAATACATCTCTCTGTGGTTGGCATCAAGCATTCGTCCTAGAAGGCCGCGGACCTTAGTGGCTTTCGTGTCCCATGCCTGCAGACTCTCATCCAGCTTCGTATCAATGCAGGCGCCAGAGGAGGTGGACGTGGACGTGGAGGCAGATGGAGTAGAGGAAGTTGGTGCCGATCCAGTGTCGTCCTTGGTGGCAGCAGGTCGAGGTTCCTTGCCTTCGATCAGTGCCAGCCAATCCTTCTCCGCAAAGATGTCGGTTGCCGCAAGTAGCCAATTGCGAAAATCCGAATGGAAGCCGAGAGGCTTGATGAAGCCAATGGATGCCAGAGCGGAGAGATCAGAAGTCATCTTGTGATGTGATACTAATAGCAAAGGAGAGATAGAAGAAGCGAGGAAGGGATAGGAGCAAAGAAGAATGCAAGAGGCAGCGAGGTGGAATGGGAAGCTATGAAGATGAGTTGGTTGTGTAGCAAGGAGGGTGCTAGAGGTCCTTATATACGAAATCCTTTGGTCAAAAGATTGATCTGTGTGTATTCGAATGGCGTGCCAAGTGCCAGTTCACCGGAAGATCTGTGTGGGGAGCTAGAGAATTATTTTTCGTCGTGAGTGATTTCTGTGCCAGAAGTCACCGTAGCGCAGTAGGTGACCAGGGCTGCACCACTATCACCGGCGGTTGCACAACTAGCTCCACTGCTAGAAGCACCGCTGACAACAAACATAGAAGTTCAGAGAAGGAAGAAGAAATGCCGCAAGAACTTCGTTGTCGGAGCGAAGGAGATTGAAACAAAAAAAAAAAATCTCTAAACAGAAGGTCTGGAGTGGACCGTAGGAAATAAACCTGAAGTGCACTTGGATGAGTGACTTAGACAAATAGCATTCCCCGATGGGAAGCTCAGAACGGATGGTCTGGAGTAGAAAAGAATGGGGGTGAAAGTCTTAGACTGACTCAAGCGCAGCGCTGTCCGGGCTCATAACCTGTTGGAAATGGTAGCGGGCGCTGTGAGAAAGTCCAAAAGCGATATCGTTCTCTCTACTCTCGCGGTCTCTCTATATACAGAATGACAAGGCCACATTGGCCGCTCCGCCATCGGGGGGACTCGGGCCCGGGGTTGAGCGGATTTCCAATAGCTGATCCATCTATACATTCATATCAGGCTGTTGGTGTTGCAGTAAGATAATAGTATGTTATCCATATCGGGTAGTCAACAACCAACAATCTATTTTTGGATGTTTTGCAGTTTGCGATATGAATTGATTTAGAATAATATCTCATTTGGATTTGAAATGATGGATATTGGCCATTTAAGGTGGTTAATACTTCGTTCTGTGCTCGACGATTTGCATGATATTTTGATTAGCACGTTTAAAAGACCACTACCCTTTGAGACCCCATTGACGCTCATTTTCAGGATGTAGCAGGGAGCCTGTCACTGTTGATTTTTGTTACAGGGGTGTATACCCTCAGTAACCTAACTAAGTATCCCTCTGAATACTTTAACGTTAAGTACTAGGTCTACGGCCGTAGATCCTATTCTCTATTCAGGTTACTAATAACCTGCTCTCGAAATTATTTTAATCGAGTTTGCCGGAATCCTTTGGCGGTCTTCCTTTCTGCCTGGAGTCGCGTAAGTTTGGAAGGCTTCTTCAACACTCACTTTGATTGCGGTAAAGGGTTTACCAGGTTAAGCTGCCACCAATTACGAGCCCTGCCACATTTCTCAAGAAACTGCACAGCTGTTGCTGAGACGTTATCGATTCTCGGATCCTCTGTGAGGTCTCTGGGCGGTGGGGAAACGTCTCGCACACTCGAGATATTCTGAACTCGGTCGGGATAAACCACCAAAGATACCTGATCTTAATCCGGGACTCTCTGGTTATTGACAGGTTATGGCGATTCCTCTTGATCAACTATAGCTTTCAGGCTTTGGAGATTATCCATGTGTATGATCAATCCTTCCTCAAGTCCGATAATAGATGCTAGCCACCAAACGCACTGGGCTACAAACAGTTGCTGAATTCTCCTGGCGTAAGATATAACTTTCTTCAAGGCGCATATGATGATGTCGTTCTCGTTCTTGAATGTAATAGTCATTTACCTCGTGGGTCGTTCTCAAAGGTGTGGGGCTGCCGCTACAGAAAGCTAATAGATTCTACGTATAGAATAATAGGTATAGGTATCATTAAAACGCAATACTAAATAAGGATAATTCTCCACTGGTAGGTATCGTTTTCTCTCAAGCTATTCAAGCTAGTCTTCTTCATTGTCCGAACAATGTGATCTCTTTAGAGTCTCTCGGAACCCGCTCCAGACTATGAGTAAATCACTCAATGATAGCCACGTATCTATGGGGCTTACATTCGTAGAATGCGCCTGATAGAGGCGGTCATGCGTCCCTTTGGTTGTCGTGTTCTTGCATGATATCATATCGGCTCATTAATCGGACCATAACTTCAACTTGGACATCTTGCATTCGTTACGGATCGGTAGTTGGAATGTCCACTCTCAAGGTGATACGTCAATTAGATTATTAACCGAAATTAATAACTCACACTCTTAAGTGAGTACTATTCACTGCTATGCCAACATAGAGTTTTTCATGCGCATGATCATACGCTTATGATCAACATTGGGAATCACCACAATCAAATTAATGAATGATGTCTACTTTTGGCTATTGCCAACGCAAGAGTCCCTCAGTCATATGTGCTCAGGTGTTCAACAATATCCCAGACGTGCCCCACTATCGCAGAGGCTGCAATGACTGGAGAGCCCTGTACATGCACGACTGCCGTGCATTCACAATGCAACCGCATAGTATCTGGGAAATGAATGTGGTTGAAAACAACTTGCTTGGCAGAATACGATCCCTTTGATCTGGCAGGTTGCTGTATCATCAGATCAGCCGCCGGAGCGCTTGCTTTCACTGAATCTGCTAAGCCACCACAGAGGCTTATCCAATCGAGACGTGATTAGTATGCCCCCCCTAAAGAGCATACCACATGGCAACTTGGTACCATCACACTGCTAGGAGAGGACCCCTAACAATTTTACTCCTCAAGGCTGCCAATCTCTCATCACTGGATATTTGCAAACAATTGGAACATAGGTTACCTAAGATGCAAAGGTAAATATTGTTAACACTCAAGTTGATGCTCTTTCTCAGAATGGGGCATTGACCATATTGCATTCTTTGTTGCTAATGACAGCCGACAACACCTTGCTTATGCATAACTGCAACCAAAAACAGTATATAATTACCATACTTACAGGTCCAAACATTGTAGACTCTGTGTTGACGTATATATCGATGTATTGTCCATTCCATATCTGCTGCCATGAATAATTGTTTTAGTAATACTGTGAACTTGTTTATTGTCTCTCGAACAGCTTCACATTCAGCTCTGTGTCAAAGCAGTGCGTAACAACACTCTCGCACTGTTCGCTTGCATAATATTGATCTTTAAATAACCTACCAAAAGATATATTGTTTGTGCGACAGAACTATTTGTCAACCGATATTCACAAGCGAATGCTCGCCATTTCTCCATTAGATTGCTTTCGCTGCAATTCTCAGTCAAGATACTTAAAGATGCTGGTGAATCGTTGACACTTTCTGTCCAAATGTGTGTTAATTGACATATTGCTCGTTGATTCGAGTGCATTGACCATCACCAACACCATGTTAACCTGTCTTCTTACTGCCCATATTGATTGAGTTAATCCAGAACATGTGGTGTGGCACTGAAATCCCGCTGCTGTGAGCTTTCCCGATCCACAATTCAATTGTCTGTCTTATTATTAGACATATCATCTACCTTGCAATTGTTTTCGCTTTCAATTCGATTATCCAACTCCCCTTGCTTGGAAACCGAATTTGCTGTGTCCCAAATAGATTCAGGTGGGCAGTCGTAATTGCTTTCGACTGGATGGTCGTTGAATCTTCTGAATCAGCTAACATTGGCAATGTGAGTTCAACATCCAGGGAGATCCTTTCCAGACATCCCTGGTGGTATAGGAGATCTTTCCGACCATCCAAATGCAGCAGCACCACCAGGTTGAAAGTTTGACTACAATGCTTTGACCATCTCTTCTGTGTCCAAAATATATCCCACTGCTGATGTCGACATGATTTGAACACAAGATTACATCTGTTTAGCACATAGGTTTTGGCTGCCAAGCCAAATCTCCACAAAGTTGGAGACCTTGGCCATACAGAGGAGTGTTCTTTCTGCCGCCTTTTGGTTCATATCTGAGTTATGTTGTCTCTTCATTGTACCGAATTCGCCGTTGAAGTCTGCGAGTATCCCGCAAACGGCACAAGCAAACACCCCTACAATGACTTTTTGGTAATGGGTCTAGCCTGCGGTTGTAGACTGCTTCCAGGGAAGTACATCTCTCCAAATGTATAAACTGGCCTCCACACCAAAACAATGATATAGAGAATTCGACCAATGTCACAGTGGATAAATCGGTATACGTTCAATGTGTTTCATCATGATGGCACCACCAGTGAGTCATAGCAAGTATCCAAAATGTACTTGTACTCTTCTTCGTGTCAGAGTGGTAACCATTAAGTGTCGATTCAATTTGCCCCCAGTTACCTTGTGATTTGGACAGTAAATGCAAATTGATCGTGGCTGCAGTAAATCAGTGTGCTCCGTGATGGATTTTTCCAGCTGTCATTGGAGCCACATTGCGAGCCATAAACGATGCTTTGTGATCGCTGGACAAATTTTATTGACCAAACAAAAATTAAGCGGATCAAGAATGCAGTGCACAGCGCAAGAGATGGTTGCTCGGTATACTTTTGTGTTCAATGACTGGCACATCACTGTGTTTCAAACAGTATTCATTCTCCTTATACTTCCGAAAGGCATTCATGGCATTGGGTATTATCAAATATCTTGTCCTCAGGTGTATCATGCATTCAATTTCCCGACTTCCTAAAGGATGGCAAAATTCAGAATGAATCATGGATATGTTGATCTATGAGCAACATACCTGTCGTTGGAGTCACTTCAGCATATTGTTTGCCTAGCTTCTGTCTTGTTATCTTTGTAGTGAGGTACACATCTTCCTTCCATTCAATCTCCTTCTGACCCAAATGTCACATCACACCATCAGTCTAATCAAACATGTTATTATAAATAGTCATGCCATCATGTAATCAGACTGTATGCCTCTTCAACATCCACAGGGCTCAGTATTGGAATTAACTCAAAACCTCCCTGACTTACTTGCCAATTGTACATTCATCCTGTGTTGCGCAGAGTGGTCAGTAATCTTTGAATTTGAGATTTTGAAGCCACTCGCAGGTAAATAGTCGTAGTTGGGAAGCTTACTCAGGTATTTCCATTAGTCAAATTGCAATATGTCTTCACATCCATAATCAGTAGTAGTGTAATACTGAGTTAGGCATTTTGACAGTCCAAGAACTTGTTTCAATGGGCAGGTGTCAGCGTTATCATTATAACTAGCATTCTCTGCTCTAGACAGGCCAGATTCAGAACTTTCCAAATATCATGAAATATGTACTTTATCAATTATCATCCCTAAACCTGATCTTATAGCTGACACCATTTTGATTTGAGCATTGTCCTCTGTTCAAAGTCTTTGACTGTTTCCAATGCTTTTTCATTCATTCTCCGCAAATTGCAGATCCCTACCATAGGCTTCCCCGGACATGGTGCAGTGTATGACACCGACACTGCACATGAATACACCTAAAGCTCGGTGCATGATGTCTACCATGCATGGGATATGATTGCTGAACATTGGCTACTCGATTCCGGAGGCCTCAAGGGTACATGACAACGTGCATGGAACTAAGTAATTGCAGGAACCACTATCAGTGGAAATGCCATGCAACCAGCCATCGGTAATGTTGAAACCAGTGAGAGGTTCCTCCAAGTGTACTGCTTGCCTTTTTCCAGAATGCTGGTCCTAAACATCTCCTCCTGAAATATCTTTCCAAAATGGACAGGGACAGGTGATAGCCATATACAAAACGAGTTATACTTCGCAATTTGGTCAATGTTAATACAGATATTATGCAATGACTGACGTTATGGCTACTTTATTGGTTGATGTCCATCGAGCCCAACCATAACAAACTTTATTTCTTGATGGCAATTGCTTCATAATTGCATTGATGGAGAGTGAATAGTCAATCTGGCGACTGTGACTAAGCATTGAGGCACACGGCAGAACTAGGTTACTGTACAATGCATTATATGACCGACATTGCTCTATATTTGATCTTGCTTTCCATTGCACATGAGCTGAAACATTCCCTAACATAAGGTAGCGATTCCATGTGTCTTGGTGAAATTCAGAACTTTCATTGTCCCTAGCTGCCAGTTGCATGAGTTTGGTCTGTCAATTCAGCCAATATAGATCAAACCTAGATGTTGAATATTAATTTCATCTGTGAACTTGCATATGTATTTCCGCCACTTTCCTGCATCTTCAACATATCCAATTCAATTTGTTCTCTGTTGAATTGGTCTGTTTCTTAACTTCTGACTTGGTTAACTCGTTCAACTTCGCAATGTGAGCTTTTGCCAGCAAATATATCTGCACTCAGCGGAACCCATGTGCTTGATGGATGGCGAAGAACTTGAGAACAAATGATACATATGATTCCAGAACTGGCAGTCTCCTCAATAGCAGATTGCACATACAATTGCCATGAAGATGTATGTTGAGGTTTATCCCAAGAAATAGATCGTGTTGAGGGTATATTCATGTATGCCCACCAAGTATCAGAGATGATTTGTAGAGCAAGGACTCCCAAATCACAAATAATGGGAAGTATATTTTTGGGAGGTATCATAACCTTAAGTAATGAAGTAGTGAGAGATTCTAAATCCAACATGAGAGTAAAAATAAGAATGCTGTGTAACACAACTTGCGAGACTGGTGAATGTGATGGTATAGCAATGTAGAATTTACGTTCTTAAATATTCACTCAGCAGCTACAAGCAAATAAAGTCAGATCAGTGAGTCATGGCATGGATATTTGTGAAGTTGTATACAAGAACACATTGACCAGACGCCCTACATAAAACTCAATTGAGTCACAACGCAATGCATTTCATTACTGAATAGCTTAATTAGCCCCCACCAAAATTGTGAACACACTGTGAGCAGTCAATTTCAGGTGGTGGACAAGATATTGTTACGAGCTGTTTTGCCCAGGAAGCTAACCAATAGATTTATAGTGCTGCAAAGCGATTCCATAGCCCTCACATGAATTCAAAATACTCAATCAAGAGTGATTGACTCTTCATTGATGTTCAATATCCGCAGGTGGTGGTAACATTGTCCATGGCCTTTGTGTCCATACAGGTGATGGATACTATAATTCTCGGTTGACGATATTGCACGGCTCATTGATTATCCAAGATGCATTACCGAAAACCATAGACACTGTATGCACAGTTGTTTTTAGGACTTCGTAGGGATATCCCGAGTACTATTTAGGCCCACGATGGTTGCCAATACATTCTATTATAGCTCAATGTAGTTGCCCCACCATTTGGTTATCGAAAATGCAAGGACCAACACAATTGACATCCCATTGAGACTCAATCTTAGGAGAATGTAGCAGTGTTGTCATTAGCATATTGCACTGTAAAGGCAGCCAAAACATTCAATAAGAGTTATAGCGACCAAGTCTTGATTTGATTACAAGACATCAAATAGCGAAAATTATAGATGCATCGTCAACACTCATTTGTAGGTTGGGGCTATATGTGTGTAACTTTCTATTTTACCTATAAAAACGACCAATACAATAATTTTGGTAGAAGACAACAATGAAGTACTTTGTTTCCCGAAAATGAAAAATGAAAAGTTGTTAATGCTCAGTTGATGCTCACATTACTGAAATATTAAATGTGAATGGATGCTCAACAATTGTATGTTCAAATGCATACAGGCTTTAAAGAGAGCCAAAAAATGATTTCTATGTACGAAGATTTGGGTACAAAAGCTATAATAGCTGTCAATTTCTGTTTCACTACTTGACAGATCATCTGAATAATTAACGACATTGGCCAATCAAGATAAAGTGCATCCAGCCAGCAATTCATCGCATGCAGATCCGTATACTGGTTTTTGAGTATACGGAGCCCAACGATCATACCATTCATCTTCCAGCTCATTCTCCGCCATTCCCATAATCTACCAGAAGTAATTTTCACCATCTGAAACATATGCACCAGGTTTTTACTGTGAGTTACCCAAGTGGATCAATGATTAAATCGGGCATGACGGATGTTCTTCAATATGGTACATGATGTGCTGTAATTGTTCCAGTTTTAACGGGTCTTACATCACCGACTGAAATGTAGTTGGTGCTATTCGAATCTCATTGAGTATTAGGTTTCCTAATTAACAGTATCCAGCAGGACAATATCACATCTATTGGTGATCAGTCCAACTGATTTGGAATGTAGATAGTTGACATGGTCCATCCAACCCTTGTCCATGTGTGGATGCATGAACATGTCTCACCATATGGTTACTGAAATCAAGAAAATACCTACAAATATCGCAATAAGTATACAAATTACTTTTTGAAGAGATATATCGTAAAAAACAATATTATACCTCTCCACACCGGCAGCAATGCAAGAGCCATCACCATTAATTTGTCCAAATTCTATTTCTCAATAGTATTTAGCTTATGACACCATATGAAGAGGTAAACGCTTACAGGTTCATTAGGGTTTGATTTCTTAATCAGCAACGAATCAGCTGCTGGGATGGGGAGAAGTGACCACCAATGCATGTCTTTCTGGTGTTTCCTTGAACCTACCCTCATATGACTCCTTCCTTGGTGAAATGTCGATTTTGGCATTGCTGATTGTGCAGAGCACCTTCCCGGAGTCTCCTTGCAGTCAGCAACTGTCGTCAGTCCAGCGAATTCTATATCATCTGCCCTTTGTAATCCAACATCTGAGGAAAGGATGAAATTGGTTGTCCAAAATATCCAATCTCCTGTAACGGAGTTGGAAAGCATGCGTGGTTAGGGTTGCCAGACGGTCACGCGAGGTGTTCAGTGCCGGGTACTGCCAACCGTATATTGACATCGCGACGGAGAGTTAGCTCCGTACCAAATATCTTACCACTTACTTCGACACATGATCTCACTCGCGCCCGTTTACCACCGCAGACCATAGTATATCCTTATACTGCCAAGCGCTGGCGTACACGCCTTTACACTGTATTCAGTCATTCAGATATCAGATAGGTTTCGCTCACGAGATCACACCAATTTACCCCTCTACTTGACGCGTCACGACAGCACACGAAATCAACAATTACAGCCAATTACACTCCATGCCCCCAAACAGAATACAGAGAAGCCAATTGCGTATGCCTGACACGCGTGCGAGCATTGAATCCCTTCGAGAATCGCTCTGCCAAATCACGCCTATTCCTATGAGCCGCGTCTCGGTACAGCCAGAAGACAAAATCAATGATGACGATCCCGCCAAGACTCAACTTCACGAAGAAGCCCGCGATCCTGACGATGAAGATGAAGACGATGACGACGATGATTCAATCTTACCAGAGGGCGAGGATAATCTAGACAGAGACAACATCTTGACAAAGATCACCAAAGAAGACCAAAAGGAGATGCTTGAACAGAACCGGATGCTACTTAAACTCCGATTCGAACAACAAGCCGAATAAAAGGAGGAGAGAACCCAAATGCTCATTGAACTCGACCGCAGCCAAACCATCGACACACCAGAGAATCCCGGAAATCAGTCCAAGATCGATAAGATGGTGGACCCGTTACAGTACTGCGGCGGGGCGAAAGAGCTGGATAAGTCTCTCGAAACATTACAATCAAACTTTGCATCCTATAAGCACATATTCCCAAGAGGCGATCCCGATCAAGTCGAGTATGCAGTCTCTTTTCTGAACACTTGGAATAACCACCCAGATACGACTCAGCGACAGACAGAAGATACGGACCCATCCGGGTGGGCTAGCGACCTACGAGAGGCCAAGGATCCGTGTTTCGAGAATTTTGAACTCTTCGCGAATGAGCATCAAACGATGTACAGAGATAAAGACAGACGTCTCAATTCAGCGACAAAAGCCATGCAGGAGTACCAGCAATTACCAAACCAATCAGTCCAAAGTTATGCCAACCGCCTCAATGCAAATTGGAGAAGGGCCGGCTGGACTCTTATAACACACGAAGTGGTCCTATACGACATGGCATGGGCGGGCCTGTGGCACACACTTAAGACGAAAGTCATACCTTGGATCTCCAGTGGCAAAGACAGGTTCACCACGCTCGGCCAACTCTTCGACTGTGCAGCAGCCTCGGAGTTCAAACCAGACGACAAGAAGCTCGGAGGACAACAGCAGCAACAAAGGCAACCAGGGGAGTCTCAGAAAGGTGGCGATAAGAGACATAATTTCCGACCATCCATTGCCGCACCTGAGGAAAATAATTCCGTCAATTCCAATAACTCCGGCACCGGTGACTAAAAATCGGGCAAGTCCAATGTGTCCAGCGGAGGCAGCCGGGCGAACTTATCACCAGCGCCGTGGCTTTCAAAGAAAGCCTACGAATGCCGAAAGGCAAACAGGCAATGCACTCGCTGCGGCAGTGGAGACCACAAAACCTACCTTTGTACCAAATACGGCAAGACAAACCCACCTGAACAGAACTCCAGCAATAGCAGCAGCTATGACGGCAAACAAATTGAACGCCAAAAGTCATTCGACACACAGCAGCAAAAAATCTATTCTACCTCTCTCGATATCTAACTCGACTGCAGAGGCTGGTAGATACGGAGTTAGGATTGGAAAACTTGGGAAACCGAGCCTTATTTGCAATCTTGGACGAGATACAACGGCACTAAATCACCTTAAAATCAAGAGTCATTCTGGAAAGTCGGGCTATGATGTCAACACGATCCCTATGCGGCACAGGGAGACTGGATTCGATGCATATCGTCCATGAAGTCCTGGTACAAAACATACACGGCAACATGCAGCGAGTCAAAGCACTAATCGACTGCGGTGCAACGACCATCTTTGTATCACCAAGCCTACTCAGGAAACACGAATTGCCCCACAAACCAGCATTCACCTCCACCCAGGGTCTAAATGGCCAGGTGATGATGTCTGCAAAGGAGAGCTGATAGGCAGGTCTCTTAGTTCAGTATTTTGAACACCTTAAACCAGTTGGCGAATAGAGGTTGAAGTCGTCTCAATGAAGTCATATGACCTATTCCTGGGCTTGCCATTGTTCAAGGCAAGAAACCCGGGAATCAACTGGACTAAAGATCGATTGACCGCCCTGCGAACGCCCCATAAACCACATTGGGCGAAGATTCCAGAAGCAGATCATGCAAGCCCACTGCTGGAACGTGGTGAGGGAAATACAAATGATGATCCTCCCCCAGATATAAAACTACTCAAGGCAACCGAATTCGATCATCTCTTAGCTAGTGAGGAAGGGGTCGAGGCATTCACCATACAACTTGGAGAATGTCAAATGTTGCTGGGACCATCGCTGGAAGGCATCACCGGAGGTGATGGAAACCCCAGGATGATAAATGCGCGAGCAGGAGCAGCGGCGGTAGTTGCGGCAGAAGAGTGACAAAGTGACAGTGCTTGAATGACTGCTACCGGCTCGCCGAGACACAAAGGGAGAAACTAGTCAATGGGGCTTGGTTCTATTGTGACGAACCGTCTGATGCAGCTATCCTGGCACCCCTACCCATCTCCACCTGCCAAGCATACTATAATGCAGAATGCAGACGAGGCTAATGAAATAGGAATAGACATAGAAAATGCAGAGAGGGTAATGACAGATGACAGGGGTCGCATCCCAGCACAATCTCAAGATTTCATGGAGGTTTTGAGCAAGGTAAAGGCTGAGACACGTCCGCCCATAGGCCAACTGACCACGCGATTGATCTGGAACCCGGCTACACACTACCATACTGTCGGATCTACAACCTGTCAGAATTCGAATTGAAGACGCTCAAGGACTACATTGAAACGAACCTGGCAAGCAGCTTTATTCAGCGGTCATCATCCCCGGCCGCAGCGCCTTTCCTGTTTGCAAAGAAGAAAGATGGCGGAGTACAGTTGTGTGTCGACTATCGTGCTCTCATCAGCAACCACTCTAGTATCCCTCTGAAACACCCGAGTGTTCTGGACAGCACTGACGGCTCTGACGGAACCTCGTACCGTCTGACAGAGAATCACACGCTTCCTGTTGCTCAGGCGACAGGTTGCATTGCATACTTACCACCATTTCTATGCCCCTGGTATACGCACCATCAGAACGACACATGTGTTATACTCTTTGCAGGGGCTGAAGTTATACTCTAGCCGTTTACACAATGGCTGACCATGTTTATGCCTTTCTTCGGCGGATAGCCATATACCGCACTCTCATTTATGTTTAGCATTCAGATTTTGTCACATATGGCGATGGTCTTCGCTTCGGATACATCGCTTGCTGTTGGATTTGCTTCGCCATTAACATATTTTACATGTCTGAAATATACTGTCCAATCTTCACACTCTCTAGTACTATACCCTCAGTCCACCACATTCTGCGTTGATCTGTCATCAGCTTGCGATGCTTCTTCCTCCGCATCCGTATCCGCATCGTTGTCATCCTCGCACTCATACCCGTTGACATCACTGGTTTCCAGGTCAGTTCTCCACATTCTGCGTTGATGATTCATCGGCTTGCTATGCTTCTTCCTCCTCATACCTGTAACGGGCAGGGTCGGGCGTAAGTGATATTGGTAACAATAATGTTTTATCGAAAGCGGGGCAAATGGCTCGAGGTTCGTTTCGAGGGAATCAAGACAAGACAAGCGTCGAAATTGTTTCAAAGTCGTAACTTGCTTTGCTATACAAGAGGACGAGTAAAGAGAGAAGAAAAGGAAATCCTCCAACGCCAACAACACTCTCTTTATATACAATCCGGCTGCCACCCTCGAACCATTTCTCATGCTCCGACGTACCATCCGAATCTCAACCCATGATCTTACAGACAACTCCACCATTCCTTATCGTAACAACCACGCCACATCATCCGACGTCGCAACACCTCAGACCACTTCCCTATCGTACTAAATTATACCGCCACCATCTCGCCGCTCCTTCCGCGTCTTCCAACCTCTCCACCTTTCCGTAACACAATCCCTTCGACACCACTAGAATCTTCCTTCCTTATTCCCGAGTATTTCTGTACCTGCCTGCGCCGTGACAGTATCCCCTCCTTAGGCTCGAGGTCCCCCGAGAGCATTTTCCAGCGGTCCAGGTTTCGTAGGATATCGTCGATGGAATTCCTCCACTGCTTGTAACCCGTCGACAAACTTTGCAGGTTCCCAAGTAAGGGAATCATATCCCGTCCATCGAACCAAATACTGTAACTGGTTCCGATACACTCGACTATCCTCAACCCCTGATACTTGATATTCTTCTTCACCATCAACTTCAACGGGGGGAGGAGGAAGTACCACCTGTCCTTCTAAGGGATCCTCAATTACCGGATCCAAAAGCGAAACAGGCTGCACTCGGTGAATCCATATTGACGCAGGTAACTCCAGCTCGTAAGCACAAGGGGAAACTTGCCCTCGTACCCGAAACGGTCCCAGGCGTTTCCAATCCAGCTTGCGAGTAGGACGAGTAGTTCGTAGATTACGGGCATCCAACCATACCTTAGATCCTACTTGAATATTAGGGGCAGGAACACGTCCCCGATTTGCGCCTTCTTCCAGTACCGCTTGACTCCGCCTCATCTCAACTCGTAGGTGTTCATGAATCTGTTGTATCGCCGCTTGGACCTGATCTGCCTCACAACGTCGTTGATCTTGTTCCTGTGTGGGTTCTCCGGCAAAGGACATTCAGGGGTCTACACCCTGAACTGCAAAGAATGGGGTACACTTTGTTGACACAGATACTCCATTATTAGCAGCAAACTCGGCAAGGGGTAACCACTGCACCCGATCATCCTGCTGATGATTTACAAACACCCGAAGATATTGCTCCATCCCAGCATTCATTCATTCCGTCTGGCCATCTGTCTGTGGATGAAACGCTGTAGACATCCGTCGATCTATCCCAAGCCGGTTGCATATCTCTCCCCAAAAAATCGAAGCAAACTGAGGTCCCCGGTCTGAAACAATCGTCTTTGGCAAGCCATGCAGGCGTACCACTTCTCGAAGAAAAAGTTTAGCTAACCCTACCGCATCTATTGTTGTATGGCAGGGAATAAAATGACGCATCTTCGAGAGTCTATCGACCACTACCCAAACTGCATCAAACCCTTCACACTCGGGTAATCCTACTACAAAATCTATCGAAATATCTTCCCATGGTTTCTCTGGTACTGGCAATGGTCGGAGAACTCCGAACGTTGCATGCCTCGAGGTTTTCGATCGTTGGCAGCTAGGGCAGTTTCGTACATACTGATCCACCTGCTTCCGCATATCTTTCCAGTAGTACTTCCTATCCAGAAGGTCGAAAGTCTTTGCCCGTCCTGGATGTCCCGCTAATGCAGTATCATGGTGCTCCTGTATTAATGGTAGCCGTAACTGGTCTCCATCAGGAACATAACGCCTTCCACGATACCACACCTGTCCTTCTTGCTCCGTACATTCTGCTATTGTAATCTCCTTCAAACTAGCCCCTGATCTCATCGTCTCTAATACCTTATTTGGACGCGGATCATCCTTATAGGCTTGAATAAAAAGATCGGCTATCGAAGGAACTTCCCGATCAAGTATATCGTTGGCCGATATTCTCAATTGTTCCGGAAGATTATGCGGTTTCAGAACCACCTGTTCCATATTTTTTAATCTTTCATCCCACCTCTCAGGGAGGTCTCCCGGCCTCCTCGTTAAAGCATCCGCCTTTCCATTCGATTTCCCTGGTCGATAAACAATCTCATAATCAAACCGTGTCAGGAATTCAGACCACTGTCCTTGTCGTCGATTTAGGAGCTTCTTTGTCATAAAATATTCGAGATTCTTATGATCAGTTATCAGCTGTAAGGGATATGTGGCACCCTCACTCTCAGGTCTCCATTCCTCAAGTGCCTGGATAATTGCCATTAGCTCTTTATCATATATATCATAATTACACTCTGCCGGTGAATGTTTCTTTGAGTAATACGCCACAGGATGTAACACTCCTTCATCATCTCTTTGTGACAATACTCCTGCGGACACATAATGGGACCCATCAGTCTCAATGATTACCTCCCTCTCATAATCAAAATGTTGAAGTGCCGGTGCTGTAGTAAACGCAGTTACCATCGTCTCGAAAGCGAGCTGTTGTTCTGACTCCCATTCAAATGGTTCATCTTTCTTCGTAAGTCTGGTTAATGGTTCTGCTTTCTCAGAATACTTAGGAATAAACCGTCGATAATAATTCCAAAACCCCAGGAATTATTGTACCTCAAAGAGGTTATTGAGTCTTCCGTTCTCCGTCTTCTTCTCCCTACTCCAATTCCGGACGGTTTTGACCTTATCCTCATCCATAGAAATCCCATTTGTTGATATAATTAATCCCAAATACCTTACAGTTTCCTTATGGAATTCGCATTTTTCTGGCTTCAGGTACAACCCTGCTTCCAGCAATCGTTGCATAATCCACTTAACATGGCCAACATGTTCCTCCTCGGAATCACTATATATTAAAACGTCATCCAGATATGCTGAAGCAAAGTCGTCCAGAGCTTCTCTAATGGCATTATTAATATACCCTTGGAAATCCGCTGGTGCATTTGTTGTGCCAAACTGCATCACTGTATGTTCATACAGCCCATATTTCGTCCGAAAAGCTAACTTATGTTCATCCCCCTCCTTCACCCGGAGCAAATTATATGCTCCTCGTACATCCAGCTTCGTATATATTCGAGCCTTTCCTAAAAGATCCAATGTTTCTTTTATCAATGGGGGGGGGTATCGGTTCTTTATCGTTTTACTATTAATATCTCGATACTCGATACAAAACCGTAGCCCTCCTCCAGGTTTCTTTGCGAATAATACCGGAGCTGCGAAAGGTGAAGATGATTGCCGAATAAATCCCTTGGACATATTCTCCTCGAGCCATTCTTTCAAAACAACCAGCTCTGCTCTCGACATTGAATATAATGGTCCCCATGTTGGTGTTTCTCCATCCTTCAATTGGACATCATGATTGATTCCTGGCCGATGCGGTGGTAGCCTATCTGCCAGCACCTTATTAAACAGCGGAAGGAATTCATGATACTGTTCAGGAACAATCTCCTCAAGTGGGCGTTCTTTCAAATCCCTTGTCTCGATTGCTTTAATAATATTATATAGCGAGGCCTTAAACACTGTAAGTCTCCCTTTTTTAACTGTCCGGAAAAATGAAGTTTCATTCAGCATAACAATATCTCCTCGAAACGGTCTCAAAGGTCGAACCTTTGGTTCGAATGTATCTTGAACTTGATATACTGGTTCCGGAGGTTCCTCTGTGACGCCTCGTACCGTTACTGATGCATCATGGCAATGCGTGATGCAATATTGTGATCCAAACGTAACAGTATTGGATGCAAAACGTACGGCTACATCATGTAATCGTAGCCATGGGATTCCGAGGACGATTGGATAATGTCCTAACTTTGTGATAAACATAGGTAACTGTTCCTTATGTTCTTGTATCTTCATCCCAACTTTGGCAATATGCGTAATATCTCCGGATTCAATGGGTCTTCCATCGATGACCTCCACTTGTTTTTTCTCCTTTAGCTCTTGGAGTGGTATCTGATGATGGCGAGCAAAATCTTGATCCATGAATGCAATGCCAGTAGCTCCGCAATCAATCAGTGCATGCGTACGTATCTCTTGGTTATTCACGGTCAATGAACAGGTTATAACTAAATGTTTCCCTTCCATTGATCCTTCTAATACCTCCACCTTACTAACTGATAATCGCGAAATTCCAAAACATTTCAAAGCGTTTACAACACAACTTTTTCCGTCAGCCAAAGCGCCATCCTGCTTGGGTTGACCTAGTCTTTTCCCGATTCCTCAGAACCATCCTTTGTTCCTACTTCCTTAACCTCTGCTTCAGCCACCTCAAACGTCTGAGCCTTCTTCCGCACTGCACATTCTGCTGCCCTGTGGTTAAACCCCCCACAGTATAAACATCTCCCATCTGCAAACCTCTTTGCTCTTTCTTCTGCCGAAATACTTCTTTTGCCTGCGCTGAGATCCATTGGTGTGGGTCCGGTATATCCAGCAATTGTTCCAGCAGGAGCTGCTTCTAGGGCCTTCAGGGCAGGAGGGAGCCTGGGGGAAGCAAAACCTATCCCGCTTCCTTTATTCTGTGCCGCTTTCTCTGCACGCCGTTGTCGTATCTGGTTGTCCCATTTTTGGCAAACCGTCACAAACGCAGGAAGTTCCTCAGGCATATCGCTATACGTAAAGGAATCTTTCATCTCCTCAGACAGCCCAATCCTCAGGGCATTTCGCAGGGCCGAAGGATTCCAATCGAGATCGGCGGCAATAACTTGAACCTCAGCATAGTACTGAGAGAACTCACGGTACTTTTGTTTAATCTCCCGCATCGTTCGTTCGGCCGTAGCTACCCGGTCGGGGTCCCCAAAAGCTGATTCCAGGAGTTGTATAAAAGCTGGTAGGTCTTCCAGCCCTATCGTTCCGTCCTCCCGGACGTGTGGGAAGATCTGTCCTAAGGCGCTTCCCCTCAGGTGGTTGAATGCGTACCGCATCTTCGACTGTTCGTCAGGAAAGCTGGCGGGCTTGTGTCGTATGACCATCCAGAGTTGAGCAATCCAGCCTCTCAACTGAGTTCGATCCGACCCTGAAAAGTCCTGGGAGTCGGGAAATTTCTGGCCGCTGTCCTCCGGGGCCTGGGGAGCAGCCGGAGCCGCCCTGGCTGCCAACATCAAGGCATGCGCTAACAGCGTCCTCAACCCACAGACTTCCTCTCCAGATTGTCGTGCGTCCCGGGTCATGTTATCCAGTTCCTGTTGAAGATCCTCGTTGGTTCCCGGGGCCGATGGTCTCATCAAGGCTTCGTCCCGCTCTTTCTTCAGAGTCTGTTTCTGTCGTTCCAGCTCGGTATGATCGCACTGCGGGGGCAGGAACTGTCTTGTTTGTAGGTCTGTAATCTGCCGCTGTAGGTCGATGATCTGTTGTGGATGCTCGCAGACCATCTGCACCTCTCGGATCGGTGGCGAGTACTGTGCTATCCACATCAATACCTCCTGTGTCTGTATGAACGCCTCCCTCAACTGTTCGCTCCCTACGTTGTCTTTGTCGATGTCGATGAGTGCCATGATGGTGCCCTGATCTTCGACGGATACCAGGGCCGCTCGGGGTTCCTTTGAATTTGACATTGCAACGAAACAAGTACATCTACCAGTGCCAGTTATATGCGTCAAGCTCGGAGGGGGTCGGGGTCGGGGGTACTACAACACTCAGTGGAATCTCTAGAGATTTTGCTGTTGTTGCTGCTGCTGCTGCATATCCGATTGTCGAATCAGTTCGGGCGCAGTTGTGCCCTTCGCAATCGCACGGTTCTTCGTGATCACACGGAAACCAGGAGTGTGCTCCTGTATACCGAGTCCAATGCGGTCCAAATACGGGATCGTTAATATCAAGTCCGCCGCCTTCCTTGGCTGCGTCTGTCCAATAAGTATTCCAAGGGGAGGGGACAGCTGACTGCTCCCAAAAATAAGCTTCGAGGGGTTCTTCCTCGAAGAATGCTGTAAGTATAGCTTCGATACTCTCGAAAGCGTTCAAAGGTTTAGGTTCAAAAACAAGACAAGGAATTCCGGCGAGATCAAACCAATTCGTTCGTAAAGTACAATTACTGTCGTACGAGTGCATTCAAATATGGTGATCTATGAGGGTACTGACATATATCAAATCCGGTAAGTCGTCGTAATTCGTCGACGCAATTGTCGCAAACGTGAATGCAACGATGATTCGATGCTAAGTAAACCCAACAAGAAATGGAGCAAGGTTCGGAACAATACTTACACCCTGTCGAGGGATGTTGGCACATTCAATATCAGGTACGAGATTTGTAAGACTCGTTCTAGTGTAATAGGCGGGGTCGGGCGTAAGTGATATTGGTAACAATAATGTTTTATCGAAAGCGGGCGAAAATGCTCGAGGTTCGTTTCGAGGGAATCAAGACAAGACAAGAGTCGAAATTGTTTCAAAGTCGTAACTTGCTTTGCTATACAAGAGAACGAGTAAAGAGAGAAGAAAAGGAAATCCTCCAATGCCAATAACACTCTCTTTATATACAATCCGTCTGCCACCCTCGAACCATTCCTCATGCTCCGATGTACCATCCGAATCTCAACCCATGATCTTACACACCACTCCACCATTCCTTATCGTAACAACCACGCCACATCATCCGACGTCGCAACACCTCAGACCACTTCCCTGTCGTACTAAATTATACCGCCACCATCTCGCCGCTCCTTCCGCGTCTTTCAACGTCTCCGCCTTTCCGTAACACAATTCCTTCGACACCACCAGAATCTTCCATCCTTATTCCCAACTATTTCCGTACCTGCCTGCACCGTTACAATACCCATCCGCGTCCGCATCGTCGCCATCCTCACCCACATACGCGTAGACATCACTGGTTCCCAGGTCAAACCTCTCGAGTTCCCTCGCGGGCCGTTGTCGCCGGCTGGCGGTGGGGATGGTATCGCGATCTTCCCTTTAATCACCTTCATCTTCTTATTCCCTGCAGCCCCCTGGCATCCGGAAATGAAGTTCGTGATCTGTGCAATTGTTGTCTACCAGGATGTTTGGGTCGGTGCTTCCAATCTCAGGCTACTCAAGAGCCACTTCGGAGGCGAAATAATCAAGAAGAATAGCATTGTCAACACGCACTGCTTCCACACTGATCACCACGGCAGCCGTTGGGTTCTCCGCCTGTTGGATCCGAATGTTGACTGTAGCAAGAGTATTCTTATACACCCTCTATTGGTAGCTCCCCAGTAGTGTATTCCAAGTATTCATCAAGAACGTATACGTGTCTGCAAAGCCAGGCGAGGTTAACAACTTGTGACCTATTACAGCGCAGGAGGATGCGATCTTACCAGCGTCATTCTTGTGGTTGAAGTAGTTCGAGCGATCAGCTCTGTCTGCTTTCAGCTTTGACTTGGAAGCTTTCAGATGAACACCTTTGTTCTTTTGCCACTGCAGGAAAGCATGGGGCAACGCGGTGCATGTAAACATAATTATTGGCGAGGGTATATGACTGTCCTTGTCATTCATGATGGAATTATAACATCCATCAGCATACTTACCGCGGTTATTGGCCCGATGACAAAATTAGATGTAGATAAACTGCGGGATTGCGTCCGCCAGCAAGTAGAGTGGACGCTAGCCATTCATTATCAGCTTTCGACTCTCACTGCGTTGTATTTGGACCGCGTACATGACCTTCCATACACTCTGCTACCGGAAAAAGATACTTATTGTCTGCCAGAAGGGAATCAATGAATTCCAAACGCGCTGTGGCAGATTCAAAGCAGTGGAAATCATTAAGCTCTGCAATGTTGTCCGTTGCTGTTTGAATAAAATGGGATTTAACCCTATCGACTTGTGCGCGAACCTGGTACCGGTTTGGGCATGCATTATCCACCGTGGGCCGTTGATTCAGCATACCTCGCTCAAGATCTCCTTTTTGCGTCCCTTGAATGCTATGGACCAAATGTTGTTTTGCTGCATAGCGGTGTTCCAGTACGTCTCTATTATCTGCCAGTGTGGGGCTTCAGCTAATTCTTTCCCACCGCATCGCGTTGCATAACTTACCATCTCCAAGTCGCTTGCACTCATAAACGGCCGTCTGTTCCACATGTAGAGCTCCAGGAGTCTCCCCATTGCATATACAAGACGCATCATGTCTGAGTGACCAAATCGATGGAAGCTGCGACTACCGGAGTGCATCGACCAATGTGTAGACACCGCCTGCGGTTGCAATTGCCACTGCCTCTGTCTCTGATTCTTTTCAGTAGCTCGCGTTCGCAGTGGATTTGTAATGATCGCGTGGGCTTCTGGATTTGGGATGGGGGTAGGCAGGGTATAAAGACCGCTGAGAGGAGTGGGAGTGCTAGCAATGCCGGATGCGGGGCTGGATACAATGCAATGTGTTGAGTCTGTCTGTACGGTTCCGCTGGGAGCTGCTGTGTTTCGACTGCTTGTATCCGGCGTCGTGGTTGGAGTAATTATTGACCGTCGCTGTGTAGCAGACGGGGTGGAAGTCATGCGTTCAGTGATATTTGCAACATGAGAATTGTTCAGTGAAGATGATGGGGTGGAGTTCTGACCTTGGATTCTAGAGAGTACGGAACTCCCTCCTTGAGAGGAATCCCTCTCACCAGCCAGCACGGAAACGCGTCATTTAGCAGGCAGAAGTCGAGAATTCACCGAAGGCCCACGCATTTGATTCTGACGAGTAGCAAGACTTCCAACATTTCGTACAACCGGAGTGGTGTCAGGGTGAGGGCTTTCGGAAGCTATATTTCGATCTAGATGTTCGACGTTAAGAAGGTAGGAATTATATCCTCTGCATGCATATGCAACAGCAGGCGAGGTAGACTCCTATTTGAGTGACCATGGACGGATTCGACAAACAAGGGAGGCGCAGTGTAGACCGCATTAGACTCCAAACCCTGACAATACTCCGGGACGAGATCCCGTCAAAAGCATTCAATTATGGGGTTATCTGCAATCAGATTAAACTCAGATTAAACTGAGCATTGATATTCACTGTTACAGCAACATCTGAAGGTCTATTTGCACCGCATGAAGGGTGTTTATGCCATCTTGGTGCGATTATCATCGTCTTGCACTCGTTCTTGGCACAATACATCGAACTATCGATTGTGCTTATCTTCGCATTCCCGGTGGAAATCCCCCTTTGGCAGAGCTTAAAGCATCGCAAAGCAAACAATGACGTATTCTCTATCCTATGACATCAGTTGCGTGTGCTTATTCGACTGCTAGGCGTTGGTAGCCATGTTGCATGGTTGCACAGTTGGGACAACTTGAGAACTACTCAGTTTGCTCCAAGATGCACCAGGTCTAAGTGGTAGAAGTGGTATGAGATGCCAAAGCAACGCCCAGGGTCGCAAACTGACCTCACCGCATGTACTAAATCTCGTCTCGAGGCTCCTCATGCATGAGGTGCCTGGTTGTTGTGCAAGATGAAGGCTTCACGATTTTGTGTTCATTAACCAACAAATCGGAGGATATAAACCGAATCGCAGGAGCTCGACTATATATAACCCTTCTTCCCGCCTACACTGTGATTCTTGTTTCCTCCCGTATTAAACACACCGCTAGCAATTAAACACACCGCCAACATCCTGAACTATCTCGACATCATGTGATCTGCACAAAACAACGCCTCTCGTTCCAAAACACCTCCGATAACCTACACAACTTTGTACGTTCACTCTGGGCTTTCTTCCGCTATGTTCAACTGTATCATACTCCTAACACCTCGGATGTAGATTCATTTTGAACTCGCAGCGATGGCACCAAAGGGCAGCCGCAAAGGAAAGGGAAAGGCAACTGCTAGGGCTAAAATGCCGACTTCGGTTATAAATCGATGCCTGTCGTTGGATTGGGACCGTATAACAGGATTCATCTGGGAACACATCCATGGACTCATACGGATATCAATTGTTTGCGGCGTCAAGGATGAGAGGGCCTAGGACATCTTTTATGATATTATCTTTCTTGATCCGGTCACGATTCGCCACTTTTCACAATTCCAGCCGATGTGGCCCCACTGCAGGAGCAGGTGTTCACCTTTTCGGGAGTGGTGGGCAGCGTTCCGCTCATATATGGGGCAATTGTTTGACAAAACCCGCAATCAAATGAAAAATTGGAGGTGGGACAACCCCGGCACCTTCGGGAATCAAGTCGATCTCTCCAATCCGCAGACAACCAGCTCGGGAAAGAATAAACGCACAGGCAAGCGTTTCTCTTAATATGGTAGCGATGATCTCAGGGCAAAGTTTGAACCACCAAGCTGCTGGCAGTACACGCCAGGTGACTTCCTGGCCGTGAGACCACTGAATTGGGATGAGATAATCGATGAGGACGATGATGATGACAACTGGGCAGATTCCGGAGGGCCGAGCGGTGGAAGGAGCTGTCCTGGCGACGGCAATGATAATGACAATGGCGATGGTGAGGAAGACACGCAGGGCGGTGAGAAAGGGACCAGGCAAGGGATGGGAACAAAGGACGAGAAGGGGAAAGGGAAGGGGAAGGGGAAGGGAAACAGTAAAGGGAAAGGTATTGTTAAACAAACCCCAGGTGGAGATGATATCTCTCGTGCCGTTACATTGCAGTTGCAGAAGGAAAGGTGTGAGGCAGACTCAGACACGGAGGGCTAACTACAGCGGGTATATTTAGAGCCGGAAGCATCCCCCGTCATGTCAATTTGCTCAGAAGATTATACTAACTCTACCGCGAAGTCGGACTGCGAATATGACTCACAACTGGACCCTGATGTGGATATGCGCATGGAGGATGATGTGGACGCACCCGACGGCGGTGATTTAGACGGCGATGTGGATATGGAAAGGGATGGTGACGATGATGAGGAGGAAGATGAACTGGAGGAAGATGAAGAGAAGGAAGATGAGGAGGAGGATGAGGAAGAGGAGGAGAATAAGGATGAGGATGATGGCAAAGAACCTCGGATGATTGGCCAGGGAGCGATGGTAAATACATTGGCTGACGATGCTGATATCATGGTAGAAGATGAGCCAATCGTGCTACCTAAGCAAGGCCAGGAGATGCGCAAGCATACCCCACGGCCACAACCTCTGGCTCCGGCCCCACGGCCACAAACTCCGGAGCCTCCACTATCACCACAAACTCCGGAGACTCATACCCTCAGTGGGCTGGAGTTTTCGGAGCTGGTGACGCTGCAAAAACCTCACCCAGCTGCGCCAACTCTGCGAGAAGCTGAGGCAGCCGGAAACACCTCGGATGTCGATGTGGATCTGCAGCTGCTCGGCGAATCGGCATTTGGCGACAGTCTTCCCGATGTCCCTCTCCAGAATCTCGCTCCCCCAGATATCCCTCCCCCAGATGTCCCTCTCCCCAATGTCCGTCTCCCCAATGTTCTTCTCCCTAAGGTCCCTCTCTCTGAGGCGCCTCCAGATAGCTTGGTAGGCGAGGAGTGAACCAGTCCTCGCGTTGCATTTGGGTTAGAGTCGGGTTCTTGTCTTCTGAGTTTCCTGTGCTCTAATCTATTCATCTCACGCACTGATTAAAGCACGCGTGGAGGTGTCTGATTTTCTTGGGTTGGGGTTGTGGGCTTGTTCGTTTCCTTTGTTCTGATCCATTTGTCACAGGCATTGATTATTACACGCGTCGTGAGGTTTTTGGATTGCTCAGGGTTTATTTTTTATTAATTCTTAGTATTATGGAACATCCCGCATGCAGTGTTTTTGCAACTCCTGGCGTGATGGTGTTGAGGCTCAATAAATCTCTGAAGTATCGTGAGCTTATACCCACACCAGACTGCTCAGGCCCAGCTCCAACATTCTTCCCTTTCTCCAGTGAATACTTCACTCCTCCCGTGTCATCGACAATACCACAGAAGACCCCATTCCGTTGCCCGGAATTTTCATGCTGAAAGCAGTTCACCTCAGACAGCTGGCGACTTAAACATATCAAATTATACCATCTTCAACACCTTCAAGTTGCAAAGAATCTGACTATTCGCAGCGCGCCCCGACGCATTAAACCCGCTCACCGTGGTGAATTCAACACTCAGAAGGATTCAGTCGAAGACTTAGACGCGTTTCCGTACGTCGAAAACGTTGAAAACATTGCAGACTCGAGGTCTCATTCACCACCACCTACTCTGCCGCGGACGGAAACAGGCCCAGGCGCCAGAGCTCCGCGGAGCAATTACATTGCTGAGCCATGGGAATGCAACGCTCAGAGTTGTCTTGAGACGAACCTACAGAACAATCCATACTACCCGTTTTTGACACGTGAAGAGTACAAATATATCCAGCGCAGGATCAAGAAGAAGGGTGGGAAGATATACTATGACAACGTGCTGACGGAAGAAAACACTGCTCTGCGTTTCACAAGCTTCAACAACGGGGCTGGCATTGTGCTGGGAAAACGGCTCCCACCACTACAAAGCTACGTATTTGAGTGGGTACGTGACTGGGTTAGGGTTATCGCCGCTCTTCATCACGCCATTGACAAGTTTGAAAAACCTTTGCGGAACTGCATCCGACACCTCACCAATCACGTACCAATCATCATCTCATCTCTTCCCTTCTTCTCTGCCTTGTTTCTTAGTTTCTAGCCAATCAACTATCTCACGGCGGCTACTCCCTCCCTACGCTCCTCGAAACGAAACCTCCATTTTCGTAGCTTGCTACGGAACCTTGAGTGCGATCTCCTGATCCGGGATTTCAGCCACAGCGTCCAGATGCTCGTGGCTAGCAAGCTAATTATCCGGCTCTCGGGGAGTGGGAAATTCACACTCTCAAGGATATGAGATGGAATGACAATCACCAACGGCCTATCAAATACTGGAGTCTAAACATCATCAAAAGCATGAGATGGTCGATGCGGCAGCCAGCCTACGCTGAGCATCCCTTTTTCACCCCTCAGTATTGCTTTAATAGCAATACACCACTCAAATGCCTCTATACTGAAATGCCTACTGCGGACGGGTGGTGGGAGACACAGGTACGCAGAGATACTTGAGGATAATAATATGCTAATCAAGGTTAAGGCAACGCTCAGACTGGAGGATACATTGGTTCCCATGATCCTCATGTCCGATAGAACACATCTCTCGAATTTTACTTGCGACAAGAAAGAGTGGCCTGTATATATGACAATTGGCAATCTATCTTCGAAGATCCGCCAGATGCCGTCAGCGCACACCATCGAAATGGTCGCTCTCCTGCCAATTCCTTTCAAGAACCGCAATATTCCTCAGAAGCGGCTGGATGAGCAGCGGCAAACAAACCGAGAGGTGCTGAACGAAGTTCTCTGGCAGTTACTCCAGCCTCTCACCTTTAAACAAAATTCCAATGCCGAGAGCGGGTATTAAAACATCCTCTGTGCAGATGGCAACTTCAGGCGTTGCAAACTGGTATTTAGCAGCATGGCTTACGGATTGCCCTGAGTATTGCGACCTACATCATCTCGAGTGGTATCTCTGTTCTTGGTGCGAGTGTCCAAAGAACAACCTTGGAGATTATGTCCCTTCTGACAAGCAACACCCCCGGCGGGATCACAACCTGTATAGAACGCTCAGCGATACTAACACCGAGGCAGGGGATGCCGAACTCTCGTCGCGCCATGTCCACCGAGGATTCAACATGTTTCAACATACTCCCTGAATCATGAGTGACCTCCCGAAGCCCGACTCGTCCATACAATGCCGATCGGCATGCTGGACCACCTCCAGAGGTGGATTTTCCACTTCATGAAGACGGACAAACGGCTTGACAAGTACAGTGCAATCTGGTTATGCGTGCCTGCTTACCACAACCTCACACGAAAAAATAAGCCATATGAGGAAGTTTCTCAATGGAATGGGAAGAAGATAAAAGAAATGAGCCGGTATCTGCTTGGAGTTGTAACCCAGTCTCTACGAGGCGGAATCCCCGCTCAGCGTCCCATATTCAATCACGCAATTGAGTGCACACGGGCTTTGTGAGAATTCTACATGTATGCTTGATATAAATCTCACGATGATGCAACTTTTGAGCTACATGGAAGATTCCTTGCATCGTTTTCACATCTTCAAAGATGTTTTCTTACTCGGGCGAGCCAGCAAAAAGGGGAAGACCAAAGCCAATGCCCTGAGAATGGAACTTGTGAAGAAGCGAAAGGTAGACGAGAAAACAAGTCCTGAGACTTGGACGCTGTCCAAGAAGCAGCGCCAAATGAACGCCTGGCGGGATTTCATCAGCCACGAGATACATGTTTCCAAGAAGTTGGATGCCTACTTCAACATTCCGAAGATCCACTTGATGTCTCATTGGGTCAAACAGATTCCTCAACACGGAGCCTTTCAACAGTATTCTGCCGAGAGACATGAACAAGCACATAAACCGAACCTAAAGGATGGTTGGAACACCTCCAATCAGAATCTCAACTCCCTGCCGCAAGTAATCATCTTTCAGCATCGCGTTCTCTGCATCGAAATCAGAGAGCTCAATCCCCAAGCCCTCGCTCAGCGTTGGGAGAACAGTGCTGCCACCTGCAAAGTCCTCCCTTCTGGTGCTGATCTGGCTGCCCCCCTGGGCTCCCAGTCATATGCGAAGCCCGAATTCATGGGGCCTCAAAACCGCCGCGATGGAAAGCATCCTGACGCTATGATCAAAGACTTCAGAGCATTACTCGAGAATACACAAGACGCAATTCACTGCGTGGCAATATACAGTGGCACGCAGGAGTTTATCAAGTATAAGAGTCATAACAAGACGTATATATCGGATGAACCAGTGCACGCAATGGAGCTCTGTATCTACCATGGTATTGAGGTTCAAGTTGAGGGTTTGGATGGTGAACGCATATCTCAGATGTGTTGATGCACAGGAAGCTAGAGCAAATGCGGAGGGGATCGACAGAACGACTGGGTATGGGTAATGCAACGCCTGGGGAGGTGTTATGGCACGCTGAATGGACGTCTCCCGTGGCAACTGCAACCACTATTCAAAATCAAACTACCAAACAAGGATGGAGCTTTCGTTGAGTACTGGTGTACCCTGGTGTTCACCACAATACCTGAAAACTTGGGTAACTTCGATCCCATCTCAAAATTTGTACAAGTGAGAAAAGCACTGGCAGCCATTGCTTTGCAAGTTTTCAGCGTGGCAAATATTGTCGGCTGCGTGCACGTCATTCCAGAGATAGCTACTGGTAGTATGACAGGAGACGGACGGAACAAACGATGGATTGTCAATAGCCACATGGATCTCGCGACTTGGAATGATGCGTATAATGAGTGAAGAGAGAATTGCATTTTGCGCGCAGATAAGAGGAACGCAAGGCGAGATTTTCGCAGTGTCACCCATCTCTTTGCAATCCCGTATAATTGGTAAAGAGAGAATTTCATTTTGCGCGTAGGTAGAAGGAACGCGAGGAGAGATCTTCGCAGCGTCACCCTTCACATTGCAATCCCGATGCAAGCGCGTACCCAATGAACCCATTCCGACGTATGGTTACAGTTGGCCACAACGCCAGAGTGATCATTTAAAATAGGAGACCGACAGAACGAAATGAAACAGTGAAACAGCGATCAGAGGGCGATATGGAACGCGACGTGTTGAGTTGACACCGGGCGTGGAGTAATCCGCAACTGGGGTGTCTTTGATGGCTCTGACGGAACGCGTCCACTCCGACGGAGCCATTCCGGCCAGAAGGAAATATTTTTTGCGGATGTCACTTAAATAGATATGACAGCAGTGTTCAATTTAATGTAAATGGCTACGGGTCATGAAAACTTTACCGTATTTCGGACTAAATTTAGTCTTTACGAGTATATGGTTATGCCTTTTGGTTAAACTAATGCACCGACTACATTCCAGAGGGCAATTAATCGCATATTAAGACCATTATTAGGAATAGAATTAGTTATCGACACAAAAGTAGCTATTAATGATGATGGAGGAATGGCTGTCGTCGCCTATATAGACAACATTCTTATACCCCCCAAGGGTGTATTGGAGAAACATCATCAACAGGTTTCTAAAGTATTTCAACTACTTATGAATAACCATATGTGTGTTGAGATTGATAAATGCATATTCGATTCAAAAGAAGTAGCATTTTTGGAATATATGGTTAGCGGTTCTGGTTCAAAAATGGATCCAAATAAAGCAAAGGCAATAGTCAATTGGCTGTGGACTAACAATGTTAAAGAAGAACAACAATTGTGGGCATATTGCAATTTCTATCGCCGATTTGTTCCTAGATACGCAGCCATTGTCGCGCCAATTACCGCTCTGTTCAGAGGAAAATCTAAGGAAATTTTATGGCAAGATGCTCCGGAGGCTGCTGTTCTCAAGATTCCTGTTCTTTTTACTTCAGGTTAAATGCAGATTTTACAGCATTACAATCCAAATCGACCTTTGTTAGTTAAAACAGACTCTTCCAACTTTGCCATAGCAGCCATTTTGTCACAAAAGTTTGAGGACGGAATACTGCGTCCAGTTAGCTTTATATTCAGGAAATTGTCTTCTGGAAATTTAAATTATGACGTTTTTGATAAGGAAATGTTAGCTATGGTCTTCTCTATAACAAAGTGGAGGTACTTTCTTCAAGGAGCCGAATATAAGAGAATATTTTATTACAATCATCACAATCGTACATACTTTATGACGGCTGTTTCGGTAAACTGATGTCAAGCACGATGGGCAGAAGAGTTACAGTCTTACACCTTTGACTTATTTGATCGAAGGGGCTCTTCTAATCAGAAAGCTCATTTGTTGTCAATGTGCCCGGCATTCACCTCTTGAGAAGGGGGTACAACAGCTGCAGGAGAACAAGTGCTGTTGAGAAAAGAACAATGGGTGGAAGTAGGAGCTATGCAATTGGATGATGACGAGCTCAAAGTTATTAATATTAGAACATTCGAGGTTGAACAGTTGTTGCCGGAAGCTAAGGAACGCATTAAGGAAAAGGCCTTACTTGATGAGGATTATGTGGCAATTTGCAAACAGCTTAGCTCCGGAGGAAACATTGATAAGAAATACAACATTCAGAACAATTTGTTATGTTGCAAAGATAGAGAATATGTGCCAAAAGGATTAAGGAAGAGGATTATGGAATCTGAACATGACTCGACGGTGGGAGGGCATTTTGGACGTGAAAGAACTATGGTGTTACTTACGCAGATTTTCTATTGGCCAAATATGGAAATGGATGTTCGCAAGTATTGCAATGAGTGCAATAATTACCACAGACCGAATGCTCCTCGTCACGCCAAGCATGGGTTGTTTCATCCGTTCAGGACAGCGTGTAATCCATGGACTCATATCAGTACTGACTACATAACATATTTACTGTAATCCATATGAGCTAAATTGATATTAGTGGTAGTGGATCGCATTATGAAGATGGCTTGTTTCATTCCAAATAAGAAAAAGGGTAGCCCAACGGTGCCTCAAGCATACCTAGAAAATGTATAGAAGTACCACGGATCTCCCGACGATGTGGTTTTGGATCGGGATGGAACTTTTACAGGTCAATTCTTCAAGGACACATATGATTATTGGGGAATTAGAAGAACCGTGAGTACTGCTTATTTCCCGCAATCGGACAGTCACATGGAATGGATAAATCAGGCGATCGACAGTTACCTGTGATTTTATTGCAACTACGAACAGAGTGATTGGGCGTCTATGTTAGCTATTGCAGAGTACGCATATAACAACTCGAAACATTCGGCAACAAAGATATCGCCCTTTTATGTCAATTATGGATTACAATATCGATGGAACTGGCCGACGGAGTTCCAGTTTAGAAATCCCGCTTCGGAATTATATGGTAAATATATGACATCAGTGCATTCGAAGCTATGAAAGCAATTGGAACAGTCGATCAAATTCATGCGGAAATATCATGATAAGAACTGGTTGTCAGTTGAACCATTTACAAAGGCAGAATTGTTAATGCTTAACGGGAAAAATCTTTGCTCTAAACATTGATGCATTAAGTTGTATTGCAAATACGAGACTATCTACATTTCTCTTACTAATGTTTGTACCATTCTTTATATTACTCAACTATTATGGAAGGTCATTGCGGATAAGAATAATGTGATTCAATAATACTTTTGTTATCTTTTCACTAGGATGTACCGAAGGTTCCGGTTAGAACTTGTCTAGAATCTTCTTTTTTATTCCATTAAGATAGGGATTTATCAGCGCTTATATTTATAGAACACGCCTAGATTGTTCTGTTATGTTCTTTATGGTTCTTATGTATTTATGTACAGTTGAAGAGTTTTTCTTTACGATTTTAGGATATTGATCCGCGACCGTGGTCACGGATAATCACTCCTTATTTTATGTATATATAGATACTGTTTCTGCGGTTAGAGAACAGTTATTTAGACTTGCTCTGACATCAATAAGAATATAATAACATCTTCTCGATACCTCCTTCCTCATTATTTTATGATCTTGTTTCGAATAATTCTTTACTTCGTTACATTTATCATATTATTGCTTCGGATACTCTTTGTGACATTTTAACCAATCTATCTTTACTTTCGCACCATATTATATGAGGTTATGAGCCCGGATGAGCGATACGGAATCCAATCCTGAATATCCAACTCTACCAGTTAACCTTTTGGATTAACTAGTCGAATATGAAGATCTACCCGAACAATCACCTACTACACCAACCAACCCCTTCAAAACACCGCTTCCCCACGACAAAGGAAAGAAAAAGATGGCTCCTGGAGGCTCCTCATCCACAGATGCGTTTTCCTTTTCTACCCGAGTGGATAAACAGACTCCGGTCAATGTTAAGCTCAATAGTATCGGCAAACTTACCAGACAGGAAAACTATCCCTTCACTGGTATTGGGCCCACGAAAGGGCCCACTTTCGCAAATGCTGCACGTTGTCGCTTATAACAACACAGCCACCCACTTAAACCCCCCCCTAGAATATTATGAATTGAAAGATAACTAGTAGAAGCTTCTATTTACAAATTCTTGTGGCAGTGTGACAAGTTCTGTGGTGCTGAGTTGTATATAAATAGCACTACTTTGGAGATTGTAAGAGTACCATCCTTCAGCCCAGTGGCAACCACCTTCTCACTTCCCATCTACCACACCACAACAACCATGAGCAGAGAAGCCCTCAGACCTTGGAACCTTAATGTCAACTACCTACCCCCACCACTTATACTCTCATCTCCACCATCCTCACCAAAAATTGTCAAAAAACAAAGTGCCAAGCGTCACATCATGGACAATCACTCTGGGCCAATGCAGACCTCCTCCCAACCACTGCCACCACCTACAGTGGTACAGCATCGACCTGTCATTATACCTGATCTGTCTTCACTCACAACTGAAGCTCCACCTGCAATGCTCAATCTTGACGATAATTATAGCTGCACAGATGAGCCATATATTGAGCCAGCCGAGTCAATCTCAGCTGGTCACTCAGCCAAGCAGCGCAAGAAAACACTCAAAAAACCAATTGAAAATTTGCCAGATCTTCCTAAGCTTCCCACATTCGACCCTTTACAACCTTTTGTCCCTCCTCACAAAGAATGGAACTGATTGCCCAGTTCATTCTCAGAGCTGGATGCCATTACTCCAATTCAAATCTTCAATCTCTTTCTTACCAACTCCATTGTGGGACAGCTTGTAGCCAACACCAATTACAATGCCCAGCAGCAGCTTCTTGGGGCAGAGAAGGAGCGGCAGCGTTCCTGGCAGCCAGTTACTGCTCGGGATCTTTATCTCTGGCTGGCATTTCAAATTCATCTGGGTCTAATTGGAGTTCCTCCTGAGAGGTACTGAATGAAGGATGGAGTTTACCTTCCCAAGGATGGATTACCACCAGCGGCTTACCTTGGCAAGACTCGCTTTCAGGAGATCCACCGCTTCTTTCATATTTCTTCATACAATTCACCAACTGAAACTCCTGAAGGCCTACCTTGTTGGCATTCAATGGTGGATATTGTACTGGAGCAACTGCCTGTTTTTCTCACAGCAGTACCAAGTACCTGGCAGCAATGTTACTATTGATGAAGCCATGATTCTATTCACTGGCAGGGAAATTCACATTACAAAGATGCCAAACAAGCCAATTAGTCAAGAATATAAGTTTTTCTGCAGGGCAGTGAAGGGCGATGTCTGGGAGTTCCACCCATCATCGAATGCAGTTGGACGGGATCCTCCTGTTATTGTTCATGCCTACAACCAGCACAAGGTGGGAGTGGATGTAGCTGACCAGTATCAAACCTATTTTGATACACAGCTCATATCCAGACGCAATTGGTATCCACTTTCTATTGGATTCTCGAGACACCTCCTATCAACAGCCTTATAATCTATCGAGGTCTGCCAGCAAACAAAGAGCGCACTGTGGATCACTTTGACTTCCATCTCTCCATTGTGCATGACCTTCTGCAAGCTGGAAGTCCATCAACAATGAAAAGTTCCTCCCGCATTCCGGCTTCACAGAAAATCACTCGATCGGCTCCCCCCACACAATCTTCCCTGCCCCCACTGCCTTCCAGGCCAGTTACCAACCACACCCCCCTGCCCCTCTGCCGAAAGGTACCAGGAATGCATTCCCCGCTTTGGATAGAGAGTAGTGTAGATTGTTTCCTTTGCTGGTGGAGAAGAATTCAGGGTGGTAGTGGAGAAGGCATGAAAACCATCATAAAGTGTGAGGACTGTAATGAGGCTTTATGTTTCACACCCAAACAAAATTGTTTTCATGAATTTCACCATATGTAGAGTATTTCTATTTATGCTGGGGGCATTTGGCTAGATTGTGGTTGTGTGATGTGAATTTTAAAAGCTGGCCCATCTGTGGGCCCAAACCTGGTTACCGGCAAAGGGATAGGATCTGGAACGCCTCGATGACTATAATCCTTAAGGGGATAAAGGCGTATGAAGTGGTGGTAGATGGTGTGATCCTTGCTGAAGGAGCTTACGCAACAGTGGTCGATGCTTACGATCATCTTTGCCATACCACGTCGACCATATTCATACAGGTGGTCTCCCAATACATCTTAGAGAAGATGGACCAGGCTTCGCACCGAATATTATAGTGATTCGGCTTATGCACTAGTTCCTCAGATAATGAATCGAGTCTCCCTTCCTACCCAGTACTCCTGCAATAACCTGTCGGATTTTACATCCAAGTTTGAGTCCCAGTGGCTCCTCGGTACCAAGCTCTCAAAAGGATCCTCTGACTCATATTGAACAACCTTTGCAGCCTTCCTCAGCGAAGATAAGGCCAAACAAGATTTCTTGATGGGTTTTTTGGTTATACACCATAAAAACATGATCGATAACCTTACAACTAAGGATAATTTGTCGTATGCTAATGTGAAGCAATGACTTATGGATATCGACACCTCCGAAACCGACAATAATACTACCCTGTATACTTCTAAACCTTCGGGTATTAAGAAAAAGGGAAAGAAGCCGGCCGGAAAGAGTTCTTCTAACTCTTCCTCACGAAAGACCTGTACTTGGTGTAAAAAACATAATCCGGGGAAATACAAAGAACATACCTTGAACGAATGTTTTCGCCTATAGAAAGTGAATCAGGAGAAGAAGGAGAATGAAAAAAGAGAAAGATGAAGAGGCAAATGTTACAACAGAGATTAAGGTAAGAAACAAATCCTTCTATTTTGACACGGCATGTACCTCACACATGACCCCTTATGCAGGACGTCTCCTTACCTATAGAAAGTGTTCCGGATTTGTGAAATCCAGTTCACAGGACAGTATGGAGATTGTTGGCAAGGGCGATGTAATTATGGAATGTGTTCTCAAGAATGGATCAGTTTCTTCTTTCCGTGTTTGGGATGTTTTGCATGTTCCTAAGTTAGGACATCCTCTGATTTCTTGGAGAAAATTATGAACAAAAGGGTATATTGAGTTTGGAGAGGGGGAGTTCATTTCGATTAATAAAGGAACAAAAGTTATGTTTGAAGCTGTTTTTGACCGAAATTTGTTTAAAATTCCTGAGATTTCACATTCGGCCCATAATACTTACGACTTCTGGCATCAGGCTCTCTGACATCTTGCACCATCCTCGATGGATCAAGTATTAAGGCTATATTCCAACGCCGATATCCCGGCAAAACCAAAGGTCTTCATCTGCTTCTCCTGTGTTAAAAGCAAAATGACTTGGGGTTCTCAACCAGTTACATCAGGAAAAGATAGGAATAAACTGGGTCTTCTTCATTCCGATTTGAGTGGACCTTTTCCTGTTCCGTCATATGATAATTCCCTTTACTATATTATTCTAATTGATGATGCCACTAGGGTTGCATGGGTTCGATTTCTGAAGCAAAAATTAGAGACTACTAAAATTATCAAAGATTTTGTTGCAGAAATGGAACGTCAACACCACACAACTCCTAAGGCTGTTCGAATGGATAATGGTGGGGAATATGTTACCAAAGACTTGAAAAGGTTCTTTGAATCAACGGGAATTATACATGAGTTTACTCCTCCTTATTCCCCTGAGTCAAATGGAGTTGCAGAACATCTTAATAGAACTATAGGAGATGCGCTAAGAGCGATGCTTGAGTGCGCGGTTACCTACGATAAGAAGTTATGGGCTGAGGCTGTGTTAACCTCAATATATATAAAGAATCGTCAACCTCATTCGGCAAAAAAGGATCTAACTCCGTATGAGGTTTTTTATGGCTCGAAGCCATTGATCCAGCATCTTCAACCTTTCAGCAGACAATGTTATATCCATGTTCCTTATCAGAAACGAAAGGATGGAAAGAAACTCTCTCCGAGGGCACAAAGAGCTATTTTTATCGGATACACCAATACCATTAATCATTACAGAGTGTTCTTACCCGATACGAACAAGACTATAGTATCAGCAGACATTTTCTTCCCCCCACTTAAGATAGAAGGGGCTTCACCCTTGATATATCGTCGAGTTAATCAACATCTTATTCCCTCACAAACATCTCTTGATTATATCTATACTAATAAGGAAAAATCAAAAGATGATTTGTTGAGACAATGGATGAGAGAAAATCCTGAAGAGGATAATAATTTATTCGATAACGGACATGATTCTATTAATCGGATATTGTTTGCTGATTTTGAAGGAGGACAAAGAGACGAATATCTTGGGGCTCCCTATTGGATTTACGACGATAACGATATGGCTTATCGTGAAGCCCTACCTAATCAACCTATCAACGACGATATAGAACATTTTGACGAGTCATTACGAACAGCAATTCCTGACGACCACTTCTTTGAAGAAGAACATCAAAATCATAATCAACGATCTCAACTTCCATTGAGCTCTGTCGGTCGTCCTCCTCCACGGCCTATGACGCCACCACTAATTCCATTTGGTCAGGATGTCACCCATGCAGGAAGGATGGTTAGTCTACCTGACCGTTATGGTTTCAAAAACAAAGTTCCTGAAGTTACCATGCGTGATGCACCTCCTCAATCTCCTACTCTGGAAAATCAACCTCTGGAAGGACTTGAAGGAAGCCAGTGGGCAAATTTGGGTGTACTTTCAATAGACGAACCCAAGTCTTACCAACAGGCCAAAGTATCACCACAGTGGTCAGATTGGAAGAAGGCAATGGACGATGAGTTAAAGTCACTTAAGGAAAATGATGTTTCGGATGTTATTCCAAAACCAGTTGGAAGGAAAATTGTTGCGAGTTGATGGGTGTTTAAAGCCAAAGGGAATGCTCAAGGAGAAGTCGGACGTTATATGGCATGGTTAGTTGCTAAAGGGTCTTCGCTGTCACGGCGCAAGCAGGTACGGAAATACTTGGGAATAAGGAACGAAGATTCTGGTGGTGTCGAAGGAATTGTGTTACGGAAAGGCGGAGACGTTGGAAGACGCGGAAGGAGCGGCGAGATGGTGGCGGTATAATTTAGTACGATAAGGAAGTGGTCTGAGGTGTTGCGACGTCAGGCGATGTGGCATGGTTGTTACGATAAGGAATGATGGGATGGTGTGTAAGATCATGGGTTGAGATTCCGATGGTACATCGGAGCATGGGGAATGGTTCGAGGGTGGCAGACGGATTGTATATAAAGAGAGTGTTGTTGGCGTTGGAGGATTTCCTTTTCTTCTCTCTTTACTCGTTCTCTTGTATAGCAAAACAAGTTACGACTTTGATATAGCTTCGACTTTTGTCTTGTCTTGATTTCCTCGAAACGAACCTCGAGCTCTTGTCCGCCTTCGATAAAAACAAGATTACTGTTACCAATATCACCTACGTCCGACCCCGCCCGTTACACTAGAACGAGTCCTATAAATATCGTAACTGATATTGAATGTGCCTGCATCCCTCGACCGGGTGTAAGTATTGTTCCAAACCTTGTTCCGTTTCTTGTTGGGTTTACCTAGCATCGAACCGTCGTTGGATTTACGTTTGCGACGATTGCGTCGACAATTTACGACGACTTACCGGATTTGATATCCACCAGTACCCTCATAGATCACCATATTCGAATGCACTTGTACGACAGTAATTGTACTTCTCGAACGAATTGGTTTGATCTTGCCGGAATTCCTTGTCTTGTTTTTGAACCTGAACCTTTGAACGCGTTCGAAAGTATCGAAGCTATACTCACGGCATCCTTCGAGGAAGAACCCCTCGAAGCTTATTTTTAGGAACAGTCAGCTGTCCCCTCCCTTGGAATACTTACTGGACAGACGCAGCCAAGGTAGGCGGCGGACTTGATATTAACGATCCCGTGTTCGGACCGCATTGGACTCGGTACACAGGAGCACACTCCTGGTTTCCGTGTGATCCCGAAGAACCGTGCGATTGCGAAGGGCATAATTGTGCCGGAACTCATTCGACAATCGGACACGCAGCAGCAGCAGCAACAACAGCAAAGTCCCTAGGGATTCCACTGATTGTTATAGTACCTCCGACTCCGACCCCCTCCGAGATTGACGCATATAACTGGCACTGGTAGATGTGCTTAGTTCGTTGCAATGTCAGGATCCACAGAACCCCGAGCAGCCCTGGTATACGTCGAAGATCAGGGCACCATCATGGCACTCATCGACATCGACAAAGACAACGTAGGGAGCGACCAACTGAGTGAGGCGTTTATACAGACACAGGAGGTATTGATGCGGGTAGCGCAGTACTCCCAACCAATCCGAGAGGTACAGATGATTTGCGAACATCCACAACAAATCATCGACCTACAGCAGCAGATCACAGACCTGCAAACGAGACAGTTCCTGCCCCCGCAGTGCGATCATACCGAGCTGGAACAACAGATACAGACTCTGAGAAACAAGCGGGACGAAGCCTTGAGTAGACAACCGGCCCCGGGAACCAACCAGGATCTTCAACAGGAACTGGACGATATGACCCGGGACGCACGACAATCGGGAGAGGAAGTCCGCGGTTTGAGGACGCAGTTAGCGAATGCCTTGACGTTGGCAGCCAGGGTGGCTCCGGCTGCTCCCCAGGCCCCAGAATACCGAGGTCAGAAATTTCCCGACTCCCCGGACTTTTCAGGATCGGATCGAACTCAGTTGAGAGGCTGGATCGCTCAGCTTCGGATGGTCATACGACACAAGCCCGCCAGCTTTCCCGACGAACAGTCGAAGATGCGGTACGCATTCAACCGCCTGAGGGGAGTCGCCTTAGGCCAGATACTGCCACACGTCGGGGAGGACGGAACGATAGGACTGGAGGACCTACCAGCTTTTATACAACTCCTGGAAGCAGCTTTTGGGGACCCCGACCGAGTAGCCACCGCCGAACGGAAAATGCGAGAGATTAAACAAAAGAACCGTGAGTTCTCTCAGTATTATGCTGAGTTTCAAGTTATTGCTGCCGACCTGGATTGGAATCCCTCGGCCCTTCGAAATGCTCTGAGGATGGGGTTGTCTGAAGAAATGAAGGACTCCTTTACTTATAGTGATATGCCGGAGGAGCTTCCCGCATTCGTAACAGTCTGCCAGAAGCGGGATAATCAAATTCGACAACGACGTGCGGAGAAAGCAGCCCAGAATAAAGGAAGCGGGATAGGTTTCGCTTCCCCCAGGCCCCCTCCGACTTCGAAGGCTCCGGAAGCAGCCCCTGCTGGAACAGTTGCCGGATATACCGAACCCGCACCAATGGATCTCAGCGCAGGCAATAGAAGGATTTTGGCTGAGGAAAGGGCGAAGAGGTTCGCGGATGGACGGTGTTTATATTGTGGTGGGTTTAACCACAGGGCAGCGGAATGTGCGGCAAGGAAAAAGGCTCAGACGTTCAAGGAGTCGGGAGCAGAGGTTAAGGAAGTAGGAACCAAGGAAGGTTCCGAGGAATCGGGAAAAGATTAGGTCAACCCAAGCAAGATGGCGCTTTGGTTGATGGAAAAAGTTTTGTTTTAAATGCTTTGAAATGTTTTGGAATTTCGCGATTATCAGTTAGCAAGGTGGAGGTATTGGAAGGATCAATGGAAGGAAAACATTTAGTTATAACCTGTTCATTGATCGTGAATAACCAAGAGATACCTACACATGCACTGATTGATTGCGGAGCTACAGGCATTGCATTTATGGATCAAGATTTTGCTCGCCATCATCAGATACCACTCCAAGAGTTAAAAGAGAAAAAACAAGTGAAGGTCATCGATGGAAGACCTAGTGAATCTGGAGATATTACGCACATTGCCAAAGTTGGCATGGAAATACAGAAACATAAGGAGCAGTTACCTATGTTCATTACGAAGTTAGGACATAATCCAATTGTCCTTGGAATCCCCTGGTTACGGTTACATGATGTAGCTGTGCGTTTTGCATCTAATACTGTTACGTTTGGATCACAATATTGCATTACACACTGCCATGATACATCGGTAACGGTACAAGGAGTTACAGAGGAACCTCCGGAATTAATATATCAAACTAAAGATATATTCGAACCAAAAATTCGACCTTTGAGACCGTTTCGAGGGGATATTGTGATGCTAAATGGATCTTCATTTTTCCGGACAGTTAAAAAAGGGACACTTACAGTGTTCAAAGCCTCGCTATATGACATCAATAAAGCAATCGAGACGAAAGACTTGAAAGAACGCCCACTTGAGGAGATTGTTCCCGAACAGTATCATGAATTTCTTCCACTGTCTAGTAAGGTGCTGGCAGACAGGCTACCACCGCATCGGCCAGGAATTGATCATCAGGTTCGGTTAAAGGATGGAGAAACACCAACATGGGGACCGTTATACTCAATGTCGAGAGCAGAGCTAGTTGTTTTGAAAGAATGGCTTGAGGAGAATATGTCTAAAGGATTTATTCGGCAATCGTCTTCACCTTTTGCAGCTCCGGTGTTATTCACAAAGAAGCCTGGAGGAGGGCTACGGTTTTGTATCGATTATCGGGATATTAATAGTAAAACGATAAAAAACCGATATCCCCTCCCATTGATAAAAGAAACGATGAATCTCTTAGGAAAAGCTCGAATATATACGAAGCTGGATGTACGAGGAGCATATAATTTGCTCCGGGTGAAGGAAGGGGATGAACATAAGTTAGCCTTCCGAACAAGATATGGGCTGTATGAACGTACAGTGATGCAGTTTGGCACAACAAATGCACCAGCGGATTTCCAAGGGTATATTAATAATGCCATTAGAGAAGCTCTGGATGATTTCGCTTCGGCATATCTGGAGGACGTTCTAATATATAGTGATTCCGAGGAAGAACATGTTGGCCATGTTAAGTGGATTATGCAACGATTGCTGGAAGCAGGGTTGTATCTGAAGCCAGAAAAATGTCAATTCCATAAGGAAACTGTAAGGTATTTGGGGTTAATTATATCAACAAAAGGGATCTCTATGGATGAGGATAAGGTCGAAACCGTCCAGAATTGGAGCAGGGAGAAGAAGACGGAGAACGGACGATTGAATAACCTCTTTGAGGTACAACAATTTTTGGGGTTTTGTAATTATTATCGGCGGTTTATTTCTAAGTATTCTGAGAAAGCGGAACCATTAACCAGGCTTACGAAGAAAGATGAGCCATTTGTATGGGAGTCAGAACAACAGCTTGCATTCGAGACAATGGTAACTGTGTTTACTACAGTACCGGCACTTCGACATTTTGATCATGAGAGGGAGGTAATCATTGAAACTGATGCGTCCGATTATGTCTCCGCAGGAGTATTGTCACAACGAGATGATGAAGGGGTGTTACATCCTGTAGCATATTACTCAAAGAAACATTCACCGGCAGAGTGCAATTATGATATATATGATAAAGAGCTAATGGCAATTATCAAGGCACTTGAGGAATGGAGACCTGAGTGTGAGGGTGCCGCGTACCCCTTACAGCTGATAACTGATCATAAGAACCTCGAATATTTTATGACGAAAAAACTCCTAAATCGACGACAAGCACGGTGGTCCGAATTCCTGACACAGTTTGACTACAAAATTGTTTATCGACCAGGTAAATCAAATGGAAAGGCGGATGCTTTAACGAGGAGGCCGGGAGACCTCCCTGAGGGGGGGGATGAAAGATTAAAAAATATGGAACAGGTGGTTTTGAAGCCGTATAATCTTCCGGAACAATTGAGAATATCAGCCAATGATATACTTGATCAGGAAGTTCCTTCGATATCCGATCTTTTTATTCAAGCCTATAAGGATGACCCGCTACCAAATCAGATATTAGAGGCAATACGACAAGGGACTAGCTCCAAGGAGATTACAATAGCAGAATGTAGGGAGCAAGAAGGAGAAGTGTGGTATCGCGGAAGGCGTTATGTTCCTGAGGGAGATCAGTTACGGCTACGATTAATACAGGCGCATCATGATACTGCATTAGCAGGACATCCAGGATGAGCAAAGACCTTTGATCTTTTGGATAGGAAGTACTACTGGAGAGATATGCGGAAGCAGGTGGATCAGTATGTACGAAATTGCCATAGCTGCCAACCAGCGAAAACTTCGAGGCATGGAACGTTCGGAGTTCTTCGATCATTGCCAGTGCCACAAAAACCATGGGAAGATATTTCGATGGATTTTGTAGTAGGATTACCCGAGTGCGAAGGGTTTGATGCAGTTTGCGTAGTGGTCAATAGACTTTCGAAGATGCGTCATTTTATTCCCTGCCATACGAAAGTAGCCGCGGTAGGATTAGCTAAACTTTTTCTTCCACAAGTGGTACGCCTGCATGGCTTGCCAAAGACGATTGTTCCAGACCGGGGACCTCAGTTTGCTTCGATTTTTTGGGGACAGATATGCACCCGGCTTGGGATAGATCGACGAATGTCTACAGCATTTCACCCACAGACAGACGGCCAGACGGAACGAATGAACGCTGGGATGGAACAATATCTTCGGGTGTTCGTGAATCATCAGCAGGATGATTGGGTACAGTGGTTACCCCTTGCTGAGTTTGCTGCTAATAATGGGGTATCCGAGTCAACAAAGTGTACCCCGTTTTTTGCAGTTCAGGGGGTAGACCCCCGAATGTCCTTTGCCGGAGAACCCACACAGGAACAAGACCAACGACGTTGCGAGGCAGATCAGGTCCAAGCGGCGATGCAACAGATCCATGAACACCTACGAGTTGAAATGAGGCGGAGTCAAGCGGTACAGGAAGAAAACGCAAATCGGGGACGTGTTCCTGCACCCAACATTCAAGTAGGATCTAAGGTATGGTTGGACGCCGGTAACGTAAGAACTACTCGCCCTGCTCGTAAGCTAGATTGGAAACGTCTGGGACCTTTTCGGGTACGAGGGCAAGTTTCCCCTTATGCTTACGAATTGGAGTTACCTGCGTCAATAAGGATTCACCGAGTACAGCCCGTTTCGCTTCTGGACCCGGTAGTTGAGGATCCGTTAGAAGGACAGGTGGTACCTCCCCCTCCCCCCGTTGAAGTTGATGGTGAAGAGGAGTATCAAGTATCAGGGGTTGAGGATAGTCGAGTGCATCGAAATCAGCTTCAGTATTTAATTCGATGGACGGGATATGATTCCCTCACTTGGGAACCTGCAAAGTTTGTCGACGGGTTACAAGCAGTGGAGGAATTTCATCAACGATACCCTATGAAACCTGGACCGTTGGAAAATTTTCTCGGAGGACCTCGAACTTAAGGGGGGGATACTGTCACGGCGCAAGCAGGTACGGAAATACTTGGGAATAAGGAACGAAGATTCTGGTGGTGTCGAAGGAATTGTGTTACGGAAAGGCGGAGACGTTGGAAGACGCGGAAGGAGCGGCGAGATGGTGGCGGTATAATTTAGTACGATAAGGAAGTGTTCTGAGGTGTTGCGACGTCAGGCGATGTGGCATGGTTGTTACGATAAGGAATGATGGGATGGTGTGTAAGATCATGGGTTGAGATTCGGATGGTACATCGGAGCATGGGGAATGGTTCGAGAGTGGCAGACGGATTGTATATAAAGAGAGTGTTGTTGGCGTTGGAGGATTTCTTTTTCTTCTCTCTTTACTCGTTCACTTGTATAGCAAAACAAGTTACGACTTTGAAATAGCTTCGACTTTTGTCTTGTCTTGATTTCCTCGAAACGAACCTCGAGCTCTTGTCCGCCTTCGATAAAAACAACATTACTGTTACCAATATCACCTACGTCCGACCCCGCCCGTTACATTCGCAGACCTTAGGCTAGGATTATGATGAAATATTCGCCCCCATTGTCCGTTACGATTCTCTGAGACTTTTATTGGCCATATTGGCATGTACAGGTTGGCGACCTAGACAACTCGACGTCAAAAATGCATTCCTATATGGGATTTTACAGGAAGAAGTTTATATGGATCTACCGGAAGGCAGACGGTTAGATGGAATGGTTGCAAAATTCAAGAGGTGTATTTATGAATTGAAACAATCTCCGAGGGGATGGTACTACCGGTTAGTGAAATACCTAGCACCTTTCGGATTTGTTATCACTGCTCGGGATGCCTGTGTTCTCGTCCACGAATCAGGAAATCTCTTCTTAGCTATATTTGTGGACGACATTACTTTGTTTGGAGCTACTGGAGAGTTGAATGAGCAAACCATTAACGTATTGAAGACTGAGTTTAAAGTTAACAACATGGGTGAGCTTAATTGGCTTCTAGGAATCCAAATAACCTTTACTGAAGATGGAATCACTCTGTCTCAGATGACATTCATCGATAAGATTCTGAACCGTTTTTCGATGCAAGATTATAAACCTATCTCGACATCTATCGACCCAAACCACCGGTTGAAGGCTATTGAAGTCGACGAACAGCGTGCCGATACAACTGCATATCAACAAATAATGGGATCTTTGATGTATTTAGTTACTGGGACACGACCTGATCTAGCTTATACCATCACCCACCTCTCACAGTTTATTGCATCTCCCTCAATTACGCACATTACTGAAGCAAAACGAGTACTTCGATATCTCCAAGGAATGAAGGGACAACACCTTTGTTATCCATGGAATAATCAACTCAAGATGACTGCATTTACGGATGCATCTTATGGCAATTGTTTAGATTCAAGACGAAGCTTTTCGGAATATATTTTTCAACTTGGGAATGCGACTATCTCCTGGAGGTGTCGGAAACAGCAGTCTGTTGCTACCTCTACTTGTGAGGCTGAGTATATGGCACTTGCTATGATGACAAAACATCACCTCTGGCTGAAACGTGGACTTCAAGAGTTGTTAAAAAAGGATATACAGACAGCTCTCTTTTGCGATAGCAATGCTGCTATTGATGTCGCATATAATCCCAAGCTTAACGACCGATCAAAACATATCGATCTGTCATATCACTTTACTCGAGAACAAATCGATGAACGAAATGTGTCAGTTATGTCCGTGCCATCGGAAGAAAATTTGGCAGATATATGCACAAAGGGAACGACGAGATATGTGAATGACCACTTATGCTCAAAAATATTTGGATCAAAGTGAGAAGGGGTATTGGAAATACGGGAGTATCTACATTTCTCTTACTAATGTTTGTACCTTTCTTTATATTACTCAACTATTATGGAAGGTCATTGCAGATAAGGATAATGTGATTCGAGAATACTTTTGTTATCTTTTCACTAGGATGTACAGAAAGTTCCGGTTAGAACTTGTCTAGAATCTTCTTTTTTGTTCCATTAAGATAGGGATTTATCAGCACTTATCTTTATAGAACGCGCCTACATTGTTCTGTTATGTTCTTTATGGTTCTTATGTATTTATGTACAGTTGGAGAGTTTTTCTTTACTATTTTAGGATATTGATCCGCGACCGTGGTCACGGATAATCACTCCTTATTTTATGTATATATAGATACTGTTTCTCCGGTTACAGAACAGTTCTTTTGACTTGCTCTGACATGGATAAGAATATAATAACATCTTCTCGATACCTCCTTCCTCAGTATTTTAAGATCCTGGTTCGAATAATTCTGTACTTCGTTACATTTATCATATTATTGCTTCGGATACTCTTCATTAGATTTTAACCAATCTATCTGTACTTTGGCACCATATTCTATTAAGTTGGAAGATCAGCCATACGGACCATTCAAAGTTATCGATACGGGGAAGAATGGTAGGTATTGCAGGCTTAAGTTACCAGACTCCTGGAAAATCCATTCAACATTCAACATCTCGCTATTCGAATGGTATCGAGACACCGATCCGAAAAAGCAGGTAGTTGTGATAGAGGCTGATGATGCAAGTTGCAAAATACTGTGGATTATCGCATGGGGGCCTTCGGATAACGATTCATGAAAGCATGTGTATTTGATTAGGTGGGAAGGTTATTCGCATAATGAGAATAAATGGAAAGTGTATGAGAATGTGTTGGAATGTTTGTTGGATTTGCTTAAAGATTATTACAGTAAGAATCCAAAAATTGAATGAAATGGAAGTTTTCGAAAAAGCAAGCGGTGAAATTATTTTATGTTTTATTTTTTTATTTTTTTTATGTTAGGAAATAATTTTGGTGAGTAGAGTGGTATCTTTTGCGTTTCTACATGTTATGACAGAGCACCGTTGAGGTCACCAATCTTAGAGAAGGGGGTGATGTTAGAGGTTCTCCCTTACCAGCGATAATGGTACTTGCATTAGTTATATGAATACATGTTATGGAGTTACTCTCAGTCTACTCACATGACATGCACAACATCTATTCATGATGTGCAAAGAAGACCAGTTGTATGTCTCTTAGCTGGGATGAATAGGAGTCGCGTGTCGATTAAATAAATGACCAAGATCATTTAGCGGTTTCACTTAGAATAATGCGACTATGTCGCCATCACGGGAAAGCTTGCTTTAGCTGTGCGCTTGGTTTTCAACCACATTCATTTTTCTGATACTAGTGGGTCATGTCTATATGACACAGCAGTCGACAGCCAATATACTAGAATGAGGAATCTCTGGCTTATTGCCTCAGGCAATAAGAACCACCAGGGCACTCCCCGGCCAAAGAGATTGGTCTTGCCCTAGGCATGGTGTGACTGCAGCAATTATGACGTTGGCTGAACATAGGAGGCCTGAAGCAATCCTGCTCAATGATATGAGTTAGCATGCATTGCAACGTTAGACTCGTATTCAATACGAGCTGACACGTCAGATTCTACCTTGGCATAGTATCTATTGGTTGCAGATGAAATCTGTGACGCAAGCCAAATAGCCGTGAGGTGAGGCATTAATTTGCGATAAGCACTGCCAACCAGGATCGGCAGATGTTTCAACTACTGTAACAAACGGATTGCGAGATGTCTCAGTTCCAGTTTCATCTGACACTATGCATGACACGCAATCAGGCAATGGATGTCCTGATTCTTATCAGGAGCGATAGGCTTATTTATCTCATCCATGTGAGAGCGATATTGTTGTCATGGTAGTCATAGCATCAAAGTCCGGGTATACGAACCCTCGAAAATGACCATACAGAGATGGCATTGCTCCGGCAATGAGAAGGCAAGATCAAGCTGCAATCCACAGTCAACAATCACAACACCAAAGACAATGTTGAAATATTATTCAGAATTCTATATATTCAGAAACCATTACAATTACTTCCCTCATACATCTTCGTGGCAAGGCAGTTTATGTCTGGACTATGCTTGACACAGTCCGAATACGCTCTGCCACAAACAGTTGAAACTTTCGGCAATCTACTCTTTCAACCCGAAGAGCTACATTTAACCCATACCTGCCGCGTGGTTTTTCATTGTTGCGCACACGAGAATATTAGCTACCTGGTGTTGAGGTATCTGAAGACCAGCGCATTACCATGCGAGGAGTTTTCGGAGCAGTGGGTGCATGACATGGAGATTTAATCATTGTCTATATAGGCGACGGTTGTTGGAGGTGGTTTTCTTTCGAGCGCTCTTGTAGAACGGTACAAGAGGTTCAGTCTCAGGAGAAGACGAGGAAAGAAAGAGCAGAATAGATTGGCAGTTGTACTTAACTCAATAAATGTTGTATTGATTATTGGGATTAAGCACCCCCATAACATAGTGCATGTAGCAGTGGCAGATACAGTGGTGGAAACTGTGGTGAAAATCCACATGTTGACTCAGGATTTATTCTGAATACCTTGAAGTTTTTAGAACCCCATTGCAGCTGCTAGACAGGATTGGAGAGTGCTTGCTAATGCACTGAGTCATTTGTGTAGAGTCATTCACAAATTCTCACTCACCACCTGCTATTTGCTGCTGCCAGTGCCACTCTGCCATCTCCAGGAAACTTCGAATATCTTAGGCATATAAAGGCATAGATTCAACAATTGGATAGTTTAGTATACAATAACTTTTATAAGATAGATAATTCAATCTCTCTTTTTACTCGATCACTCTCAACAATACAGCAGACACTACGGCAGATATACAGTGGCAGATACACTGCGGCAGATGCAGCACCAGATATACAGTACCGGATCAAGATACATATTCACAGAGGCAGATACACAGGGGCGGATACACAGCGGTAGATACACAGTGGCAGACAGATACACAGTGGCAGATGAACAGCAGCAGGTCCACAACGGCAGATACCCAGCGGCAGATACACAGCAGCGGATACCAGTGTCAGATAAACAGCAGCGGATAGCAGGTGGGATAAACAGCAGCGGATACACAGCGGCAGATACAGCAGCGGATATACAACACAGCAGACACAGTGGCAGATACAGCATGGCAGATATATATACAGTGACAGATACACAGCCAGACACCGGGAAAAATGACCTTACACGACGTGTAACTCAAAGAGAAGCTGTTTTTGGGATGGTAATCCATAGCATATTTGACACATGGCACTATGACGTCCTATGGACCAGCACATTGACTAGATTACTATGATACGCATGCGATTATGTGCGCTTGATACTATACATCATGGTGCATTCAACAAGCTTGAAACCAAAATGCCAAATGCACTTCATTGCATGCTCCCAAGTAGGCTCCAAGACGCTCCCAAATACACTCTGAGTACGCTCCCAAGTACACCTCCGAGTACGTTCTCAATCCCAGGCATGCACTCAAGGACGCTCCCAATTGCACTCGATGGCACACTCCCAGCCTGCTTGACAGTACGGTCCCAAGTAAGCTCTCAAGACGCTCCCAAGTACACTCCGAGTACGCTCTCAAGTACACTCCCGAGCTTGCTCTCAAGGATGCTCCTAATTGCACTCGATGGCACACTCCTAGCCTGCTTGGTTGTACGCTCTTAAGTAAGCTCTCAAGACGCTCTCAGGATGATCTCAAGCACGCTGCCGAGCACGCTCTCAAGTACACTCCCAATTGCACTCGATGACACACTCCCAGCCTACATGGCTCTATGCTCCCAGTACACTCTCAAGAGGCATGCAGTGTTCCGAAGCGGTCAGTCCGGTCAGATCTGAGCATGATCTGTGCAGGCCACGAAATTTTTGACCCAGGCCGGCCGCTAATCTGACAGATTTGATCTGACCGGACTGCAGATATCTGGCGGCCGATGGTGCTACTAGTACGAAACATTGGGACTCAAAAGAATGAAACAAACTCATTACAAATAATATTAACCTTCAAGCTCCTCCACCGCTGCTTCACCTAGCTACTTTTATCTTGCAAATAATGCATTCACCGCACATTAACGTAAATCCCCGGGATGCGAGACATCCACTAGAAGCGAGACGGCCGGGTAAGCTTCTAGCGAAGGGAATTTACCCAGCGTTTGAACTCTTCCCCACTCTGTAACTCCCTCCCACGATACCCAAAGTCAAAGAGCGAAGCAATATCCCCAAGTTTACTCTCGAGCAACGATATGAGGCTGCTCTTAAAGGCCTAGACACTGGGGTCTTTACTTCTCTTCAGAAAGCAGCAGAAGCTTATGGCCTTCCCAAGTCAAGTCTGGGACACTGGAAGAACGGTCGCCAGACACGAGAAATTGCCCACCAGGAGCAACAAACCTTTACTCCAGCTGCAGAGAAACCGATTGTGAAGTGGATCCTAAAGCTAGATGACTTTGGATTTTCACCTCGAATAGATCACCTTATGGGAATGGTAAAGCATTTGGCGAAACTTGATTTTCAGAAACAAGTTCCAGTTCGCAACTTCGCTCAGGGAAAGAATCCCGCTCAGCTCAACCTTATAGAAAAGAACTGGATTACTCGCTTTTTCAATCAACATCCTATACTTGCTGCACAATTTGCAAGCTGAATTGATCGTTAACGTGCTTATGCCAGCAACCCTTGTACTATTCAGACCCATTTCCAAAAGCTTGGCAAGATTATGTGAGCTCAGCGATTTTCAGATAAAGCAATCACCAATGTTGATGAAAAGGGATTTGTTATGGGAATATCACCACACACTAAGGTAGTTACACGATGAGGGAAGAAAAACCCACGAATTAAACAAGATGGCAAGCGGGAATTCATTACAGCTTTGGAAACAGTATCTGCAGATAGATTTGTATATCCTCCATATCTTATAGGTAGATGGAGTGTACACATTTTCGATTGGTATAAGAATGTTGGAGAAGAAGATCACAATGCTCGCTGGGCTGTATCACCGAAAGATTGGACAGATAGTAAAATTGGGTATGATTGGCTTACAAATGTATATGATCCCATTTCCAAGGCCCGTTGTCCAGGAGAATCACGTTTGTTGATTTTGGATAGTCATGTTTCACACATCAACTACAAATTCCTTACTTTCTGTGAAGCCAATAACATCGTGGTATTTTGCTTGGCCCCTCATTCAACACATCTACTACAACCACTGGATGTTGGACTTTGTGCACCTCTGCAGCTAGCATACCGAAAAGCCATTGAAGATTACTTTCTTACAACTACCATTGGGATCAACAGAGATATATTCTTTCCACTATACATAGAAGCACATCAGCAGGCCTATACAGTTCGAAATATTACTGCAGCATTCAAAAAGTGCGGAATTGTACCATTCAACCTCCGCTCAGTACTTAGTGAACTCCCGAATGCAACCGCTCCTAGTCATGCAACCACAAATTCGAAAAACCATGATGACAGTTTTCCCCTTGCGCATACTCCTTACACAAAGTGTGAGCTTCGCCAACAAACCTCCCGAGCTCTAATGTTTGCCAAAACTGCTACTACTGGCCAGATCTGCAATCTCATATTGAGATTCTCTCATACAGCAGAGTACATGTCAGTCCAGGCTGATATGGCAAATACACAAGCTCAGCGTGTTCGAGATGCAGTCAAAAAGATACGCCCATCAAAGAAAGACCTCCAGAGGCTTGGAAAAGGAAATGTTGCAGGGGTTATGACCGGTGAAAATATCTTAAAGGAAATCCAAGTTCGGGAGAAAATCGATAAAGAGAAAGCAGCCAAAAAGCAGTTTCACTCCCGGAAATCTGCTCCGAGGGCTGTAGTTGTTACCCCAGTAAGGCCTCGAATACGGTTCCAATTGGAAGAAACACCAACCAGGTTGCTACACTCCACTACAAGCACTATACCCCGTCCCAACTACTATCTGCCTCCACTTGCAGAAGTGATTGAAGATGACTCACATGCGGAGTCCTTTACTACCGCTTTCTCAGCAGACATTTCTGAAGATGGATACAGCCCTCATCATACCACCTCACACCCGGAGCCAAATGCGATCTCCTCCGCTCCTGTCACTCTACTGACCATGAGACTTCGCTCAAGGAAGTCATAGTGTGCAAGTAAGTCACTCCCAGAGCTGCTCAGATGACTCACAGACTAATCTACAGTCACCAGTTATATCTGCTGTTGTTTGGGATATGGTTTTGTATATACAGCAATGGTTGAGAGGAGGTAATAGATGGAGATTTGATGGCGCAATCTGTGCACGGACGGTGTCTCGCTTCTAGTGGATGTCTCGCTTCCCGGTGATTTACGTTAAGCTTGTAAAAACCGTCAGATTTTGGCAGACCCATACAGGCCAACGTAGGTCTATGTAGTCGTGTGAAGGTCTATGCAGGCCAATGAAGGTTATTGCCCGAATCTGTAGTCTTAGTGTGGTTTCGCTGCAACTATAAGTTTAAACCCTGCCAAATCTGCAAATTTATGCAGGCTTCTGCAGGTCAAAGTATAAACCCCGCAGATCTGTAGATATCTGCAGGCCGGCCCAGGTTTACGGGGAGATGGCCTGTGCCGGCCCAGGTCACTGGCGGCCTTCGTTTGGGTGGCCTGTATCTGACCGGTCTACGGATCTACAGACCGGTCAGCGGCCGGCCTGGCCGCTTCGGAACACTGGAGGCAAGACACTCCCAATCTCACTTGACTATATGCTCCCATGTATGCTCCTGCATGCTCGAACCAGAGACTTGCAGAGTTGCAGGCGCCAGGCACCGGGAGGCATGAGGCAGGTGGCGTATGGTGGGCAGTTCTTGGAGGGCGGCGTATGGCGTGTGGCGTGTGACGGGCTGCGTATGGTGGCCGAAATCATGACGTCTGTCGATATCATAGTCTGAACCTTATCTTGAGCGCGGCCACCGCAACAAGATCTCACGATGCCTCATGGTCATGATGTTGACAATTGCAGCCTTAGTTTCTGCAGGAAAGGTAGACAATTGGATCTTGGGGAGAGCATATCTCGGACTCAGATTTTCCAGAGGGATCTGCAGCCCGCTTCTCATTGATTGTGGGCATATGCGTGCGCACTCGGTCCGGGGCTGATAGTGATGATGGCGATGGCGATGGCGATGGCGATGGCGATGGCGATGATGATGGAGATGGTGTTGGTGATAGTGTTGGTGATGGTGATCATACTACCAGAAGTGCTTAGACAAGTACGTTGGCTACGTCAACGTCAGCGTCAAAGCTTTTACAGACTTGGAGCCTTCTATTAACCAAAGCTTCCACCAACTCAGAGTTTTCCATCAGCCCAAAGCTTCCCTTGGAAAACGCTACTCCATCCGCAGCGTGGCTCTCCCAAGCGCGGCTCTCCCAAGCGTGGCTCTTCCAAGCAGGCTCTCAGGAAGGCTCTCAAGCAGCTCTCAAGCGGCCACTGAAGAATGCTCCCAATGAGTGTGTACAGTTCCAGCGAAGCCTGCTGGCAGTAAAGACTGGCTGAGGTTTATCAACTGCCCGCCGTATATAGTTCCATAGTCCCACCTGCAGATGTCTATAGATCGACTATGGATGACTATAGACTGCGCGTGTGCGCGTAGCGCAGTCTATAGTCGATTTGCACTTTTGCCGATGGATATACAGTACCTAGTCAGGATACATATTCACAGCGGCGGATATACAGAAGTAGTTCAAGATACACAGCTCGATATACACAGCGGCGGATACACGGCGGCAGATACACAGCAACGGATACACAGCGGTAGATGAACAGCAGCAGATACAGTAGTGGATATACAACACAGTAGACACAGTGGCAGATACAGTGGCGGATACACAGTGGCGGATACACAACGGCGGATACACAGCGGCAGATACACAGCAGCACGAAATCAAGATACACAGTGGTGGATACACAGCAGAAGTCTAGGTGATCTGCCTGATATCGTAACAAGTCCACCATGCTCAACGTTTCGAATCCTGGGGGCGGCAAAGCCGCCACCGATGCTAGTACTGAATATATATTGAGTGATACCTGTTGAGAGTAGACTTCACGTTCCTAGCAAATAACAAGTTAACTTGGACTTGTATGTAGCGCGATCCGCGTTTTCGACGAAAGCGCTAGAGAATAGGTGCGTCTGTCACTTTGAAGGCCAATTCTGGTCCGTGCGTCCATTCACACTTTGGTATGGTTGTAGGCGTAGGCGCGCTCCACTTCTAGCAAGTTTAAGTGCAAATTGCGGATTAGGGTTTAGGAAGCGACCGAGTTCTTGAGAATCCGACGAGTAGAGCAGTACACCTGAGGATCCATGCATTGTGTGAATTCTCGGGCTCTCCCTTACAAGTGGATATCCCTTTGGGATCTCCTACCCTCTTCCCACACTCCTCGAGTCGAACCGCTCTTCCTCACGGAATTCTTCTAGATACTGTGCGGGAGTGCTAAGGGTAGCTCTCAGGCCCTCCCTTCACCACATCGCAGTCAAACGGAAGTGGATAACAGTGGAGGTAGTGGTGGTGCAGTTGTATGCTTGCTTGCTTCCCAACTGACTTGCAACTCGGTGCCCTGCATTGCATCGCTCTCAAATATTTCGCGCTGACCCAGTACAAACATCGCCTTTAGAGCGAGCCGCGGCGTTTCGGGGAGTTGGTATTGCAGAAACTGGCGGAGGGGTAATGTGGGCAAGCCGCGCCGTCTCGCAAACCCAACCGCCTCATAGCTACGACGGGAACATCACATTAGAACCAGAGCACTCTGTACGGTGCTAGCGGATGACAGGAGCCGATAATGGCTATGCTTTCCACACCTCGGATGAGATAAATTAAGCCATAGCATCATAATCTCTCACCCAACACCGTACTCCAGAGCCTAAGCAAACGGCTCAGCGACCAATGGAACCCAGATCAAATGTTCCACTCTCCTGGCCTTCGATGAGATTCGGATCTCCGTCCCAAACCGCTAACCAGGAACGAGTATCTTGATAACTGTGGTCTAACACATTCAAATCTATTTCACCAGCCAGCAATGACTGCAGAAATAATCTCCCTGGGTCCTGAAACCGCATACAGCAGCGAATATAGTTTACCCTTCAACTTTAGTTACTGTACCGTAGGGTCTGGAGACCGAGTACGCAGGACGGTATGTACCCCCTGAGATGGTATTAATCCGTGCCACTGCTTCTCTTTTGCAGCGTTCTCGTCGGTACAGTGATACCCGGTTGGTGGCGGAGGCGGACGCAGCAAGGGCGGAGGGGTTATGTGAAGGCGTCATGCTATTTCTAGAAGCACCACCGCAATTGCAACTGCTACAGCGAAAGAGTGAGGAGGTGGTGGGATTCGTAAGGAGGGGATGGAAATACTGGCTGGTTATGAGTTTAGTAAGAGCGAGGTTGATAGAAGCGAAGATAGACTGTTAGCGGGTAGGGATTGTTCGAAAGGAACAGGTTGCTGCAACACCTGAAGAATCGTGATTTGCGTCTGAGTATCCACGGCCTTGTTTGTGTAGCGGTTGTAGGCTGAATTGCAGCCTCCAGCATTGGTTGTGGGATGTGCGTCAGTGCGGTCAATTCATTGGCATCGGGTTCGTCAGTGCTGATTTCACAGTACCCGACACAATACCCACTCAGATTCCTTGGTGAGTTTCTTTTCTTCGACACCGGACATTGCGGGTATCGCTACTTAAGTACCTATTCTGGCTGCCTCCAGCGCGCTTGAGCACCTAAGTACTTTTCTACCCTGACGCCCTGCCATGGTTTCGCAGCGAGTAGGAGGCTATTAGGTCTATAATAACAAGCGACAAGCCAGCGGGTACAATTGGGAAATTGGCGTAGCTCCATTCCCTCCAAACGAATCCTCAACAAAGTTACATACATCCCAAAGATACTTTAATTCAATGCATTAAACTCTAAATCGGGCTCAATTCCCTGAGTGGCGAATTTAGGGCCAGCGGTTGACGGCTCTCTGGTAATCCCACGAACGTATCAGCATTAACACACCAACGAGAAGGAAGTTTGCAGCTCCATGAGACCAAACAAGGTCGCCAATGTCCTAGCTTCAGCAAGTATAGCACATGCAGGTATGGATGTTATTTACGCCGTCATATTTAGTTAGTACCTAATTCTACCCAAATGTTGCATTGCGAGTCGTACAACATACTTAATAGAAGCGAGTCGCGCTTACCTTGCACCAATGGCAATCCCACAGCGTTCATTGAGTTTGGGACCGATTCCCCATTATTTCCACATCTCTCAAAATATTCGATCCCCATTACCAGAGCACGCCATAGATTGGGACCAGAAGTAGTTACAGCATAAAGCAATTGCCAATGAAGTCAGATGCATCCGCAGTATGAAACCCCGCAAATGCAATGCTGACCGCGTTGAACGAAGTCGGCAAATCTACGCGAACTGAGTCCATCTATCAGGTCTAGATTCTTGCTCCGTGCCGGGATTAGCATGCAGACGCCATTGTTTTCACGAAGTATACAATCGCGCAACAAAAAGTCAGTGAACACAAGAAGATCACGACTTTGTTAGCAACCATTCAACCAGCACCTAAATGCCATCTCCACCTCGATGAAGCATATTAACCCGCTCTTTAAGATGATACTCCTCCATTCTCACGGTGTTGAAGCTTTCTAGAGGTTATTGCTATATTGATGTGTGTACTAATTATACGTTATGTCTACTAATTTTTGTTGCGCGACTGTCCGTATCTCAATGCCTTTTCCCTGTGCTGGGTATCACCGGTAGCGCATATACCCCATATGCACACTCACTTGTTTCAGAACGAAATGTTTCACTCTAGTGTGGAGTCAGTAACAGATCGGCATCACTTTAGCCTTAAAAGTCAAAAAAGCATAAAACAGCGCATTAGTTGCTGAATTTTATTGGCCCAATTTCACAAGGGTATGCAAGAATCTGGATTTTGCATATGAGGCTGAACGATCCGCAGGTTCAGCGCAAGGCCACCACCCTACCAGATAAAAGGTGAACTTTAACTTACTTTTCACAAAAAAACTTCGCTCCGCGACTTACCATCCTCAGATTGATAATCCCACCATATACCTATACAGAAAAATATAAGTTCACAAGAACGCCCCCATACGTACCTGTCTGCAAGCTTACCGATCAACACCTACCAAACCATGGGAGGACCGAGCAACGTTATCTACACTCGCAAAGGACAAACCGTCTGTAGATCAGCGGACATCATCGATGTTGCAAAGTTCCTTATATTCAATTACCTCATCCATGCATTTACTGTCATATCCTCCCCGGGCGAAACGATACTCTCCAGCTTTGTCGCTGCTTTGAGGGCTCTCTTCGTTCCTGGAGTTGGTCTTGAACGGGCTGGTGCAGTGATACATAAGGCACCCATATGGCTACGACGTGGCCCTGAGAGCGATGAGGTCCCCAGGTTCCGAAGATTCTGGATTTGGGTAAAGGCGAGATTTGGATACCGTCCGCAAGGTGACTATAGTGAGCCTCTAGCTATTGCCCTGGCTGCTGGGGCCTTATGCACGATAGTGAAGCATGATGAATTGAAGTCGTTGGGCCTTGACGAAAGGTGGGCTTTCTCTGTGGATCTGATCCATCTGTGTTCTATTCTTTGTATACTCACAAATAAGCAGCGATATTCTTATACCCAAGTGGTGCTACGTGCATGGGCGATATAGCCTCCAGGAGCAAACTCAGCCTTTTCCTCGTGCCCAGTGGTGGCAAATAAATTTCTTCCAGCTTGCGAGCACGTGGCTAGACAAACTGGTAACGAGAGAAATTCAGCGTCATCAGAACGAGGAGCACTTAGTACGCGTACCACAGCGTGTGGAGATCACCAGCTTGCCCTGCGACTCAGAAAACTCCACCACTCTAGAGATCTCCTGCAATGACAGTATACTAAAAGCCCTTGTCGCAATGTGCCAGCTTCTGTATGCAGCGTGGGAGCTTTACGATGCACGTGGGAGACAGATGGATACCTTCGGATATGCAGCATATTCTCTCACAACTATACCATATGCCTTGATGTCGTTTGTGAACTTGTGGGCCACATTCTTGGCTCCGCAATATTCTTGCCTATTCTTGGTACTACGCGAATCACAAACCAATTCTACCGATGAGCAGTCCGACAAACAAGGAATGTCTGTGCATACCCACGATGTTAGCACTGAAGATATCAATAACAGGATGAAGGGTGCAGTAGGAGTTATCGACAATTGGCCTGAAAAGGTGAGATAAAGAATCTGATTACATTGAGGAGCACCCATCGTACTGATCAGAATATTCTCAATCAGACGGCATGGGACCCACTCATATTCAATCGGGTCACAGTTAAAAATTTCTACATATATTTCGGTACCTTGATCCACATTGCAGCGCCATATATAGCCATAGGACTCCTAACAAGGTTTGATCACCGGCAAAGCTCTCTCAGACAGCGAGTGTGGATTATGATTTGGATAGTGAGTGGACAGGTATCTGCGGTTCGTTTCGTAGAGCGCCTACTGCCGGATTGGATGCGCAAGAGCCGCATGCACATTGTGTTTCTTGTACTTAATTTCGGCTTAGGGTTAACATCGTTTGTTGCGGCTATCGGCGGATATATTATTGTCATCAAGATGATTCTAGATTTTGGTGTGTGTGTTAAGGTATAAGGTTAGATCGTTTCTGGCATTCTCCTTTGAATATTCTTGGGATTTGCTTTGGTATTCTCAGAATACGGGACCGGAATCTTTAGTAGTAGGGGTATACATTGTGATCTCGAGCGGTTATATTCTTCGAATACCCCATACAAAACGGAATTTAAATTCGTCCAGCACATCGATTCGCAACATTAATACCACTGCTCTGAATTTATCCGTGATACGCATTACTCGCTCTGGATTTTTATAAGCTGAGACTAAGAAAACGCAAATATAGCTGCGCTGAAATACTGCAGCTTAATAAGAAAGTCAAGTTTTGTGGGAACTCGCCCCGAATGGAGAATGCACTCAACCCCATCCAGGAACGACGACAGCGACCTAGAAAAGTCGAACAATCATCGCATCGGCGCATGGTAGCCAACTTAGACTAGCAAGCAGGAACTAAGAAACCACAAGCAGAGAACGGGATCAGCGACTCATTCAAACTTTATACCGGCGACGGCGATAACGACATCTCTTATCATAATCGATTTTTTCTCCAGAAGTGCCCGGAGTTAGACTTGGAACCTAAAACTATTAATAAAGCTATGCTTAAAAGATTCAGTGGGAAAACAAAATTAAAAGCAGAAGGCCTTCAGTTATTAAGCAGACTCATAATGAGTAGGCGCCATTATGGACCGAAGGAGCGGGTCCAAGACTGCTTATGTAAGATACGCAAACGTACATGATATCAGCTATCTACTAACCGTTTTTGTGGGTGCTATTTGGTATGATACAGTTCTTAGCCAACAACACTCCTTCGACCAAATATTTCTACGTATAAAATACTAGAGTTCGCCTAGGAAGGAGCTCCAAAAGATCACGGAGTTTCTTTTTCACTCTCTTGGAATACAACCATCAAGGAACTTTGATTTTGCTGCCGGTTACGGGCCCATTAGATGCTAGGAATAATATATGCACATCGCCAAAGCTGTCGATTGAAACTTATTAACGTTGTTGCTACACTCGCCTCAGTTTCAGGAGCAAGTTCGCTGTTTCAACGATTTGAGATGCAAAGCAGTTGTCGTCGCCATCAAGAAACGCCAAATATCCATCAAATTAGCTGGTTACGATTGCTTTCCTGAGTGGCGGGATACTTTTCAGACGGCTTTGCCTGGACATGAGAAATTGCTAGTCCAAGATAGATTTCCAACAGAATGGAACAACGTTACCAAGTATAAGTATCGCTGTAGAGATAGCAACTTAGAACCAATACCTCAGGAGTATGAGTACATTACAAGATGCCAGCCTCATACCTTCATGTCACCAGATCCGAGGCAGAGTCCAGAGTTTGTGCCCAGGCCCGAGGGTTGGACATGTAATATCTGTAAGCATCAGTTATGTGTCTGTAGCTGGGAGCTCATCAATCCGGTTAGGGTGGAGATGTTTACATCTGGAACAGACTTGGGCGAGCTAAGTACAGAGTTAAGAACATTGCCGGTATATGCGTCCTGCAGTTTGAACTTTGAACAATGCTGACTCAAAATCAGGCAGTGTCTGCAGGTGCCATTATCAGCAACTATACCGGCGAAATCATTCATGACGATGATTTCGAGGCCGATGATTTCTATGGCATGACGATTCTTGGAGACAAATTGATTCTCTCGCAAGTACCCAAAACTGCAAAAATTCAGTCCTACACCGCATCTGCCCTACGAAAAGGTAAGTAGCATTGCATCGCACAGCCGCTGATAATTAACTTGGTTTTGAGGGTCGTTTACGCGTTTTTCGAATCACCCCTGCATCGTTAATTGCACCATCGAGTACATTATATGGAAAGGCCGGCATCTCGCTGTTATTACTACGCAGATAGATATTCAACCGTTTGAGGAAATCACTATAGATTATGGATCCTCCTATTGGAAAACTCACGCTGAGTTTACCTGTCGGTGCCCAGCAAAGGTTTACTTGCTAGATAGTGGTTATGGTAAGTATGAGAGACAATGGGAAAGAGAAAACAACATACGTCTTACCAAAGACCAATATTACACACCCTACCATGCCTTCTTCGGCTAAGTGCTCTCGCAGGAAGGAAGAACACATATTCATCAATACCCCATTCTAGAAGTTTAAATTCTTGAATTCCCAGTTCACGATTTGCTGAACCTGGGTTGGATCCGTGCAATCCGGAAGTTCTCGCTTGCGTTTTTGATTCTTAGCTATAGTCGTTTTTTTGTATCTTATATTGGAGCCTGTATTAGCATGTGCAGATACGTGATTACCCAACAGATACGTTAAAGCTCCCGTGCCACAATCTACCAGACGTTCGAACTCGCTTGAATCATACTGATCTTAAAAATCGGCAATATCAGGCTGGACACCTATGCTCATTGGCATCTTGCTGGTCTCTTCTCTCAGCTATCCGGAAACCCCATTGTGTCATACTACTCGCCAATATCATAAAGTAGATCAAAATTACCGATCCAGAGACCCAAAATATTATCAACAGATGTCTTATGAGTTAGAATATGATTGTTGCCGGAGGCATGGCATTCGCCATCGACAAAGCAGGCCGCCGTTGGCTGTTATTGATGTATCTCCCCACCACTCATAAATGCTGGCTACAACGACAATAAACTGATTTGCATATAGAGTATACTACTGATATGATGGTATGCTTCATTTGCCAGATCATTTCGTCGAAATACCCCGTCGATAATAAGTCCAAAGCCGCTAGTTCAGTAGAGCTCTAATAGATGGAATAGTACTTTGTTGAAACCCGATATACACCACTTGAGGAGGTCGCGGCATACTTTAATGATCCTGTTGCCGAGAGGGTTAAGGAGTGTGTAGAGGCATTAATCGAGAAGTCTCACACAGCGCCATCCAAGTTTGAGGCGTAGACGAGCTGTTTTCGTGATTCCTTTGGGTGGCAAAAAATCTTTGTTTTTGCAATGTTATTCATGTTTGCTTAGTTGCACCACATTGAGCGGAGAGGAGCTAGTGTATATAATACAATGTGTGAATTAATCTCATGATCTCACAATATTACTTTATTTCTCTGTATTGTATATCGTTTTGTGTATTGCATCCGTTCCTAAATTTACTCGCCGCTCGCAAGCTTGCTCTTTTCCAAAGACGAATTTCGAGCTTGAGCATACACATCTATGCGCGGATATAAACCAGGCCCATTCCCATATCACCTACCACATACCAAACCTAGATACAGCCGAAACTTCTATTCTAACTGGGGCGATATTAATGGATAGCAATATGTATTTACTTACATGGCAGTATAGTCGGTAAGAAGTAAGTTACGGTGTCACATACTTTTGATGGGGATCGGCGGTGACTCCGCAACTCACTTTCTTACCGCGACTGTACAGTCTTAGAAGACAAGTTGATTCGTATGAAGATGTGTGAACTATCGTGGGATCGACGATTCAGCTATCCATCAAGTGACACCATCTAATCTAATCTAATCTATCGTCAATCGAAGCCACAGATGTGATATTTTCGAATTTTTGTCTGTATAACACAGCCTTGAAATTTTACCCGGCCGGAGGACACAACCTTCGGTTACAGCCAAATAGAGCGAGCTTGTGAGCAACACGCCCGAAGGAGCCGGAGGCGAGTTCAGGCCAACTTTGAGCGGAAACCAGCAGAAGTATGGGAACTTATTTTTCGGGGGTACTTGTTCTTGTACAGCATAGTATGCAACTTAGTTCCGCCGAGACTATCTATGGATCTACCCAACGGATTCTCCGCATTAGTTTTAAGATAGCTAGCATGAGAATCAGTCAAAAACGTCCAAAACAACTTGAGTTTAGCACAGGTATAGAATAGGATCAAAACTGAGTTGATCCATTTTCACCGATTCGATAACCAGCCCTGATGGAATAGTGCAGTCATAAATTGAATACCTAAAAGCCTCAAAGGGATATACGCGATCCTCCCACTGATAAAAAGTCACGCAAGACGTCTTGTTCGAGAACCACAATACTCTATACCATTTAACCTTCTTACTGACACCTTGACCATGGGCAAAAGAGTCGCCACGCGATTCATTTTGGATGCGGGGCAAAGCGTCGCAGGCAAGATGATTCAACGCAACCTTGTTTCATATGTACGTGCAACTCGAGCGACTGGTGGTTCGTCAATTCTCATATCAGTTCTACCGACGACCCCTCCCTGTCTGAAATGAAACAACGGAAATTATGAGAGGAAGGTAGGAAGCCTTAAGCTTAAGGATAAGGTTCTATGAGCTCTAAAAGCTCCCGACTATTATCACGGGCATTATATGCTCCGATCCATCCGAAGCCAGCCCACGTCATCGTCGTCACCATTGTCAGAGTCTGTCCACAGTACGACACTAAAGGCTAAAGTATAGCAAAAGTTTTATGATGTCAGCAGCAGATAATGGGAAGGATAAGATTAGATGCAAAGATTAGATAGTGGGCAGATCGTGGATAGCAGCCACTTGTCTCCGTACCTGCAGTAGTGCAAAGCCAGAGTAAATAGAACCTTCACCTTACTCCCCACCATCGTCTCACAATTACATCATTGAGTAAATTATAATTAAACAATCACAGTTAGCCAAACCCTATTAACTAACTTAACCCGTCTTTTCCCTTCCTACCGCGGTTATGGTACTCTGAGCATCAAAACCACGGACTCGATACATGACGATGAGTATCCCGTAATTGTTGCAGTATCTAGCTTGTCACTCACTACACACACCTTGAAATAGATAGCTTCGACTTAAAGTTTGGTGCAAAAGACATGTCGTGGTTTAGGGTAATATTGACAGTTAAGTTTCAATAAACAGACCCATCATGAGATCTTGAGGACTACGCAGCAGGCAATGACGCTCCAGAATGCTTTGGTCGGAATCGTGCCTATGGAGCACAAGAACCTAATGCCTAGATATTTTGCGATTGCCTAAAGCAACGTCTTCGGCTGATTGTCTCTTATACTAGCAGATGCACTGTTGATGAAGGGACTTCCAGGAATTTCCATCCCAAACAAACCCGCATTGCTCGTGCATCTGACAAACTGTGCACAAATTCTTCTACAGCATCCCACCAGATATAAAACCTCCTCAATGTCGACCAAAATTCAAAGCCCCATCCCATCCCAGTACAACAAAAAACTTTTGTCTTTCGTTACAGTTAACCAGTGAACGCATTACTTGCCACGTTTAACTTTTCCCCCTAATTTCTCTACTTTACTTGCTATGTTCAACTCTTTGGTAGCCTGGGGACTGTTCTTAAACGGCATCGCTACCACTCAAGCCGCTACTGATTCGAGTGGGGTCGTAAGTACTTATAGTTAATCTCATGGTCTCAAGCCTGACTTTTTCGCTATAGGAGCAAATTCCTGGTGCTGCCGTCATATACAACACCCAAAGCATCCCAATCTCCTTCTCAAGCGCTACGACTTCCGTCGGCACTGCGTTGAACCCAGTCGTAGCTACTATCAGCGGTACTGAAGTCTACGAGCCATTCCCCACGGTTGTCAATACTCCCGGCACCACCTTTACTCCAATTCCGATCAAGCCCAACAGCACCAGTCGAAGCAGTAGCACCGTTAAAAGCAGCAGAACCGTTGAGAGTAGCCCTACCGCTGAGAGCAGTAACCAACTCGCCCGGCGCCAGGTGGCTATTGGAACCGGGGGTCTCCGTGAGACTGTCATAGCAGAATACGGGACTAATATCCTCTACGAAGCCGTCCAAAGTAGTGTCTACTACCCTACCAAAATAGTTGTTGGAACTGCTGGAGTCTATCGCGAGATTATTGGAGCGGCTACAACTGGTAGCTCCGCTTACCCCCTGTCAAGCGGGTACGCCCAAAATGGTCTTTACTATCCCGGGAGTATTCCACCTGGGATTTTCCCTTCAGCTGCGACTGCAGTCGCAATTGGAGAAACATTTGGAATTGACCGCATTTACCACCGAGCGGTTGGAACAGCCGGCGTCTACAATGAGTTCATCGGCTACAAAAAGGCAGCCGGTACTGGAACTCGCATTGGCACTGAAGTAGCATCAACCGGGGGCTATTCTCCCACAGCCGGCACTGCGGCGAGCGCCCGCATATACCGCCGACAAGAAGTACCACCAACGTCTACCGCCACCAGTATTGAAACAGCTATCGGCACTCCAGTAACTAGTGCTTCTGTCGCCGATATCATTCTCCTTCCCGGATCCGAGGGCTCTTCAATTCCCAACCCTACCCCACTGTCTACTACCATCCCAAGCACTATAGTGTCTTCAGTAACAGAGGTCGCTGTCTTTTCTGCCAGCCCTATTAGCACTTTGGCCTCGTATCCAATCCCGAGCGCAGCCCCTGGCGTCAGCCCTCCCTTCTCGGGTATTGTCGGAGCTGGTGAAACAGGCGTATACCCCACTGGAGCATTGCCTTCCGGTCAGGAACCCATCATCCCAGCTAATTCTGGAGCCGAAGCTACTGTGGGACGCAGAAGCGCCGTCGCGACCTTTGCCTTAGTGGTCTGTGGTATCATGGCCATGCTAGTCTAAGATGATATGGTCCATATGGATACGAAATAGATGCGGTAGTCTTTCTCCGATTAATATAAGTGGTTAGATTCTGGCTTAAAACACTGCCCACTTGCTTAAATGGGTATTTAAATAATGTAAGGGCGAGTTAGAAATTTTTTAGTAGTGGATTTCTCAGAGAGAAGAATACTTTCAATTTCTCCCATTCTTGTAGACTAGAATTGAATCTTAATATTCTTCAACAACCTCGACTTGATCTCTATTCAACTGCATACATGACGACAAGTTCCGAATTGGTAATACAGCTACAGCATTCCGTAAGACAAACATTTCAGAGCTTCAGTATGCCTATAAAAAACGCTGGCCGTACCGCGCTGACCTACCTAGTCAAATCCATTAGGCTGTTGGCACCTTTAATTGAAGACACAATCTCTCACTCGTTCTCTAATTTGAAGTTAAAGCGAGTGATACCTTGTAGATAATTCCGCCGGCGCATTTTGTACTGTTGGTCTGTACCTGTGCAATGGTTAAATGTAGAAACTATGCATCTGTCTATTTAGCCACGCGCAAACCCATCAGCTGAACCGCTCATGCTGCACGCGAGCAGACCCATATTTCCACACAAACTATTGATCTAGAAGAAAGTTTCTGATGTGTTTCCACTTGTATACCGCCTGAACTTCTCTCATAAACTACTTGCTTCCTCCAGGGTATGAAACATTTAAAGCGATAGGCTGTAACGCCCTGGTTCTCTCCAAGATCTATATCTGAACCTCCACTGAGGGTTTTTCTGCAAGAGGCACAAGCGTCCTGTATAAACTCCTACAGTATATGATGGAAATAATCCACAACTAAAGGATGAGTCCGCTAGACACAACCGTATGGATGCTATTCCCATCAGAAGCAGCCGGCCGGTGGAACGAACAGTGCGCGCGCTTGGCAGACATAATCGCCAGATTTTTGCTGATCATACGGTAAATCAGGCTCCACGGTATATTACAAGCTTAGTGCAGGCATCGGCAAAAGAGCTGCCGTACCAGTTCGTCACACACCGACATCAGACTCGATTACCTAAGAAGGCAGCTGGTAGTTGCGCACATTTAATATTAATGTGGAGACGACCGACCCGAACCCACGGAGTGGACTGCCGATGCATACACGTGATATATCACAAATACTCCCTTCCAAGATTTATACGCGTGTCTGGGGGTCCGGGTTGGCAAATGGCATATAAGAGTTTAAAGCCCCACTCGTCATACCATACTGCTTTGGAAGTGGATATCCTCCGTCGGCATGTTTTTCTCTGCTCAACTTCTCCTCCTTGCCATTGCGGTCGAAGTAGCCTCTAGTGCCCCCTTTTTGGGAACGATCGTCGGGCGAGAGGACCAACTTGCCGATGAGTACGACTATGTCATTATCGGAGGAGGAACAGTATGTTTCCGCAATCCACGGCTGACAATTCGCTAGAGCTAAGTTTTGCAGGCAGGTCTCACAGTTGCCAACCGTTTGTCTGAAGATCCAGCGAGTATGTGACCATCCACTGAACATAAGGCCGAGACTGACGTTCCTGAAGTCAACGTGTTGGTCCTTGAAGCAGGGATCCCGTCTGTTACCCAGAACTTATAACCGGTATTAGGTCGCTAAACGATGCACAGCGACCAAAAGGAAGGTATTTCAATTCTCCAGCGGTACCTGGGAGGTACTATGAAGACAATTTATGATTGGAACGTAACAACTGTACCTCAGACCTTTCTGGGTACCGCAAATTCCGTCCAGAACCTTACACTTGGGAAAGTTCTGGGTGGTTCATCCGTCATGAATGGAATGATGTTGGCCCTCCGTCCATACATAATGTTGCAAACGCTAAAATGCAGTAGGTTCGACCGTCCGAGTCCCCAAGATATTGATGCATGGGAGGAGCTCGGGAATCCGGGATGGAATTGGCAGGGGTTGCTACCATACTACAAGAAAGTATAAGCCGCATAGCCGTTTAACAATATCGCTGTATTTCTGTATATTACACGCTGACAGACTAGAGCGAAACTTTTACACCCCCGTCACCGGAGCATATTAAGCAATTTGGCATCACCTGGGACCCTACAGTTCATGGCACCGACGGATATATCCAGTCAAGTTACCCCAACTACATTTACGCTCAAAATAGTATTACCCTTGTTACCGCTATAGAGAAACAGTGCTAATGGCCGTAGAAAACTTCCAGGATGCTATGGTCTCCTTGGGAATTAAGCAATCGAAAGATCAAGCTGGCTCAGCAATCGGGACCTTTTGGTCTCCTAATAGCATCGATCCTCATAATCAGACACGGAGCTCCGCTCGGAGTAGCTATTACGATAAATTCGCCAAAAGGGCAAACTTGTACGCTCTTACCAGCCGTCAGGTTACAAGGCTACTCACCAAAAAAGCTAAAGATTCGGTGAAGATTGTCGGCGTTGAGTACGTGGAGGCAGGTAAGGAAACCACCAAGCTGGTTGTAAAAGCAAAAAGGGAATACATCCTGTCTGCTGGAACTGTACATGATCCCCAGATACTGCAATTGTCAGGTATGTGCCCCGCTTGCAGCTGAAAACTACCATGTACTGATAATCCCAGGTATTGGGCCAAAACAGCTTCTCAGCAAGTACAACATCGATGTCACGGTTGACCTACCGGGTGTCGGAAACGGCTTCCAGGACCATCCTTATGGCAGTCTTATCTTCAGTCTGTCTAACGTGTCTCCCTCTCCCATCGACATGGAAATGAACGTTACCTTTGATGCCGAGCAGAAGGCGCTCTATTATAAAAATCGCACTGGCACATGGACCGCTGGAAGTCCCAATTCTGTCGCATTCCTCCCACTCGTCAACTATACCGATGCATCTGCCGTCATTCTCTCTTCCTACAACTCCCAAAGTACGTCCGATCACCTGAGGACCGGATTAGATAGTGCGATAATTGCCGGTTTTGCAATGCAGCGGGAAGTTTTATTGCGACATCTTGCCACGACGAAAATGGCCTCCATGTGAGTGGCACCTCTCTGACAACATGCAAACTTATACTAACTCATCATAAGGGAGATGATCTGGCTATCGGGAGCCAACAGGCGATACCAAATGCCATTTTCATTCTCTATCCAACACCCCTTTAGCCGAGGCTTCATCGAGATCAACTCTACCGACCCATTCGTCCAGCCCGTAGTTGACCTTCGCACCGCTTCAAACCCAGTAGATCTAGATCTGTTCGTTGAAGCGCTCAAATTTGGCCGCAAGGTTGTCAAGACTCCAGCCATCCAGGTGTTGGGGCCAACTGAACTTCAACCTGGTAACGATAAGGTGACCGACAATGAGCTCAGAGAGTATGTACGAGGATCTATTAGAACAATGTTCCACCCTGTTGGAACGTCTGGGATGATGCCAAAGACGCTTGGAGGGGTGGTTGACAGTAAGTTGCGAGTGCATGGAGTGAGCAATTTAAGGGTGGTGGATGCCAGCATCATTCCGTTAATCCCTGCTAGCCATTTACAGAGTACTGTTTATGCTATTGCAGAAAAGGCGTCAGATCTGATTAAAGAGGATCAATACTAAGTGGTATTGGGTTGGACAGTGAAGAGGATGAAATGGGATATAGTATTTAGCATGGTTCGATAATAATATTAATAGTTGATAATAACTCACAATAAAGAACCTAAGCTTAGAATCCAGAGTTGGCTGCCGCTCGTAATTCTGGAGACCTTAACGCCCTACAATGATATCATCACATATAAGATGTCTGTTACGTGCTATTCGGCTCGCCAAAATCACAAAACACAGTGAGCTACCGTCTGAAACAATGCAGTACCAGTGCATACAGTACTCTCTTATCCCGTGTTGTGATATCGTGATATGGGAGAGAGGATTGTGTGCATGTATAGACTATATAGACTATGGTGCAGGGAGAAGAGAGAAAGAGAATACTTTATATAGTACAAGAGAGTGGCGACAGTTGCGCGGCCTTTTGCCACCACCGGATATGCAACACCCCGGTGGACAATTAAATCGAATGATCGGCTAGGCACATACCCACAGGCACTGCTGAGGAGATAATGGCGTCTTCACTCGTGTTCAGATGAAAGGTCTAAAGTTTGTAAACGGTATGATCAAATCAACAGGCAGTGATACCAACCAAAAAAATAGCACAAGATGGACAGCGGTGTCCTCGTGCTCAGACGTCTAGACACAGGCGGAAGTGTTGGCGCGATTTCGCGATTTCGCGATTCCTCGCAAGCTCGGAGTTTCAGGCTTCACAAATTCATCAGACCTTTAATATCTAAATGCGGTAAAATTAATCCGTTCTACCCCGTTACAACTAGCCTTAGATTTCCCTAACCCCAATAACCTCAGTACCTTGGCTCTTTCTTCCATTACCACGGAGTGAGGCCTCATCGCGCGATTCGGGTTTATAGTCGTCCACGGGCGCTCGCTCGGATCCTTGACCCTTCGACGTTCCTTGGCTTCAGAGCCTCGGTTACTGATTATCACTACAAATCAAGTGGTCGCAGCGTTCTAATTTAGAGTAGTAAGTTGTTCAAGAAGCTTCGTATGGGAGATCCTTTCTGTGTTCATCAATATTACTTACCCTAGTCTGGATTCTCTCAAACCTCGCAAGCTTGTATGGCAGGCAAAAATGGATAAAACTATTAATTTAGTATATGTGTGAAAATGTAATTTTTTGGATGGTGTGGTGGGTGATGGAAAGTCAACCCAAATATCGTAAGAAAAAATCGCAATTTTTGCAGACAGACGCAAGTCAAGCGTTGGGGTAAAACAATCGAAGAACGGTCCCCTGACCGCCATTGAACGCAATGGTGGCAGTTCAACAACAGTTCATCCCAATAGACTAACTTGCGTCCGTCAGCAAAATCTCCCATTTTCTCTTACAGTAATTGTCACACGAACCGAAAAAACTCTGCAAATGACATATGCATGTATTTGCTAGCGTGAGTTTGCATATGCGTACATACGTGACTGTCACACTAGTGATGTACTTAGATATTATTTAATTGATGCTATTCTCGCGGTTCATCACTCGACATGCTAAGAGTGAGACCGAGTCAGATATCAAGAGTGATTGATCAGTTGTGACTTGTGAAACAATCATGACAAATAACAAAGATGAGACAGCAAGCAGGTAACTTTGGACTGCAGAAGCGTGCAAAATTAATAAATGCACACATATGCAAGCACACGCAGGCAAATTCATGCATATGCCATTTGAAGAGTTTTTATCGGTTCGTGTGACAATTATTTGGGTTTGACTTTCTACCACCTTCCAAAAAGATTACATTTTCGCACATATTCTAAACCAATAGTTGTGTTCACTTTTGCCTACCATACAAGCTTGCGAGGTTTGGAGAATCCAGACTATACTTACCCACACAATTCAAATGTCAAACGTCTCTAAATTTCCCGATTTGCGCAATATGCGCCCAGACTGAGAGTTTACCCCCGCAATCGCACGGTGCCTCCGCCGACTGGAGTTTACGAGTACGTGACTAGCCACCTGGGAACGAGAGAAGCCTCCACCAGGAGCGCTGAATCTATTTCACCAACCAAACCAACAAACCAACCTCAGCCCCAGCGAGCCTAGTAGAAACGTTAAAGCTCTTATGATGGCCCGTACCGGCAGTTTGGAAAGGACGCTACGTCACGTACAGGGGCGTGTCCACCTGCGTAGGTGTACTTAAGGTAGAGAACATCGCCACCAAGCGAGTTGCCACGGAATGTTCTACGTGCTACTCTAGTACATTTCAAAGAGTTACATATGCTTCTGAGCAACCATCGTAGTATAACTTAACAGCAGACAAAAGAGTGAGTACCCTAGATTTCGAACTCGCGCCTAGCGTTTAATACAAGTATCACGCTTCGCCAATTAAGCTAGGCGATTATTTTTATTTATTATAAGACCAGAACCATTTATCTCGCTAACACCAGAATCCATATAACAGAAAACTGGCCCTCTCAACAGCAGTGTGGACATCTGTACGCGAATGACGATTATATCAACTAGTTGGAGTGGTCTCTAGAAGGCAAAATCTCGCTAAAGAGAAACTTCTAGGTAATCCCGTTAAACCAGCCATAGGGCTGTATGCCTTCAACCCATAGTGATACTGAAAAAGGACCATATTCTTCCACGACGTCATGACGCGGCACGCCTCCGGGTTATCCATCTCTATCCACCCTTGTCCTTTACCGCGCCTGTATTCGAGAGCTAATCAACACAATCTTCTCCAAACACCCGACATCTTCTGGCTCGTACTTATTTCCATGATAAAGTTGTGGGTATTCTCCGTAGCGTCCTCCTGTGCAGGTAGTTCCTTACGCTCCTGTTTGTTAAAATTATAACTATTTCTTCCCTCCGGCGCGGTTAGTTACTCAAACTTCGCTTCTCACTTCTATATATGACAAGCTTCCGCTGCTGCAATAGCCATCCCCCAGCAGCAGTTCGAATTACGCCATCGCCGCAGGAGGTGATACGCCTCAACAGCGTACGCGAGTATAGCAGGGGCGATTCTTTTTATATACATTTCTGTTACTGTCCATTGACATCCCATTATATGCCGCATAAACAGTTCCCCATGCTTTGTTCCGGGTCTCCACCATTGCAGGTCCATTGCGAAGGCAAACTGTTGACCTTCCTGGTAGATCCCAGAACTAATCTCCGTGTTCCGATGATTATGTTGATTGTTGAACTGTTCTCTAGTCACACCTTAAGTTTAGACTTCAGTCGCAGCTGCAACTTGAGGTCAGATTGTAGTACTTAGGCATATGATGGCGGTGAAGGAGAACGGGTATCCTAAGGTTTTAGGGAGATGAATAATTCAGACATCGCTTGGAGCTATTGACGCGCAGTAAGGCCTTGGATGGGTAGAGAAATGGATATAGAGATGGAGCCCCGGGGGTGCGTCTGTTGCATATCCGGTGGCGAGTGGCTCAGAGTGGCGAAGCTCAAAGTTTTCTCCGATGATTCTCTGTATATAAGTCGAGCTTTCTCCTTCTCCCTTCTCTCTGTACCATAGAATCTACACACACGATTCTCCCCTACGTACTATAGCAACACCGTCATTGTTGCATAAATAGATCTCAGCCTTCATAGGCTTACTGGGCTGATATTCATACGGGCTGACGGTGTTCAGCCGTCTCTATACATAGATGAGTACGTACGCATTCGTACATGGACTACCGTATATTACGGCCTTTAGGCCTCGACTAGATAGACACAATCAAGAAACTAAGCGTCTCGATCATTATTGTAACAGTCATGCGCCCCCACTCCGGACGGTCACTTTTCACAGCCATTTTCATGCCGTCACTTCTGACTATCCGAGTTTCGTTTATTCCTTTTATATGTTCACCGGAAATAGTCACAGTTATGCGGTTGCCATAACTCAGAACTATATCTGTACAGTGGAAGCAGAGAAGTCAGCGTGAGCGAAGAGGTTCTGGGAGGGGTGCCAGTTAGAACAGAGAGACTTGGGGAGTACTGCTTAAAGCGGAGAGGTTAGGGAATATAGTTTGGTCATGGAGAGGTTGAGAGGTTAGTTTGACCACTAGGGATCCTTCATAAGTTTATTTTGATGTGACCGAAATTCAGTGCCAAACACTCTACAAACTCTGGCTATGTTAACTCTCATGTTCTCCGAACAGCCTATCTTGACTACCACGCTCAAAAAAAGTTGAGCCTTTGCCGCTGATAGTCAGTGTTCTCAACCGTCCGATAGTTCTCCAGGACGGACTGCACCAAGGCCATCCGTCCCGTCCTTACTTGGTGAGGACGGCAATGACGGCTGGGGACTGCTGGGGACGGTGAAAACACTATCACCAGCCGATATCGTCAGTCCCCAGCCAGCATCCAGTCCAAGTATTTAAGTGTTCTATATGGCTAGAGATGGTCGGAACAATGGTAATGGATAGAGCTTACAGTTCATGGTGTGGGTAAATTTGAGGGTATGGTTCAACTCGGTTTACAACTTCTGAATTTCATCGTCAATGGATATCCGCCGGGGACTGCCGGGGACGACCGAGGGCGGTAACGTGGCGTCCCCGGCCGTCCTGTCCGTCCGTGCCCGTCCTGCCTCCAAAAGACGGCGCCGTTTCCGTCCTCGTCCTCAGTGATCCCGGACGGACGGGACGGTTGAGTTCACTGTTGATAGTTACAGCTACTGGAAGTCCAAACACTGTGACCGGCAAACGCACATGGGGGAATACTGTACCGGAGTATGGTTCTAGCGGTCGTTCCCGTATACTGAATGGCCACAGAGACGGAAATGGAGGAGGTGAGCTAAGCCCAGGGTCCGGTACCGGCTGGGTGGTACTAGCACACATGGCTCAGCTAGAGTGAAGTGGCACTGAAGATTGAGTTGGAGCGGTCTTATGTATCTTTGCTAGCCTTAATGAAAGTGACCAAAACTCGGACAGTCAGAAGTGACAGCATGGAAGTGACGGTGGAAAATGACTGTCCAGTGTTGAGCCGACAGTCATGACGTAGACCCACCGAGTGATCATCCGTGCTGGAACACTGGCACGGCCTAAACTCTTCAGCTACCTGCATGGAAGCATGTCGAGACTAAAGTTTCCCCTGCAGTGCATCATATGTCTGGGAATTTCTGTTACTGTTGTTTTCGTACAGTCGACTTTCTCCGCTTGCTGCCCTCTACTCGGCTTGCTCGTGATCTTAAGCTTCCAGTGCCTTAATCATGGTAGCCACTCGATGTGATAAGTCGACCGCGTGTACCCGGACCTGACCCCACGCGGGGACCCACTGTTTCTCTCGGCGGGGTACGGTTTTGCATACACTCAAACTCAAACGCCACTTCAGGTCCTCGGTTAGTCACCATTTCGGAGGTTTGCAGTTCAATGATCAGTGCACGGGCACCTACCGGCGGTTTTCTTTTGTTTTGTGGGGAAGAGGACTCGCGACTTTGCTTTTGTTTCTTTATGTTACGGAAGAAGCGGGGAGGAATATGTACGGGATATGCCATGGCCGCCAGCGGCCGAATGCAATATGATTACAAACAAACGGGCACCTACCGAGAGTACAGGCCCTTGCGAGCATCTCTGTACACTTATCTGAGCTTTTAATATGTGATGACATAAGTAAGGTGTTGACCACAGGACTCGTGGGCTCGCGGACAAATGGACAAGGGATCCCACATGTTCGAGCTAGCACAGAGTCCGATCTATATAGATGTGACTGGACGAGGGGAAGGCTAGGACAGAGATAAGTGGAAGAGCAAACAAAACTCTAGATTGCTTATCTGTCGTATATACTCACTTAGGTATGGAGTGGTTAGTCCTTGTACCCACGGGTTTCACCCATTATCTCTCGACCCACCCTGCACCATGCTAGAGTCTACACATGCCCATGGCTCCGTCTACTCTTATGTCTAAACGTTCGGTTTTTGTAGCGCTGTACCAATGAGGTGAGATTGCTAGTGAGACAAGGTCCAGCTCACGAGAGCAAGCTCCTTCCATATTGCAAGAACCACCACTCGGGTGATGTTTGATGAGGTCTCTTCTCATCCAAATTTCAGGATTTCCCCACCTATCACCTTCCCATGGGCAGAATTACGAAATGCACGTGTCACATACGGTTCCAGTTCCAGTAATCTCCGGTATGGGTCGCACCTTAGATCGGGATCGGGATCGTAGATATATTGATGGCGTGGCTTTCACTGTATTCCCGAAATTGGTACCTGTCATCGTATGCACCAACGCCGCATCTACCAGCATCTCTCCGTCTCTCGCCCCTCGATATGACACCAATCGATCGTGGTATATCACTTCACGATTTCGTAAACGAATGAACTTTCGTTATGGCTCCATCACAGACTATCACTCTGTAAGGCATGCAAATTTCCACCCCACTTTTCTCAATATACCTCCCCCCCCCACCACCACCAGGTTCCTCTGCGATGGTAAATGGGGGTTTATTACAAGGGTATATAGAAGTATCTCGTCACCGCAACAAGGCATTTTTGCCTTGCTGCAGGGGGTATAGTATCCCATCTCCTCTTACTACTCTCACGAACACTCAAACTGCCGAATCGCGTGCACACGACTCCGAACACCTGAGTGAGCCCCACATAAATACTTATACATGATTCAGGATCGTGTAGTAATTTTATCTGCACGGCCGCACGTGCACGATTATGGCACAGTCTTGATTCATGCGATCGCTGCGGGCCGTATGTTAACGTACGGTCCAGAGCAGCATGACCACGCACACGCCGCGCACGGACAGACAGTTGAAACGCGGAGATAACATTGAGAATTGCGGCGCGCAATAACAGCGATACATTTTGTTCGTGCATGTTTTCTTTTTCGATGATGATGTGGGAGGGTGGGTGGATGGTCATTATGCAGTATGATGCAGCCATTCAATTCCAAAGCCGCGCCGCGCAACCGCAAATCTGCCAATTCCATGGTTTTCATGTAAACGGATTGTTAGGTATCAGGTATCAATGTCTGCATCGCATACACATTACACGGCACTTTTCTCTAAAGTAGACGTCGAAGCAGCACCAGCATCCAAGTTCGCAAAGAATGCCTTATACCACAAACAAAGCAGCAGGCATAAACCCATGAATCTACACTTTTACGTATAAGCCTCGGCCCCGGTCTCGCTAATGCACCTCTCGATGCGGATACACAACCCGAGCAGCAAAAAAAAAACTCTTGTGTTGTGTGGAATTTCTCTCTTTCTTTGTTTAAGGGCGGGGTAAAGACGCATTTTGCTTGCAATCTCGGCCCCCGCCGTGTGCCATCCAATCGGATATGCCCTGCATAGGTCTCGCCAGCAACCGAAACTCGTGTATCATGATGATCATGAGACGACTGGTCAGCTAGCGGGTGATTTACGAAATTTCTCTCATCATGTCCCTTCAATCCCAGCGTTATGCCCAATCGCAGTGCGTTGGGGGCCCGTGATCACCTTCATCTGCGACCTTCCGTCTAATGCTCGGTGCTCAGTTTACTTAGGAACAGCGACGACGGCATCGCGCAGCAAGGCTCTATTCGTTCGGTTGGTTTTGGTTGGCTGGTGGAAAAGGTGCACAGACATTTGCTAGCCTTGATTCTTCTACTCAAGATAGGAAGCTCTCTTCTTCGACACCCCTCGCTTCTTATCGTGGTAGCCTTATACAGAGTTAACTACGAATGGAGAGGTGAATTCGCGAAATGACGATGAACAGAGCAATCTAACTCCATCTTCAAGCCGGGCGTATCCAGTAGGGCAGGTGTGCTTTACGCGTGCTGGGTTCGCGCGTCGGCACCTGATGATGGATAGGGACGCTACCTATCAGCTGCAGCATGGATATGTGCTCTAAAGTATACACCCATGAGGAGCGGCGTTCCCGGCGGCGACGGGCGGGCTATCGCGAGACTCGGTTAATGAGCAAGACACCAGGGCATGCGACTGTTGCGATTTGTGGGGGTTAATTCGAAGGCTCAAAGTTGCTAGTTCTTCCACTATGGCCCGTTTTGACAGCTGCACCTCTGTTGCGGCTAATATGGAGTGGGGGGATTTCCACAAAGCAATTAAGATTTGCCACGCTCGATCTAGTCCTTGTGAACCTTCGCTAGCTATAGCCAGTTGACGACATACAATTTGTTTCGCTTCTTTCGACAGCGAGAGATGTCTACGAGAGCACTAAAAGCACAGTACATCATGACTAGCAGAGAAGCAGCAGCGCAATGGGCATTCGCCGTCGATGTGTCCTTAGCAATCACAGAACCGAATGTCGAATCTCGAACTTTTCAGTAATATAATACCTATACTTACTTAGTATACAGCTACAGTCAGCAATTCTCGATAAATGACTATCGTCCCGGCCCCGGCGTTCATATAGTACACACCCATCCTTTCTTTCGTTTTCTCTCGTAGGATAATGACGATAATTATAATATGGGTCATGTCAGCCACGGCAAGTAATGCGACTAATGCATTATGCCGGTGGCATTGCAGAAGTAACGTGGTACAAAAATGACGATGATTGGGCACATGAAGTGCTATAGATTAAGCTTCATGGTTAGTTAGCCTCCCCGTCTGCCCGGTGGGATATTGTTTGTATCGAAAGAATATCCCGGCAAAAAGTGTGGCAGTGAATATATCGCTACTACCAAGACAAGTTTCTTCATATATCCGAAATGGAAATTCTTCCAGAAGATGTCGTCGTACATAGACGAAAAGCAGCCAAGTCAAACATCCCCTCTCCAACTTTCATGAATGTGTGTCTTGCGAAACCACACTAATACGGGACCTCGCATACGCAGGCTTTGAACGGAATATGCAATGCTGCATCAAAGTCATGAAACTCTTCCCATCATCTCATCTCTGTGAAAAGGAGGCTTGTGTACTACTAGAATGTATCGGTATGACGATGTATCGGTGATGAAGCTCGTGTCTTGCGGAACGGTGACCTGCAGACTTCGAGAGCAGAAACGAGAGGAGATTTACACAGGTGACCCATCGTGTGTATCTGTGTTCTTCTTGATGGCGCGCGAACCTGCAGTGCTGCGGTACGGCGGGTTTCGAGATATGCTGCTATCCGCCGAGGCTGTGGGAGCGGGCAAAACCTTAATTGTGTACCGGTCTGTGGTCATTTTGTTTGGAAGCCCACATGACTGGCTGACCGGTTGGAATGAAACTTACTCGGTCGCTGGGCCCGGATAGATATGCGGATGAGTCCGAGAAGGTTGTCTTCAAGAGTTCAGACCATTGAATCCCACCGTTGACAGGAATGATGCATGAAATCCACCCATCTGAGTGTACATATCAGCTGAATCATGACCATGGTCGCACATTTCTGACCGGTACCGGCGCTCCGCGCTGGAGTCAGAAGTTTACCACCACTACTCGTAGGTGAGGGTACATCCTGACCGGGTCCGGCACTCCCGCACTTCCGGTCGGAAGCCTACCATGGACACCACCGCGCATACGGGGTTGGTCGTGCGATCTCAGTTGAGGCTGATTCTGGCAAACGAGTTAGCATTTCTAGGTGGTGAAATACGATGGAGGCAATCACGCTGCGCGTGGACAAGAAGGCAGGGTGCATGTACGACAGACAACGTACTGGTAGATTAATCTGCATTCGGTGGTTCTTAGAAACTGCAGAAAATAGACCTGATGCCGTTGTGCATGTGTGCTCGTGCTGTATTTGTGTTGCCGTTGTCAGACGTCTGGTCTGCTAGCACGCACGGAATGGCCTGCGCGATTCACGTCAGCTCGCTAGATATGTATACTGAGACATATTAAAATTCGTGTTCGCCGTTTGTGCGGGGCCAGAGATACCTGGTTGCAAGGCAAGGCAAGGCAAGTAGGAGGAGGCATTTGCCGTTCTTATATACTCTACTCTACAGCGTTATGCGAGCTTATGGCGGAGCATAGCACACTTGGTACTGAGTGTTTCGTAAGCGTGTCTTCGGTAGCCGTTTCCACGTTTACACTTGCTTTTTTACGCATGAAATCGTCAGCGGGGAGAACGGGCCGCGGGTGAGCAAGCGACCCCTTGCCCATGCTCGCTAACCCCAGTCGTAACCACGGGTTTCTCTTGCTAGCTGGCAGGCTGGCGACGAGCTAGAGGACGTTCATCCACCGTCGAATGAGAACGCTTCACTCGGGAATGGGCATACGACTACAGCTGCACTGGAATGTATGTACATGTTCGAAACGACAGACGTTTCCTATGCGTCTCGACACACGAAGAACACACGATGTTCGCTGGACAGACAGGGCCAGGGCCTTCCCAAAAAAGCACAGACAGACAACATGTAGAATCTATCTTTCGATTCGATTCTTATCGATACGATACGATGCCAGCGGGAGGATCCGCTAGACGCAATTGTCAGTCGACGACGGTCGACCGTTAGTTAATTGTTAATTGATGTCTTAGCTTAGCTAGCAGTGGGCAGGGGTTGGCTTGGTAATTCAAATGACAGCAAATATGACCCGATTCTATTAATAGCCGCAACAAACAGGGCAACAGGCTAAGACCGAATGTCCGCAAATATCTCCACAGATATCTAATCCCTCAGCATTCACCCAGTCCCAGCAGCCTGTGTGCTACGCAGTCTCATGCGGAAATTAGCTCGCTTTTGTGGATGCATATCACCCGATTAAGGAGTCTTATGCTCGGTCGCCTGCATAAGAGAGCTGTATGTATTTATTTCCGTCTCGCGTGGATCACGGGGGAGACTGCTATTGTTGTCGTCCCCCGCAGAAACCGGCAGAAGCAGTGTCTCCCCCTGACAGAGTCATTCCAGCTATTCCTACCATTTCGCGGTTTCTCTCTCTTTGTGCGAATTGCTGCTATTAGGCGATATATATACTGTATGGTATTTCTCTACGTCCCCCCATTGCATATCGAACTGCTCTCGCGATGATGGTTCAGAGCCAATGGGATGTGGGTATGCACGCTCGGCAGTCCCAGTCTGGTATCTGTTAAAAATAAACGGCCGCACACCTTGATGACAGACGAGGTTAAGCATGTCTCGCCAGGAAGCGGGGAGACTGCAGTGCGTGTTGCTTTTTCGGCTTCCCCCATGCATCCGTTGCGCAACAACCTGCTCGGTCGTCGGTGCCATCCCTGGTCTGCATTTGGAGTACCCTTACCCTGCTAGCCAGCCTTTTGAATAGTACCGGTCGCCAGGGTTTCTATCAGAAGCAAGCTTGAATTAGTACGGCGAAGGCACTCTATGTTACTATAATGAATTTTGTGGCATTCAAGCAATCTCGATTGGGTGAAGTGCGTGCTGCTTTCAATTTAGGTCTATATTCTGCGAACATTGCTAACTATGTCATCGTCGCAACATCTGGCATTTGTTAAAACGGTCTGCGAACAAGATCGAGACCAAGAGAACTCGTTCTCTTGGCTGCTAGTTGCAGTCCCGTGCATATTTGTGGATGAGGGGAAATGGATTGGGCTGGATTTGCACTTAGGAAGCCGTGATATATGTGAATGATTGGCTGTCGTTTTGCCTCTGATTGGTGAACTGCAACCACATGCAGCTTGATTGGCCAACCAGATGGCTGGTTTTGTTTCTGCTGTTCTAAATTTACACCCAGCCCTCTTCTTTCGCTGCAGAACATCGCATCCACCCACACCAACCATCAATCGTGCATTCTACACTCACCCATATGCTAAAAGTGGCCCTTATGAGATAGCCGCCCATCTGGCCCACCAGCAAAGAAGCGGGGATTGGTAGAGTGGCATGTAGGAAATCGGAAAGTTCTATCTTTATCCCATGCGCAGAACAACGGATAGAACCCATGGACGGGAGGCTTTTCTTTTGCGAACTCGCTTGCTGGGGGAATAGAAATAGTCCAGATTCCGCCCTGCCGAGTTCAAGATTCTTCTCTACAACATCTTCAATAAGATAGCGATAACCAACCTCCTTCCTCCCTCCTCCTCTCCGATAATATACAGAACCCGTTGGTATTCTAGGAGCTGGTAACCTGGGCATCTGCGGTCTTCTTCAACACCTCCTCCTCCTCCACCTCGAACGATAACAGTCTGCGACTACAAATAAACAACCAACTTGAACGCTGGACGAATAACACGCTACACGCAACTTGCAAAATAACCTACAGATTCAGAGGATCCTACACTTCTGCTGGAGTCCGTCATCGCCATACCATACTTCCGACGATAATACTTAATCACTAGAAGGATAGCGAATTCCACGAATCGATATCGCATTTTTTGCTGGGAAAAGCAAACCGACCGAACCAGTCAACCAGCTCGGAATTCACTTGTTGCTTGGGCATTTGCATATTTCTACCCACACGCTCAGCTCCAATTAAATCAATACCCCGGCTGGCCTTACCCCTGCCACCACTCTTCACATCAACACTACTAAAGGGCAATCTCCCCCTCACCCGCACACATACTTCCCCGACACACCCACCACCACCACCATCGTCTCTTCTCACATCGAAAGATATATACCAACTCAATAGTATACATTGCTCTCTAAAACTTACTCGTGTTGGCCTCTCTTGTTCTCTTGTTCTCTTGAACGGATTCAATTCGACACAGTTACCGTCATCCCATCTTACAGGCTTCCTTGCTTGCCAACGACCCTTCGTACACATATTAAATATACATCGCCGCAAGGAACAAACTCTTTGAAGTGTTTGTCGACTACCATTACCGCCATTACCACTACTACCGCAAAGCTGCCTTACTCAACTACCCTTCCCGTTTCCGCTCTGGATTCATCCATCGCAATGCAACCCAAGGCCCCAAAACAATCCACCAAGACTCACCGTCGCTCGAGGACAGGTAAATCCCTTTTTTCGCAGCCCCCTTTTCTACTTCTGTTTCTAATCAGTCGCCCGCCCGCTCAATAGGTTGCTTCACCTGCAGACTCCGCCGAAAGAAGTGCGACGAAGGCAAGCCGAGCTGCCGCGCATGCAAGCACCTCGGATTGGCGTGTGAATACAAGCGACCGCAATGGTGGGGGAACGTCGAGCAGCGCAAGCGACAGAAGGAGACGATTAAGATGATGATCAAGCGAACAAAGTTGACTGAGAAGGCCGTGCATCTCTCCCCCGCAAACAGTGCAGACTCTCCTCCAGAACTTTCGCGGTCGCTCCCGACATCGGATACCCTCTCGGACGCCATTGCCAGCAGACATCGCTCTGACTCGATCGACTCTGGATACACACTGTACGATGGGGAGACATCCGACCATCACCCAATCCACCCCGGACACTACCAACACCACCCTCACTACCAACACCATCACCAACACTACACTGCTGCCCCTTCGCCCTACGAGTATGACGGCTACGTTCAACAGAAGGAGACTTACGTAAATGGCTTCCTACCACGGCGGCCATCGAGCACTGCTTCATTCACAAGCAGCAACCTCCGAAGAAGTTCGCTCGCTAGTGTCCACATGCCAGTTGAGCAGCCCGCCACAACCTTTATCCACCACCCGACGATCCCCGAAGCCATCGCGTCGGTAGAAGACACAACTAACAGCTACTTTGACTTCCACCAATACGCGCCGGTCGAGATCCCTTCGCCATCTCTCTCCTACATCCCTGCTGAGGGCGGCGACCGCGAGTTACTCGACCACTTTCTTCAGAATGTGCAGCGTCTTATCTTCCCCATCCTTAACCTCTACGGCACAGCACGACAAGACGTTATTCTTCCGGCACTCGCCAACAACGAATGCTACAGACACTGCTGTCTCAGCATCGCCGCATTGCACATCAAAACGACCGAGCATTTGACGGGCGCAAACGCAGAGTGTGTAGACCAGGATATCACCCGCCATCGATACAAGACGATTTCCGGTCTCTGCGAGGCTTTGGCAAAGGATACGGATCATCTCCAGATTTTGGAAGCGACCTTGGGAATGATCCTTTTCCAGGTATGTCGCATCTCGTAACAAATTCATTTTTCCTGCAGCTGCTAATTTTACAAACAGTGTTCTGTTGGATCGCCAACTGACTCGCTCCCTGATATCCCCTGGCACCAACACTTCCAAGCTGCCATCTCGCTCGTCAACAAGCTCGATCTCTCACGCTTTCTTCAGCCGCTCTCCCGCAACACCCCGCTCACCCCTACCCTCAACATGACACTAACCGCATGGATTGATATTCTCGGTGCGACCATGCTTGGGCGCGCCCCTCAATTCGCAGATACCTACCGCGAGAAGCACCTCAGCTGCGGAGCATCTGGATTGCGCGAGCTAATGGGCTGTGAAGACCGCGTCATGTATCTGATTTCGGAGATTGCATGTTTGGAGGCGTTGAAAGTTCAGGGGATGCTGAGCGATATGGATTTATGTGGACATGTGGAGAGTTTGGCGCACCAGATCGACATGACGGAGGATGCAACACCGGAGCAGATCCAGCCGCCGATCATCCAGAGCGGCCATATCGACCCTCGCGCGCTGACCGCGCAAATGACCTGCGCGTTCCGATACGCCGCACGAATCTACTTGTGTTCGCTGGTACCTGGGTTTGATCGCGAGCAGCCGCAGGTGGTTCAGTTGCTCGACAAGCTCACAGCGTGTTTGGAGCAGATCCCCGCGGGACCAGACGGGTTTGATCGCAGTCTTGTGTGGGTGCTGCTTGTGGGAGGAAGCGTGGCAAGTGCAGGAACAAGGTTCAGAAGCTTTTTCAAGGACAGGTGTATTCGGTTGGGCGAGGAGGCTCGGTTTGGAAGCTTTGGGAGGATGGAGCGCGTTCTTTCGGAAGTTTGGAGAATTCGGGATCAGGGACACGACGCGCATTGGAGGAACGTTATGGCTGCAGAGGGCTGGGAGTGCTTGCTTGTTTGAGGAACTATTTTTCGGTAACTTTTTCACTTGTGTATATGATCTGGGGGGAAAACGGCGTTTCTGTACATGCGGAGTTAATTTTTAGGAGGGAGATACGAACGATATTTTTTTCATTTCGGCGTTGGGTGGGCGTGCGGGTACTTCACATTTATTATTCTTGAGAACAAAGATGATACATCTTATTATTCTTTTCACGGTGCGGTGTTTTTCGGAGTTCTGGGGGCGTTTTTATCTCTTTATTTTCTTTTTGCAAGATATACCCGGCCGGGAGCCACGATTGAATTGTACTTGTATTTTAGATGGAATGATATGAGGAATGGGAAATGTCCTGTGCAATGCAAATAAATGCCGGAATTGAAAGTGCCTCGTCTCAGTGCTTCTTCGTTCCTCCATGCGTGCGCTCCTTTGGAGGGTCCTCGGCATGCATTAACTAATGATAGCATTGGGCTCTGGAGTCCATCGGCCACAAGGCCGTATTCATGGAAGTGCATGGTATCCAGTGACATCCAGTGTCGTGACACTCAATCAAGCAAAATAAATACCTTCCGACTCTGATATTGACACCACTCACTTTCTCATCTCACTTACCAGCAAGTGATTGGGTTTATAGATGATATTCGCTCGCAAGTAGTGAACGAGTGGATAAGCGGTAGGGCAGCTGCAGGCACACCCCAACCCCGATTGGAAGGGATTGGATGCTCTCTAGTTTTACCGTATTCGGGACTTTGGGAAAAATGGATTGGTTCTGCGATGGTGCCGGGCATGGAAGTCGGTGAATCACGTCGCCACTCGGGGGCAGTGCGCCGCCCCGGCTAGGATTGACTTATTAGCTGACCTGAGTGATGATTCGGTACAGCAGATTGAAATTGAACTATCACATCACACTCTACCGTGATCAGGAGACCAAGAGTTAATTCATCCTAGTATGTGCAGCGATCTCGCCACTGATACGGCGTAGACGAATAGATGGATAGGTGGGTGGGGCTGTACACAAGGAGTCGAGCGAGGCTTTCAGAATGGGGTTTGCGGGGATATTGATTGAACTGATTGATATCCCTGGGCTGAACTAGGCAACCTGGGTAACAACGATTGGACTTGCCGTCCGAGGCGGGTTATGCACACGTATGGCTAGGTAATCGAAATTCCTTCTAGCTATCATCCTATCGGGATTGGCTTATTGAGGAATAGACAAAGCTTATTGTTGCTTGCTCGCCGTCTTAAGCTTCCGGGCCCCCAAATTCATGCATGCTTAGGATCGATCGATCAATAATTGGCATTCCAGACAGGTGAGACTTCATTACTCGGTGGAATTGACTTTATTGCTTGCTCTACTTTATGGCTGGGTAGGAATGCTTGAGTGTTGTCATACCCAGGATCAATCAATCAATTCATTGGTAACCCGAGGAGATACTACAGCTCATCATCTCCGGCGATGTCTTGAAGCTTTCCAGCCGGAATAGATATGACTGGAGGGTAGATAAGAGGCAGAAGCAGCACGGTAAGAACTTTAATGCTGTCCTGCTGCAAGAAGTTTCAAGGGGCCTCAGTGGGATGAGAGTGGGGCTGTAGCCCTTGAATTTATTCGTTGAGCGGGAATGAAGATACTTAGCCTTGTACAAATGTAAGGGTCTCAAACCTGTGAGCCATGTCGCACATTATCGCTTAGGTTTCGATAGGTCGTCCAAGATGTGGGGTGGATTGGTTTCGGATCGATTGAGATCCGGAAAGTGCCTCTAGCAGATGATGGGGCCGCGATGATCGCAACTCCAGCATTATGACGGCTGTGGAGGTCTAAATATGTACGAGCGACGCTATACGCGTAAGCCTCGGTATTTGTTGTGGATTAAATTATCTGGCGCTTTGGTAGTTCTTCGCTTCTCAACACCACTCGTCACTCGGCACAGCTTCTATACTATATCTCGGTACCCGTTCCTGAACTGTTTCAAAAACCTGACTCTGATGACTACAGGCTAGTATACTACAATTGCCGTATGCCGATACTTCTAGAACTTCCATACGCCAAGCGACGGCGAGCGCGGATGTGTCGCCTCTCGATATAGGCTCAAGTATACTATCTATAAGAATCTGCACCTTATAATCACAAAACCCTCCGGTAAGTATTCTTATTTCCGCATACAAAATATAAGAATAAACACTGCGGTACTATTTAAGAATTTTGCCTTATGAATATGCCTCCCCAGTCGTATGCTTGTAGCGAGACGACCGTACTTATATCGGATCCGTACTACGCCTGTATCTTGCTTGTCGTCATTCATTGATAGATCTCTTTTCCCAGCTTATTGTGCAGGTGCCGATGATGGGCCTATGCTGACTATGCATATTTGTGTATCGTGAGTTGTATGTTCGGATGCAGAGCTGCCTTCTAGAATCCGAAGTAGGTAATACTCACCAATCAGTTGCGATCAAACAAGCACGGATGCATAAATCAATATATTAGCCGTCACACCAAGCCGGTGGATGTAACACGCAGAGTGATACCTTGGGACAGGACAAGCCTACACGCACCGATTTCGGATGATAGTCTTGGAATACGAGTTCCAAAACAGAAGTGGCCCAAGCACGTTGACAAAAAGAGAGCAATGAGACATCCGGCACTGTTGCCCTATGTAATAGCATTACACAAATGACAGATATATGTTCCGACCGGTTGAATAGTGCGCCCTTCAGGGTAAATTGAGACTTTATGTTCCCGAACTGGTTCACGTCCCAGAGAGACTAGTTCACTGACTCGATTTATATTAAGGTCGTGAGCTGGACAAACATTTTCGCAAACTGGTGAGTTCATGTCAACAGTTCTGAACATATATGTATGTTCGAACAATCCACTGCCGCATCGGATCCGGATTACATCGCTGAGTCAACGGATTAGTTCGTATTCGTGTCCTTAAGGGTCCCGTACGGCTGTGTAGAACGCTACTAATATACCATGCGGGGTCATCTGTCAGTTATGTTGAGAGGTTCATATCACGAGTGCTGGTTATGCCTCAACCATTATATGTCTGCCAACTGCCGGATATCATTTTTATATGTACAGGGCATCTAGTAAATACCAATATAGCGGTTACCTACTCTATTGAAACGAAAACTTCCCTACGGAGAACGAGAAACCACCCTACAATCACCGAGAGCGAGGAATAAGGTGCTCTCGATTATAGAGCTAACCGCTGAGGCAGCAAAATGCTAACCCGCCTGAGGTAACAAGTTGCGAACTACTTGTAACTGACCGGACTAAATGTCTACCATGGTTGCCTTTGTCTTGGATCCAAAAGGTAGCTTGTTGCACGTGGAGGCCGGGAAGTTAGAATATCGAATCAATACCTGTGAAGCGGTGGTTGTGCAACCTGTTACATATCTCTAACGGAAAGCTGTCGTGTGGGATAGAAGAATTAGGTGCTTGTGAATGGATGGAAGGTTCTGTTCGTCTAGGCTCTGACGCCCGTGGAGATATTCCATGTCTCATGCTGACCATGAAACGTAGTCTTGGCGGGTTCGAGACGGAGGAAAGGAGGTGAGTGAACCTCTTCATAATCAAGCTAGCACATGGGAAATAGAACCATCTTGTGTACGCAGCCCATGTTTCAACTATGTGTTTACTAGAAAGAACCCGCAGTATACTTAATGATTATGCACGCAATCCACCACGAGGGTAGTGAGCCCAGTGCGCAGTCTTGACAGCTCATATCAAGATTACATTGTGTAGCTTGCTAGTCGGTGATATAATGGTTAAGCCTTGGGAATTGTGGCCGATATATTTTGAGTGGTATCCGCATTTAAGGGTTGAACGTTGGAGCTGTTTCAAGTGGCCCAAGATGCGTAGCTACACGAAGGAGGTTGCACATAGTATACACAAAAAAAAGGCGGGGCTCATGCCTTTCCTCATGGTGGATGGAGGAATGACTTGTTCCAGGGACTAGTTGAAGATTGGAATCTATATCGTTTCGGATCCATTTCTCGGTGAAGTATCTAGGAAAGGGAATTGAAATCACCTCAAGATAATTATCCTTACCAGTGAATGATCTCAGATAGTCAAACAGCACGTCCAAACTGCGTAGTTACTGTGCCCCACTCCTGACTAAACATTGCGTGCTATAGTGTGCTTTATATCATTATTAGGGCACGAGCTCGCTATACTGCGAGTGGTTCGAACAAGAAATTTCACGGACAACCAACAACTATTGAGCTGTCACACCGGGACATTCTAGATTTTCTACTCTATTATTCGCCACGACACCCTTACAGATTACAGGCCTAACGCCTTGTATATGCGTATGTAGTGCTACCGTATAATGTTGGATCGATGGTTTTTGATGACCCACAGGGGTATTCCATTTCAATGCTTGATAGATATTCTGAGAGGCTTCTAATTTGTTTATGTTAACGTTGGAACTATGATCAAAGGTCAGAGGGAACACGACGGGGGATACACAGGAAATTTGAAGCAAGTTTGTTATCTGGGCATGTTAAAATACAAGCAGCAGTTTGCTTAGGATTTTGAAACGCCGCACCATTTACTACTTCATCTTCCTTGTATATGAATTGTTCCATCGGCCGGTTCCTCGATTGTGATGCTGTGGATTTTTATAATCACAACGAATCACTCGTTTTCGCCGACTCTTCGGCATTTACATACTGGATTAACGCGTAGATTCTCCAGACTGTATTACTCGGCTCCGAAGCGAACCGTAGGCTGCATTTTGAGCGGTAGTAATCTGGTCGGAGCGAAGAGACGTCTGTTTGCTGCTCGATGATCCTATACTGAAGATTAACATCTTAACATATTTTGTAGTCAACGTTGTAACCTTAATTGGATTCGGACCCGAAGTTTCTGATGGGATGGAAGATATTCGGGGTAGAGTAGGATTATCTCGGAACAAACGACTACTAATATAATCATCTGAGCACCGTTTGCCAAATTCTCTCGTCTTCTGCGATATCATCACCACACTGCCACTTATTTATTCCCTGCAATTACTCGGGGTTCAGTTGTGTGGAAAGATATGGCAACCATGAATTTCACTGACCCTCTACACAAGGTAATAAACAAATACCATTCACCTAGATCTTGTCGACACCTTCTCTCCTCCATCACTCGATAACATGAATACTTAAAAATACTGAAACAATTGAAATTCAGCTGTAAACGATAATTTAGCATTAAAGGCTACAATGATTGTTATTAAGTGGGAATGATTTAACTTGCTAATTTATTAACAAAGGTAAATGTTGTTAAGTAAATTACTTGGTTAAGAGGCTGGCTTATTTACCAAGGGGCACGCTTTCTAGTTGAGTCAACTTATTTGGCGAGCAGGCCTGGACTAATGATCAAGTAAAGAGTTTGATGACGAGGGCGCCGCTTGGGATGACAAAGTGGAAACTTTGGAAACTCATCAGGTGTTTAGAAATGTAATGCTCTGCTTTCTCACTATGAGACTAATACTTCTAGTACTTCGGACCTTAATAAATTCTATTCACCCTGTTCGGAAGCTACTCCTCCTCTGGATTTTTCTCGATGTATCCACAAACTACCAGGCTACCGGACATGGTTTGAGAATATATCTGATACGGGTTACAAGATGGGTTCTGTCCAGGACAATAAGTATTATGGCTTGTACTATGGTTACTCACTTCATAACTAGTCAACCCAGCTCATCAACCACACTGCTTGGTAACTGGAACCTGTCACTTTACAAACAGGTCCGCTCAGTCACAAAGCGAGCTCTTGATAAAGTAATTTACTTGACAACGAGGTCGGAACATATATACTTTGTTTGTAAGCGACATGGGAAGTGCTATGCTGCATGGCCAGTCACTCGTGTGCGGTGCTCAAAAAGCTACTTTTTACGACTCCCTCTACTTGCTATCATTTTTGAAGACTCGGTTGCCGCACCGTCGTACATGATCTGATTAGCAGTAATAAAAATAATTCCCCAAACTCCAACAATTAGCATATACAAGAGAATCTAACTTGTTATTATTCATATAAGCACACGGAATGTGTCTTTTTCGATTCTTATTGGTCAAAATTCTGTGGCTGAGTGGCTGAGTGGCTGATAGTGGCAAGTATAAACCACAAGAACTCAAATTAAAAACAAGCCACCAATTTAAGTCTGCAAGTTGCACTCTGACAACAAAGTGTGATATATATGAAATGTATATAACTCTACCTGCTTTCACATCCCAGGTTGACATTGATGATATTTTCAATATTGGGTGAGTAGTTGTGAATTAATACCTTTATTGTAATGTTTTTTTACAGTAGTATGAGGAGAATTTGCAATGGAGTAAATTGGTAACTGGGAAGTGAAATACGACCTATTTATGGATGTTTCATCCCTAGAACATATTGTGATCAGAGCAAAACTTGGTGACATCATTGGATTTCAAATAATTCAAATAGCTGCACAGAAAGGTTCTTTTCAACTGACAATAATTGCTCTGGCCATAGAAATAGTACCAACTTACAGAGACTTGGAGAGATATACTAGTGGGCTTGGAACCTGTACAGTGGGTATACTGTAGAAGATGGAGTTGATTCTAAACAGGGTGGTGAAAACATCCATATCTTATCTCCACTGCTTATATCGGCACGCAAAGCCAACAGGGGGATGGTGGTGCACACGGATAACAGAGGTGGACTGGGTGATGGCAAGTGTATATATTTAGAAGACTCAGAACTAGATAGGTACACCAAAAAAAATGACATTATTTAATGCATAACCCATAGAAAAGGGTTTCTGGGATCGTAATCCATAGTATATTTGACGAATGGCAGTCAGAGCTCCCATCAACCTGCGCATTGACTACATTACTATGATATGCACACAATGTTGTACGCCTAATACTATACATTATAGTGCATTCAACAATACAGCCGAATACACTTCATTACATGCTCCCAACTCAGCTCTCAAGATGCTCTTAAGTATACACCTAAGAACAATCTCAAGTATGCTTCCAATTCCACTCAATCACACATTCTGTGCCTGCTTGACTCTATGCTCCCAGGTAAGCTCTCAAGAAGTGTCCAAGTACACTCCAGGTATGTTCCCAGGTATATGTCCAAGGATATTTTCAAGTACACTTCTGAGCATGCTCTCAACAACGCTCCTAATTGCACATGATGGTATACTTGCAGCCATATATGCTCTTATGTAGGCTCTCAAGATACTCTCAAGTATGTTCCCAATTGCATTACATGATACACTCCCAGCCTACTTGGCTCTATGCTTCCAAGTTCACTCTCAAGAGGCAAGACACTTCCAATTTCACATGACTATATGCTCCCATATATGCTTCTTGGTATTTGATCAAGAGACTTGCAGAGTTGCAGCCACCAGGCACTAGGAGGCAGATGATGAGTAGAGGGTAGTGGGTGGCATATCATAGCAGAAATCATAATGTCAATCAATATTAGAGTGTGAACTACATCTTTATTGTGTCCACCACAATGAGATCGCACAATGCCTCATAGTTATGGTATTGACAATCACAATTTTAGATTCTGCAGAAAAAGTACAAAATTTGATCATGGAACACAGGTTTTCTAGCAAAATCTGCTGCCCGGAGCCTACAGATTGTAGGTGTATGTGTGCACATTTAGTCCAGGGCTGATAGTGATGATGGCAATTGTACGCTGGTCATGGTGATGATAGCGATGATGATAGTGTTGGTGATGGTGATTATAGTACCAGAAGCACTCAGACAAGTAGATTCAGTTCATCAACATACGTGTCAAACCTTCCAACAACTCAGAGATTTTCATCGGCCAAATGCATTGTGAGGAAAACTCAACTCCTTCTAATGAAAGCATCTCTGAGCTGAAGCTCTCAAGTATTGTGCTGTTGTGCAGGCATCAATCAGGCTCTGAACGAGGTTATGCAGCAGACTTACAAGCAGGATATCACGCAGGCTTCAGAGTAAGCTCCACTCAGGTGTTCAAGTGCCAGCAGTCTCTCCAGTGGACTCTGTACTGCTATAACAGCGATGTAGTTAACCCAGGTATACATCCATCTCTGGCCACCAGTCTTATATAGCTATACAGGCACAGGTGCACACCTCTATGAATGGACTGTAGATGATGATAGACTGCACATTGTGCAGAGGTCCATGGGAAGCTTGCTATTAGTTGTGTATGTACGCAGGGACTCATAGTGCAGACTATGTTCAATTTGTACTTTTGCAGATGTATCATTTTACCACACAATGAAATATGCACTTTATTCTTTCCAGCTCTTGGTTATGTGTACTCATGTTGAGCTTTTGTTGATTCATGCAATATGTGTGGTTCCTGAAAGCTGCATGTTCTGTCAAATCCTGTCACCATATTCTTATGCTTCTTGAGCTAGAGCTGCTCCCTCCAGGATTCCCTTATAATGCTGCAAGATGTATGGTGGAATGTTGAAGATAGGCCTTCAGCCTTCTAGATCCACTGATTCACCACTAAAAATCCTAGGGTATATCAGTGGCAGTCGAGTAAGTCATAGAGCCTCACTCCTTTTACTCCTGTGGTTTCGATTCCTTTCTCCATTCCTCTTCTCCACCATAATGTCCCTCAACATTAACAACCAACAGAGTGGCTGGATAGTCTATTTAGTAGAATATTCACCTGGATACAGACAGTCATTGATGTGGAGGGTGGCATGGGACCATATATGTGGTATTTGGTGGAGAGACCAGGTGGTGCATTTAACTTTTTTCCTTCACACAAATCAAGTTATAGATGTCACTAGATTATCTTTATATGTTCTAGCACAGCAAAATGGCTGCCAGGACTTGATATCATATCTGGAAGTGTGCCCAATGTTTTGTACCCTTCAAGCACTTGACAGCCAGGGGTATGGTATTCCTGGGAGTTGAGCTGCAGATGATCTATCTCGGTACCTCCAAAGGGCGGCGAAGCCGCCACCGTGACTTGTATTACAATTAAAAGAAACTAGCAAATACCTCATAATTATGGAGAGTGATCCCTCTAGATATCCACGGCAAGCCTTTCATAAAACGCTACGAAATTTATCGCCTTCTGTGTGTCCGGATGGTCCTCCCCATGCAACCCACGTACCCATCAACGAGATCCCGGGCCAATTGCAACGCCTCTTCAACCCTGCCCAACTTCCCGTAGATTTCGATAACGTTTGAAACTTCATGTAAAGTATACTTGTGCAAAAGACCATATAAACCTTTGCATACTTCAACACAATGGAGACCCCATTTCAACGCGTCTTCAAAACGCCGCAGTCTACAGTAAACAATCGCCAGATTGCTGGCTAAGGTCATGGTGCTGATGTTGGCCAAGCCAAGTGTCTCTTCCGACCCTCTCTGAGCAAGGTGAAAGAACTCCAAGGCTTTTTCATATTGCCCCAAAGTATCGTAGATCTCCCCGATGTAGCCGATCGTATACAAAGTCTCTCGGTGTTTCTCGGCTCCCGGCTGGTATTTCCTTATAAGGTCCAGGGACTGCATAAAATATTCTAACGCTTTGTTGTGTTCGCCTCGAATGTTGTATAGGAAGCCCAAGTTATGGACCGTACGGCTGAAGTCTGGGTCTTTGTGACCGAGGACTTTTTTGGTGAATTCCAAGCATCGTAGGTGCAACTCAAGTGCCTCGTCTAATTTGCCACCCTCCCTAAGGCACATAGCTTTTATCTCCATAGTGTCCAATGTGTCGTGGTGTTGTTCACCCAATACATGCATCTGTGCAGCCAGAATTTCGTCGACCCGGTCTGCCAATTCAAGAGCGTCCAGGTCACTATCGCTCTAGTTGAGAAAGCTCCTAAGCAAGTGTGTCATGGCTAATACCTGCCGTGCATGGAGGGCAGCGGGGCAGGGTTTCCAGCATTGATCGTTCAACCTTTTGTACAGCCCAATAGCGGTCTCAAGCATCTTTGAGGCGTGATCGTAGCGCCCACAGTAACCGTATAAACTTCCCAGTTTATATACCATCAAAGCCAGTTCCTCATCAATGATATCGCGCATGGTATTGTCCTTCTCATCGCTGAAATAGTCTGAAATGTATTTGCAACATAGCCCAAGGTGGGTCATCATGTCGATGTTTTTTTCGAAGGCCCAGTCCGAGGTTTGCCGAAGGTGAACCTCCACTTGGACCGCAGTACCGACTAGATAAAGGGCCTTCTTTGCACTCTCCCTTCGCAGTTGTCGCTGACAATCTGGATCGTGCTCGTAGACACATTGACCCTCCGGATCCTGGTGCGATTCACAAACCATGACTTGCACCAGAGGATGTATCCACAACGCCTGGCAATTTCCGCCTACAGAGGATTTACGCTTCAGGAGTGAGAACTTAATCAGATCGTCAATCGAGTCCTCGAGGCGGTATTTATCTGTGTCCGTGTTAGGTCCGAAGTAAACATATTTGACACCAAAGTGCAACATCAATCCTGACTGGTCGTGACTCTGATACGGCGGAATGGAATTTCAAGACTCACCATGGCCTAACCAATGCATCGAATCAATACTTCTGTAAAGGAGTTCCTCTGGGATACCGTCGCCGCTCAGGAATGCACAGAGCTGGAGTAGGCAGATAGCATCTGGGTTTGCCGACCCACGGCCTCGACCGAGAGTCTCAAGTAAGAAAGCACGCCGTCTGGGTAAGACGGGAATGGTCTGCCCATAAACCGGCCGAGATCTCTGCTAAGTCGCTTCAAATACTTAATGAAGTCGATCATCATTGTAGATGACATGTAAGCTGCTGCTTGGGCAAGCGCAAGCGGCAAACCTCCGAGGACACCGACAATTTGTTCCGCCGCTTCCCTATCTTAATACACTCTGTTAACGTGTAATTAGTCCTAGGAATCTATAAAGCTACCTTCTGCAGTTAAATTGTCAGGCGTTTTGTTGACGCCTTGGGATAGTTTGTCAGTGTTTGTTTGTTTCTCTTAATTAAGGTATCCGGTAGATGTATCAAATCGCCTTTTAGGAGTAGTTCCAGTCCTAACTCTTTCTCTAGCTCGTGGATGTCGATCAGGTCACCGTGAAGATGAGTTGCTACGGTTCTGTCCCTCGATGTGACGATGATATGCCCGTGACCACACACAGGAAGTGACTCTGATATATCGCCTTGAAATAGGTTAATATCATCGTAGCCATCCATCACCAGACACTACTCTGTATTGCCGTCCTTCGACAGCCACCCCGAACCATATCCCATGCTGACTGTCCGGATTCCAAACTAGCTTGCCGGATGAATCAAACCATCCTGGGGTCCCAAGCTCAGTGGCAATCCGTGTAAGGTCTGGTGAGCTCTGGTACTTTGTAGCATAGTGATTTATTAATGTTTCCATAACCCTTAGCTGCTGAGATTTACTGTCTCTTGACTCGTGGCATGGACCCAGAAAACGCTGTAGTCCGAAGCATGACGATACCCGTATTCCAGGCGATCTGGGACTTTCCGATCCCACCCAATCCCGTCAGGACGACAATTTTACGCTGGTTGGTGCCAGCGAAACTTTGTTTGACGTTCGCAAGCACGACTTCGCGGCCGCAGAATTTCGGGTCTCAGGGCAGAAAAAGCCTAGTAGGTGCTCAAAATTCCGAAAAGCTGATGGAATTTTAGGATATGAGTATTCCTTTCCCATGAGTTAACCCTTGAAACGCATACACAAGTTGTCACTAGGCTCACTCACCGTGAAAATAAACCTTCGTGGTTCTCGAGATCGGTAATGTATCCTTCCAGATCCTTAACCAAGGCACAGAGTTCTTGATGGTCTGAAAATACCCAGGTATAGCGATGGTACATCGATAGGGCTCGTTGATATCGTTCTGCCTTTTCTTGCATACGTTGTTTACAAGCACACACTTCTGGAACCCCAAGCTCGAGGTCCAGTTCGCAGTAATTATTTGTCATCGTACGCTCGTTGTCGCTTCGAAGTGCCAAACCCGTTAAAGATGAGGTTGCTTGTCTGTACATATCGGAAGGCCCTAAGGAAGAAGCTAGCGGCCTTGGTCTAAACTCATCGTGGACCGATATTCGAGGGCCGAAGAAGCGCTTAATGCGGTCCCTTTTGCGCTGTTCCCCCCTTGGTTCGGAGTCGGCTACTGTCGAATGATGATTGATACGCTTAATGCCGTACTTTGTCTGTAATTTCTACACCTTCGCGAAGAATTCCGCTATAGATGATAGTGTCTCCAATACCGCGATGTACCTTCGTGGATCTTGCTTCAAGACTGACCACAAGTCGCCGCCAGTACCTACAAAATTGCGGATCCAGTCTTCAAGCCTATGCCTAACGACATCGAGATCACGCTGGCATCTATGCAGTTCTTTTCCTGTTGCTTGGGCCCCTACAATGGCGTTGCAGCCGTCGATTGAGAACTTCAGCAACTGGACGACTATTGCTGGCCCTGCGAGGACTACTCCTGCGATTTCGATGCCCAACATTTCGAACTGATGCCATGTCAGCCACCGTCCATAATCTAGAAATCCTATCCGTAGATCTGTACGAGAAACTCACCAAGGTTTCTTCAGTATCTTCTTCGTAGGCTCAGACTGAAGGCGGAGTTCGTCGTAAGATACTCTTAACGTGCGGGTAATGGGAGTATGTGTGTACAGAGTGATTCTGCTGACTTCAAAATCAATAGATTAGCACTCTTAACCCTGGGTCTCGGCCGGCGTGACCTCTCATCGATGCATCGCAGGATGCACATGCACACACCTTGTAACTAGTATAAACTGGAATAGTTTCTAGAGACCACAGGCTGAGGCAAAGTCACTGTGCCGTCAGACGCAGTGACTTCCCCACTGATGTTATCCTTTAGCTTTGTAGCTCTCTTATTACCATTGGATACTGCAAGGCTGCATCCTGCAATGCCGTAGCCTCCTGCAATGTCGCAGCCTTCCAGGTCAGGATCCGGACGAAAAATTTTTCATTTTGGAAATGGCAGAAGGAAGAGTCTCCTCTGATACTATGAGCCGATAGATTCGGAATATACATTCGGAATATGCGTTTGGAGTAGTATTGCAGGCGCCATCGATCAAGTGTCTTCTGAAGGCTGTTACTTCGAAAAATATTGGAGAGTGCAATTCTCAAGGCCGGGTGCTGCTGTTGTGCAACCACTCGGTTAACCCTAGGTCTAGGTTGGTTTATTTTTACGGGAAATACATGTGCGGATGGATTGACTCGACATCGCCCACTGTTTCCACCCTGACTGTCTGAAAGACTACAGATCTGTTCTTTACTTTTGTCTGATGTTTTAAAAACTTAAGCACGCACACTTTGTCAGGAAGCTTCAGATTTTAAGGCTTATTTGTAAAATATGGACTTATCCTTAATAATGCATGGGTGTCGTGGCGCAATGGTAGCGCGTTGGCTTCCGGTGCTAGATTGCCAAAGGCTGCAGGTTCGAGTCCTGCCGATATCGTTTTGCTGACTTTCATATCTTTCTCATTAGACTCTTCCTGTAGAATCTGGAGACCAGTCTCAGTCTCAGTCTCAGAATTCGAGCTCCAAATCCAAATTCTGGAGGGGGGTCCGCACCCCACCTCCAGATTTACCACAGCTCCAGATGTCAGTCTCAAATTTTAGTACTGCACTCTCAAATGGTCAAGCACACTAAATAGGCCCACATTTCCTTTGTTAGAATGACCGGCGGTTTGACGATTCAATCGAAGTTTACTGGGAGTTTAGAGCTTAGGATAATGAGTAAGTGATAGTCATTTACTTCTTCATGGGAATTAATTCTCAATTAGAGGTTGGCTGGTATGTGCTTGGTCCAATCCTGGCGGTACGCGGTTGTTCAATCCTGGCCAAGGTTAATCACTACACAAATACATAGGATCTTAGACTGAGATTTCCATCTTATCACAAACATGCAAGAATTGTTGAATCGCACCTAAAACAAGGTAAAACCCACAAATTCAGTCGAGGAAAATATGTCCTATATAAAACAACACCCACTCCTCCAACTCCCCCACCGTATCATCGTCCCATCAAAATAAAAATACATACATACATACAAAAGAAATCTTCCATAAGGAATGCCCAATTCAGATCAAATCATCGTCATCTCCACTCCATTCACCCTTGTACAAAGCACCGGACTCCCGGGTCGCATATCTTCATGCTTGTCCTTCTTCATTTTATCCTTTCCATCCTTCTCCTTGTCCTTCTCCTCCCCTGTCTCATGATTATCTTTCTTGTCATCTTTCTCATCCGTCACCTTCTCCGATTCGGGGTCGGCTTCCTTCTTCTCCTTTTTATCTGTCCTCTTTTCCTGATCGTCCCCCGTTTTCTTATCCTTCCCTACCGTCTCCTTCTCCGCCTTCTGATTATCCTTCTCCTCGTCCTGTTCAAGCTCTACTACCGCAGGCGCGACGTCTCCGGCGAACAAATTCGTCTCCGCCTTCTCCACCTTCTGTGTCGGTGTAATCTCGAGAGGACTCATCGCACACGGCGATGTTGGTAACGAGTTGCGGTTGGCACTAGCCGCTGTGTCGAGTACCGACATTGATACAGACGTGCTCAGCGGCGAGCCAAAGGTGGCTCTTCGATACCGCCCCGGTAATGGACTATATCCCGGGGAGGTAGGTGATGGGGAAGTAGTGATGAGCTGGGGGAGGGTCATAAACTCCGGTGGCAGCTTTGGTGAGAAGAGAGGGCGCTGTGGAGGAGTCTGCGACTTATTGTTGGTGATGAGGCTTGGTAGGGATGCGCGCGGCGATTTCTGCGCCAGCTTTTCAGGTGACGTAGGACGTGAGATGGCCGCAATGAAAGTCTCCTCGTCGGGGGAGAGTGCAGTGGGCTGGGGGCTGATGAGGGGTTGTTCCAAAGGGAGATGATACTCTGTCTCCGGCTCGGATTCTTCCTCTTCGCTACTGCTGCTTTGCTCTTCCTTCATTCTTCGTCTGAGACGCTCCACAATCTCCAACTCCCCCTTTGCACGCTTCTCGAGTGCCTCCAGCTCACTTTCCAGCCGCTTTTCGAGAATCCCTTGCTCTAGCCGCAATATCTCCTCCTCTGCTGCTGCTAGCTGCTGATGGAGGGCTGCCACCTCCGTTGGCCCCGCTCGCCGAAGATGCGCCTTCTGCGTCTTCACCATCAGACGATCCCGCTGCTCCTTTGTCGTGTTTGGCTGGAGAAGATGCGATAAAGTAGTGGAATACATTGTCTGCAGGGAGCTCAAAAACGATTTCTCATTTTCCGCGAGAAGCATCTGTATTGTTGATAGGTTCTCAGAGGCGGAAAGTGGGAAGAGTGATCGGGTTTGGAAGAGGCGCGTTTGGGCGGCTAGGAGCTCGGCGTCATAAGACAGTAACGAGCTAACTACGTCCGAGCGAACGTTGGGGATGGGAGCCGGTGCGGCGGGCGTTTGTGGAACACTGACGCAAAAGGTAGATTGCCATGCTGGAGGAGTGGGGGCGAATGGTGGCACAGACGATGTGGCGCTCCAGGGCTCCGTTTCGCTGGGTCGAAGCGCCGGAGTGCCTGTTGCTGTGCTTACTGCTGTGCTGGCTGCTGTGCTGGCTGCTGTGTTGCCAAAAGTTGGGGATGCTAGCGAGGGTCGGCGCTGGAGGCAGGGGCCTTGTGCCCCCTCACCTTCGTCCTCTGCTTCCTTCGTCGCGGGTCGAAGACCAAATGGGAACGGAGTCTTGGGTGGTTGCTTATTCCACAGCCGCTGATATTTTCCCACCTTTGTTCTTCCAGACCTTGGAACATGAGGCACTTCCTCCTCATCGTCTTCCTCGTCCGAGGAGCATGGGGAGAAGAAGGAGCGTACCGAAGACGCATTCGCCAATGGATCCTCGAGGAAGGATATGCCCGTTATTTGTGGCTTTACGGCCAGTGGCGGGGGAGGTATAGCTTTGACATTCTGTTGTAGTGCTTGTGGTGGGGCGCTGGAGAGTTTCGTCATACGCGCAGAGGCAAAAGAGCAAACAGGCGAGATCGGTGTAATTTCTTCGCTCTTGCAGAGAGATTCTGAACTACCGCGTGTGATTGAAGCCTGAGAGGAAGAGCGGGATGGAGGTGGCGAAAGTGGGAGGGACATAGTTGATGGCGTTGTATGTGCGGATGATGAGGTTGGTCGATTATCGTACTAAATAGAGAATGAACACAAGATGGTTGATTATTACGGCGGGTCGTGTAAGTCGCGAGAGCTAGAAATCTTCTGGTACCGGCCGGAAGGATATGCTGCTGTCTAGTGAAGCGATGTTCTGGGCACCCGGGCGTAGATATAAGAAATCCCGTTGACTTCCGAAATATAGTAGATGCAGTTATATATTGCCTCCAAGCGCTGTCAGCTGCAAAGCATCAGCAACACCCCAACCCCAACAAGTGTTGGAGTTATGCATTCGGAATCAATGCATGGCAGTACTTACTCCGCAGCCAAATGCCAATTCGAAACGTGTAAGTGTTCAGTATATAATGCAGAAGTGCAGCAAAGGCGGTAACGGCAACAATAAAGGTAGCAATCAGTACACACTTCGCTACAAGCAACCTAGGGACAAAAAACCCGCAAAACTAAGGAAAGAAGATGTGAGAAGGGGTGGACATAGGAAACGATGAAAATATATTAGAATAATATGAAACACATTCTTTTTCTGCTCAGCAACCCATGATTGATTTGATCCGGCGATGAATACTTCTCCTGGTCCTGCAAACGTTCGCAATACCAATGACTGACCAACCAACAATGATGCAACAGAATCTGACGGTAACTAGTGCTAGTGCGCGACGGATCGGAAAGTGAGTAATCGAGCGTGGATGAGCGACAACCATCCAATGCCATCATGTTGATCCCCCGCTTGTAGCGGTGGAGATCGGTCTCGAATCCTTCAGCACAAGTGCCGGAGGAAACCCTTGCATGGTGCAGATTATGCCAGGAACGGCCGTGTTAATTTTAGACCTGGAATGACGAACCAACCGACGACCATGCACTCCACACATTTTTCGTGGAGAGGGAGGTTGGTTAGCGGGCGGTTAACGAGGAGGACAGCGTTTGGGTACGGTGACAGTCGTATGATTGGCTGCAAGGAGGTCAGGTCTTATGTTTCTTTATTTTTGCGCTATTGAAACCGAGCTAATTTAACTCGATACGGTAATACACCTGTTCGGGCATTTTTGGGGACATATATGAGGCATATGTTTCTATGATAAGAACTTTGAACCTGAAACATTAACAACCGAGCCGGAGTCTCGGACTTGTCTGCGGGAGCCCAATCAGACAATCACGACGGCAATGCTGCATCCTGCCGGACGTCATATCTGTCCACTCGCAGCCCGTCATCTCATGCTTCGCTACGAACCTCAGGATTGGCATGCCTTACGAAACGCAAAGACATCGTTAGCACTCCTGAAGAATGAGGCTGCCAATCTCGTTGACGTGTATCGTGAACCAGACTCTCCCATTCCGCCAGCTACTCTAGTCTCAACAGATATCGCGGACTGAGTCGTTCGAATCTAGAAGCTAGTGATACACGTATGAAGCTGCAATCCAGACGCGATACTCTCTACTCACTCTATGGATAGCACCTAGCACCTTGTGACTTCTATCTTCAAGGCAGGGCGCCAATGTTAATTCGAGATGAAGCCCTCCTCTCCTCCTTCCCCGTCTCTTTTGTTTCGTTTCCTGTCACTTTCCGCCGTTCTCTACTTTCGTCCCATTTTTCTCTTTGGCGTTTTTTTGCCTTATTTCCTTTGTTTGATTTCCTATCTTCTTTTCCTATTTCCCGTGTTATTTCATTTCTGCACACTCGTTGAGGCCGAAGGTTGGTGATATCTCTCTGTTCTGTAACCGCCCGCACATTTTCTTACACGACGCACATACAGGGAAACAACATCCTCGACTGCCGCTGGTTATCACCAACTCTTTGCAACACCAAAATCCAGCAGACAAGACTAAACCATCACCTTTTGGCTGGGCCATATTGCGCCATATCGCTGCGGCGTTCACACTCATTCAACGCCACGGCGCACAGAAAACCCCACGCTCGCTCGGATGAGCCGAACCAGACTAGTCGTTACGATAATGTGGGTGCTTGGAGTATTACTATCGTTCAGCATCACAGTACGAGCAACAGCAATGACCCATTACGGTACAATTCTAAAACCAGAAACCAACCTTCTGGTAGCCAGGCAAGATACCTGCAGCGACTCGGGCAGTCGTTTCTGCAATATCACCGGGTCCGCCACATCTTTCTGCTGTCCATCGTCAACAGAATGTATCCCACTCGAAAACTCAACCACTGTAATCTGCTGCAACCTCAACGAGAGGTGCGACCAGATCCATCCCATCACATGCCCAGACTTACCGAAGGCATCTCAAAAATGTGGTGACAAATGCTGTCCTATCGGCTTCGATTGCGACGGCTCGGGTAGCAAGTGCACGATGAAGCCCGAGAATCTACCAGAGAAGTACAAGCAGAGGCAAGGTGAAAATGTCGTTGGGGCAGGAAAGAATGAGAGCTCCAGTGATAGTAAAGGCCAAGGATCATCAGGCCCCATCCTCCCAACGAGATCGATTAATTGTCCCGCGTTCCCCGCCAAGGCGATCGTGGTAGGCCTCTTCCCAGGCATCGTGATCGGAGCGGCTCTGATGATGTTGTGGTCGAAAATGGTCGAGATAAAGACGCGTCGGAGGAGCATTAAGAGCTTTGGGGTTTTCAATAACTACTTCCCTTCGGAAGCAAACCTTACCGAGAAGAGACTCACCAAGAAACCAAGTATGCCTGCCGGCTTCTCCCGGCTGCAGCCGCAGTTGGAGGAGAGCTCATTCTCGCCGCTCAGCTTTTCATTCCGCTCTCCGAACCTGGGACCACCGGTACCTCCTGTCCGCTCTGCCTCTAGAGCTCAAAACGGATCCGCGGGCTATACCCCTCCTGTCCGCTCAGCCTCTAGATCTCAGAACGAATCGCTGGGCTATACCCCTCCTGTCCGCTCAGCCTCTAGATCTCAAAACGAATCCTCTGGCGGTAGCCCTCCTATCCGCTCTCAGGCATCCCCGGCCCAACCATCCCCGGCCCGTTCTCTGCCAACTTCTACTTCAAACACTATAGCTCCACTAGCCCCTACCTCAAAACCTCTAACTACTAAACCCCAATATGTCGATCCCCGCGAGTCCGAACCAAAGACCGAATTCCAGGCACCTCCAGCCCCTCGCACTAAAAACTTTACCCGTCTCCCGCCTATCGCTGATCCCAGGCGAGAATCCGGTATGACGTTGTTCTCCGACATTTCGCCGGTACAAAAACGGACGAGCTTCGAGACGGGGTATAGTGCGAGTGTGTACAACGATGGGAACGAGCTGGGAGCGTTTCCGTTCTTGAGGGCCGAGACCGCAATTCCTCCCATCCCCAAGCCGGCGCCGCTGTTCTACCGGCAGGCCGGAGGGCCGATGCCAAGACCGCCAGTGGAGGGTTGGAGAAATGTTGGTGTCGGGGGAAGGTTGTAATATATATGTATGGTGATGGCATCTATCTGATCCGACTTTTTTTTTTACATTCTGTTAGGTTTTCTGCATAGCATAGGTAGCATAGCATGGCAAGCGGGGGATGGCGTTTGGCTGTTTTTATGATGATGTCTAGCTCTTCAGCGAGTGTTTCTTTTTTGCTTTGGTCTTACATTTTTATTATTCTTTCGTTACAAGTTCCGCACTTGGTTATGGACTTATGACGTTCGCTTAGTTTCATTACTATTTCTTTTCAGATCTGCAGGAGTTAAGTGGTCGGTCGTTATAACATTTTATTTGTAGTATAAAAACTTAGGCAACAGTGGTAGCAAAATGGATAAATTGTGTGGGGGAACTTGTCCGGCGAGGGTGGAAGTCAGAGTGAACGTCTGTGATACAATACCCAACAAGTCATAACTTCTTTGGTTCAATTTCCTGAACGTTACGTATTTTAGATACTATAAAGCACACGACATCAATGCCCTATCATAGTCCGTACCCTACCAGCTCCACCATTCATTAATCATCTGATGTAGGGCATATACACCTGCACCATCCTACACAACGTTATAATCCAAATTGTTTTACCGCAATGTTTCAAATTGAATTTGGTGTCGTGGCGCAATGGTAGCGCATTGGCTTCCGGTGATAGATTGCCAAAGGCTGCAGGTTCGAGTCCTGCCGATATCGTTTTGCTCTGCTGCGTCTCGTTCGACTGTTATACCACGGGTGTTGTTGTGGGTGCTGTTTGGCGGTGGCGGCGAGGGATGGCAGGTCAGAGTTGTGCGATGTCAACAACGAACTTCTAGACATTAGAAGTTTGTATGGTATAACTCCTAATATCGGGCGGTTGAATGGCGTCCAGAAGTTGCTCCTCGCGAAAGAACAAAGGCTTCAGTCTTGACCGGATGTTTTGACGATTACTCTCGTTTCCGAGTGTTTGTGGTAGAGCGTGCTACGTTCTTTCATCAGAGTATTACCTGCTTGGCATGTACTAGTCATGGTTAATGGCAAGAAGCGACCTCTTCACTGAGCTAGCCGAGAGTAGTGCTAGAAACACCAGGATGTATGTTCGAGGCTTGCAGTGCTCTAGACACCTTGGCCGTGCAGGCTCGAAAACCTGCGATGCTCTAAACACCAAGACCCCAGGATACAAACCGTAGGTTATCACTTTTTCCTATTCCTCATGCATCGTAACCACCGCCACCCTATCATGCCACTTACAAAGGAGTTGATGCATGATGCAAGGCGATCTGGATTGGGAATAATCATGAGAACCCGAAAAAACGTCGATGTTCACAAAACCTGGTTGACGATAGCACTTAGGTCCCGTGAATGCTTCATCCGTGGGACCGCCGGTCATTCCCATCACACAGTTATACCAATCAGGGTCCCATATATCAAGAAACTCTCTCTTCGCAGAGCTGGTTGTGTGGTGTTAAAAACACCAGAATGCAGGTTCGAAACTTGCTGTGTCCAATTGGTACTCCAAACACCAACAACCCAGACTGGAAACCTGGTTATCACTTTTCCTAATTCCCGTACATCACGAAAAAAAAAATGAGTGCCTTATCGTAACCGCCGTCCCCATGACAGTGTTAGCCACTTATGTACCTATACTACGGATTTGCCGTATAATCATAGTAGATGGTAACATCAATAAGCGATACCTTCGCTGAACTGGCTGAGTTGTGGTGCTAGAAACAGCCGGTGCAAGTTTGAAACCTCTAGTGCTTTAGATACTAAAACCCTAGGCTAGAAACTTAAGCTTCTCACTCTTTCCTTATCACAGTGAGCACGGGTGCCTTCATGACTCCCATCACGTTGCGTTAGCCCAATCACCCCGTTTCGGCGTCGATGCATGACGCATTCGGGTATACATCAAACCACAAACCACCATAATAATTCGAAAAAACCGAGACCTAACAAGAAGCGGTCTCATCACTGTTTTTCTTCCCCCTCACAAACATCACAAAATACGCGGGTGTCTTATCACGACCTCTTCCGACCGGCTGGGTCAACTTATCATGCGGTTTTGGCCTTCCGAAAGTTTTTGAAAGATAGCACCAAAGTGGGATACGCTCTCTGATGTCATGAACTAGCCGTAGTTACCGACAAACTCCCTCCTCACTAGCTGAGTATGGTGCTAAAAACACCATAATGCAGGTTCAAAACCTCTAGTGCCCTAGATTCCAGGCAGAAAGCAATCTCTTCACCGAGCTAGCTGCGTGTGGTGCTAGAAACACTACAATGTGGATTCGAATTCTCCAGTGCTCTAAACACCGCTCACCACTCAAACTGTAAACCTGGTGATATCACATTTTTCCTACCTATCACGAAAATCGCGTTTAGTCATCCTGCCACTAAGATATAGTTGAAACAGAAAAGCCGGAATCCAGAGAACTCAAGCGCAGCGGCGAAGTCCTTGAAACTCTGCTCCAGCTTACAGCTCATAGTTCATCACTCGCAAGCACCGAGCGATTATTGAAAAGCCTAGATATCTTGTCTCCCTAGACGCGTACTTAGACAAGACCGTCCACGTGCAATATTAGTCAAGCTATTGACTCATCAGGCTATCGGCGCATATGCCCCGTGTGTCGTGCAGAGTACTCGCACCTTCGGCAACGTTGCCTCGCAGTTGGCCTTTCTGGACACTCTGCTTTTATCCGATGCCAACATAAATTTCCTTTAGAGAGTGGCTGCTCTCAGGCCCAGGAATATACACCGCCCGTATCTTGATGGGTAATCACGACTTACACGAGGCATGTTTTGAAGGAAGTGATATCCCATGCAGCAGCAATAGAAGGCCCACAGACGCCATCTAACCATCCGGCGCATACCGGATTCAACATCTAACCGTACTCAATTTCTCGCAACCAGACGTTATAGACCTCCAAAGTTCGTCCACATTGGCTACAATCATCCCTTCCTCCCCGCGTGAGAAAACCCACCACTCATTCCTCACTCCTCGTACAAGCACCCTCCTTACTCTATCACAACCCCTTACTTGCATCACTACATCTCACTAAGTTATCCCCAACCCCATCTTTACCACAAAAACAAGCCTTCACCAAGCAACCTCACATAAATCTCGATCTACACGGCCCATCAGATTGCCAAGAAGTTGCAACCAATCAAAGTCAAAACCCAACACGGCTTTTGCGTATGCTTGTTTCCCTCTGGCTAGCTATCGAATGATGAAGTAAATATCAAAGAATAAAAACCCAACAAAGAAAAGAACAAAAAAAGTATGGTGGTAGTGGAATATCGATATCACAAAAGTCCTCCAACCAAAGACAAAACTCCAACCCGACATAAATACAATGACAGAAACGAAATTGAAGAAAGTGTGTATTCAATCAAACCCCGCGCTCAAAGATGCAATTCCAAAATCCAAATGCTCCACCCCTCGAATGTCATCTCCTATATTCCGGCGGTAATGCATCTAGTTCCAGGGCTGGAGCACTTGGCACTATGTTCCTGCTATTGCTGCTGCTGCTCGACCCTCCGATCCCCGGCGGTAAACTCTCCTCCGTTAACAACCGTTGCCGCTCACGTTCCGCCTTATCGTCCTCAACCGCCGCTTCTGGATCTTCATCGTGGGGATGTAGGGCCTCTATTGGCGGTGCTGACGGAGGTGCCGAGGACGATGGTCCTGCTATTGTTGCCGGTGCGGATGGGAGGAGCTGAGTTTTTGTGTCGAGTGGAGGAGGGGGATGTTCCCGGGATTGCTGCCAGAGGGGGTTATACTCTGGTGCTTCCTGGGGGAGAGGTGGCGGTGGTGGCAGTGGTTGTGGTTGTGGTTGTGATATTGGAGATGATGGGACAGTGATGACTGGGACCTCCTTGCTCCGCTGCATCCTCCCCTTCTTCCCCACGCTGTCTACGGTTCCGACGACTAACTCGAATCGGCACGCAACTATGCTCTTCTCTCGCCGCCGTACCCTTTCCGTCTCAATCATCACGCCGTCGCTACATGATAATGACTCCCCTCCGCCGCTGTTTCCCCCCCCGCCTGCTTTCGAAAAGTCGGCTTCGACACCCCCCGCCGGCCACGGGATCCCCGGCACTGCCGCAGAGAAAAGGTCATCCACGTTCAACTTGCCGCCAAGATCTATCATGACTTCGACGTGGTAGCGGAACTCGACAGCACCCCCGGGGATATTGGTGATGGTTGGAAACACGTCTTCCGGCACCCGTAGATTCGCTCTCACAACTGTAGTCATCGTGTCCGGGTTTATTATGATCGGACATATCGTCTGGCTCAGGTCCTTGCGGAATGTGTGCGCAGTTGGAAGTGCCCCTATCCCGCCGACTTTGAGTTTCTCAAAACTTATGTCGTCGTCGACGCCCCCCGTCGGATCGAACCGTGTCTGCCGCATCAGTGTCAAAATTATGCCGTGAAGGCTTTTTATGCATTTTGTGTGTTTGATTGAAATCTTTATGCCGACATTTTCCCCGCGGAGCGCGCCGGCGCTGGCTAACTCTACCATTGCTATTATGGGCGGCTTGGTGGATGATTTCTCGGTGAGCGTTTCGCGAAGGTTGCTGACGGAGCTGTTGGGCGTCGAGCCGACTGTAGAGGGGGAGACGGAACGAGGGGATTGCACCTTTTTGGGGCGGTGGGCATGTCGAGATACCGGTTCGAGCTTTATCACCCGGGGTTTTGGTACCGGGTACCGGGCGATGTCGATGGTGTCTATGAGCGAGATCTTGGTGGAGCACGACGATGTCGAATGGTTTGCGGTGGGGCGGGTTAGGGTCCCGATGATGGTGTAGGATATCGAACCTTTCTCGAACTGCGTGGGCACATGTCAGCTTGTGGGAGCGAGGTGGGGGGTCGCAGTACGCGCATACATCTAGCGATGTGGGGAGCCCCGCGATGCCGGGCAGCTTGCAGAACTCGAGCTCGAACCCAAACTTGTATACCCCGGGCTCCAGCCTGCCCTGGCCGCACAGCACTATTTCATCCCAGCAGATGTTGAAGTTCCCGTATCCGAAACCTGTTCCACAGTTGCCGGTGCGCAGCCCATCCAACCCTGTACTCCCCCAGTCCGCCATCCCGTGCTTCCAATTGCCGGCTTCTCGCGTCGACGTGCACACATTGACACAGCCGACCAGGCAGGCGGTGAGATGGGTTATCGCTAGCGCACGTTCGGCGGTGATGCATACGAAGCCCTTGACGACGTCGGTGGGCGAGTAGACGCGATGCGGGTCGTTGAGCTGGATGTGGAAGTCGGTAAGGGCGCGGCGCGAGGCGCGAAGCGGAAGCAAGGAGGCCTTCGATCGCAGGCGGCGGATAAGCGAGCGAGCGGCAGATGGGCTCCCCCCTCCTTCCGCTACCGACGTCGAGGACATTTTGTATGATATACGTACGGGAGCACGTAGCGTGCCAAGAATGCGAAGGAGGAGCAACTATATCGGTCGACTAGCAAAGCTGCGAAAGAGGGGCGAGGTTGACGATAATCGCTCGTTCGCTCTCGTTTCCGGACCGGGCGCCGTGCGTTGGATCAGACTATATTGTCGGGGGGGGGGTTGCACGTTTTGCTGGTTACTGCGGGAAAAATGGACAGGAGGCGGCGGCGGTTGCTGACGCAGACGATTCGCAATGCACTTTTCGTTATAGAAACGGTCCGTACTGGGGTTGTTGCTGCTGCTTGGTTGCTGGGATGGGATGGGATGGGATGCCGGGGTTGTGCTGAGGGAGGTGTGTTGGGATTGAGAGGAAGCTGTCAGTTGCGATGCGCTGCACTCCTTAATTGATGCGGATCGAGAGCACGAGCGGTATGCGCTAGACAGGGGCAGAGCGACCGGCAAAAGGCACCAGCACGCAGCCAGAGAAAGGCTTCTTGCTCGCAAGAAACCAGCCAAAAATCCAGGGGCACGCCGGGCTGCGAATCCGCCCAATAGCCCGCAGCGTTCAGGCTGAGGAGAGAAGATGCGAATCGACACGACTTGTGACGGGACTCGCGGCAGATGACGAACCACTCGTCCCGATCCCGGCAACAGGCCGAAAGCGCTCACGTTGCACGCTGTACGGCCGAAACAGGCGACGGGCGGTGGTCCGAGACTGCAATATGGAGAGGATGTGCGAGCACTCGGTGGTACGTGGGGCGAGAGCGCAGACAGACCGACTGGCAGAATGTGGTGCAGTGATGGCGATGCGCGAGGTGATGCGTGCGGCGATGCACGTCAAGCTCCCAGTATTGGCGTTGGCTCGAGCTGAGCTGCGTTTGGGTGCGCAAAAAAGCTTGTATTGCGTCGAAGGGCTGAGCACCCGCGCGACGGCTAGGTGTAAATAAATGCAGCAATGGAGATAATAATAGCAAACAGAGCGGAGCAGATCGAAGATGACGGAACGGAGAGAGATCTCGTCGCTGCCGACAGTCTGTCTGTCTGGCTGGCTGGCTGTCTGGCTTCCTTTCTTTTTCCCTACCTCTCGGCGGAGAAGCAGCTTCGACCAAGACTTCGACGGGCGTTCGCAGGAGACAAGACAGGACAAGGCGAGTGGTGGAAAAGCTTGTCACGTCCAAGACCCCTTGGCGGGAGAATGCCTAGCTTTAAGGTAAGCACGCAAGCTGGGGGGAGGGGTTGGCGAGCTGGGGTGTGGGTGGGACTCGCTCGTTTTTGCCATTTGGGTGGTGCTGCAGAAATCGGTGCGAAGGCGAGCAGCAACATCGATAATAATAGGCACTGCTGCGACTCGCACCACGGCTCCACCTCAGCATGCTACGGCGGCATCCCAATGCACGCTGTCCGCGGTGCTCTCCCTCTCCCGCCTCGCCTGCCAGCCCGACGCCCGCTCTGCCCTCAGCGTCTTGCGGTGCCAGCAGACAGCAGACCGTGGAGCGCTGGCCTGCGAAGCCGCCCGCCCACACGTGACTTGCCCCATCGGGCATAGCCTCGCGCCGGTGTTGGCCGATCTGCTGAACCCACCAACCGTGGCACTCTGTCGCTCTCGCTCGTGTGCATTTGACTCATCGCACATTCCCCTCGGCAGTCGCAAACCACTGGCAGGGTGCCGGCTGCTCTATTTCTCACCCCTTTGCTCGCTCGGACCCAAGATCCTGACTGGAGTGACGTTTGCTGCGGTGGGAGAAAACAAGCCTTGCCCAGAGCCATGCCGACTTCCGACGTGCAGCTCTGCAGTACCGAAGGACCGTGCCATTGGATGCGATGTGATATGTTGGCTGCGAGATGCTGGTCGACTGGCAGACTGCCCAGATCGAGCAGGAGCCTAGGAGTGATGCTTGTTCGGCGTCGGTTAAATTTGCACATCGACGCCGTTTGAAGATAACCTGGACAATCGCCGGTATTTCAGGTGGTGGCGACGATGAATTGAAACGCTGGCTTGCGTCGAACGTTGCAAAAGCTTCTAAGCTGACCTCAGGAGCAAATTCGGCCCCCAAATCGCCCGGGACGATCCGCGCGCCTACACAAAGAGTACTTTCTGTATCGCTTCTCTGCTTGTTTCCCCCAACAAACCTGTGCTCAAATAGTCGCCATGTTTTTTATGGTTTATGTAATTACAAAACCGCCAAGCCATTTGTTACCCGTCTTCGGGGAACACCACTTCTTCATCTTCAGCACTCAATATATCGACCAATGTCCGAAGGGTTTCTCCGAGAGCCGTCGGAGAATCCCAGAGTCTCAGCGCCCTCATGCCGTACTTATGCCATCGCGGGACGGCATGCAAAGGTGTACCCACTTGGATGGAAGGCGCAGGCGGCGTGTAGTAGGTAAAGTTGCACGAGAAAAGAGAGCTACTGACATGTCCACCCCAATAACTCGATAAGATGCCCGCATCCCCACAAGAGCACCGCCCGAAATTCACCATGTTTAAGAACCATCCCGCTCATCCTTACGGAACGCCTCGAGAGTTGCTGCGCGAATCTGTATCGGCGGCGGAAAGGCATTACGGGATTGCATATCCGACTTTTCGACCTCGCCAGGGATCTATACTCGATATTGACTACACGCGTGCTACTCCCCTGCGGCTAAAGATTCTTATTGAGGTATGTGAGGACGACGATAATCACTGCTACTACACAGAAGAACCAAGGTATTGTTGCCAAGGGCACTGCCACCAGAGTGCGTACGAGTTTACCATGGACGTTGACGCGTCACTACGAGCTCCAGATATGATCCGGCCAGTCCGGATCTGCACAGCCACTCAGAAAACTCGACCTCTTTCCTACTATGGCCCCGTCCGAGAATCCGACCCACATTACTGCGAAGGTAATCAACGACAATACGGGGCCACCAGTTCGGCAAATCCCAGTACCGGTAGAACTTTCGTTTGCGTAACCATATGGTTACGTTTTGGAGCTAAATGGTAAATATCAGACTGAAAGAAGAATTACCAATTAGAGAGTAGAGCAGGTTGGATCATGGCCAATGTGCATCATAAGACGTGCGGACATCACGTATGGCGAAGGAAATTTCGGCACAAAAAATCAACTTACAGTTACCAATAAAATGCATGGATATAATCCCATATCGAGAACTCATGGCGTTCGTAGTTCCGTTGTTCCGTACTCGGGTTCGCCCGGACGCTCCCGCTCTTGTAGCAAGCAACACGAAACTGATAAGTGCAACTTTAAGTTCCACAGCAAAAACAGATGCGCTCAGCAAAATTTCCCACCACGGGGGAGCGACCGATCTGCCCCAACCCAGAAACTCTCCGAACTGTATCGAAGTGGGGGTGGTCGATCATCTACATAAAACCGCAAAGGCGGGGTCATGCCATTAGCATAGACCGTATTAACTTCTTTATCAGTAGATAGGTTCGTACGAATAACAGCAGCGTATTCTGTCTGTCTGTTGTATACGCAATGCGGGAGGGAAGCAGATTAATAAACCTGTGGTATAGGCTCATGCAGTATCTACAGCCAGTACAGGCAATAATGTATGTATATCTGCAAGGATCTATATAAAGACCCAACAGCATCATCAGCTTCTCTATTGGTGCTTTTCCGCACAGAGTGAGGCGAACAGGAAGGCTGTTGATCGGGAACTTTTCCGTTCGACGAGTAGCCGAGAGCGAGTGGGAATTAGTCGAGTGATACTATATGACGGCTATCAGGATTCTGCTTTGGGGAAGCCGGCAGGTTAGGACGGGTGGCAAGCTCGTGAAACAGCTAGACGATGTTGATTTCGAGCTTAGTCAGGCAGGCAGGCACGCGACTGACCTGCTGCACTTTAGGTCGCTGCAGAATGCGCAGTTCCACTATCAGCTGCAGTCTGGGAATGAATCTTTTATCGTCCGCGGTCGGTATCCGTTACTTGTTTACTTATTCGATGCCCACGGCGTCGACATTAATGGCTCATTCGATTCGTAACTAGGATATGAGAGAGATCTAATCTACGGACGAGCTGTCAGCTCTCTTGCATACAAACATACAAACAACAGACGTCACGGCGCCGGCAGTCTTCTGAATCGAAATTTCACCGAAGACCCATCGAAGTAACGAAAGGCATGAACGGCCCAAAAACTCAAAGCACTCACGGACCTTTACCCAACTACAATACAAACAATAAACGACTACAATTTAACGCCTAGCGGGATTAACAACCCGGATACTACAGTGGAGTGGTCAACTCACCACCACCCAACCGACCGATCTCAGAAGCCGAAAAGTTCAGAATAACAACATTAGGACTAGGAAAGAAGGTTTCTGGGACCAGTATCGACGTGGATGATACACCCAGAAGTACCCCTGTCTGGGTTCCTATTCCCATCACAAGTAGTTAATACGATTGACAAGTGGAGGGACCCACCGTCGCAAGAGCTAAAAAACCGCAATGACCTTGGAGGGGCCATTAAAAAGGCCGCCGTGAACGACCCTGGACATTGTGTAGAGCTACTCGAGCAGCTTCCATTCGACATCTTCCTTCGCACATTTGGGACATCCTGGAAATTCCAATCTTCTGCGGATTCTTTCTCAGGATATAAAGGATCACCTGATACAGGTATGACACCACCTAGACATCAGCTCAAGAATAACAAGAGACGGCACCGCAGTAGATATAACCATCCCATTCCATCAACGCACCCCATTACCCCATTTTTCTCGCAGCGCACTTCCACTCATTTCCTCCATACACAAAGGTTTCATAATTTCACGCTAGAGGGCATGTACATCCGTAATGGAATTGGAATCATGAAAGAGGGATGTAGCTTGCCGCGTCCAACGCCTCTGCATATACCTGCATCAGTTTACTCGGTTGTTGGCAGGCGATAACCGGCTCGAGTTCCTTACGATTACATAGTTAATCTTACAGAAGGGTAGCGGGGATTGTATGCCCCTTCATCACGAGGGGGTTAAGTTTCGTTTGGCATGCAAGAGCCATGCATGGCCTTTGGGTTTCGCATGGTTCAGAACCAAGACTTCCTGGACCATTGCTGGAGGAATTACTCTGTGATATCATGGGTTTCACGAGGCGTTCAGGCACTCAAGTACCCAATGCAAAGAACTATCCAGTGGGCGAAGTTTTCTTCTTGCGGTGCTGTGTTTAAAGTTTGATGTCTTACAGCTACGGCTACGGGGGTTTCCCGAAATGAAGCCATGTGGAGATTTATGGCACGAAAGTTTATTTCATTACACTTCATGGGTCACTACTTAGAGAACTCATTCAATTATACCACTGTTGTATATCAATGGCGATATTAAGCACGCTGGGCAGCGTGGCAGTGTGTCTCTCCGAGTTCAGGGCCGCGCCTAACTTCCCTTCGAGCACGTACTGGCCTAGAAGAGTGAATTTTTCTCTACCTAATTCCTTCAAATGTGGGAGACCGTAATAGCACCGGATTAAGACTACAATGAAGGAGACTTCATTTTAACACTCCCGTGTTACATCGTCCTCATTCCGTTGCATTGTCCGTCACACCAACCATTACTTCGAGTGACACTCTATGCCAGCCATCCACCATAAATCACCATCCCCCGCACCTTCCACTCCCCACAACCAATCTTCCGCTCTTTTTTTCCTTCAGTCACTCTTTACAACATCACACCACGCTCGTTACCATGTTCGCTTTGCTCGTTCTCCTCCCCTTCGCCGTTGCGGTGCACTACGAGCCGCGTGGTCACTACTACTACCCCATCGCAAACGCTCCCAACAGCAGCGTCACGCTCTTCCCCACCGCTCCAGCGCCAACAATAACAACAACAGTGACATACACAACCTGCTACACAACCAAATACCCCGCCATCTGCCCTGATGGGATCTGCACAAGCACCTACACCATCACCGAGTACTGTCCCATGACCACCTGCAAGCCGCACACAGAGATCGACTACTGTCCCCCCGGGTTCACCACGACTACGACGGTGTGTGACCACTGTGCTCCCAAGCCAACCACAGTCACGTTGACGCACCCCAATCCTCCTCCCATTCCTACCCCAAGTCATCCGTCGACGTGCCATGGCGATAAATGTCTTCCAGAATGCGAGGGTGACGAATGCCCTCCACCGGAGTGCGAGGGTAAGGAGTGTCCACCGTCTCCCCCCAAGCCTTGCTACGGCGATGAATGCTGCGGGGATGATGGATATTGCCCACCGAAGCTCTCCAAGACCGACGACGGATGCGGCGGACACGGATGCCCACCACCCACCGAGACCGACGACGGATGCGGCGGATACGGGTGCCCCACGCCCACCGAGACTGACAACGGATGCAGCGGAGATGGATGTCCTTCCGATGTGCCAAAGTTTACTGGTGGAGCTGCTGTTGCAGGAGCTGGAGCCCACGGGGTTGCGGCGTTGGTTGTGGCAGCGTTTGCAATGCTGGTGTAATGTAATTTAACCCCTCCACCTCACTCGAAATCCACCGTCCGGCTGACAAAATTGCAGCGCTGGGATTAGACATGGAGATATTTGTGTTTATTTTCGCCTCCCTCTTCTTCGTAATATTGGGTTCGATCCTTGATGTATATTAGTGAGGAAAGGGGGGATTTAATCAGGCTACAGGGTGGCTGGGTTTTCTTTGGTTGTTGTAACGTTGAAAAGATTTAATGTGGATGGGAATATATATCTTATGCTGTTGCAATATGGAACACTCGTGTGCGCTGTTGCATATAAGTATGAAACGAACTGTTAGCTTGCATCGATGTGTGACTGATGAAAGAGAACCCCGAGAACAATGTGCTCTCTCCCATGCACGCTACGTGCTCGAAGAGATAGAACTATTGTTATTTCCCAAACCTCCCGCCATCGCCACCACCAATTCATCACCTCACCAAGCACCCCAAACCCAGCATCCTCATCGTCGTAGACGGCCAATACCACAACAGCAGGAAAACAAGTCCCGGCACCAACTTGAACTAGCTCTAGCCCAAAAATAGCGCCACCACAAGAAAGGGCGTCAGGATCGGAAAACGAATAGCGATGATTAGAAAGGCACAGTAACGCAGTGCGGGTGAGATATTCAAGTTCACTGGGGCGTCGACGTTGAGGGTCAGAGTAATTGCCATTGATACAGAATAAGGGAACATGTGGTTGCAAGGTGTGGGGGGGGGGGGGGGGGGGGGGTGGTAAAAAAATTTAAT